>Ga0101944_10002399_pt1 | contig 30505 bp, 6 predicted proteins | sample DewCreD2012metaG_FD_75245 | JGI IMG/M metagenome (GOLD analysis project Ga0101944, IMG submission 75245) | Hot spring sediment bacterial and archeal communities from British Columbia, Canada, to study Microbial Dark Matter (Phase II) - Dewar... ... | reverse complement strand
TTATCAAATGGTAAATGCTTTTCAAGATATATTAGCTAACTTACATAAACTACCCAAAGAAAAGGCAGAACATATACTATCTATTATCTATAATCAAGCATAATTATGTATCCCAACTATTCAGTAAAAAGATATAATCACATGAGACGTATTACTATTCATACAGATAAAATAAAAAAACAAAGCAAAAAGAAAACTCTTTATAATATATTTTTGTTAGAGGAATTAGAAAACTATCTTACCAATACTTACCAACATTTTGAAAAAGAGTATTATTTTCACCCTAAAAGGAGATGGAGGTTTGATTATGCTATTCCTGAATATAAGATAGCTATTGAAATAGAAGGGGCTATTTATACACAAGGCAGACATACAAGGGGTAATGGTTTTCAGCAAGATATGTATAAATACAATAATGCTACTTTACTTGGTTGGAAAGTATTTAGGTTTAGCTATAAAGACCTACAAAAAAAACATTATCTAAACTTTTTATTGCCTATCTCAACGTCCGATAATAGCCCATCTGTTAGCTTATCTTAACAACAAGTTTTTCGCTTATAGTAAAAAAACAAAAAAGCAACTGCTAATAGCAGTTGCTTTTTTTATTATCCTAACTCAGAAAAGGTATTATTAACAATTACAATCTTCAAAAGTATCTTCTAAATGTAAATAAGGCTTACATTCTTCACATATCTTCATAGCTTTCTTTAAGGCTTTATCTATCTCTACATATACTAAATTCTCACTATTAGACAAAGTAGTATCTAATATATGGATAGGATGCTGTAATGTATAGTATTCCATTATTAGCTTGTAAAGCATAAAGAAAGAAACTATATGATATAAAAAGACATGGTTTTTCATTTCTCCTATATGCACCGAAGCAAACTCCTCTTCACAATATAAGGCTTTGGCTAACCTTAAATAACATTCTTTTAAGTTACATAAATGAACTACTATGAACGTCTTACTTTCTAATCCATTGACAATAGTAATAGTATAAATACCATCAGGTATATCTAACTTTAATTTATTACCTTCTAATACTATTTTGTTCTCATAGCTTGTATAAGCTTGTTCAAATACATAATTAGCAACTCCACTAACAAGACTTATATTTACTATTGTTTCGTCTTTGATATAATCTCTTATTGTAATAGTAAAGGTATCATTACAGATAATAAGTTCATATTCCTTGCATATTTCAGTAATGATAAGCTCTATATCGTCCATTACATATATTTCCTTTTCTACTACATAGTTACCACAATTAGTGGTAATAGTAGCTTTTAATTTGTATTTACCTATGGTATCAAAGGTATAAGTTAGAATAAGGTTAGCAAGGAAAGTAGCAAGCTGGGTATCAGTAAAGTTCCAACTTAAACTATCGCTATATGTAGCAAGTATATCTACATCACTATTAACAAGTTCTAAATCAACAGATATAGGAGGTCTATAATTGATAAGTACATAATCGTTCAAAGATTGATTATACACCCATAGTTCTGTCCTTATACATATATCCGCCAAAGTGAAAGTTACAGGTTCATTGATAGGTATGTACCAACGTTCTTTCTTAAAGAATATTTGATTTTCAAAGTCTATAAAAGGATAAATTTTATCATAACAAGCATCGTGGTCAAATGTCCAATCAGGCTTACATAAGCATTCATTGCAAGCTATCTCTATGGTTCTTGTATCTGTACAAGGAGGATAAGTTACGGGAGCACAACAACAGCTTGGTAAATCTTCACTAACAATCGTTAATTCACCACAAGCTAAATAATCAGGAATAGGTATTACTCCCCCTTCGCCTATAAGTTGTGTTCCCTTATATACCTTTAATTTGCTTGGACTACTGCTTGTTTTGTATAATATCTTATGCTGATTACAAGTATTATCTATGATAAAAAACGAAGCATTACAACAATAATTAAATGTTTCATCACGACATATATTGGGAATAAGGGTAATGGTAATGACTATATCATAGTCGTAATGAGTAAATATCATTTGATAATCTCTGAACGTAGCTTCCTGTATTATAACTTGAAAGCTCTCATAATTAGGTAATGTAAATGTTCCTGTATTAGTACCACTAAAATTATAATTAGTACTGGCTATTACCTGAAAATTATCCGTAGCCACAGGATTACCTAAATGGTCTATTACATTTAAAGTAATATTAGCCATTTTTAGTTAATATTTAATAGTTAATACTCCTGTCTCCTTCCTCCTGTTTCTTACTTCCTATCTCCTGTTTCCAAATATAGCATTATTCTGTTTCAATACCAAATGTTTGTTTTAGTTTTCTTTCTTTTTCTTGCATATATTTTTTTAATTCTTTATTTAGGTCGTAATATCCTTTTCCTTCTATGGCTCTATACATAGTTTCAATGGTATTTAATACGCCTATACTATTGATAGTTTTTCTAGTTGCATTATCAAAATCCCAAGTTAGCCATAGCCAAGTAGCTTCTGCTAAATTACGCATAACGCTAATACTTATTATACCATCTACATTCAACACACCCGTTGGACTTAATACTGCAAACATATTCATATCTCTTGCTATCTCTCTTAATAGCTGATATAAAAAGTTTTTACGTTCTTGTAAATCTTTATCTTTTTTCTCATCGTCCCATAAAAAGCTATTTAACAAGATAATAGACAAGCTATACACTAAATTGATAAATGCTCCTTGCAAAGAACGTTTTTGTTCTTCTGATAAAGTATTAGTAAAGGCTTTTATATCTCTTGTAACAAGTAAATTGCTTAAAGAACGTAATAAAGTCTTAATAATAGCTTCTTCATAAGGAGCTATTTCTACTACTTCTTTCTTGCCATTCTTATGCGTTACTACTAATTCTTTATAGTTAAAGTTTTTACCTTTGGCTTTTAATACATTATTTACAAAAGGCAAGTTAAATACTCTGAATTTAGTAAGCATTCTACCCATAGGTTTAGTAAGTAGAAACACTTCACTGCCTTCTGTAAGACCTGCACCTACTCTATTTAAGATAAGCTCTAATCTACGCATGTTACTACTATCATACGCTCCTGTTAATATCTTACCCGTCTCTAATCCTTCCTGTATTCTCTTCTCTAATATGTATTCTTTTATAAGTTTATCACGTTTATCTTTTTTCTCATCATATACAAGGCTTAACATATCCCCTTCTCTTTTCACACTATACGCTTCCCAAGTGTTTTCGTGTAGCATTTGTGCAGTAAGAGTTGCTAACTTAATAAACACATCATTCATTCTATCTAAAACAAAAGGAAAACTATTATCTAAACGTACATTCCCTATTCGTCTGTCTGTTGTACCTAAACGCTTACTTACTGCCCATTCTATCTGTGCAGTATTTAATAAGCCAAACTCTTCTGCAAGTAAATATGCTTTTGTCATATTTTCGTGGTTAGCAAGCAAACCAACTGCTTTGGCAAAATCACTACCCTTGAATATGTTCTTCCTACCCGCAAAACTACTGCTTATCACCTTATTCACAGATGTTAGCAAGGCTTTTAAGTTACTCTTAAAGTTAAAACCAAGTATTACAAGCGAACTTATGCTTTCCATAAATAAACCCGCCTTCTCCAAAGCATTAGAAATAGGCGTATTAGAAAATACTAAACGCTCATTAAACAATACCTTCTTGCCAAAATACTCTAATAAGTTTATGTTATTCTCCTGCTTCTCACCCGTCTCTATCTCCCTTAACCTCATAAGGTTTTTAGCAATATTGTAATTGTCTAATGTCTCCTGTAAAATAGTATAACGTAATTGATTGATACTGAAAAAGTTTAATATACTACGCAAATCTGTACTTATCTTTTGATTATCTTCAATATTATATCCCCCATTTGCCATACCTATTAAACTATCTCTTACTTTAGTACTACCAAACTCATCTACCATATTATACAATAACAAAGGTAAATCACTATATTCTTTTTCAGTATAGCTTAAATTCTTCCCTAATATATTTTCTAAACTATTAACAGCAGTTTCTTTGGCTTCGTCTGATAAAACACCTAACTCGTTTGTCTTAAACATAGGAGGTACATAATAACGTACATTTGCTTTTATTGCCCTAAATCTTTTTACCCCTTCTAATACACCAAATTTAGCTATAAAAGCATTCTCGTATAACTGCTCTAACAAATCAGCATAAGCCTCTATAAAATCTCTTTCTTGCTTGCTTAAACGTTTGTATTCTGGGTCAGCACTATTTAGCAACCTAAACGTATTAAAACGCTCTTTCTTGCCATTGATAGTTACTTCTTCATACTTAAACAAGTTCTCATATAACTCCCCTTCATAACTGGTTAAAAACTTCTTGCCCTGATCTTTCTTAAAATCATCAAATATCTTTGATGTCTTTTTTATATACTCATCATAAAACTTCTTTAATTTCTTTTTAGCTACATCATAAGTAGCATATACCCATTGAAAATAAGGATTTTTATTTTCTATATCACTGGTAATAGTAGAAAGTAGCTTATCTATGTCCCTAATGCTATTGTAAGCATCACTACGATTAGTTTTTAATGCAAAATAACTTTTAGCTAAATAATAGTATTCTAAAAATCTGTTATTAGAATATAAGTTAATATAAGCTGTTTTAGTGTCGGCGGAGAGAAATGTTTTTACTACAGGCAATAGCTCCCGCATACGTTTCTCCATTGCATAAATCAACGCAGTTGCATTCTTTGTCTTGTAATATGTATCTAACTCCTTCTTTACATCAGCAGATTGTAAAGGCAAATAATTGCTGTATAAACCATATAAGAAATCTAAATAATCCCCTACTAAATCTGTTTGGTCGTCTTTCTTGTAACTATCCTCTAATAACCTCTTTAATAAGTTATTTTGAAATATTTTAGTATTATTATATTCAACATTTAACAATATCCTTAACCTATCATTGTATTCATTAGGCAATACTAATTTAGGTAGTAAAGCACTATCGCTATTACCTAATGATTTTACAAGTCCTAATTGACTAATTTTACCTATCTTTCTTGTAATAATTTTCCCTGCTATAAGAGTTTCATAAGATAAAGTATCTAATAGACTGAAATCCTCTGTTTCTAATGATTTGCTGAAACGTTCTGCTATACGCCATATCTTTTTAAGATAACTACCACTCTCATGATAGGCTTTTTTCCAATTGTAACCCTTGTTAGCAAAATTGTATATCCTTATATGCTTTTCACCATTTATCATTTGCTCTACTACAAGCATATTACTATACTCATGCAATATGCCATATTCATCAAATAGCTTGCTGTATTCATCACTACCATTCTTCTTTACCCAATACAACTTCATACCATCGTGATAATCTGGTATAAGTTTTAATATCTTTAAGACATATAGACTTTGTATATAAACCTTGTAATTCAAATCTATGGTTTTTGTAATATTGTCTATTTTTATATCTACACTCCTTTTACCACTTTCATAAGATTGTTTAATAATCGTATGATAAGCAAGTTCTCTTTGAATATTGCTTTTATTAAGTGTTAAGTTATTATACAAGTTTAATATATCTTGTATTTCTTGTTCTTGCATGCTCTTGAATATCTCTTTTGCTTTTTGTAAAGCAGTATCATCTGTCTTTGCCAAAGAAAGATTATCTATAAAATCTTGATAACTTAACTTACCAAAACTTGTATTAAATAATTTTTCATTAGTATTTATCAATCTACCGTTAATAACTGCTGAGGTTTGTCTCGTGAAATCATTTGTAAGTATTTTTACGTCTTTACTAAAATACAATAAGCTATCAGAGTTAATATCGTTAGCAGTATAGCCAAAAGCACTCATAGTATCTGTCAAAGCAGTACTACCCATCTTGTATAATACAATCCTTTGAAGTTCTTTCTTTACTGAATCATCTGCTATTATTTCCTCCGTTACCTCTTTCCCACTTTCCCTTTTTAACTTTATCTTACCTGATAATACATTTTTAGCATGACGTTCTAAAACTTCTAATATCTTTTTCTTTTGTTCTTCACCACCACTTATGCCTATATACTCATCCACAAGTCGTATTATTTTAGATATTATCTTATCTAAAAATTTAGTTATCCTACCATACAATCCACCTGTATTCATACGATATTCTAACCTTTTCTTACTAATCCACAAGCCAAGCAGTTCAGCTATAGCTTCATCATATATAAATTCATCATCAACATTTAGTATAATATTACCTTCAGCATCTTTTACTGTATATATATTATTATATTTTGCTTTTATTTTCTGAAACAAAGGTGTATCTTTTACTAATTCTTTTAGATGTTCATATTCATTTTTGCTATGTGTTTTTAAGAAAGCTACATAGACGTGAGCAAGCTCATGCCAAGCGGTATCTAATCCAATTTTAGCAGTATTAAATTGCACTTTACCAATAATCCTCGCTTTCCAATTTTCTTCTGGCTTATGAAGATATTCTACTTCTATACCTATTTTCTCTAATCTTTCTTGTACGCTCTTAAAAAAGCTATTTGCTATATTTGTCAGGACAAGTTCGTCTGATGGCTCTCTTACCCATTCACTCGCTTCTAATTTTATATCACCAAGTATATCTGTTATTTTTAAGTTAGCATTGGCTATTAACTTCGCATTTCGCTGACTATCTATTTCAATACTTAACTTCTTGCTTAATTCCTTATTACTTCCGTCTATAGTAGTTAATTCATAAGTTATTTGTTTATTACCTACCTCATCATATCCCTTTATCTTTTCAAAGTATAATGAAGGCAATAAATAATCATTCATTCTATAAAACTTATTCAAAGCATAGTAATAATCTCTCATTTCCCCCATATCATCTTTATCTCTTATCTTATATGCTTTACCTGTTGTTGTTTTTGTCCATAAACCTGATAATGTAGGTTTAGCTAAATATAAATCAAATAGGTTGGATATCCTATTGTTATTACTGAGCATATAAGATGCAATAGGATAAACATTATTCCCATACACTACGTTGCCATCATTATCTAATCCTTGTACTATGTAAGGCTCATTATTTCTTGCCTTTTGTTTAAGTATATCTAAGTAAGTAGTATAACCTTGTTTAGCACTGCTCGGTAAAAGTTTCATAAGTGAGCGATAGCTATGAAAATCACCCGATAGCAAAGCATAACGCAATAATACCTCCTTCAAACCACTATCAAGCTCCTCAAAACCATTATACATAAACAGCTGTTCTGCTTCTGTAGTGTTAGCTAAACCCATCTTACGCTCTAACATAAGCGAATTGATAGCATCATAATTAACCCTTATGCCACGCATAACCATACCCATAGCCCTATCCCTACTGCTTACATATACAAGCATATGAGCTAAAAACTGCATATAATTATACCGCTCATGAGGTTTCAATAGCAAACTCTTATCTCGCTCGTATTCTAATAACTTGTCAAATATCTCATCAATAGTAAAACCTTGTGTATAATAAGAACCACTTGCTCTACTTACATTCCAAAAAGTAGCTGAAATATCACCTGCATCTTCAATGTTTTTTTCCCCCCTCAAAGATTTAACACTATCTAAACTATGCAGACGTATTAAAATTTTATCTTTATCTTTCTGTGCTTCAGCAGTTCCTGTACCATATTTCTCTTTTAAATTTCTTATCATATTTTCATCTTTGCTATGCAATACATAGCCTATGGATGCCATGCTATAATAACTATTCACATAAGCCTTAAAAGCTAATGAAGTTATATCCGCTGATATGCTTTTTCTCTCACTGCTCTTTATTAACATATCAAACACTTGCAATGCTTCTCTACGTAAAAATGGATAGTCGTCCTTTAAGGCTTCTATAAGCAAACGTGAATTTTCTACTGCCTGTATCTTACCTATGTCTCTGTGCAAGAAAAGAGCAAATATATCTCTGCTGTCATATTCTATCTCAAATTTTTCATCTGCTTCTTTCTCTTTCAATCTATTTTCCACTTCCCTACCAAATTCTACCAATCTATTTATAGCTTTCCCATAAAACACATCTTCATAAGAAAGATTATCTTCTACTAAAACAATAGGTGAAGTAACAGTAGAAAGAAAACTATCCATACTGCTCTTGTAACGATTAACATTTAATATGTTTTGTAACTTTAAGCTATTATTCGCCACAATAAGCAACTTATCAATAAGCTCTTCTTCCTCTATTACTTTATTTTTTAACTCAGCAAGTTCTTTCTTTAATCCATCTAAATTAGTTTGTAGTTTTAATAACATACCATCTTCATATTCCTTCCTACTATTTGTATCCATATAAATAAGCCTTGAAAGCTCTCTAACAGCTTCTAAAAACTTCTTTATATCAAATCCTCCTTTCTCCTGTTTCTGTTCTCCTTTCTCCTGTTTCTGTTCTCCTATACTCTTTTCAATTTCAGCAATAGCATTTACAACATCATCATAATATTTATCTACTATACTTTTTATTCCTATGTAAGCATTGATAGTACCAAAACGTGAAGTATTGACAAGCATAGATAACATACGCAACCTATCACTGCCTATCCAATCCAATATCTCCTCAATACTAAAAGGAGCATATAACATCAAAGCATTGATAAGATTAGTAGTAAAATAGTTAATATTAGCTTTACCCGTAGCATTGTATTTGGTATCGTCCAAAGCTGTATTAGTGAATTTATCTAATTTTCGCTTTGTAGAGTTTAGCAAATAGTTTAAATAATCATATCTCTTTTCTTCACTACCTTCTTTATTAACCAATAGATTATCTAAAAAATCTACTTTTTTATATTCATTTCCACCCCATTTAATTTTAGGCAACTGAAATTCTATATTATAGGTTTCGTGGAAATATTGTAAGAAATGATATACTTCATTCATCTTTACAAAATAACCCACAAGTTTAGTACTATCTTGGTTTTGTATCTGACTTAACACCTTACTTATACCATTGATAACTTCAAAAGGTATATTATGTGTCTTTGATAAGGCTTTTAATTCCTTAAACCTACTACTTACTTTTTCTTCATATTGTTTTGAATATTTTATGATTTCACTATTATCCACAGGTACAAGACTTTCTACATAATAATCCACAGAACGCATAGTAGAAAGCATTTGCTCTACATACTCATTAGAAGTAGTTATGATAGGCTCATCGTAAGGTAGAGTGTATAAGACTGTACTCATATCCCCGTCATTATCACTACCCTCTAATACCATTGTCTCAAAAGGTAAGAACATTACATTGCCCATACGATTTACTACCCCTACTACCCGACTATGACGTAGTGAAGCCTTTGAAGTAGAAGGAATACGCATAGTTACTAAACTCTTACCTAATATAGGATTTCTCTCATATTTATTATCACTTAATAGCTTATCTATTTTTTTTATCCTTTTCTGTATAGCATTTATTTTATTATCAACTTTTTGTATAGATTTATTTACTGATTTTTTAATTTCTTCATCCTTGCTTAAATTGGGATTAAGCAAATCATTAGCTAATTCATCTCTTACTTGATTTAATTTTTCTATCATTATTATTTGAAACTGCCTTTCTTTTTTCAATCCTTCTTTTGTAACATGATGCAATACAGAATAAGGTTTAGCCCCTTTAAGATGCCCATAAAAATCATTGCTAATAATCACCTCAGCACCACTTATGTAAAACTTCTCATCAAACTTTCTCTTATACTCCTCATATTTCTCATTATTATGTCTGTTTTCTAACATATTACGTATAGTATCAATGGCTTCCTTCATATCTTCATTATTAGGTAATCTATTATTTTCCTTTAACCTAATATGATTGTTATACAAATGCCTTGCTACTATCCTATTACTATATTCCCCATCAATAACATAATTGCCATCTAAAATATTAAAGTATTGCTTTGCATAATTATTTTCTCTATCATATCCTATAAACTTCTTTATATTTACCCATTCTTTTTCTTTTCCTATTTTACTATTTCTCTCTTGGTAATACATATCTATAAGCGAAGGAATTTCATTATCCTTTCGCTCATTAGGTTTTATTATCCCTAATTCTAATAAGTCGTGTATATTGTATATCTCCCCTGTTGTTATATCCTCAAATATCATAAGTCCTAATCCCATAGCATCACCAATAGCCTTTCTTGCTCCTACTATTCGGGGAATGCTTATCTGCTTGATTGCCTTTACCGTAGCTTCAAAAGACTTGTAAAAACCTTCTAATTCATTTAAATCACTCTCCTGTGTGTATAAAGCACGCAAACCATCTCCCTGTGATAAATAACTACCCCTCACCTTTTCAAGTAAAAAGTCTTTCTTCTCCGCTTCCTTATTTTCTATCTCCTCTATACTTATACCTTCATTCGCATTCTCACTTGCTTCTTTACTTACATTTTCACCTCTCTCAATGATAAACTTCTCTCTAAACTTTTCCTGTCTTACTTCAATAAGCCTATTTAACTTGTCAAAGTTTTGTTTATTAGAAACAATATAGTTAGCTTGTGTAGGTATAGGTACTAAACTTGTCTTATCCTCCCTTGCAAGCTCTGATATGTTCGTTACCTGACCAAAACTTGTAGGTGAATAATGAGAAATCATCTCCATTATTCCTTTTAAGTTTTTTCTGTCAGCTTTATAAGGGTTGTATTTCTTGCTACCACTCTCTTCTGTAATAGTATGTATCATCTTTGTATTTACAGAAAAGAAAAATAACATATCTAATGGAATATGCTCATTATCACCATTTATCGTAAGATAACCCCTTTCATTATTACTTAAATTATCCCAACCTAATATTAACTCTTGCTCTAATTCTCTCATATCTGACTTATACATACTATTATAAGTCTTCTCTTTATAAGTAATAGTAGTATCTGCCCATAAGCCATATAAATATTCTTGTAAGGCTTTTATATAATCTGTAACCTCTTTAACCTCCGTTTCACTTAACGGCGTTACAATATATTTATCTATGCTTTCATTATTCTCATTAACAATCTTTTCCTTTACATCAATACTTTTCCCTAACTCAATAGGACTACCATCTGCTAATTTTACCCTGTATCTTATAACCTCAGGATTTTCTACTGCTTTGTGTAAAAATAAGTATTCTTGCAATAGCAACTTATAATCTTCTTGCCTTGCTTCAAACTCTATAAGCTCCCTAATAAAGTTATATCTATTTGCTTTCTTTATCCCTTCATTCTCCCCTTCTACTATACCATAACGATTTTTTAGTTCTTCGTATTTAGCTATACGAATAGCTTTTAATTTCCGTTTTGTTCTGTTATCTAATGAAAGATTAAGTAATTTGTTAATATTACCTTCAATATCATAAGCTCCTAATTCAGCATGTAAATTGATAGATGCTACCTTATGAAATATATCCGTCAATTGTTTAGTAAGTCCTGTAATAGTAGTCTTGCTTATCCCGTCTGTAATGAAATTATGACTTATGTTTGTAAGCAAAGCAAAGAACGGATTGATATACATCATACCATCAGACAACTCTTTGCCTTTTATCAAACGTTTTTCTTCTTTATTTCTTGAAATAAGCTCCTCATATATTACTTCACTTGGAGTATGGTATAGATGTGCCTCTTCTGCTGTTCTTGATTGTAATACTATATTATTTAATGTTCTATTATAGTTTTCTCCTGCTATGGTATGAGCTGTCTGTCTGCCTATAATACGCTTACTTAACTCTGTCTGTGAATTGATAACTTTACTTTTTGCATCAAACAAATGACCCCCTACATAAAATAACTCCCCTAACCCATACTTCATATCTAACAAAATAACCCTATCACTTAAATTGTCTCGTATGTGTTCAAGCGATTTCTTTAACTTTTGTATTTTCTCGATGGTATCATCTTTCACTTTCCCTTTGCCTTTATTTTTGATAGCAAGCATAGTATCTAAACCCTGAATATAAGCAGATAGAAAATTCTGCAATACTTGCCTGTAAGCATCTATAAGTTCAGCTAAACTATTAGCTTGCTCTCCTTCTTTTTCTTTATTCTGTTCAATACTTCTTGCAAGTTCAGCAAAGCTATCACTACGCAAAGGTAATACAATAGAGTATTGATTATTATTCTCTAATTTAAACTCATAATGAATATTCTCTTCTAAACCATATTCTTTGAATAAATTCTCTTTAATACTTTTGACATCTGAAATATTAGAAAAAGTTTGAGATATTTCTTTGTATTTTTGATTGATTGCTTCTTTTATATCTATATTTTCTTGTGTAGGTATATTTAAGGTTTTAGCTATCTTGATAAGATAAGATTGGTTTATGCTATTTAATAGTTTAGGGAAATCATATTTCTCTAAACCTTGTAAGATAAAGTTTAATCTTTTGTTAGAGGGGGTATGAGCTATTACTTGCCCGTTTAGTAACAAGTTAAAATACAATACAATCTTCTCTACTTGGTTAATATCACTGAAATTGTTAGGTTCAAATGATGGACTTTCAATAGCTCTAATAGTACTGCCTTCAAGTTTAGTAGGCATTATTTTAGATACTTCTCTACCTAATAAAGCCTCTTTGTTTTCAAGTAAAGATATGTTTAGATTGTAATTACTAAAACTTGTTCCTAATAAAGTCTTGTTGCTATATTCCTGTTCTGCTTCTAAACCTAAATATTCAGCAATTAAAAACGATTCTCCAAGTATCCTATTGTTTGTATAAGGGTCTGAGTTTATTGAACTGATATTATATCCCTTTACCTCTTTTTTTATTCTACTCAACTCCGCTCCACTAAAAAATTTAGTAATTATCTTGTTATCTAAATCATCTGTTTCTAAACTATCTAATTTTAGAGCTATATTATTATTGTACAAATTAAATCTTCCAAATATATTTGTTTCGTTATTTGTACTAACTTTATCATATCTGAATAAAGTATAAGGCAATAAACTTGCACCAGACAATACAATACCCATACGTGTAATATATGAACTTTTTACTTGGGCAAAGTAATCATCTTTAAGAATGAAAGCTGTAGGAGAGCTTGAAGCTATTCTCTGAAAAGCATAAATAGCCATCATATTCTTTACTAAATCCTCCGCTCTTGCTTTTATCTCTGATGCAAGTTCAATTTCAGCATCATTATTATTTATATATATAGAAAACAAGTTAGCCCATTCAACATTAGTTAAAAAATATTGAGCATCTGCTACAAATGAAAATTTATTTATATCGTCTCTAAATACAAAAGAGAGAGAATTATTTTTAGAATAATCTAAATAATATTTTCTTTGTATAAAAACATCTTCTAACTTTAAGTCTAATTCTGAAAAGATAAGGAAATAAGCAAAAGGATGCAGGGTTTGTCCTTCTTTTAATTTATCTGTTAATTGCCTAACAATATCACCATATACGGTGTTTTGCAGTATGTATTGCCTAAAATCATTGAAAAACCTTTCCCCTTCACCTAACGCTATTATATCACCTATATTTCTTATGGGAGTATTTATACCTATATCCTTATAACCCATTAAACTCCTAATACCTCTATACGTAGCTTCAAACAAAACCTCCTCTCTGGTTAATAAAAATAAATCTGAACTTTTTCCCGCTTCTCTCTCTTGAACTTTACTTTTTCCCGCTTCTCTCTCTTGAACTTTTGATAAATAATAAATAACTCTATCCTTTAATAAACCCATTAACTTCTCGGTAGATTTGTCTATGCTTAATGCCAAATTATCTGTCATTAGCTTACTACCTTCTTTTACAATACCAAAAACATTCGTCTCATTACTATCTTCATCTTTTATATATTTATCTACATTTGTCTCTTCTGTCTCTTCACTATCATATTTTAAGGCAATAGCCGTATTATTGTAGTTTTGAGTAGATAAAAATTCAGATAATACCGAAGCTATTATCTTATTCTTTCGCTTATAAGTAATAGGTTTCCCTATATTAGATAACATATCATTGGGTTGTAAAGCTATTACATTAGGCTTTAATATAACCCTGTATTTTCTATCTATATCATAATTACCAAATAATACCCATGCTTGCTTCTTGTCTATACTATTCTTTTCTCTTGTTTCTTCGTCTTCTTCACCCTGATTATTTTGAACAGAAAAATCATAAGACAAATAACGTACAGCAAAAGCAAGTAATATGTTTGTATTTCTACCATATTCCCCATTAAATAACTTCTCTAAAAACTTATTTTTCCAGTCTTTCTCATATTTTAAGGGTTCTAATGCCTTCCTTAATACACTACTTACCACAGGCTCTTCATAATACAAAGGAGAAATACTATTAGGTTCTTGCTTTTCTGATATTTCAAATATAACTACTTCATTCCCCTCTTCTCCTAATGTAGTTTTCTTTACTTTAATCATAGGTAACATAGACAAGTGCATACGAACATCTGCACTCGCTTGCCTTATGTTAGGTTGTTCAAACACACGCTCTAATGATTCTTCAAATTGCGTTTCTTCTATGGATACATCGTCCCCTGCTATATCAAAATTAAATACAGCTTTATCTACTTCTTCACTTACTTGTTCTTTTTTAGCTTCTTCTTCTTGTGTTTCTTCTGCTTGCTTATCAGCTTCACTTTGAGCTATTGCACCCTGCCCTTCTTGTGTTTCTTCTTCTTGTAATTGATTTTTCAAACTATCTGATAACTCATTTAATATTTGCTCTTCTGTAATATTAACTTCTATTCCTGCTTCTGCTTCTGCTTCTTTCCTTTTCTTTATTTCTTCTATTAAGATTTGTCTTTGCAAGAAATTAACAGCATCGTTAGAAAGCCTTGCAATAGCAGGGTTCATATCAAAAAACTCATTCCTTACGTCTTGTGAAAATGGTAAGCTATTAAAAGCTAAACCTAACATAAGTGAAAAATACGAAGGCTCACCATTCCTTATTTGTTCTTCGTGCTTTTTTAATAGCAATATTTTTTTGTAATAATAGTAAGCTAATCTCTCTACGTTGCTTAATTTACTTAATCCATTATCTTTTACTCTTTTCAATAATTCATTGTATATTACAACAGCTTCTTTTGTATCACTATATATATCAGGTCTTTCTTTTTTTAAAGTGAAAAACAAAGCTCTTGCTGTGGAATAAATATTACGAATATAATCGTCAATGGTAAAACTAATCTCACCAATACCACCAGTAGCTACAAGTAATGTACTACCTATAATATTATTGTATAACTCGTTTTTGAAAAAGTTGTAAAAATCTGTAAAACGGATTTCTTTCTCGTCCTCTTCTTGTATTTCACTAAATATTAAATCTTTTATTTTCTCTAATGTACGTAAATCCTGTGTATTAAGTGTTTTATTAGATACAAAATAAGCCTTCTTATAAGCTCTGCTTATAGATTGAACATATATACTTTTTAAGGTATTTTCGTCTATCTGCTCTGTTTTTATTTTGCTTAAATACTTATCAATAACATTCCTTACATCAATAGCAGAAATAGGCAAATTACCTAAATAATAATTGCCATTTTTTTCAGTAATACCTAAATTTGAGAGATGTTTAGATTGAATATTGCTAATACAAAACATAACTATTATTATTAAAAATCAATTTCTTCATCAGTAATATTTTTTTTATATTTATTATTATCATTATCATTATTTGTAGTAGTAGTTGTTGTTGTTGTCTTTGGTTTTTCAGTAGTAGTAGTTATTGTCGGTTTTTCAGTAGTTGCTTTTGTTAATTTACTACTACCACCACTATCACCTGCTTTACATTTATGTTTTTCTAACTCCTCGCTTCTAATAAGTATTCTTGGATATACTATATGTTCGTTGTTTGTGTATATCAGCTTCTCTACATTTGCCCCAAAAACTTCTATACTACTACCTAAATTGTTGTTTAAGTTTGAATGTATGTCAGTACGTTCTTGTGAAAAATATTGGTCGCTATCCTCTTCTGCATTTTCAGCAACAATATTAAAATAACGAATATGTTTCGCATAAGCCTCCCATACATCTTCCCCCTTGTTTTCTAATACAAGATTAAGCAAATTTTTTGAAAGAAAAAAGTTTTGCTTATGAATATTTGACATAGCTCTCCTAATAAACTTCTCACCATCAGTTACCTGAATCTTATTCTTTCTGAGTTTAATATAATAGTTTGCAAAAGCATTCGCATACATATACCCCAAATAAGTCGCTATCTTATTAGTAGTCTCCTCTAACTCTTTACCAGCTTCTTCTGTCTTGCTAACATCACCTTTGTATTTTTTATCTATAAGCTCTTTAATAAAACCATATACATTATCAGATTCATTCTCTCTATTCTTCATCTTCTTTATAATAGCCTCTTTATATTTTTTAGCTATTATAGCTAAAATATGTTTTTCTAACTTTTCCTTATTTGTACTAACAACATTACTTGCTTCTGACAAAAAATCAGGAAAATTTTCTAAAAACTCCTCAAAAGTAAGTCCTATACGACCAATACTAAATAAAATAGGTAACTCTGGTTGTTGAAAGAAATCTTTATCTACACTACCCCTCCTCTTTTTTAATCTCTCTAAAAAAGCTAAAAAATTCTCTTTTAATTTGTTTTTTACATCATCACCTAAATCATTTATATTAGAATAATTAAACAATACTAACGTAGCAGTTTTATCCCCTATTTTTTTGGTTAATATATTTTGAGCTTCTGTATATTTTTTACTTTTTAACTTTCCATTAAAATAATCTCTATCTGCTTTATTAACAAAATGAGCAATATACACATAACCATCTTTGCTTATATATGGTAGGCTTGGATATACCACCCCATCTTTTTCAGCACTTTCCTTGTATTGTTCATAATTTTTACGTACTTCGTTACTATCAGCATAAGCAATATATTCAGATATAAATATATCATCTTTGGCAACAACATGAGAAATAATACTATTATACCTATTTGTTTTCGCATCATAAAATATATTATTTACCCAATCTAAATTAGTAGCTCGCATATAGCCTATTAACTCCCCATCATACCTTACCCGTATTAAATAATATTCATCATTATTTTTTTTAGGATTTTTACCAAAGCTATCTAATGCCAACTCTAATTGCAACGCTAATTTTTCCCCTTTTCTTAATTTCTCATAAAACTCTTTATTTATATTTTTAAGTTTCTTTTCAGCATCTTCTGATATATCGCTATCATAAATAGCATTGTTAGGGTGTGTGAGTACAAAGTAGTTATAAAGCCCTTTTATAGTTGTTCCTAAACTTGCTTCTTTTTCAACACCACTTTCACCTCCTCGCTCTTTTTCTTCAATTCTATCATTAAGCTCTTTTATAGCCTTTTTTAACTTATCTTCTTTTGTTGGTTGCCCTACTACTTCTATCGGTAAAATATCCCCATCAGAAAACCCAATAACTATCTTATCCTCTTTATCATCATAAGTAATTCCCTTTGCATTTTTACCTTTATATTTCTGTGCTAAACTTAATAAGTTTCCTTCTAATTTTTTTACTATTTCTTCTCTTAATTTCTCAATGTCTTCTTTTAATTTTTCTTCTTCTAATTTCTTTTCTAACTCACTAAACGATTTAACTAAATTCTCCTCTTCCTCATCAATAGATGCATTAGTAATTAAAAATTCATCTCCCACTTCTACCTTTTTTTCTACTTCACTTAAAGCCTGTTTTATTTCTGCTTCGTCTGATGCCTTCTCCGCAGATGCAGGAGAAATAGGTGTTGTAGGTGTTGGTGTTGTTTTTGTTGGCGTTGTTGTTTTCGTTGGCGTTGTTGTTTTTGTTGGAGTTGTTGTAGTAGTAGTAGTAGGTGCAGTAATAGATACCCCTTTGTGCCCAGATATACTTACTTTTGTGTAATTCCCTATTGTACCCTCTAATTCCCCCTTCAAATTCTCTAATTCCTTATATACCCTCACTTTTTCAGTAAAGCTGGTTTTAGCTATTCCATACTTATTATTATCATCAGTAACAATGTAAAACTTCTTTTTAGCCCTTGTAACAAGTACATAAAACAATGCTTTTACATCATTTGCATCAAACCCAATTTTTTTAGCTTCCTCATTTTCCCCTAATAAGTTATCAAATAAATAATTAAATACGTTTATATGCACATATACTTCATCAAACTCCCTACCTTGCAAAGAAAGAATACTGGATATTCTCGAATTCTCTTTTAATACTATAACACCATCTTTACCACTATTATATTCAATTGAACTATGTTCTTTATATCTCGCATCACTTACAGTAATTACTTCTACTCCTAAATTTGAAGCATTATCATAGCTACTTACCCTTGCAATTTCAGCAAATAATGAAGTTAGTTCAGTCTTACCCTTTAATAAATAATTAAATACAGTTTCTATAAAGGCTTGTATGCTTTCGTTACCACTTCTTAATAGCGTATTTATTTCAAAGAAAGAGGATTGTAAGGTAGATTTCCCACTACTATCTATGTGAGACCAACCATATACAAGCTGGTCTAATCCTTTACCGCCTATTTCACTATCCCCACGCTTTACTATTTGAAAATTATCCCCTACAACAATAGCATCTTTTCTATTTAATAAATGAGCTTCACCGCCTAATGTATATTCGTCTATTATCCATATATGGGGCTTATCACCCGCATTTAATTTATCATTGTAAAATTTAGTTATATATTCATCTTTCTTACTTACACCACTACCAGAACCTAATCTAATACCATAAGTATGAACTTCATTATAGTTTTTGACCATTTCTTCGCCATCTATTATTATAGACGGCATTTTTTTATTATTATCACTATGATTGATATACCCCACTTTTAACCCTATGTTAGTAAGAGCATGAGTAAATAGAGTTAGCATAGTAGTCTTTCCCGTCCCAGCTCTCGCATTCAAAGCATTTAAATAATACCCATTATTCTCTTTTATCGTTTGTATCAACTTTAATTTATCATACAATAATCTTTTAATATTATCTACTTTTAAGTTATCTATTCTGCCAACAACAAATTCAACTTTGCCATCAGGTTTCTCTACTCTTTCTATATATATATTTTGATTTAATAATAGATAAGTGAATTTATCGTATAAAACTAAAAGCTGTTCTAATGTAGGATATATTTTCTCATTGCTTTGCTCTATGATAGTCATGATATAATCATAGAAATCCTTAAAAGGCATAACAAAGTTTGCCCTAAATACATAGCCTATTTCTTCACTTAAACTGTCTAAATTACTGGCATTAAAATACTCTAATAACTTTTTTTCTATGTCTAAATAATTACTTAATGCAAAGTTTTGTTTTAATGATTCTTCTTGTGCTTTTATATCGCCTTCTGGAAAAACAATATTTAATACCCCACTTTCAAGGATAGCCTTCTTTAACTGCTCTGTAAAGCTCTTCTTTATAGCTAATAGACGTGCATCTTGCGAACTCTCTAATAAATACACTACATTTTGTAATGAATTTAAGAAAGAATAACCATCCGAAGAATTACTTATAAGTCCTCTTAATTCAGCAGTAACCTTACTTGCTATTTCATCACTGCCATCTAAAAAAAATAATTGCGGTTTTATGTAATTGTATAGCTCTAATAATTTAGAATATTTCTTAAACAATTCTTCTTTTTGACTAACAAAAGTACTTATCTCATCTATGTATTTGCTTATATCTATTATCGTAAGTGCTTCTTTCTTAATAATATCTTCATTATCATATTTTATACCAGTTATTAACCCTTCCGCTATTTTAGAAAAGTATTCAGTTAAGGAGAGATTATTATAGTCTTTATGGTAATGCTTATCTAATACAACATTACCATTACTATCTACACCCGAATATACCCCCATATGATATAATAAACGCTTTGCAATATAATCCCCAATACCAAAATAATTAGGTTTTATCAGTTTAACTAATAATTCATTATTTAACTTTTCAATAGCTAAAAGCTCTCTTTGTTCTTTAATATATTCAGGTGCAGATAATTTTTTTAACTCATCTAATACATTCTCATTAGATTCATCTACCTGTTGTTCTTCCTCTTTTTGTGCTTCTTGTTCCTGTATGTAAAATTGAATTTCTTGCTCCTGTTCTTGTTCTTCCTCTTCCTCTTCCTCCTCTGATAATTCTGGGTATCTTTTTATTAAATTGTAAGCAGATAAAGAAAGTAAGCTTTGTTTTCTTTTTTCATTAACATCTGTTTTTCCTTCTTTATCTGTTTCTTCTTTACTAACACCTGTATGTATAATAGCTTTATTATTATCAATAGTATAATAATAAGCATTATTACCAAATCTCGCAATTACTTCTTTTTCTTTTTCATCATCAGTATTGCCTTCCAATAAATCACTTGGCACTAACAATATATTTTTAAAATTGTAATAAAAATTTTTATTTTCATTAACAATTTTACTAATCTCACTAAAAATATGCTTTATACTATCATACGTCTTTTCAGTAACAAATATTTCTCCTTTGTCAGCAAGCTCAATATATCTCTTTATCTCATTTAATAAATTCAATATATCATCTAACGATAGATTTTTATTTGTTTTACTTGAAATAATATTTAATAGATTTTCTTCATCTTTTAACGATTTATCTATTTTATCCTTTATATTTTTGTAATCTTCTATTGCTAATCTTATTGTATCATTATATTTTAACCTGCCATTTAATATAGTCATAACAAGGTCAGCAATATCTGGGTGCATTATATCAGCTTGTATTAAATTGCTTAAAAGCATTAAATTACTTAACATCTCCTCTAAACGCATTCTATTAAAAAAGCGTCTTGCCTGCAAATAAGCTACTAACTTACCCTTATTGCTTGCTTCATTAAAATCTACTATATCATAAGTCTTAAAATCATCATCTTTAATAAAACCCCTTGAATAATATTTATCTAATCTATACTCCTTACCATTTATCTCTACTACTATCTCTCCTATCTCTCCTAAATTCAAACTTTTTTCCCCAGCCGTAAAAGGTGGTACTCTCCTTGCTTTTACAGAAATACCATCTACTTCATTAGCAGTTACAGGAGCTACTTTCATATTGTATTCAGATAACATATCCCCTAATAGGTTCTCTACCTTCCTATGCTTTATCTTCTGTTTCCCTATTTTTGATACTTCATTACGTATTTTCTTAACTTCTCCAAGCAAACTATTAAGCTCTTTTTCAAGCTCTTCATCATTATCAAATGATGATAAATAAGCATCTGTAAAATAAAAGTCTGATAGGTCAGTATCTTTTATTTTATCATTCAATATTCTCCTTCTATTTTCAAGTATTTCTTCTTCTGTTAGCTGTTGTTCTTGCTCTTGTGCCTGTTGTGCTTCCTCTTGTCTCCTGTCGCCTATCTCCTGCTTCTTTTCTCCTGCTTCCTGTCTCTGTTCTCCTGTCTTTTGCTTCAATTTATCAGCTACCTTATCCGCAATATAACGATTTTGTAGAGACTTAATAAAATTCTCTCTATCAGCTTCTTCTATGTTTAATGTTTCTTCTATATTCTCATTAAATTTTTCTTTTCTTAGTTCTTTAAAAGTATTATATAACCCTACATTGATTACTTTATCCTTCTCATTTAGTAAATTTATAGTTATATCTTCCATAAAGAAATGTTTAGCAGGGTCATATTTTACATATGAACTCTGCTCTAATTCACTATCACTTAACCCTGATAACTCACCCGTATCTAAACCCTTTAAGCTGTCTATATCCTTCTTATCTTTTATCTCCTTTACCCAAGTAATACCATCTTTGTCCTTTAAGATAGGTCTTGCATAAGTCTTACCAGCAATTCCTTCTTCTACCGCTATCTGTTCGGCTAATGAAAACTCATCTAACATCTGCTTTATATAATCATGACGAACAGATTGCAAACCAGCATATAAAACACTATCCTTTTTCTTAATATCCTCTTCTAACTTCTTTAAATCTTCTCTTTTCTTTCTATTCAAATTATTACTCTCCTCATATTCTTTTATCTTGCTTTCTATCCTTGCTATTTCTGCAAGGGCTGAACGAAAAACAAAATCATTTTCCGTCTCCTTTTTTACACTTTTACTTACCTTATCTTCTTCAGTAATAATATCCCCATATATTTCAGTAGTAGTAGAACCTAATTTACCCTGTTTCCATTGAACATGTAAAGCCTCTATAAGCTCATTCTTTTTACCATTTACAATATATGCTCCTGCTAACTCACTGAAATCATCATACGTACCATTACTTAATTTACGTGAAGTGCTATTTAATAATCTATTACCTATTGACGATATAGCTTTATGACCACCAGCCGAAGCAAAACCTATTACAAACTCATTCATAAACTCCCCTAAACTATAATTCTCCTGCAATGGCTTACCTTTGTTTTTATCTGTCTGTAAAGCATTAAATAGCTTGTTAGACAAATGAAACAATGTCCCTTCTGAACTCTCTTGCAAACCTTCTATTACCCCACCACCAATATACGTGTCCTGTAAAGATTTTGCCCATTCAGCAAAACTCTTTGCCCTATTCATAAACCTTGATAATACACTACCCTTCAATATCTCCTTCTCCGCTTGCGTACTTATCTTGGCTAAACCACTCAAATATTCATCTCCTAAACCCTTTATTAAATTGCTAAATTGTTCATTTACCTTCTTATTGTTTAATATCCTATTTGCTATTACATCACCTCCTAATAACTTCATTGTACCAAAAGTAGCAAGACCATATAAACTGGATAATGCCATAGCTTCCTCTACGTCATGTCCATTCTCTATCGCCTGATTCCAACCATCCACAGCACTGCTTGTCATAAATGAACCAGTAACCATAGACGAACCAGAAAATAATGTGTTTCCTAATATCTTGCCAAAACTACTGCGTGTTATAGTATTTAACAAAGGAGCTTTGCTAACTAAACTACCTAAAAACCTTGCCCCCCTAACTACATTACCTACCCCCACACTTTGTGCCATAGCACCTAATACCGTACCCGTAATATTACCAATATCAATATTCCCTTCACTATCCCTTGCAAAACTGAAAAATCCACTCTCCTTTGTAAAATCCTTACTAATAATTTTTGGAGCTTCAAAATTTTTAATACTATACAGCGGTTTAGATATATCACCAGTTGCTATATTTAAACCAAATTCAGTGATAGCCGTAGGTGCTTTGGCAAAAAATGCTAACCCTTCCCATACCTTTGTAAGCGTGTTCTCTAAAAAACCAGCATCCCTAACAGGACGATATACACTTGCCTGTTCAGTCAATATATTATTAGTCCGCTTACGTTCCTCCTCTATTTCCGCTAATGTCGTAATTTTAGGTACTCCTAAACCCTTCTCATTCCTATAAGTATCATAAGGATTAACCCCTATGCCTTGCAAATATAATTCAGCTCCTTTCCTTACATCCCCTTCTCCTATCTTCTCTAAATAAGTTTTAGCCTTCTCATTCTCACCAGCCACAGCTTCTAAATAATCTATGTTTCTTGATAACGTAACCTTCTTCTCCGTCCAATCGTCTATCCTATTTTTTACCCCCCAAACAGGATTAAATACACCACTAACTTCCTTTAATGTGTTCGTGAGAAAACCCTTATCAGCATCATATAGCTCATATAAGTCTTGGTTCTTCTCTAACTTCTTAAAGTTAGGTTTCCCCCCTTCTATTGTAATGTATTTGCTTATGTATTCGTCTTTTAATATGTCCTTTGTCAAAGTAGTCTCCGCAATATCATGCTCATACCTTTTCAACGGAGAAAAAGTAGATTGATAGGTATCAAAAGTGTATAACTCATTAAACCTATCTAAATTCTTACCTTCTATTTTTACATCCCCTATACTTATACTCTTTACTTTTGTACCTTCTGGTAAAGATAAATAAGTATCGTCCTGTACAAATAAATCCCTCAAATCACTTCCCGTTGTATCTATTTGCTCCTCTCCCTTTTCCTCCTTCTTTTCACCACCCTGCTGATATTTTATCTTTCCACCTTCCTTGTATTTTTCATTGTCAGATAAATTACTATTAAAGTATTCATCAGCATCTTCTAATAACTCCTTTTCAATATCTATATAAGGAGAAAAAAGATTTGTTTTTCCTATGTATTTAATAAAGTTATCGTATTGCTCTAATTTTTTATTAACTTCTATATCATCATAACCCATAGATTGTAATATATCCTTTGTCTTATCCTTATCATATTTAACAGATAAGTTAGAATAATCGGGGTATCTTTTAGTATTATACACAAAGTATAAGGCTTCATTATTACCAATATTCTCGTAATTATACCTCTCTAAAAAAGTATCTAAATCAAATACCTTACTACCATCAGGCTTACTCTGAAATAAACTTACATCAAACTTTTTCATATATATGCTATGTTTTTTGATTATTTATTTTCTTTTTTAGCATTAGGATTAGCTTTAAAAGAACGAATAAAACTTTCACTTATGTTTGCATGTGGAGTTTGGGTTGTTACCTGTCCTTCTCCTCCTACTCCCGTAGTGGTAAATTCTGTTCCTGCTGTCATTTTAGGATTTTGTCTTTCCTCTTGCTCTACCCTCTTCACCCCTATGTTTAGTTTCATTTCATCATTTGTCTTAAATAATATTTTTTGAATATCTGAATGAGAAATGGTAGTAGCTTCTCCTTTTTCATTTATTACTTGTATATCTCCTTCTTTTCCGTAAGGATTTACTACTGCAAAACGATAATCTTTGCTTCTTACATTACCTTCTCTATCTTTTATAGCTATCTTCATAGCATTTACTCCTTGCAAGTTCTTATTAAAATATACTTTCTGCCCATTAGGTACAATATACTTATTACCACTCTTATCTACCACTACCACTTTATCTTTATCACTAACCTCATGAACTCTTATGTTTTCTTTCCCTTCTCCTTCTGCTTCGGTATATTTTACTCCATAAGTAAAGTTATCTTGCAGTTTTTCAGTAATAGCCGTAATGTTTTTAGACAATATAGATACCGTATTATCTTCTTCTTTCACGTCAGCCATCTCATTCTTACTAATACCAAATAAGTTCTCTACAAATGGTATGTTCTCAAATTTCTCGTCTCTTTCTTCATTATAGCCTACTAATCCGTCCATTAAAGCAATAAAGGCTTCGCTTTGATACATCTCATCAGGCTCTTTCTTTCTACCACCACCAGCACCATCAGGTAACATATACAAATATATGTTCTCATCATATCTGTCTTTTATCTCCCTACTATAATTAAACTTCTGTGCTTTCATTAAATTAGTCGTGTTAGCAACTATATTACTTGCTACATATATATCTGTCTTATCCATAGCCTTATTTAATAAGGATATATACTCAAAAAACTCATTGTCATTATTGCTTGCTTGATATAAGGTTCTTAAAAAAGGAGAACTTAATATGTAGTTCTTTTTAACTTCCAAAGAATTATTAGTTAATATATTACGAACAGCATATTGCAATTTAAGAAAATCTTCTCTCTGTAATAAAGTAAATAATGTTTTTGCCTTTGGATGCTTTTCTATTTTTTGTAATAACTCCTTATAGCTATCATAACCCCCTGCTTGCTTATTCAACTCCAATGCTTCTATCTGACTATCTATTCCTTTCAATTCCTTTTCGTATTTCTGCCTTTCATTAGCATTATTAGTTTTGTTCAATTTATCTTTTAACTCTTCTTTTTTTCTTTTTAGTTCTTCTGCTTTGGCTACGTTTTCTTTATTTAATCCACCTGCTACCATAAGCACATCTTGCATATTATTAAATAAGGTTGCTTTTAGGTTTTGTAGTTGCGAAACAAAAGCATCTACACTCTCTTGGTCTAATTGCGAAAGCATATTGCTCCGCATTTCTTGATAACTATCCGCCGTAGAAACAGCATTTAATAGTTTGGCTTGTACTTCTGTTAGATTAGGCAAATTGCTTTTCTCGTCTTTACCAAAACCCTTTTGCCAATGTATAATAGGTAAAGCATTTAATTGCAACATAACATTTCCAAAATAATACCCACCCCTATCAGATTGTACTCCTTCATGCCTTGTACCCGTATTAGTTAATCTGTCAAAAGTATTATACCATTTCTCTAATTGCGGTACTTTATATGCAATATTACCTACTGCTTTATCTTTCTCACTATATTGTGTAACTGCTAAACTAAACGCATCTTGATTTTGGGCTACATCTGTTAAGGTCTTACGATAAGTAGTAGCAAGGTCTGAATTGTTAATACCCACAGGAAAACCATTCGCATCCAGAGCATAACTATTGCTCTGCTCATTTAGTCTCGGCTCTATCTTTCCCCATTGCTCTTTGTTATCCTGTAACTTCTGTAAGTAAGGACTATTAGCAAATGTCAAAAGTTTATTATACATCTTTACAAAATAAGGGTCAAATTCAGCATAAGGATTTACTTGTGCAAGCATACGTAATTCCCTCTCTATCTTGTTAAACTCACCCATTATACCTTCCTTATCCATAGGCAATAAGTCCTTATCTAACTTCTCTTTTATTTTAGAAAAATCTAAATTAGGTTTAGCAGGAGTTACAGGCTTTATTAAAGCCAAGTCTGTTTCCATATCATAAGGAATATAAGGCAAAGGAACATAATCTAATGCTATGTAATGAAAAGGATTTCTTGGGTCGTCTATCGTTTGACCATAAGGATATAAATATCCTCCTACATCAAACTTGGGTACTTCCTTACCCCCTAATTTGCCCTTAATATAATCTTTATATGATTTTTTCATAACTATCTTAATCTTAAACTTGCAATATTTGCTCTTGCTCTCTCTACTGAACGTAATGAACTATTGTTTAACATACTATAAAACTGTGCCATTCTTTTAGCTACATCTGTATTATACCGCTTAATACTATTCAACACCATATCTATATAACCATTCCCCACTAAACCTGATGCAACAGACTTTGATTTACTACTCTCATTACTTGACTTCTTACCCTGCTTCATAAGAGCTAACTGCTCCTCACTTACCCCACCTAACATATCATCATCTTCATCGCCATAAAATAATTGACCCGATACCTGCATAACAGGATTTCTCACTTGTCCCATTACACCCATTAACCTTTGTAATTCTGCTAATTTCTCAGGCGTAATACCATATACATTTGATAATATATTATTACCACTGTTTAATATACTATTACTAAATATATTTTGATTTCCCGTATTAACATTACTTGTATTAGTATTAGTAACATTTACCTGATTAGTAGTATTACCAGTATTGTTCTGAGTATTTGTATTACCTAAATTACTTTGCCTTGTATTAAGCAAATTGTTTTGGTTTGTATTTACTGAATTATTTTGTCTATTAGTATTTGTTTGTGAATTACTTGTATTTACCTCATCTTCGTCAAATACATTAGCCAACTCTTCAGGCAATTCCATTGTATTTCTTTTATAAGCACCTAAAAAACCTTTACCACCATAATTCTTTACATTCCTCAATATATTAGCATATTCTTTCCCTTCTCCTTCTGCAAACTCCTTACTCCATTGTAATTCCATTTGCTTTCTCTCCTTATCAGTAGTTGGTATGAAATTACCTTCATTATCTCTCAATGGATTACCTTGTCCATCTAACTTGTAAAAATAAGCAGGATTACTTTTTTTCATTCTCTCTAAATAATCCTTTTTCCCTGCATTATACAACTTCATAGCTTGATATATCTGTTCGTGATGTTGCATGCGATTTGCTTGATTATCCCTTAATATGTTTAAGGTTTGTTGTAAAGCATTCTGAAATGTCTCTCTACCCCTCTCTGCTGAATTAGCTAAATTCTGAACCGCTTTCTCATATAGATATTGCTTTTCTTTGTTTCTTGTCCTTTCGTTTTCATAGGCTATATTGGCTAACTTATCAGCTTCACCTGCTAATCTCCTTCTGTAATCACTTTCTATGTCTGCATCAAGTTTTGTTTTAGCATCCATAGATTGCTTGAATAAGTTTTGGTTACCACTCATAAGAGCTTGCAAATTACCCGTATTTCGGCTTAACTGCTTACTCATCTCTTGGACTTGTCCTTCTCTTTGCCTATCTAAATTGATAGTTTCCATTTTCTCCTCTGGTCTTACCAAAGGATTTACATAAGAAAAAGGAAATCTTAACTTTTGTAGTTCTCTAAATGCCTTATTACCTGCTATTAAACCCCTTAAACCCGTAATTCCCTGTATTAACCCTTCTAATGTATTTTGCTGTCTTTTTAATTGATAAGGCGTAAATGGTACTTTTGTTTCTTTCTCCTTCAAAGGAGTACCTTCATTGCCTTTCTCTTTGTTAGGCTCATCAGATATATCTTTCTGTAAATTACCAGCAGGAATATCTACTTTCCTATCTATTGTCCAATTTCCTTTGACAGGTACTTCTTTTTTTTCTATGTTTCTTTCAGGTTCAAAACTTGGTTCTGGTTCTGTTGTTGGTTGTAAGGGATATGGCTTAAACTTTGTTCTTCTTATGTTCTCACTTTGAAAAGTAAGCCTTGCATCTTTGGTAGGTGTGTTTCTTGTTCCCATATCCTCAAAATCATACTTATCTTTGTTTTCATTGATAAGCTGATTATAATAATCATAACCTTTCTCTATATTCCCATTCCCATACTTCTCAAAAAACTTATATCGCATATCATCACCAAGCATACCCGCTACTGCCCCTTCTACTACTTGTGGGGGAGCATCAGGATAAGAACGCTTGAAAGCTATTGCCAAAGCCTCTGCTTGTTTATCTCCTTTGAAGATATAATCATAATCATCTAAACTAATAGATTTATTAAAATCTATTTTAGTAGGGTCTATGCCTTTGCCTTGATAATATAGTCTCTCTTGTTCTTTGGGTAGCTCTGTCTCCCCTAATAAAGCTCTTGCTCTCTCTCTTGCTTGCTTAAACTTATTACCCCTCTGCATTACTTGCATAGATAAAGCATTGATATAATCTTTTAAATTTTTATTTCCAGCCAATAAACTTTGTGTTTCTCTATCAGCAAAGCTATTTAATAATCCTCCTGCTCCTTGTGTCAATCCTGTAAGAATTGCATTTCTTGTAGGGTCTTCTATCTTATCTACAAAAGGTTTTGCAATACTTCCTAATCCAGTTCCATGGGTTACAGAACCTTGTTGCTGATTGTTACCTAATAAACCCCCTAATAAGTTTGTTATATCTGACATATTTCCACCACCCAATTGATACCGAGTAAATTTTGTCTTTCTATACATAATTGTATCCTTTAACTTAACAAAAATAAAAAGAAGTTGTATAAAATACAACTTCTTTTTTACAAACCAAAACTAAAATTTCAAAACTAAAACCAATGGTTATTACAGGTTAATAACTATTCAACTGCATTAGCTTCTTTCTGTTTTTTAAGCTCATACCACCCATAGCTGTGGGCATAGCTTCTGTGGTTTCATTAGCTCTCATATCTTGCTCTGCTACCATCTGTGCTACTAAAAAGCCTAATTCTATAGCCATTTGACTTGCTTCTTCCTCACTTTGAGCTTGCAAGATATTATATGCCATCTGCTCTATCTGTTGCGTATCTTCACGACTAAATATACGCTCTCCCCCTTCTACTTCCGCTACCTGCTCACCCGTACCCTCATCTACCGCAGGTACTCCGCCTTCCTGATGACTTGCCCCATATACCTTACCCCCTTCTGCCATACTCGGTACGTTTGAATACATCTGCTTGATTTTATCCATATTGTCCATAATTAGCTGTTTTCTTAATGCTATGTTCATATCATATGAACCATCTGTCAAACCTTGCTCTTTGGCTTGCGACCAAGACGTACCCGTTAAACTCTCCCACAAATCCTTCGTAGAAACATTGTTTATATTAGGCTTACTTTTTTGTTGTCGCATCTTTCTTATTTCTGCCATCTGCTCTTCACTTGGCATAACTTCAATAGGTTCTATATCCCCTAAATAAGTATATCTATCTTCCTTACTTACCTTACCCTTACTTTTAGGATTACCCATACCATAGCCTATCCTTTCTTCAAAGGCTTTCTCTTTTTTATTTTCCTTGCTTAATTGCGATGCATACCTATCAGAACTATAACCCATTTTCATTAAGTCCATAATATCATTATACAAAGACTTATTAGATTGGTCATATTTAGACATAGCCATAGCATATTCATCGCCCAATGAAGCTATCTTTTCTCGCATGTCAAGCAGTTTCTTTAATCTCGCCTCTGCATTTTTATTCCCATACTTACTGCCTTTAGCTCGCTTTGTACGTTCTATGGCATCCTTTAACTCTCTGTCATAAGCCTCTATTAACATACGGGCTTTTTCACTATCATCATCGGTTTCATAATAATCTGGCACATCTACCAAACTATCCATAAGCAAACCCGATTTCTGGTAACTTAACTTTTTTTTCATATTTGTATTGTTTAAACCTCCAAATTGCTTTTTACTTTCATCTGTTGCTGTTACATCTCTTTTCTTAAACTTAAATTTCTCCACCTTTTGTGCTGGGGTTATCTCATAACCTT
>Ga0101944_10002398_pt1 | contig 30512 bp, 25 predicted proteins | sample DewCreD2012metaG_FD_75245 | JGI IMG/M metagenome (GOLD analysis project Ga0101944, IMG submission 75245) | Hot spring sediment bacterial and archeal communities from British Columbia, Canada, to study Microbial Dark Matter (Phase II) - Dewar... ... | reverse complement strand
AAGGACAAGAAAAAGAAGAAAACCCCCAAAGAGATCGAAGACGAACTCGAGGAACGCAAGCTCCCGAAGAAGAAAGTCGGCTTCAAGAAAAAGGAAGTCGTCGAAAGCGCCGACCTTTACACCGAGGGGGAACGACAGCGCAAGATGGGGAAAAAGGGCAAGCAGCAGAAGGCAGCCCCCCAGCCCCAGAAGACCCTGATTACCACCCCCAAGGCCATCAAACGCAGAATCAAGGTCGACGACACCATCATCCTGAGCGAACTGGCCAAACGAATGGGCGTCAAAGCCAGCGAACTCATCGTCAAACTGATGGGCCTCGGGGTGATGGCCACCGTGAACCAAGCCATCGACTACGATACGGCGGTGCTGGTGGCAACCGAATTCGGATACGAGGTGGAACGGGCCGCGTTCGAAGAGGAATCCCTGATTCATACCGAAGACATCGATCCATCCAAGTTGATGCCCCGACCTCCGGTGGTCACGATCATGGGCCATGTCGATCATGGAAAGACCTCGCTTCTGGACGTCATCCGGAAAACCCGGGTGACCGAGGCAGAGGCAGGCGGCATCACCCAGCATATCGGGGCCTACCATGTCGAAACCGAAAGAGGGCAGATCGTATTTCTCGATACACCGGGCCATGAAGCCTTCACGGCCATGCGTTCCCGAGGGGCGGGCATCACCGACATCGTCGTTTTGGTCGTTGCAGCAGACGACGGCGTCATGCCCCAGACCATCGAGGCCATCAACCACAGCAAGGCCGCAAACGTCCCCATCATCGTGGCAGTCAACAAGATCGACAAGCCCGGGGCGGATCCCGACCGGGTCCAGCGCGGGCTTGCCGATGTCGGGCTCATTCCCGAACAATGGGGCGGGGATACGATTTTCGTGAAGGTTTCCGCAAAAACCAAACAAGGCATCGATGATCTGCTCGACATGATTCTGTTGCAGGCGGAAGTGCTGGATCTGAAGGCCGATCCGAACCGATTGGCCTTCGGTCACGTGATCGAAGCGAAACTGGATGCCGGAAGAGGTCCGGTCGCAACCGTCCTGGTGCAGCAGGGAACCCTTAAAACCGGGGATCCGGTCGTCTGCGGCGTCCACTATGGAAAGGTCCGGGCCCTTCTCGATGATCGAGGACGGCCCGTTGATTCGGCAGGGCCTTCCATGCCGGTGGAGGTCATCGGTCTTTCGGGCGTTCCGGTTGCAGGAGACGAGATCATCGCCCTGGCCGACGAAAAAGACGCCCGAAACGTCAGCATGCACCGGCTGCAGAAACAACGGGCCAAGGAATTGGCAAAGACCAATCGGGTCAGCCTCGACAAGCTCTTCGAAAAAATGAAGGAAGGCGAGGTCAAGGACCTCAACCTCATTTTGAAGGCGGATGTGCAGGGATCGATCGAGGCCCTGACGGAAGCCCTGTTGAAGCTTTCGAACGAGGAAGTCAACATTCGGATCGTGCACTCGGGTACAGGGGCCATCACGGAATCGGACATTTCCTTGGCCACCGTTTCGAACGCCATCATCCTTGGATTCAACGTTCGGCCCTCCGCCAAGATTCAGGCGCTGGCCTCCGAAGAACACGTCGACATGCGTTTCTACAACGTCATCTACAACCTGATCAAGGACGTCAAAGACGCCATCGTCGGCATGATGAAGTCGACATTCGAGGAACGCATCCTCGGTCGGGCCGAAGTGCGGGAAGTCTTCAACATTCCGAAAGTGGGCGCCATCGCCGGATGCTATGTCCAGGACGGCAAGATCCAGCGGGGCAAATCGATCCGGGTGGTTCGGGATGGCATCGTCGTGTACGAAGGGAAGATTTCCAGCTTGAAGCGCTACAAGGACGACGCCAAGGAAGTGCTTGCCGGATACGAGTGCGGGGTCGGCATCGAAAACTTCAACGACATCAAGCACAACGACATGCTCGAATGCTTCTATCTGGAAGAGTTGAAACCGGAAATCGAAGCCGAACCGGCACGGTAACGGTGGTCTTTCGGAGGATTACCGAATGGTCGTCGGATATGGCATCATCGTGTTTCGTATCGAAGGATGCGGTTCGCTCAAAGAGAAGCGCTCCGTCGTCAAGTCCATCATCGCCCGGATTCAGAACCAGTTCAACATATCCGTCGCCGAAGTCGGTGCCAATGACACCCATGGACGGGCGGAAATCGGGTTTGCCCTCGTCGGGAACGACCAACGGGTCATCAATTCCAAGATGGACAAGGTCATCAATCTGGCCGAAGACATGCATCTCGCGGAAGTAATCGACACGGAAATGGAGATCATGATCCTATGAAAGCCTACAGCAGATCCCAAAGAGTCGGTGAAGAAATCCTGAGGCTGGTATCCGGCCTTCTGATCAAGGATATCAAGGATCCGAGGCTGGAAATGGTGACGCTCACAGGCGTCAAGATGTCTTCGGACCTTCGTCATGCCAGGATTTTCTTCGTGATGAACCGCGGGAAAGCCTACGAAAAAGAAGTGATGCAAGGCTTTCACAGCGCCGTCGGCTTCATCAAGAAATCGATCGCCCGGCATATCGATCTACGCTATATGCCGGAAATCGTTTTCAGCTACGATCCATCGTTCGATTACGGCTCCCGGATCGATGCCTTGTTGAACGAAGTGGTGGTATTGGACAATGGACGAGATCATCTGCTGCCTGAATAACGCTTCCGACATTCTGGTGACCTCCCATACGGCGCCGGATGGAGATGCCGTCGGCTCCCTTCTGGCGATGGGCCTGGCGCTGGCTGCCATGGGAAAACGTGTCGTGCTCTACAACGAAAGCCCGATTCCGGCGGTCTACCGATTTCTGCCCGGATCGGAGCGAATCGTCCATGAGGTGGATCCTTCCCGTTTCGATACGGCCGTCGTGCTGGACTGCAGCGATCTGGCCAGGGTCGGCAGGATCCGGGATGCCGTGGAAAAAATGCCGATCGTCGTCAACATCGATCACCACATCACCAACGCCGAATTCGGGACGTGTCAGCTGGTGGAAACCGATGCCTGCGCAACGACGGAAATCGTCTACCGGCTCATCACCGCCATGAAGGTACCGATCGACCAGGACATCGCCACCTGCATCTATACCGGTATCCTGACCGATACCGGTTCGTTCCGATTCTCCAATACGAATCAGGCGGCCTTCGACATTTCCCATCGGATGATCGCCAGCGGCGTCAACCCCTTTCATGTCGCCCAGCACGTTTACGGGACCTATTCCCTCGGGCGGATCAAGCTGCTCAACCTGGCGCTCGATTCCATCGAAATCTCGCCCAACCGCAAGATTTCGCTCATGTCGGTGACCCAGAACATGCTTCGGGAGACCGGGACCCAGCTGGAGGACGCCGATGGCCTCATCAACTACGCCAAGCGGATTCAGGATGTGCGTGTCGCCGTGATGATCCAGGAAATGCCTCCAGAAAACGGCGTTTCTCAAAACCACCGCAGGCATTACCATGTCAGCCTGCGTTCCGACGGCACCATCGATGTGGCGGCCATTGCCACGCGTTTCGGGGGCGGCGGCCATGCCAATGCGGCCGGTTTCAGCGTGGTGAGCACCTTACCGGAACTCAAGGCGAATCTGTTGCAGTTGATGTCCGGCGTCGAAACGCCCGTCGGAAGCTGATCCGGCATGCAGGACGGCATTCTGGTTATCGACAAGCCGCAGGACATGAGTTCTGCGGCAGCGGTCACCATCGTCAAGCGGGCCATCGGCCCTTGCAAGATCGGCCATGCCGGTACCCTCGATCCGATGGCGACAGGCGTTCTGGTGCTCGTGATCGGAAAGGCGACCCGGCTTTCCGGCCTGCTGATGGCGGGCCGGAAGCGCTACGAGGCCCGCGTCACCCTCGGCATGGAAACCGACACCCTGGACGTGACCGGCCGGCTGTTGCGGAAAAGTCCGGTTCCCGCCGTCGATCGGGAAGGGATCCTCTCTTTGCTGGAGCGGTTCATCGGAGAGATCGATCAGGTTCCGCCGATGTTTTCGGCATTGAAACAGGATGGAAAGCCGCTGTACCGGCTGGCCAGAAACGGTACGCCTATACAGAAACCGGCCCGAAAGGTCCGCATCGACAGCATCCGTCTCATCCGCTGGGAATCGCCGGAACTGGACATCGACATCGCCTGTTCCTCCGGAACCTACATCCGCAGTTTGGCTGCGGACATTGGATCGGCCCTCGGATGCGGAGGCACCCTGTCCGCGCTGCGGCGCACCCAATCCGGCGGATGCCGCATCGAGCAGGCCCTTTCCTTGGAAGAGATCCGCCGGGCTGGGGTGGGTGCCCGTGAATTCATCCGTCCGCCGCTCGATCTGCTCCCGGATGTTCCCAGGATTGTTGCGGATAATGCTTTGACGAACAAGTTGCGTTATGGCAAGATGGTTTCCACGGACGATGTGCCGGCTGCCTTGTCGGTCAGTCGGCTGGCCGTCACGGACCGTTCCGGACGGCTGATGGCCATCCTCGAACGGGACCGAAACGAGAGACGATACCGGTATCTGTGCAACTGGACGTAATACCGATACACGCATTTCATCAAGAGAATGGAGGATAGAGAAAGTGGTGTTTTCATCCGAAGACAAGAAGAAAATCATCGATCAGTTCAAGCTGCATGAGAGCGACACCGGCTCTCCCGAGGTTCAGGTCGGTCTTCTGACCCATCGGATTACCTACCTGACCGAGCACCTGAAGGTGCACAAGAAGGATCACCATTCCCGAAGAGGGTTGTTGATGCTGGTCGGACAACGCAGAAGACTCCTCAATTATGTCAAGAACAAGGACATTCAGCGGTACCGCAGCATCATCGAAACCCTCGGATTGCGCAGATAGAAGGCAGCAGCGAGGGGAAAGGGGTTGTATGTCCTTCCGTAGGGATTGTGGCTTACCATCCATGCTCATGGTGGATAGCGCCGCCCCCGGGTAGGAAAGTGCCGTGGCGGTATCGGGCGAAGGGGGAATGGTCGTCGCCACCCTCGGCGATGAAAATGCAGGGCAGGCCCCTACCACTGCCGACTGCAGACTGCCCACTGCCGACTGCCCACTATTTTCACGATAAGGAAAGATGATGGAACATATCGTTGATACACAATTGGGAGATGAACGGATCGTCATCAGCACCGGGAAGGTAGCCAAGCAGGCTTCCGGTGCCGTGGTCGTCCGATACGGCGAAACCGTGGTCCTGGTCACGGTGGTTGCAGCGCAGGAACCGCTTACAGGCACCGACTTCCTGCCGCTTACCGTCGAATATCAGGAGAAGATTTACGCCGCAGGCAGAATTCCGGGGAATTATTTTCGGCGGGAAGTGGGCCGTCCTTCGGAAAAGGAAATCCTGACCTCCCGGTTGATCGATCGGCCGATCCGACCGCTCTTTCCGAAGGGATTCGCCTGTGAAACCCAGGTCATCGCCACGGTTCTCTCCATGGACCAAGTGCATGACCCCGACATCCTCGCCATGATCGGCGCATCTGCGGCCCTCGAAATTTCAGACATCCCCTTCAACGGGCCGATTGCCAGTTGCCGGGTATGCCGCATCGACGGCGCCTTGGTCATCAACCCGCCCATGAACCTCGAAGCCAAAAGCGATATCAACATCATCATCGCCGGTTCCAAGACGGGCGTGGTCATGGTGGAAGGCGGAAGCCGCGAAGTCGCCGAAGCCGACATGCTCGAGGCCATTTTTTTCGGCCACGAGGCATTGAAGCCGGTCATCGACATTCAGGAAACGCTCAAACAGGCTTGCGGGAAACCGAAACGGTCCTTCGATCCTCCGAAAAAAGACGAAGCCTTCGCCGAAACGATCCGCAAGGCAATCGGTGATCGTCTGAAGCAGGCCATCCTCATTCCCGGAAAAATGGACCGGCATACGGCACTTCGGCGGTTGAAGGCCGATCTCCTCAGCGAACTGGGCGAAGAAGGCCTGATGCGCAAAGAGGAAGTGGCCGCCGTTTTCGACGATCTCAAGAAAGAGACGTGCCGCCATCTCATCCTGAAGGAAGGGAAACGCATCGACGGCCGCAACTTCGACGAAATCCGACCCATTACCTGTGAGGTCGGCATTCTGCCAAGGCCTCATGGCAGCGCCCTGTTCACCCGAGGGGAAACCCAGGTGCTCGGTGTGCTCACCCTCGGATCGAGCCAGGACGAACAGCGTATCGAAACCCTGAGCGGTGAAGAATCGAGACCCTTCATGCTCCACTACAACTTTCCGCCTTTCAGCGTCGGCGAGGTGAAACGTCTCGGCGGACCGAGCCGCAGAGACATCGGCCATGGCGGATTGAGCACCAGAGCTCTTGAAAGCGTTCTCCCCGACAAGAAGGATTTCGATTACACCATTCGACTGGTTTCGGAAGTCCTCGAATCGAACGGCTCCTCATCCATGGGAACCGTCTGTGCAGGCACGCTTGCACTGATGGACGGCGGGGTTCCCATCAAAGCCCCGGTTGCAGGCATTGCCATGGGGCTGGTGAAGGAAGGCGATCAGGTCGTCATTCTGTCGGATATCCTGGGAGATGAAGACCACACGGGCGACATGGATTTCAAGGTCACCGGAACCAGCACCGGTATCACCGCCCTTCAGATGGACATCAAGATTTTGGAACTGGACCGAGGCATTCTCGAAAGGGCGTTGAACCAGGCTCGGGAAGGAAGGCTGCACATTCTGGGCAAGCTTCTCGAATGCATCGACAAGCCCAGGGCCCGCATTTCGCCGTATGCCCCGGCCATCACCACGATCAAGATCAACCCCGACAAGATTCGGGACATCATCGGCCCCGGCGGGAAGATGATCCGATCCATCCAGAGCGAAACCAACACCCGCATCGAAATCGACGATTCCGGAACGGTCAAGATCGCAGCCCTGAACAAGGAAGACGGAGAAGCCGCCATCAAGCGGATCAACGGCTTGACCATGGAGGCAGAGGTCGGCAAGGTCTACGAGGGGACAGTCGTCCGGGTGACAGATTTCGGTGCATTCGTCCAGATTCTTCCGGGGACCGACGGCCTGGTGCATATCTCCCAGCTGTCCACCCGACGGGTGACCCATGTGTCGGATGTCGTCAAGGAAGGGGACAAGATCAAGGTCAAGGTCCTCGAAATCCAGAAGGACGGCAAGATCCGACTGAGCCACAAGGCTGTTCTGGAAGAAGGACTCTAATCGACCGCATCCTCCCTGAGGTCGGGGGCAAGGCCTTGCCGCCGACTTCGGGCCCCATCCGGAATCAAACCCTACGGACATGCATCCCATCCGCATTCCCATCCTGCGCCTCAGACCCGATGGATCGAACGACATTCCCCTGCCCCGCTTCATGACCCCGCTTTCCGCAGGCATGGACGTGTGTGCGGATATCGAATCGGATATCCTTCTAAAGCCGCAGGATATCGTCGCCATTCCCACCGGTTTCGCCATCGCCCTTCCGGAAGGTTATGAAGCCCAGATCCGCCCCAGAAGCGGCCTTGCCGTCCGGCACGGCATCACCGTCGTCAATGCACCGGGAACCATTGACGCCGATTATCGGGGCGAAATCCACATTGCGCTCATCCACCTCGGCAAACACCCCTTCACCATCCGCAGAGGGGAGCGGATTGCGCAGATGGTCGTCCATCCGGTGGTTCGCGTCGAGTGGGAAGAAGTGTCCCGGCTGGAAGACACCGAACGGGGCACCGGAGGATTCGGTCATACCGGCTTATCGTGAAAACCATCCGTATCCATCGTTTTGGGGCGGTCACCGCCTATGAACTCGGCTACAGTCCGATCGGCAGCCCCCTCATGACCGTCTGCGCCTTTCGCTTCGGAGATGTTCTGATCGATACGGCCCAGGCGCACATGAAGGAGGCCCTTCTCCACCTGTTGGACACCGATCCCCCAGCGCTCGTTCTGCTGACCCACCATCACGAAGACCACGGCGGCAACGCTTCGGCCGTTTCCAAACGTTTTGGAATCCCCGTGTACGGCCACCGCCTGACCGCAAGAAAGCTCGAAAAGCCGTTTCGCATCCTGCCGTATCAGCATTGGGTATGGGGAAAATCCTCCCCCGTATCGGTCCGGGCGCTCCCCGAAGAGCCGGCAGTCATCGAAACGGCCACCCATCGGCTGTTGCCCATCCACACCCCCGGCCACAGCAAGGACCACACCGTGTACCTCGATGTGGAAAACGGAGCGTTGTTTTCGGGGGATCTGTTTCTCGGCGAGCGGATCAAGTATTTCCGGGCGGATGAAGTCATGCGGGATCAGATTGCATCTCTGGAAAAGGTGCTTACTTTCGATTTCGACGCCCTCTTCTGCTGCCATCGGCCGACACCCACAGGCGGAAAGGAAAAATTGCGGCGGAAACTGGCCTTTCTGCAGGAATTTTACGGGACGGTTCGGCGGTTGAGAAACGAGGGCCTCGAACCGAAGGAAATCGTCAACCGTTTGGATCGTAAGGCCGAACGCCTGGTTCGATGGGTGACGATGGGAAACGCCTGCTTTGCGAACATGGTCTACAGCGCCCTGAAAGACGGCTCCCATTGACAAGTCCCCGGCCCCATCGATCCCCTGCTTGCTTTTTATGAACCGTTGTGCTTATAGAACGACATCATGAACACCATCAGCGAACACATTCCGAATCCCAAGGAAATCGAGAAGGAATTGGGCGAATTTCTGGCCAAGAAATTCGGCGGCAAAGTCAAAATGATCGCCACCCACGAGGTTTCGCCCGAAGAAGCCGAATTCCTCACCCAGCCGAAACCTTCCAAACCGACCCCGGAATTCCGCTTTGACCTGAAACCGGAAGAACTGATCGCCTATCTGGATCAGTACATCGTCAAGCAGGATCACGCCAAGGCGGTTTTGGCCACCAAGATCTGCACCCATTTCAACCGGATCCAGCAGGCCCGTGAAAACGAAGACATGGACCGGGACCTGGTCGGCGGCATCAAGAACAACGTCCTCATGATCGGCCCGACCGGTGTCGGCAAGACCTACATGGTCAAACTGATCGCAAAGAAGATCGGGGTGCCCTTCGTCAAAGGGGACGCCACCAAATTCAGCGAAACCGGATATGTCGGCGGAGATGTGGAGGATTTGGTACGGGACCTCGTTCAGGAGGCAGGCGACGACATCGAGCTTGCGCAGTACGGGATCATCTACATCGATGAAATCGACAAGATCGCCGGAAGCCGCACCATCATCGGGGCGGATGTCTCGCGCACCGGCGTGCAGCGCGCCCTGCTCAAACCCATGGAAGAAACCGAAGTCGACCTGAAGGTTCCCCACGATCCCATTTCCATGCTTCAGGAAATCGAGCGGTTCCGCAAGACCGGCGTCCGGGAAAAGCGGGTGGTCAATACCCGGAACATTCTGTTCATCATGAGCGGCGCCTTTCAGGACCTTGCCGAGATCATCCAGAAGCGCCTGAACTGCCAGGGTGTCGGCTTCCATGCGACGCTCAAAAACAGCTTGACGGTCGATGACATTCTGGCTCAGGTGCGAACGGAGGATTTGGTCTGCTACGGTTTCGAGTCGGAATTCGTAGGAAGACTCCCCGTCCGTGCGGTCTTCGAGCATCTGAGCGAAGAAGACCTCTTCGGCATTCTGAAGAATCCCAACAACCCGATCGTTCTGGGAAAGAAACTCGATTTTGCGGCATACGGCATCCGGATCGTTTTCGAGGAAGAGGCCTTACGCATGATGGCCAGACAGGCTTTCCTCGAAAACACGGGAGCCAGAGGACTGGTCAGCGCGGCTGAAAAAGCCTTGCTGCCCTTCGAGCGGAAACTTCCTTCGCTCGGCATCTCCCGGTTTCCGGTCACCACCGCAGCACTGAACGATCCGGAGCATGCCATCCACTGCCTCTCGGATCCAGAAGCCATCGAAGCGTTGAACCAAACCTTCTACCGGCTGAAGACCCTCGAGCGCAGCGCCGTACAGGCCTACCTCGAGGAAAATAGGGGCTTGTTTTCGGAACGCTACGGTCTGGCCCTGACCCCATCCAAGATCGCCCTGGTCGCTTCGGCATATTGCAACGCCATTCTCGATGTCGGAAAGGTCATCCAGCGGCTGAAGAAGCATTACGATGCCGTGAAACGGATCGAGCTGTCGTTTTTCAAGGAACACGACATTCACATCGTTCTCGATGACGACTGTCTGGATTACATCGTGACGGAAATCGTCGAAAAACGCTCGACACTCGACGAATTCCGAAAGGACATCGATCGGGACCTGGCGATGGGATTGCGATTGGTTCGGGAAAAAACGGGGAAAAACCGGTTCTTTTTGAACCGGCAAGCCCTGATCAACCCGGAAGCTTATATCGCGGAGTTGATCCGCGCCGAAATGAAACCCAAACCAGCAAGCCTGCCGCCGCCTGTTGCGGAATCGGCCGTCTGAAATCGGCATCGAGGATGACATGATCGGTATTTCCAAATTGTATTGCGGCACGGTGGAGCCTTCGGATGCCCTGCGCTACGGCAGGCATTCCAAGAACCTGCCTTCCCATCTGCTCCAGTTTTCGAGCGACAAGAAGCCCGTGGTCGTCTGGAACATGACGCAGCGATGCAACCTGCGCTGCATCCACTGCTATGCCCATGCCACGGAAAACACCGCTGCCGACGAACTGACCACGACAGAGGGAAAGGCGCTGATCGACGATCTGGCAGCCTTCGGCTCGCCGGTGATCCTGTTCTCCGGAGGAGAACCCCTCGTACGTTCCGATCTGCCGGAACTTGCCGCATACGCCGTGCAAAAAGGCATGCGGGCCGTCATTTCCACCAACGGCACCCTGATCTCCGCCCAGACGGCCAAAACCCTGAAGGCCATCGGGCTTTCTTATGTCGGCATCAGCCTGGACGGCATGGAACCGGTCCACGACCGGTTCCGAGGGGTTCCCGGCGCTTACCGAAAAGCACTCGAAGGCATCCGCAACTGCAGGCAGGCTGGCATCAAAGTAGGGTTGCGGTTCACCATCAACCGGCACAATGCGGCGGAAATCCCTGCTGTCTTCGATCTTCTGGAAGAAATGGACATCCCCCGCGCCTGCTTCTATCACCTCGTGTATGCCGGAAGAGGCTCCCGCATGGTGGAGGAAGACTGCACCCATGAGGAGACCCGCAGGATTGTCGATCTCATCATGGATCGGACAAAGCGGCTTCACGATGCCGGAAAACCCAAGGAAATTCTCACGGTGGACAACCATGCCGACGGACCGTATGTCTATTTGCGGCTGCTTCGGGAAAATCCCGAACGGGCACAGGAAGTGCTTTCGCTTCTGCGGATGAACGAGGGGAACAATTCCGGACGGGGCATCGGCTGCGTGAGCTGGAACGGGGAAGTACACGCCGATCAATTCTGGCGGCACCATTCCTTCGGCAATGTCCGCAAGCGACCTTTCTCGCAGATCTGGACGGATCCGAACGACGAGCTGCTGATGCGCCTCAAGGACAAGAAACGCCATGTCACCGGAAGATGCGCCACCTGCAGGTGGCTCGACATCTGCGGCGGCAATTTCCGGGTTCGCGCCGAGGCCGTCACAGGAGACCTGTGGGCGCCTGATCCTGCGTGCTATCTGACAGACGATGAAATCCGCTGAATGATTCGATGGAAAAGGGCTTCGTCCTTTTCCCTATAGCTGAAAGGGCTTCTTATGATCTTTCCGGACTACAGACCTCGACGCCTTCGCAGGACGGAAAACCTTCGCCGGATGATCCGGGAAACCATCCTGACACCCGCCGATTTCATCATGCCGTTTTTCGTGATCGACGGCAAAAACGTGGAACATCCCATCGACGCCATGCCGGGGCAGTTCCAGCTCTCCATCGACAAACTGGTCCTCCAATGCAGAACCGTCCGTGATCTCGGTATTCCGGCGGTCATTCTGTTCGGCATTCCCGAGCGCAAAGACGAGCTGGGAAGATCGGCATACGCCAAGGACGGCATCGTCCAGAAGGCCGTAAAGGCCGTAAAGGACAAGGTGCCGGATCTGGTGGTCATCACCGATGTCTGCCTGTGCCAGTACACCGATCATGGCCACTGCGGGGTGGTGGAAAAGGGCATGATCGACAACGACGCCACCTTGGACCTACTGGCTGCAACCGCCGTGTCCCATGCCCGAGCCGGTGCGGACATGGTCGCCCCATCGGACATGATGGACGGCCGGGTTTCGGCCATCCGGGAAGCGCTCGACGAATCCGGTTTCAGCATGGTTCCGATCATGGCCTATTCGGCCAAATACTGTTCCGGATTCTACGGGCCGTTCCGGCAGGCCGCAGACAGCGCACCCAAGTTCGGGGACAGAAGGACGTATCAGATGGATCCGGCCAACGCTCTCGAGGCGATCCGGGAAGTGACGATGGACATCGAGGAAGGGGCGGACATCATCATGGTGAAGCCGGCGATGGCCTATCTCGACGTCATCTGCCGGGTGCGGCAGGAAATCGATCTGCCCATTGCCGCCTACCAAGTGAGCGGAGAATACAGCATGATCCGTGCCGCTGAAAAAATGGGTTGGCTCGACGGCCCCCGTGTCATGATGGAAAGCCTCACGGCCATCAAACGTGCAGGGGCAGACATGATTCTGACCTATTTCGCCATGGAAGCGACAAAATCGCTTCAGGGCTGAACTCTCCGAAAACACGCACGGCTGCGCACCCACGGATCCGCCCGATTCGGCCGATCCGACGGATCAGCGTCCATCGACAACACACAACCCGGACCTCTCATGAACCATCCGCATCCACATGGACATCCCGCTTCAGGCCGGCACGGACCGCGCAAGGCAACCCTGCGGCTCGTCGCCTGGGAAATCACCCGAAACTGCAACCTTTCCTGCGTCCACTGTAGGGCTGCAGCCACCAACGGCCCCTACACGGGGGAACTCGATACGGCCTCCTGTTTCCGCCTTCTCGACGACATCGCAGCGGTCGGCTCCTGCATCGTGATTCTGACGGGCGGCGAGCCCCTGCTTCGTCCGGACATCTTCGATGTGGCCCGATACGGTACGGACAAAGGCCTCAAAATGGTCATGGCCCCAAACGGCACCCTCATCGATGCAGCCAATGCCCGAAAAATGGCGGATGCCGGCATCCAGCGCATCAGCATCAGCCTCGATGGCAGCCGAGCCGAATCCCATGACCGGTTTCGCGGGGTTCCGGGTGCCTTCGATGCGGCACTGCGCGGCATCGAACACGCCCGGGCGGCAGGAATCGAATTTCAGATCAACACCACGATCACCCAGGTCAATCTTGCCGAAGTCCCCGCCATTCAGCAGCTTGCCGTAGACTTGGGAGCGGTCGCCCATCACATTTTTCTGCTCGTTCCCACAGGCCGCGGCAAATACATCGCCGATCAGGCCATCGATGCAGCCCAGTACGAAGAAACCCTCAACTGGTTCTACGATCGAAAGAAAACCACACCGCTGGTGCTCAAGGCCACCTGTGCGCCCCACTACTACCGCATTTTGAGACAGCGGGCGCGGGCGGAAGGGGAAGAGGTCCGTTTTGAAACCCACGGGTTGGATGCCGTCACCAAGGGATGCCTCGGCGGAAGCGGTTTCTGTTTCATCAGCCACACGGGCATCGTTCAACCTTGCGGCTTTCTGCACCTCGAATGCGGAGACATAACGAAGCAATCCTTTGTCGAGATCTGGCGCCATTCGCCCATCTTCCTCGATCTTCGGGATGAGGACAAACTCAAGGGGAAATGCGGCATCTGTGAATACCGCCGGGTATGCGGCGGCTGCCGAGCCAGAGCCTACGAAGCCACAGGCGACTATCTGGCGGAAGAACCGCTTTGCCTGTATCAACCACAAGGCCATCATCAGGAGAGCCGACCATGAAAATCAAATCCCTCATGATCCCCGATCCGATCACCGTCACCACGAACACGTCGATCGAAGACGCCATTCAACTGATGAAAACCAAGGGGATCCGGCATCTGCCGGTTGTCGGAAAAGGCAAGGTGTTGAAAGGCTTCGTCACCCTGGCCGATCTGAAACAAGGGCTGATTCCGGCCATGGTAAGCGATTTGAAGCTGACGGATTTGATGATCAGCGATCCCATCACGATCGGACCGGATGACGACATCGAAACGGCCGCCCGCATCATCTACGAGCACAAGATCGGGGGCATGCCGGTGGTTCGCAAGAACATCGTCGTCGGAATCATTACGGAGTCCGATATCCTGCGGGCCTTCATCGACATGATGGGTATTCTGGCTTCCGGCACCCGGATCGAAGTGGCCATCGGCAACTCCCCCGAACGAATCAACCAGGCCATCGGCATCATTCAACAGGCAGGGGGGGAAATCATCCAGATCGGCATGACCATCTGCGAAACCTGTGAAAAAGCCTACTCCTTCCGGCTGAAGAGCAGCAATACCGAGGCCATCGAAAAGGCCCTGACCGAAGCCGGCTTCAAGGTCCTTCACGATCCGGCATAGGAAGAGCTTCCTCGATCCAGCCGCCGCCCAAGACTCTGTCACCTTCGTAGAATACGGCGCCCTGCCCCGGTGTCACGGCGGGATGGGGACTGCGGAATTCCACAATCGCCGGATCCCCCGGCATCAGCACAGCATCAATGGCAGCCTGGCGGTAACGAAGCTTCACCTGCACCTCGATCGGCGTTCGAGGGGGAGGCTCGATCCAGTTGATGTCCCGCACCGTGCATCCCCTCATCGATAGCTCCGATTTTCCGCAGACGATCACACGGTTCGATGCAGGCTCGAGACGAAGCACATAATACGGCTCGGAAGCCGGGCATCGCAGTCCTCTGCGCTGACCGATCGTAAATCCCCACACCCCATCGTGCGTCCCGATCACCCGCCCCGAAGTATCCACGATTTGCCCCCGTTCCGGGACGATTCCCGTTTGGCGAACCAGAAATTCCCCGTAGTGCATGCCTCGGATGAAACAGACATCCTGGCTTTCCGATCGATGAAAAGGCGCAAGTCCATCGCGCACCGCAATCCCCCGAACCTGCTCTTTCGTGAGATTTCCAAGAGGAAAGAGCGCTTGTTCGAGACTGTCTCGAGGAATCCGACTCAGGAAATAGGATTGATCTTTGAGGCTGTCCCGACCTTTGTGCAGGTGTACCCGTCCTTCGTCATCCCGGTAGATCCGAGCATAGTGGCCTGTAGCCAGAACCGGTGCGCCACGCTTGCGGGCTTCGGAAAGCAGCACGCCGTACTTGATTTCTGCGTTGCAAATCAGGCAGGGGTTGGGGGTTTTTCCAAGCTGGTAGGTTTGGAGGAAGGGATCGACGACCCGATATCGAAACGGCTCCCGAAGATCGATGCAGTGAACGTCGATATCGATCACGGACTGCAGATGCTCGACAACGGCTTCGGTTGTTCCCGGCGCTTCGAAACCTGTTTCGAAATGAAGCCCGATCACCCGCCCGAAGCGTCTTTTCAGCAGCGCGGCCGCAACCAGCGAATCGATGCCTCCGCTGAGCGCGACCGCAACGGAACCGAGGATCATTCAAAAAACAGTTTCGTGGTCGGCCGAATGGACATCACCCGGACCGGACAGGCCGAGATGCACAGCTCACAGATCGAGCACTGGGATTGATCGAAGATGACCTCCATTTCCGGCCGTTTGATCGAAAGCGCGTTCGTGGGACAAACCGCCGTGCATGCGCCGCAATGGGTGCAGCGCTTCTCGTCCCGTCGGATTTCCTGGGAGGCGTTCTGTACCTGAACCCCCTGAGACTTCAGGTACTTGATGCCTTCCTTGAAATTCTTGCGGTTTCCGGAAAGCTCCAGCACCATGACGCCTTCCTTGCGGGGAAGGATTTGGGCGTTCAGGATGTTGAAGGTGAGATCGTAATCCTTGGCCAAATAGCACACGATCGGTTTCTTGACTTCGGTCTGCGGAAACCGCAGCATCAGAATGCGTGAATACACGATACGCCTCCCCAAACACGTGAATGGATAGACCCCCCGGCACCAGGCTTGTTTTCCTCTGCGGATTCTTATAGCATACCTGCAGCCAAAGGCCAATATCCTGCCCAATGATTCGGAGGAATTTCCATGCCCATCCCCGGCAACCTGCTGACGACAGCCATGGCCGTTATGCCTCATACCGATCCGGACCGTGCCATTGAGATCGCCCTCAGTCTGGACATTCCCTTCTGGCCCCAGCTTCCCAAATTCGACTACACCGAAGACATGTACGTCCAGGCATCCGAGCATTTCCCCGGCATTGTGCTGAACAAGGCCGAAAAGACCCTCCGGTTCTCCATTGAAACCTTTCTGACGGAATTCGAGGAAACCCTGGCCCAGTTCGACAACCCGAGTTACTTCGATATCAGCCCGGAATACTCCGTGGTGTACCACCGGTTTCTCGCCATGGATCACAGCAAACGAAAGGCCATCCGAGGACAACTCGAAGGACCGATCAGCTTCGGATTCAACATCCAGGACCAGGACGGCAGGCCCATTCTGTTCGACGACACGGTTCGGCCGTTCCTCTTCGAATTCATGGCCAAGCGGGTCAACGTGCAATTGCAGCGGCTCAAGGCGCTCAATCCGAATGCTTTCATGTTCATCGACGAGCCTGGGCTGCAGTTTCTCTTCAGCGCCATGAGCGGCTATTCGGATCGGGCGGCCAGGGAGGACATGGCAGGGTTCCTGGATCGCATCGAGCGGCCCAGGGGCATTCATCTGTGCGGCAATCCGGACTGGGATTTCCTCCTCAGCCTCGACATGGACATCCTGTCGCTCGACGTGTACACCAACGGCGAGGTGTTCCGTTCCTATGCCCGGTCGATCCAAAAATTCCTCGATCGCGGCGGCGTGCTGGTCTGGGGAATCGTTCCGACCAATGAAGAGCCGTTTTCAAAGGAAAGCCTCGATACGCTCGAGGAGCGATTGATCGGTATTTGGGATGTACTGGACCGGAAGGGAATCGACCGGCGGTGGTTGCTGTCCCGAAGCCTTCTTTCCCCGGCTACCTGCTGTCTGGTCAATTCGGACGGCGAGCGAACCGTAGAGCAAGCCTTTTCGATGATCCGGTCGTTGTCGTCCCGGTTGAAGCGTCATTGCGGCGTGGAGGATTCCGAAGGCGCCCCCTTCGATTCTACCGGCGCCTGAGCGGCGGGATGGATGAAACCCATCTCGCATAGTCCATCGAGGATGACGGCTTCCAGCAGGCTTTGGCCCAACGCGTTGAGATGGATGAAATCCTGATAGGGATTCTTTCCGACCTTCAACGCACCTATCAAGACCTCGCGGTCGGAGACGACACTTACCCCCTTGACCCTGGCCCAATCAAGGAATTCATTGATCATCTCGGCCCGAAGCTCATCCTGTTCATAATGGAAAACGAGAAGCAGCGGGATTGCCTGTTTCTGCAAATCCTGGTACAGATCATCCAGGGCTTTTAAGCAAATGGCCTTGAGGTGCTCCAGATTCTTGTCTGTGGTGCCTTGAGCCAAAAGCAAGCTGTTGTGCTTCACCCATCCGAACAGTTTCTGAACACCGAAGGGCGATACGATATGAAAGCGTGTCTGGGGCTGATAGATGGGTGAGAGCGGCTCGAAGGTGGGGACATCATAGAGATCGTGGCTTGAAAACACCAAAACGACGACATCGGCGTCGAAGAAGCCATTGGCCTGTTCATAAGCCAGGTAATTCGGTATTCCCCAGCTTCCTGCGGAAATGTTCCCCACCACCACATGCCGCCTCATGGTTTGTTCCAAATCCTTTGTGAGCAAGGAGGTGGCCAGCTCGTGCTGATCGAGGGGAAATCCGTGAACAATGCTGTCCCCGAACACCATGACCCGGATTTCTTCCCGTGATTTGTTTCGATCGAAATCCGGGCTGCGCATCGACCAACGATTGGTCTTGAAGGTCTTTCCATTACAGACGATGTGCTGGGAAGGTTGCAGCAGATATTCAATGGTCGGGTGGACGGCATACAAGGGGTAACAGTCCAACCGAAACATCCAGCGGACAAAGATTTCCCCTGCTAGAAAGAGCCCGATGACACCACTTAGAACCCAAAGGACGGATTTCGATGGTCTACTCATCTCATGTCAGCCGAGGAACGAAAGGAAAGCATTCTTCTCTCACTGGCGGATGAGAACTCCTAAAAAATCATGGATTGGAACAACCTGGAGGCATCTTGCGAGCGTGGGTTGGTACAACTGCCGACCCTCTCTTCGTTTTTTTCTAACAAAATCCGTACAAAAATACAAATGAATTGTTGTCGGAACGCGGCGCTTCAAGATGCGCCTCTTCCCCCTCGATCGGGATCGGCCCAAAGACGCTGATTTGTTTCGATACCACCCAAAGAAACGAAGGAGTGACAAGCGGATGAAACGTTTTTTTTTGACGGTGATTCTCTTGCTTGCCATGGTTTCATCGGCGCAGCAGGTCCTGGAAGCCCGCGAAGAGTATGCCCGGAACACCGGAAAGGGGTGTGTGCTCTGCCATACGGGAGAGCTGGGCGGCCCGCTGACCGATGCCGGGATCGCCTACATGCGGGGAGGATATCGGTACCCGATCCCTCCGTCGGTTCTGGAGAAAGTCGCCGCCTTCTCCACCGGAAGCATCCAGTCGCTTCGGTTTCTCTTCGGAATGCTCCATCTTTTGGCTGCCGTTATCCTGGCCGGAGCCATCTTTTATATCCATATCTTTGTCGGCCCCAGACAACTGACGACCGGTATTCCCAAAGGGGAACGGATCTTGGGACTGAGCTGTCTGGCCACCCTGCTCGTCACCGGAATCTTTCTCACCTGGTACCGGATCGACGGGTGGAGCGGTTTTTTCCATCATTTTTTCGGTAGAATCCTCTTCGCCAAAATCCTGCTCTTCACCCTCCTGCTCGCAAGCGCCCTGGCTGCAGTCACCATCGTCCATGCGCGCATGCAAACATCTGCAGCAAAACAGCACCACCGGAAAACCGATTCGGAAACCTTGACCTTGGAAAGCGTTTCCACCCGAACCGGCGGCACAGACGGAGGACCGGCCTGGATTGTCTTCGAAAATGCCGTATTCGATGTCACCGAAAGCCCGAAATGGAAACATGGAAGGCATTTCGGCAAACACACTGCCGGAGCCGATCTAACCCAGGCCATAGCTTCAGCCCCTCACGGACCGGAAGTTCTCGAGCGGGTAAAACGTATCGGGGCCCTTCAGCAGTCTTCCGATCCCAAACCGTCCACCCGACCCGTACACCGCATCTTCGTGTGGATGGCCTATACGAACATGGTTCTGATATTGGGTATCTTAGGCTGTGTCGCCCTATGGCGCTGGGGCTTTTCCGCGACATCGGCCGCCCCGGCATCCTCTCCTCAGGCTGCAGCAGCGCAAAGCTGCGTGGACTGCCATCGAAAGAGAAACCCCGGCCTTGTCGCAGACTGGGAACACAGCATCCATGCCAAACTCGGTGTAGGCTGCCTTAAATGCCACCAGGCCGGGCCGGATCGATCCGCATATGTCGCCAAGGCCCATCTCCCCCATAGCCCGACGCCCATCGAGGCCGTAGTCAGCCCCCGGACATGCGCTCAGTGCCATCCCAAACAGGTACAGGACTTCTCCCGAAGCAAGCACGCCCATACGGTGGATATCATGTGGAAGATCGATGCCTGGCTCAAGCAGGGCCTCAACAACGACATCGAACGGGAAAGCGGCTGTTATGTCTGCCACGGGACGGTGGTGACCCTGGTGGACGGAAAGCCGATGGAGGGCACCTGGCCGAATGTTGGCATCGGTCGGATCAATCCGGACGGCTCGAAGGGCTCCTGCTCGAGCTGTCACACCCGGCACCGGTTTTCGGTTGCCGAAGCCCGCAAGCCTGATGCCTGCGGCCAATGCCACCTCGGGCCGGATCATCCGCAGATCGAAATCTTTACGGAATCCAAACACGGCGGCATCTTCCGAACAGAAGGCGACCGATGGAAATGGACGCCGGATGACGGGCAGTGGCTTGCCGGAAGGGACTACCGCTCTCCGACCTGCGCTGCATGCCACATGTCTTCGGCACCCGGTGTCGCATCCAGCCATGATGTCACCGAACGGCTCTCCTGGGAAACCCAGGCGCCGCTGACCGTCCGGCCGTCCGATTTCCAGCCGTTTCCGGCCCAGACCGACTGGCAGACCGAGCGCCGCAAGATGGAAACGGTCTGCATGCAATGCCATTCGGAGCAGTGGACAAAAGCGCATTTTGCCCGCTTCGACCGGGTTGTCTCCCTCTACAACGAGACCTATTACCTTCCCGCCCAAACGGTGATGCGTTTTCTGTATGAAAACAAGTTGCTCACCGAAGCGGCGATGTTCGACGAGCCGATCGAATGGGAATACTACGAGCTGTGGCATCATGAAGGCAGAAGGGCCAGGATGGGGGCCGCGATGATGGCGCCCGACTACGCCTGGTGGCATGGCTTCTATGAACTCAAGCATCGGTATGCGGCATTCACGAAGGAAGCCCGTACCATCGCAGAGACCGGACACAGCCCCATATACGACGTATTTCCTGGAAAAGCTGATCCGCAGGCCGCCAGACCCTGATGGCGGGGAGTGAACATCCATGACGTCGACTTCGGAACATACAGACAGCGGTATTCGGGGGATTCCGGAAGACCTGCTGCAGGCCCTGCTTGACAATTCCTACGAAAGCCTCATTCTCGTCGATGCCGATGGGATCGTCCGTTACATGAGCCCGGCCAACGACGGCATTTATCCTGTTCCCGTCAAGGAGGCCATCGGCCGCCACATCTCCGAGGTGAGCCCCAACACCCGCTTGCCGCGGGTCATCGAGACGGGGAAGGCCGAAATCGGCAGAGGGCTGATGATTCAGGGAAAGCAGCGTATCATCGCCCGCATTCCGCTCCATCACGAAGGCCGGATCGTCGGAGCCGCCGGAAAGCTCATGTTCATGAATCCGGAGAAGCTCAGGGAGTTATACGAGCGGATCGACACGCTGAAGCACCGCCTGGATTTCTATCGGGAAGAGTTTCAACAGGTTTACGGCTATCGCTATTCGGTGGAAAACCTCATCGGTGAATCTCCGGTGTTTCAGCAGGCCAAATCGCTGGCCGTTCAGGCTGCGGCATCCAACGCGCCTGTTCTGATCGTCGGAGAATCCGGAACCGGAAAGGAGCTGTTCGCACACGCCATCCACCAGATCAGCCGACGCCGCAGCCACCATTTCGTCCGGGTCAACTGCGCCGCCATCCCATCGGAGCTGCTTGAATCCGAGCTCTTCGGCTACGAGCCGGGGGCATTCACGGGTGCCGGAAAACAAGGCAAACCCGGAAAATTCGAACTGGCTCATCAAGGAACGATTTTTCTCGATGAAATCGGGGACATGCCGCCTATGATGCAGGTGAAGCTCATGCGGGTGCTGCAGGAAAAGGAAGTGGAGCGGATCGGCGGCAAACCCAAAATGATCGATTTCCGGGTGATCAGCGCGACCAACCGGGATCTCGAGGCAATGATCCGTGAGAAGAGCTTCCGGCTGGATCTGTTCTATCGCCTCAACGTCATCGTGATCCGCCTGCCTGCGCTTCGGGAGATGAAAGAGGATATCCCTCGGATATTCAACCATTTCATCGATCAATTGTGTCGGGAAAGCCACCGTAAACCCATCGGTGTTTCGGCGGATGTGATGGAAGAGCTCAAGCGCTACGACTGGCCGGGAAACGTGCGGGAGCTGCGGAACCTCGCCGAACGGGTCATGATCGTATGCACGGGAGATCGGATCGATCTCGATCACTTGCCCATGCCGCTGCGCGCACGATGCCAGGCTGCGGCATTCACCCCGGATTCGGCCGAGCCCGACCCGAATGTCAAAGGCTCCATGCTGAAAGACCGGCTCGAGGCAGCCGAGCGCCTGGCCATTATCGATGCCCTTCGGACCTCCGGCGGAAACCGTACCCTCGCAGCCCGGAAGCTCGGCATCCACCGCACCGGCTTATACCAGAAAATGCTGAAATACGGGATTCGGTAGCCCCTCGATCAATGAGTTCGTGGTGAAAGCAAATCGAATGCCGTCGTTTTCATTTTTTTAATTGTTTCGAATGCTTTTCTTCGGCAGTATTTAGGATTTATAGAAAAGCTAAAAAGAAAGCAAAGGATGTTATGAAGAAGTCATATTGCCCCAAATGTCATTCGGAGTTAATCATCACCAAAACCGGTAGGGCGGAATGTCCTAATCCCAAATGCGATTTTGTGGATCGACGAAAAGGGTATACCATGATTTCAGAAGCTCATGAGAGACGTGGTGCCATCTCTTGGGAAAGGGGGGGAAATAAGTTTAGAGAGAGTTCCACTCGATGAACGCACAATAGGACGTCACCTAATGGACGCGGCTGTCCGGAATGAAGACCACTTCCGGATTGCACAAAATGCCCGCTTTCGCGAGAATGACAGATATGAGATGCTTCCGCCCAGAAGAAGACGCTCAAGAGGTGCTTGATACATCCAGGTCATGCTGGAAGGAAATCGGATGGTTTCGGCAGGAAAAGCCGACAATGGATCCGCCATGAACGCGATCCGCATTTGCGGAAGGAATCTGTCGATCGAAGAGGTGCTTGCCGTCGTAGACGGGGCACCCGTAACGCTCGATCCGGCGGCGATTTCGGCCATGGAACGCTCTCGCCAAGCGGTTGCAGACCTCGTTCAGGCAGGAACCGTGGCCTATGGGATCACGACGGGTTTCGGCAGATTCAAAGATTGCATCATCTCCGCCGAACAGACGGCCGAACTTCAGGTCAACCTCGTGCGCAGCCATGCCGTCGGCGTCGGCGAGCCGCTTTCGCCGAGAGATGTGCGCGCCTTGATGCTTGCCCGAGTGAACACCCTGGCCATGGGGCATTCCGGGGTCCGTCCCTGCGTGGTGCTACGACTGGTCGATTTTCTCAATAGGGGGATCCACCCGCGGATTCCTTCCCAGGGAAGTCTTGGGGCCAGTGGAGATCTGGCGCCTTTGGCCCACATGGCCCTGGTGTTGATCGGAGAAGGAGAAGCGGAAGTCGGTGGAAGGCTTCTGATAGGAGCAGAAGTGCACCGGCAGGCGGGATGGGAGCCACTGACACTGGAAGCGAAAGAAGGTCTTGCGCTTCTGAACGGAACGGCCTTCATGGTGGGGCTGGGAGCCCTTGCCGTTTCCCGAGCCACTCATTTGGTGGAAACGGCCGACATTGCAGCCGCCCTGACGCTCGAGGCCCTTCATGGAACCGATCGGGCCTACGACGAGCGGGTACATGCCCTGCGCCCCCACCCCCGGCAAATCGAATGCGCCGCATTTCTGCGACGGCTTCTTGAAGGAAGCGGATTCTTGCGAAACGACGATCCGAACAACGTTCAGGATCCGTATACCCTGAGATGCGTTCCCCAGGTGCATGGGGCCGTACGGGATGCGGTCGCCTATGCCCGATGGGTCATCGAGATCGAGCTGAATTCCGCAAACGACAATCCGCTCATCTGGATCGATGAAAAGACAGGCAAACCCGATGTCATTTCCGCCGGAAACTTTCATGGTGAACCGATCGCCCTGGCCATGGACTACCTGAAACTGGCAATCGCAGAGATCGGGAACATGAGCGAGCGCCGGATCGCCCGCATGGTGGACGCAGACTGCAACCAGGATGTGCTTCCCATGTTCCTGACAGAACATGGCGGCATCCACAGCGGGTTCATGCTGGCCCAGTATACGGCTGCGGCCCTTGCCTCCGAAAACAAGGTTCTGGCCCATCCGGCAAGTGCGGACTCCATTCCGAGCAGCGCCAATGTCGAAGACCATGTCAGCATGGGCCCCATCGCCGTGCGTCATGCCCACAACATTCTGGAGCATACGGAAACCATTGTCGCCATTGAATTGCTCTGCGCCGCTCAAGGAATTGATTTTCGGAAAAGAGTTCTCGGCTCCGATATCCCCCTTGGGAGGGGAACCGACGCCGTCTATCGGCTGATCCGAGAGTCGGTTCCGTTTTTGGATCGGGATCGGGTTCTGGCCCCTTGGATCGAAACCCTGAGAGTTCTGGTATCCAAAGGCCGAATTCGGTATGCCGCAATGGACGTCATGAGATGATCTGATCTTTTTAGAGGATTCTTCCATTTACAATCGTTTCATGGATATTCCTGGAAATCCATGACGACATTCAGGGGAGGTGAAAGGAAAATATTTTTCTACTGGAAAAATATTTTCTATCGATCGTAAGCTCCGGATGGTCATTTCCTTCTGTTGATTTTCATTCTTTCATGATGAAATCAGGTGGGTAATTCACCATCGACACTTAAAGGAAACTTGGCGGCATGATTTTTGCTTATATCATGAATGCAATTCACTATTTTATTCCTAACCATTTTTTGCTAAATTTCCAAAAGAGCGAATTCCGTTCGAAGAATGTCCGAATTTGGGATGCAAATTCCGATTACAGAGTTGTTCTGACTGGTCCCTCGAAAGAAGCGCTTGTTTTGGCAACCCAAACACTGGAGGTGTCCTATGAAGATGAGAACTCTTGGCTGCATGACCCTGGTTCTTCTGACAATGCTCTTTACCTTTCCTGCGGCCTCCACCCTTGCGGCCGAATCCCCCATCGTACTCGGTTGTCCGCTGTCCACCGCATTCCTGTATGGCTGGGATGCCGAACGCGGTTTCATTCTCGCAGTGGAAGAGATCAATGCTGCGGGTGGCGTCAATGTCGGTGGCAAGAAACGACCGTTCAAAGTCGAGACCATCGACACCCGAGACCTGGAGCCCGGAGTCCCGGTGAGCGAGGCCTTGCTGGCTGTAGAAAAACTGATCCTGGACAAGAAGGCCGATTTCATCCTGGGTGGCCCGGTTCGATCAGAGGCCGCACTGGCAGCCATGCCTTTGCTGTCCAAACACAAGAAGGTATCGATCCTCACGACAGGTTCCCTCTCCCCAAAGTACCATGCAATGGTCGCCGAGAACTACGACAAGTTCAAATACTGCTTCCGCATTCACGGCGAAGCCAAGAACCTCGTCGGTGAAATGATGGCCAATTTTTCATCTCTGAAGGAAAAATACGGGTTCAACAACCTGTTCATCATCGCGCAGGACGTGAGCCACGCCCGAGGAGCAGCAGAGATCATTAAGGACGTCGCCGGTAAGAACGGTTGGAATGTGACGGGGTTGGAGATCTTTCCGACGGGCGCCACCGATTTTTCGATGGCCTTGTTGAAGGCGAAGGATACCAAGACGGAAATCATCAACATTTGGATGGATATGCCCGAAAGCGCCATCCTGCTCAAGCAGTGGTACGACATGAAAGTGCCTGCTCTTCCGTTCGGCTCCACTTTGGCTGCGGCAGAACAACCTGGTTTCTGGAAAGCCACCGACGGCAAGGGAGAATACACCTTATGCAACGTGGTCAATGCCGGAAATGCACCATCGGACGCGACCGAATGGACGATGAAATTCTATGACGCTTACACGAAACGCTGGAATGTCGAACCGGAAGGGCTTGGAGCATCCAGCAGCTACATGGCGGCGTACGTGCTCAAGGATGCAATTGAACGGGCCGGAACCATCGATTCCGATGCGGTGGTTGCAGCTCTGGAAAAAACCGATCTGATGGGTGTCTATGGCAGAATCCGCTTTGATCCGAAAAGCCACCAGGTCATTCCGGCAAATGATCCCAAAGAGGGTGCCGTCGGAAGCATTCTGCAATGGCAGGCCGGAAAACGGGTGGTCGTGTTCCCCAAGAGCATTGCAAAAGGAGAGATTCTGCTTCCCCCGTGGATGAAGAAATAGCGTGGAAAAAACGATATGGATATCCTGATTTACGGCACGATCAACAGCGTGGCTCTGGCCCTGTATGCCCTGGGTTTTGCCCTGGTCTACGGCATCAGCCGACTGCCCAATTTCGCTCACGGCGCCCTGTATGTGACGAGCGGATTCATTGCCTGGAGCGCCCGAAACACCTTCGGACTCAACTATCCGCTGAGCATCCTTGCAGCCATGGTCATCACGGCGCTGATCGGGGCAGCGATCTACCGATTTTTTCTTATCCGGATCCGCGGCATGGAAATCTCGGAAATCATCGCCTCCTATGCCGTGGCCCTCGCTATTCTTGAAGGACTTCGATGGAAGGGCTTTAAGGGCATGACCTATACCCTTCCGGCGTTCATCCCCGGAAGCACTTCTATCGCCGGCATTTCGGTGGACTACCAGCGGCTGGTGGTCGTGGGAGTCGGTGTGGTACTGGTGACACTGCTGTGGCTGTTCACCCATTACACCCGGATCGGTCTAGCCCTGAGAGGAATGGCTCAAGATGAACGGGCCGCGCTGATGTTGGGCATCGATTCGGATGTCATGGCCATTGTTGCCATGGCTCTCGGGTCGATGCTCGCAGCCCTTGCTGCTGTCCTGCTTCTGCCCCTGGGGAACATCGTGGTGGAGTCCGGATACAATGTACTGATTCTGGCCATTGCAGTCTGTATCGTCGGCGGGCTCGGCAGCTGGATGGGGGCGGTTCTCGCGGCCTTCATCATCGGCTTTGCTCAGATTCTCACCGTGGTATATTTGGGCTCGCATTTTCAAATGGTGATCGCTCTGCTGGCGATCATCCTGACCCTCATTCTGAAGCCATCAGGCCTTTTCGGGCAGCAGAAAGAACTGGAGGAACGGGTTTGAACACGACAACAACCCAACGCCGTAGGGAACGCATCGACCGTGGCATCAAGGTGCGTTCAGACGGATTGTACGCACTCATGTCCTGGCGCGAACTCATCTATCTGATCGCTCCTCGGGCGGCGCTCATCATCGGCCTCCTGGTGCTGCCTCTCATCATGCCGGGGGCATATTGGCAGCGGGTCATCTCTATCGTCTGCATCTACGCCCTTCTGGCCCTCAGTTTCGACTTTCTCGCCCATTACGTAGGTCTGGTTTCCCTGGGAGGCGCCTTTTTCGTCGGAGCCGGAGGCTACATCAGCGCCATCCTCAATACCCAGTGGGGATGGTCTCCGCTTGCTGCCATCCCCGTGGCAACCATCTCGGGTGGCATTCTGTGCACGGTCCTGTTGCTTCCGTGCCTTCCCCTTCGGGGGGTATATTTCGCCATTGTCACCCTGATGTATCCGCTATTTCTGGCCAGGGTCATCGAGGCTCTGAACATCTTGGGTGGAACGGACGGCATCATGGGGGTGGACAGTTTTCCATGCGCATGGGCCGAGCAATATACGGTCATTGTCCTACTGCTGGGTCTTCTATTCGGCATCCGCAGACTGGTCAACACCGACCTGGGACTGGTGCTCCGAGCGGTCAAGGACAACGATCAGGCGGTCAAGGCCTCCGCCATGAACATCACCCACTACAAGGCCTTGGCCGTGTTCATCGCTTCTTCCATCGGGTGTCTCGCCGGGGCCTGTCTTGTCCATATCTACATGTGGGCCGGCATTTCGGTGTTCGCTTTGGATTTTTCTGTATTGCCCATTGCTGCCACTGTCATCGGCGGAAGCGGCACACTCGTAGGCCCGATCATCGGCTGCCTCATTCTGGTGCCTGCCTCCGAACTTCTGCGGGATTTCGGAACGCTTCGCATCGTATTCTACTCTCTGATTCTGTTGGGATTCATCACCTTTCGCAGCGAAGGCGTGATGGTATACGGTCAGCGAAAATACCAGCAATTCGAAAGGTGGAAGACCATATGAACGGCCCCCCTCATCTGGATGTCCGTCATGTCACCAAAACCTTCGGAGGCATCATTGCACTCAACCGGGTCAGTTTCCATGTTGCAGAGGGTGAAATCCTGGGCATCATCGGACCCAACGGATCTGGGAAAACCACCCTCGTCAACTGCATCAGCGGTTTCGTCAGGATCAGTTCCGGAAGCATTCTTTTCCGTGGCAAAGACATTACCGGCCTTCCCCCACACCGGATTGCAGACATGGGCCTGACCCGAACCTTTCAGATCATGCGCCCCTTCTACAGCCTGCCTGCCTACAAAAACCTCGTCATTCCCCTGTTTTCTCCCCGTGCAAGGCGCACCGGCGGCTGGCGCGGAGGAGGCCGCCTTGGAGATCGCAACACAGTAGGTATCGATATTCTGGAGGAAATCGGTTTCGAACGGGATTCCTATGTTCCCTACAAACTGACTTCAACACTGCCCACAGGTTATTTGAAACGCCTTGAGTTGGCCCGCTGTTTGGCGCTGAAACCCGAATTGATCATCTGCGACGAGGTGTTCTCCGGCCTGAGCATGAGCGAAATCGCTTCCATGGTGCCGCTGATCGAAAAACTGCAGATGGAAGGAATCACGCTGATCATGATCGAGCATCGGCTTCGAGAATTGTTCCAGGTGGCCACCCGGGTCATGGTGCTGAATTTCGGCGAGAAACTGGTCGAGGGAAGCCCCGCTGAGGTGATGGCCGACCCACGGGTCCGCGAAGCCTATTTCGGATCCGAGAACATCGAGGAGGTCATGATTCATGCTTGAGGCAAACGGCCTGATGGTTTTCTATGAGAACATGCTGGCTTTGAACAACATCTCGATCCGCTGTGAAGAGAACCAGATCGTGGGCGTGTTCGGAGCGAACAGCGCAGGCAAATCCACCCTGATGTACGCCCTGTCGGGAATCATGCTCGATATCCGCAAGAAGGAGGCCATGGCTGGGGGAGAGCGCATCACACTGGCTGGAACCGTTCGGTTTCAGGGGGAGGACATTACCCACCTCAAGCCCAGCCTTCGTGCCAGAAAAGGGATCGTGCTGTGTCCAGAGCGCCGAAGGATTTTTGCGGAAAGTACCGTACTCGAAAACCTCATGATCGGCGCTTATCTGGCCAAACCCGACGAGGCCAAAGAAACGTTGGAGTACATCTTCAAGGTTTTCCCTGCCTTGCATAGACTTCGGAAACGTTTAGGCGGATTTCTGAGCGGCGGAGAGCAGCAGATGCTCGCGATTGGAAGGGCTCTGATGGCTCAGCCGAAGATCTTGCTCCTCGATGAACCCCTTCTGGGATTGAGCCCCTTGATGCAGGCCATGCTGATGCGGGCCACCCGTGAGATCCGGGAGGAACGCCGGATTTCCATCATCGTCACCGAGCAGTATGCGCGACCGGTTCTGCCCATCGTCGATTACGCCTTCATCCTCGAAAACGGATCTGCCGTAATGGAAGGAAGCCGGGAACAACTGATGGACAACCCGGATATCCGCTCGGCGTATTTCGGGGTGTAATGCAAGGATGCGAAATCCGGATCGAGGATATATCCACACAATCTCCTTTTGAAAACGCGGACATTTCATGAAATCGGGTAGTGATACGTTGCATCACGAATTGACCTATTCCAGGTTCGACCGGATGAGCGAACAGTTTCCGGACCGTCCGGCTGTGATTTACCTAGGCGAACGGTTTTCCTACAGGCGGTTGCGCACCCTGAGTGAGCGTTTTGCCGGAGCACTCAAGGAACTCGGAATCCGCAAGGGCGACACGGTGATGATCTACATCGCCAACAGCATCCAGTGGGTGATCGCGTTTCTGGGAATACAGAAAATCGGTGCGGTTGCGGTTCCAGTATCCCCCATCTATACGTCCCACGAAATCGGTTACATGATCCGGGACGCCGGTGTGGAAACGGTGATCTGCATGGACACCAATTTCGGTTATGTAACAGAAACCTTTGGGACAACCGACCTCAAACGGATCATCGTCACCAATTTGGCCGATCTTCTGCCCCCATGGAAACGCTTCCTCGGAACCCTTTTCGACAAAATCCCCACTGGAAAGGTGGAAGAGGAAGCACGGGTATTCCGGTTCACATCCCTGTTGAAGCATGCCCCCCTGAGCGCCGCAGCAGCCCTAAACCCAATGACGGATCTGTCCTATATTTTATACACGGGAGGCACGACCGGATTTCCGAAAGGTGTTCCCGGAACCCATGCAGGCATGACATCCTATGTAAACGATGTCACAGAGGACGTTGTCGGGGAGCATTTGCACACCGGCTCCGACACCTACATCGCCATCAATCCCCTCTTCCACATCATGGCCCTGGGCCTGTTCATGGCCATCGGGCTCAATCGGGGCAATACCACCCTGCTTATGCCCTTCCCGCAGGTCGACGCCATTCTTGAAACCATCCAGCGGTACAAGGTCCGCTGGTTGCTTGGCGTTCCAGCCCTGTATCGGATGATTCTCGAAAACGATCGCATCGACCGATACGATCTGCGTTCTCTGACCTACTGCTTTTGTGGCGGGGACGTGCTGCCGGAGGAAGTCAAACAACGATGGCGGGAGTGCTGCCACGTTCCCATCTACCAGGTCTATGGATCGACTGAAGTGGGACATGTCGCCTACAGCAAGATCGGCGAGGAACCCAGTCCGAGGGCGATCGGTTATCCGCTGAAAAGCAGGAGGTGCCGGATCGTCGATCCAGAGACACTGGAACCGGTTGAGCCTGGTCAGAGTGGGGAGCTGCTGGTCACGTCTCCTTACACCATGAAACAGTATTACAACAAAGCAGAGGAAACCCGGAAGACCTTTGTCGATATCGAAGGTGAAACCTGGTGCCGCATGGGAGATTTCGTGAGCGCCCTGCCGAGCGGCGAGCTGATCTATATGGAGC
>Ga0101944_10002395_pt1 | contig 30556 bp, 22 predicted proteins | sample DewCreD2012metaG_FD_75245 | JGI IMG/M metagenome (GOLD analysis project Ga0101944, IMG submission 75245) | Hot spring sediment bacterial and archeal communities from British Columbia, Canada, to study Microbial Dark Matter (Phase II) - Dewar... ... | reverse complement strand
GGGCGTGGACAACTGGTGCTGAGCCCACGGCATTTCAACATGGCGTGCCGGTCTCCCGAGATCCGTGATCCCGGACGGTACGCCCATTGATGAGCCTCCGCAGCCTTGGGAAATGGATCATTCCCAGCCATCCCCCCTTTCGAGCTTTAGAAAATGCCGTTGATGCACCATCTGGTGTCCCGCGTCAGGCATTGATGCCCCAATGCACGAGCTTCCCCTTATCCCTATCCGATCCGAGTGGTCCTGACCGGCACCCTATGACCCGATGAGCCGTCGGGCGGTGGCATGGGCCGGGCCTGCTTGATTCTGGCTCCTTTTTGACCTGAGCGAGGATCACGGCCTGAGGCCGGGTGCCCGCGCCGGGCTCAAAACGCCCTTGCGGTATGGGCTCGATTGCGTCATGAATGAAAGGCCGGGTCGGAGGGCCGGGCGTGTTCTGATTCACGCAAATGTTAATATGGCAGGGGAATGCATCAAAATTGTATCCTTTCATGGCCTCGGTTGTCGCATCATCAGGCGGGGTTCATTGAGCCTGTTCAGGATGCTGCCGCGAACATACACACCGTCTTCGAGGCAGGTCGGACGAGATGATTTTGCAGAAGCAGGACGTCACGGGCACGCTCATCACCATAGGGGACGAAATCCTGTTCGGAAACATCCCCAACGGCAATGCACAGCATATCGCCATCGAGCTGCGCTCGAAGGGGTTCTTGCTTTCCAGCATGGTGGTCGTGGGTGATGAGGAGGAGAAGATCATTCCGGTGCTGAAAAGGGGCATCGAGATGTCGCATTTTGTCATCGTCACCGGTGGTTTGGGGCCTACGGACGACGACCGTACTTCCGGGGCGGTGTCAAAGGCCTTTCTGAGACCTCTGATTCCGGACGCGGCCTATGTCGAATGGCTGAAGCGGCGCCTCGCCGAGCGGGGAAGGGCGTGGAGCCGGGAGGTTGCACGGATGGCCGATCTTCCGCAGGGGGCTCGAAAGATCGGAATGGGCATGGCCGGCTATGCTTTGGAGCATGAGAGGGTCCCTTGCTATTTTTTGCCGGGTGTTCCCAGCGAGATGCGGTGGCTCATGGAGCATGAAGTCCTCCCTGACCTGGAGGCCAGGTTTCCGCACCGTCGGCGTCATGTGAAGCACGTGCTGCGGTTCCACGGCCTTCCCGAGTCGTCCATGAACCAGCTCCTGAAAGACCTGGCAGAGCAGCGCCCCGAAGTGCAGATCGGCTATCTGCCGCAAATAGGGGAGAACTGGATCACGCTTTTCGCCTCCGGCGATGATGAAGCCGAGGCTCATGATCGGGCTCGCACCGTCGAGGAGGAGGTTGTGGCTCGACTGGGTGCCATCCACCTGGTGGGACGGGGCGACGAGGGCCTGGAGGTTGCCGTGGGAAGGCTGCTTCGTGGGAGGGGCTGGAAGGTCGGCGTGGCCGAATCATGCACGGGAGGTCTCCTGGCCCGCAAGATCACGGCCGTTTCAGGGGCCTCGGATTATTTCGAAAGGGGATTCGTCACGTACAGCAATGCATCCAAGGTGGAGCTCCTGGGCGTGGACGGGCAGCTGATCCTCGAGCACGGGGCGGTGAGCGGGCCCGTGGCCGCCGCCATGGCGGAGGGGATCCGCTCGCGGGCCGGGGTCGAGGCGTCGCTCAGCATTTCGGGGATTGCGGGTCCCACGGGGGGGACTCCCCAGAAGCCGGTCGGGACCGTGTTCATCGGCTGCTCCACGCCCGCCGGGACCGTGGTGGAAGGACACCTGTTCAGCGGAAACCGTGAACATGTCCAGGAGTGTGCCGCCCAGGCCGCCCTGGCGTTGCTCTGGAGGATTCTGAACCATGATTCGCAGCTTCGTCGCTCTGGACATCCCCCGGAAGACTCAGGAGGAACTGGCGGCGCTCACCCGTGAACTGCGGAATACCGGGGCCGCCGTCTCATGGGTCAAGGCCGACCACGTCCACCTGACCCTCAAGTTCCTCGGGAGCGTTCCCCCTGAGCAGATCGAGGCCATACGGGAGGCCCTGCTCCCCGCCGCGGCTTCGAGCCCGCCGTTCCGCCTTCAGCCCTTCGGCTGCGGAGCGTTTCCGACCATCAAACAGATGCGCGTTGTCTGGGTTGGGCTTCGAGGTGATGAACGAACCCTCGCCGGACTCCACAAATCCGTCGAGATGTCTCTGGCTCCCTTGGGCTTCGAGCCCGAGGATCGGCCCTTTCGCGCCCATTTGACCCTGGGGCGGGTGAAAGGTCGGCAGCACCTGCGATCCCTGCAGGAGGCCCTGCTCACTCGCATGGAGTTCGAAGCCGAAGCTTTTGACGTCAGGGAACTGGTATTGTATAAGAGTGAGCTGATGCCGCAGGGGGCCCGTTATACACCGCTTTTCCGGGCATCCCTGGCTGGGGGGAGGGGTGGTTGAGCCCCTGAGTCGGCGGTGCTGATCCCATTTTTCCCGGGATGTCTTCAGTCGCCGAGCTCTCCTGCAGTCCGCGGTCCGTCGAGTCTTCATCGCCGGCGGATTCCAATATCCCGTTGCTGACGACTTTTCTGTGTATTTTCGAGGATCCTGGCGACCAGCGCAGGGCGCAACCGTCGCCGACGGTTCCGATCCATTGGAGGGAGGCCCCGGATGGGTGCGACAGATGACCGAAGCAAGGCGATCGACACGGCCATGTCCCAGATCGAGCGCCAGTGCGGCAAGGGCTCCATCATGCGGCTGGGAGGTGACGCGCAGTCAGTCGAAATTCCGGTGATATCCACGGGATGCCTTTCCCTGGACCTCGCCCTCGGGGTCGGAGGGGTCGCCAGGGGCCGGATCATCGAGATCTTCGGACCCGAATCGTCGGGGAAGACCACCCTGGCCCTCCACGTTATCGCCGAAGCCCAGAAGCTGGGCGGGGTCGCCGCATTCATCGACGCCGAGCATGCCCTCGATGTCCATTATGCGCGCAAGCTGGGGGTTCAGGTGGAGGATCTGCTCATCAGCCAGCCGGACTACGGCGAGCAGGCCCTCGAGATTGCCGAGATCCTGGTGCGCAGCAACGCCATCGACGTCATCGTGGTGGATTCGGTGGCCGCCCTGGTGCCCAAGGCCGAGATAGAGGGCGAAATGGGCGATCCCCACGTCGGTCTGCAGGCGCGCCTCATGAGCCAGGCCCTCCGGAAACTGGTGGCCACCATCTCCAAATCCCGGACCTGCGTCATCTTCATCAACCAGATCCGCATGAAGATCGGTGTCATGTACGGATCTCCCGAGACCACCACGGGCGGCAATGCGCTCAAATTCTACGCCACCATGCGGATGGAGATCAGGCGGGTCGGTCCCATCAAGGACGGCCAGGAGGTCATCGGCAACCGGACCAGGGTCAAGGTGGTCAAGAACAAAATCTCGCCGCCGTTCAAGGAGGTGGAGTTCGATATCATATACGGACGCGGAATCTCCAGGGAAGGAGACCTGCTGGACCTGGCGGTGGAGTCGGGTATCGTCGAAAAATCGGGGACCTGGTATTCTTACGCCGGAGAGCGGTTGGGACAGGGGAGGGAGAATGCCAAGAACTTTCTCCGGGAGCACCCGGAGACTCTTGGGGCCATGGAGGCGAAGATCCGCCAGATGCACGATCTGAGCATGCCGGGGAGCTCAAGCGATGCAGCCGCCGCGGATTGATTTTCCATCTGAGGAGAAACCATGAAAGCCAGCGAGATTCGAAAAGCCTTCCTCGATTTTTTCCAGCATCGGGGCCATTCCGTCATCAAGAGCTCATCGCTCATTCCCCACGACGATCCGACCCTCCTTTTCACCAACGCGGGAATGGTTCAGTTCAAGCGGTGCTTCCTCGGCGAGGATCATCGACCCTACGTGCGCGCCGCGACGAGCCAAAAATGCATGCGGGCCGGCGGCAAGCACAACGATCTCGAAAACGTCGGCCGCACGGCCCGGCACCACACCTTCTTCGAGATGCTGGGCAATTTTTCCTTCGGGGACTATTTCAAGAGCGATGCGGTGGACTACGCCTGGGCTTTTCTGACGGAGGTCATGGGCCTCCCCAGGGAAAAGCTCTACGCAACCATCCATGAAGGGGACGAAGCCATGCGGCTGGGGCCTGATGAGGAAGCTCGGGGCTTCTGGGCTCGCTATCTTCCCCCGGAAAGGATCCTGGCCTTTTCGACCAAGGACAACTTCTGGGCCATGGGCGACACGGGCCCCTGTGGCCCGTGCTCCGAGATCCTCATCGACCAGGGCGAGGCCATGGGCTGCGGAAAGCCCGACTGCCGGCCCGGCTGCGACTGCGATCGCTATCTCGAGCTCTGGAACCTGGTCTTTATGCAGTTCAACCGGAAGGAAGATGGAGTCCTGGAGCCGCTGCCCAAGCCGAGCATCGACACGGGGATGGGACTCGAGCGGGTGGCGGCCGTCATGCAGAAGGTTCCCTCCAACTACGACACGGACCTCTTCGCGCCGGTCCGAAGCCGAGTGGCGGACCTCAGCGGCTACCGCTACGGCACGGACAAGGAGAAGGACGTCTCCGTCAAGGTCATAGCCGACCACAGCCGTGCAGCGGCCTTCCTTATAGGGGACGGCATCCTGCCCAGCAACGAGGGCCGTGGCTACGTGCTGCGCCGGGTGATCCGCCGCGCCTTGCGCCACGGCAGGTATCTCGGTCTGGACCGCCCGTTTCTCTCCGAGACCGCCCTGGCCGTTATGGAGTCCATGCAGGACACTTACCCCGAGCTTCTCGAAAGCCGGAGCTACATCAGCCGTGTCATCGTGAACGAGGAGGAGAGGTTCAGCGAGACCCTCGACAACGGTCTGCGCCTCCTCCAGAACGAATTGCGGCGCATCCAGGACGAAGGACAGAAGGTCATTCCGGGGGCCCTCATCTTCAAGCTTTACGACACTTACGGGTTTCCCATCGACATCGTGACCGACATGGCCAGAGGTCTGAAATTGGAGGCTGACGAGGCGGGCTTCCAGCAGCTCATGGAAAAACAGCGCGAACAGTCCCGCATCCACTGGAAGGGGAGCGGCGAGCGCGAGGTCACCGAGGCATATCGCCAGTTGGCGGCCCGGGGTGTCAGGACCGAGTTCGTGGGATACGAGAACATGGAGGTGCGGTCGGAGATCGTTGCGCTGGTGAGGGATGGCGAGGCTGTTCCCATGGTCCAGGCCGGCTTCGAGGTCGAGGTGGTGACCCCGGTGACGCCCTTCTATGGTGAAACCGGCGGCCAGGTTGGAGACCAGGGGGAGATCGTCGGTTCCGAGGGACGTCTCACGGTGACGGACACCCTGAGGCTTCCCGGAGACATCTTTGTGCATATCGGTCGCGTGGAACAAGGGACGTTCACGGTGGGTGAGAGAGTCTACCTGAGGGTGGCACAGGACCTCAGGCGCGACACCGCACTCAATCACACGGCCACTCACATCCTGCACGCCGTGCTGCGCAAGGTGTTGGGAGACCACGTGAAGCAGGCGGGCTCTCTGGTGGCCCCGGACCGCTTCCGATTTGATTTCACGCACTTCACGGCTCTCGCTCCCGAGGAGATCGCCGAGATCGAGCGGCAGGTCAACGAGGAGATCCGGGAGAACCAGGCCCTGGAGGTCAAGGTGATGGACCTCGAGGAGGCTTTGAAGACCGGCGCCATGGCCCTCTTCGAGGAGAAATACGGGGACCGGGTGCGCATGGTGGAGATTCCCGGCTTCAGTCGCGAGCTCTGCGGCGGCACCCACACCCACAGGACCGGCGACATCGGGCTCTTCGTCATTACGCAGGAAACCAGCGTTGCCGCCGGTGTGAGGCGTATCGAAGGCCTCACGGGTCGCGCCGCCCTGGCATATGTGCAGAAGCAGCAGACAGCCCTGAGGCATGCGGCTCAGCTCCTGAAGGCCGCACCCCTGGAGCTCCCCGAGCGCATCGAAAAGCTGACCCACGCCCAGAAGCAGTTGGAACGTGAGCTCGAGTCCCTCAAGGCCTCCCTGGCCAGCAGGCATTCCACGGATTTGCTGGCTCAGGCCGAGGAAGTGGGCGGTGTGAAAATGCTGGTGGTCCAGGTGGAGGCCGACAACCCCAGGATCCTCCGCGAAATGAACGACCAGTTCAAGGACCGCATGAAAAGCGGGGTGGCCGTGCTAGGGGCAGCCCACGAAGGGAAGGCGTTCCTGCTGGTGGGGGTCACGGCGGACCTCACCCACCGGATTCAGGCGGGCAACCTGATCAAGGAGATCGTCAAGGAAGTCGGTGGCAGCGGTGGCGGAAGGCCCGACATGGCCCAGGCCGGCGGCAACCGTCCCGAGAATCTTGCGGCCGCCCTGGAGCTGGCCCGGAAGCTCATCCGGGAGAAGCTTGGCTGAGATCCAGAAGGCGCCGGTTGGCGGGTGAATCCTCCAAACACTTCCTCAGCTCGCTCAGGGTCTGCGCAAGGCTCTCCATTTCGGCGGCGGGATGGCTCCCCGGACACCATTCGAAGCCGTTCCCTCGCACTTCCAGCCGGTCCAGGACTTGTTTCATGGTGAGGTCGGCCACGGGGAGTCCCGGCTGGTAGCAGCCTCCGCCGGGGCTCACGCTCCTTTGTTCCCGTGAAGCCCCACGGGGAGCCACCTCGGCCACCAGGCCCGACTCCTCCAGCTCGTCCAGCGTCTGTCGAACCAGGAGCATTGGAAGCATCCCCGATCCTGCCAAATCCTCCACCGTGCAGTATTTTTGCCCTTCTGAGAAGCGCCGCGCGACCTGCCGCATGACCCACAAGGCCACGAGGTTCCTCGTCGCACGGTTAAGCCCCCTCACCTCCGGCTCGAACTCGAACCAGTCGGCATTCTGATGAGCATGGGAGATCTCCGCTCCCAGGAGCACGATCATCCAGCTGGCCTGGAGCCAGGTGATGAATAGAGGCAGGGCTGCGAAGCTCCCGTAGACGGCGTTGTAATTGGAGACTTCTACCTGGAAGTAGATGTAGGCCGCCTGAAACAGCTGGTAAAACGTTCCGGCGATGACGCCGCCAAGCGCCGCCGATGCGACCCTGACCCGGGTGTTGGGCATGAAGATGTAAAGAAAAGTGAATAGAGCCCACATGACCACGTAGGGTGAAAGCCGAAGGATCGTAAGGATCGTGGAATGAAAGTAACCCACGATCTCGAACCGCTGGCTCATGAACCCCAGCTGCTGGGATATCATGACGGTCAGGCTGCTTGAAATGATGAGGAGAATCGGAGCAATGAGCATGAACGAGAGGTAATCGCTGACGCGCCGGGCGAAGGTGCGCTGTGAGCTTGTTCTCCAGATGGCGTTGAGGGAGACTTCGATGTGATTCAGGACCTTCATGACGGTCCAGAAAAGCACCGCCACTCCAATACCGGCGATGAGCCCCCCGCGGGTGGTCTGCAGGAGGGAGTGGGAAAAGCTCATGATCCAGCGGGCCACCTCCTCCTGGCCCGCCAGTTGTTGGAGAACCACGCGCTCGATGGCGTTCTGCAGCCCGAAGCCCTGGGCGATGCCGAAAGCCATGGCGAACATGGGCACGATGGAGAGAAGCGTGAATAAAGTCAGGGCCGAAGCGCGCAGAAGGCACTGGTCCTCGGAAAACCGCCGGAAGCTCAGCACGGCCACTCGCAGGGCTCGGAAGGCCATGGCCCGGGCCGTCGGGAGCTCGGCCAGCCGGGCACACCACAGGTCCTTTTCCAGAAAGCGACTGATGGTCGATCCGTCCGGAAGCATGCTCCACCTCCCTGGTCTGTTCGCGTTTGGAGGTGTGGAGGCGCCGAGCAAGGCAGGTACATCTCCACACAGCTGAGTGTCCATGATTTGAGTCGCCATTCCGGCGGTTCTCGAGCCGGAATCCACAAACGAAACCTGGATGCCGGCTGGAAGACCGCCGGCATGACGAGGTGAAAACGGACCTATTCTTCTGTGAGACTGCACCAAGGGCCCGGCTCGTCCCCCCTGAAGACTCTCAGGCCTTCGTTTCGGAAGCCGCCCGCCGTTCCTGCTCCTCCCGCCGAAGCTCCTTCCTCAGGACCTTGCCGACGGTGGTCTTGGGAAGACTCTCCCGGAGCTCCACGATCCTCGGAACCTTGTAGGCGGCGAGCCTGCTCCGGCAGAACTCGATGAGCTCCTTCTCGGTCAGGCTCTCCCCCGGCTTCGGCACCACGAAGGCCTTCACCGTCTCTCCGCGGTAGGGATCCGGAACTCCGATGGACACCGCATCCATGACTTTTGGGTGCTCATAGAGCACTTCCTCGATCTCGCGGGGATAGACGTTGAAGCCTCCGGCGATGATCATGTCTTTTTTGCGATCCACGATGAAGGCATATCCATCCTCATCCACGGTGGCGATATCCCCGGTGTAGAGCCAGCCGTCCCGGAGGGCAGCCGCAGTCTCATGCTCCATGTTCCAGTAGCCCTTCATGACCTGCGGCCCTTTCACGATAAGCTCGCCATGCTCGCCGGGCGGCATCTCCCCACCTTCCAGGTCAAGGGAGACCACCTTGGCCTCGGTGCTCGGCAGCGGGATTCCGATGGACCCGATCTTGCGCTTACCCTTGAGCGGATTGGCGTGGGTGACGGGGCTGGACTCCGTGAGTCCGAACCCCTCGATGATGATGCTCCCCGTCAGCTCCTCGAACTTTCGGAGCACTTCCACGGGCATGGGAGCAGATCCGGTGATGCAGTAGCGAATGGAGGAGAGGTCGAAGGAATGGATCTTGGGGTGGTTCACGATGGCGATGAAGAGGGTCGGGACCCCCGGGAACAGGGTCGGCTTGCTCTTGTGCAGGACCTTGAGGAACTGCTCCAGTTCGAAGCGGGGCACCAGGATCATGGCGGAGCCGGAATAGAGGGGCAGGTTCATGCATACGGTCATGCCGAATACATGGAAGAAGGGCAGGATGCTCAGGAAGCGCTCCCGGCCGTATTGAAGCTCAGTGAACCACGCCGCCAGCTGCACCACGTTGGCCAGGATGTTGGCGTGGGTGAGCATGACGCCCTTGGCGAGCCCCGTGGTGCCGCCCGTGTACTGAAGGAGGGCAAGGTCGTCGAGCCCCACCGGGCAGGGTGAGACCTGGGGCGTATGTTCTCTGGCCAGATCCGTGAACCTGAGCGTCGAGTCGGAGTATGGGACCGCCGTGAAAAGCTTCTGTTTCCAGGCTTTGATGGGATAGAGGTATTTGAGCGGGAAAGGCAGGTAGTCCTTGATGCTGGTGACGATGACCCGGCGAATACGGGTGAGGGGAATCACCTTTTGGGCCCTGGGATAGAGATGGTCCAGGACCACCAGGATTTCGACCTCCGAGTCCTTCCATTGGTGTTCCATCTCCCGTTCCACGTACATGGGGTTGGTGGTGACCACCACGGCGCCGAGCCAGAGCGCGGCGTGGAAGGCGATGACGGTCTGGGGGCAGTTGGGAAGCATGATGGCGACGCGGGTTCCCTTTTCAACGCCCAGCCGGCGCAGACCGTTGGAGAAGCTGACGATCTGGCGCCAGAGCTCCGCGTAGGTGATTTCGGCTCCGAAGAACTCGGTGGCCACATGGGCTGAATAGCGTTCGGCGTTGGATTCGAGAAAAAACGGCAGAGGCCTATCGGGTACTTCAATCGTTCGCGGAACTTTCTCATCGTAGCTGGCAAACCAGACGTGCTCCTCCATCGATCCCCCCTCGGTCAGACGGTCTTTTGCCCATGAGTCTTCCTCTGTAAAGCTTTCCCGCGATTCTGTCCAGGGAATCCCTGTTCTGTCCGCGGACAGCCGGCGGGTGATTTTAATGAATGATTATTCATTTAAATCCTCTATACCTCGCCCACTTTCCCGATGCAAACGTGAAATGCGCTCTGGACCGACTCATGAAATCCTTGACAGGGGTCGGGAGTCGGTGTTAATTGAAACTGAATGGTTGCTCATTCATAAATGCCGGGGAATCCACGCCATGCGCCTCAAGGCTCCAGATAAGCACCAGCGCATCCTCGATGCCGCCGTAAAAGTCTTTGCCAGCAAGGGCTTCTTCCAGGCCAGGGTCTCCGAAATCGCCCGGGAAGCCGGGGTGGCCGACGGCACGGTCTACCTCTACTTCAAGAGCAAGGACGACCTGCTCATTTCCATCTTCGAAGTCAGGATGCGCGAGGCCATTTCCAGGTTTCGCCAGGCCGCGCTCGAAGAAAAGGATGCCCGGTCGCGCCTGGAGCGCCTCATCCGGATGCACCTCGCGGAGTTCCAGTCGGACCCCGATCTGGCCGCGGTGTTTCAGGTGGAGCTCCGCCAGAGCCAGCGGTTCATGAGGGAATACGCCAAGAGCGAGCTCAGGGAATACCTGGACTTCATTGGAGAGATCGTCCAGGAAGGTCAGAAGGAAGGGGTGTTCCGCACCGACATCCCCGGCGGACTCATCAAGCGCTTCATATTCGGCACCATCGACGAGGTGGTCTCCACGTGGGTGATGTCCGGAATGAAGCAGGACATGGACAGTCTGGTCGCGCCTCTCCTGGATCTGTTCCTCAACGGAATCGGCAAGGGGGATGCGACGCTGCCGGACCAGGGCCCGGAAACCATTCAAGGACACACAGCGAGGAGAACGGGAAAATGAAGCTCCTGGTGGATGAGAGGGACGTGAAGTTCGTCCTTTACGAACAACTGCGCATCGAGGAATTGTGCAAGTCGCCGCTGTACTCGGACTTCTCGAGAGAGATGTTCGACATGGCCCTCGATCAGGCGGAAAAGCTGGCCGAGAAGGAATTTCTCCCGGCCAATGTCCAGGGGGACCGGGAGGGCTGCCGGTTTGACAACGGAGCGGTCAGGGCGCCCGAGTCGTTCCATGCTCCGTACCGGCACTACTGCGAAGGGGGATGGCTCGCCATGAGCGATCCCGAGGAGGTGGGGGGCCAGGGGTTCCCCTTCTGTGTGACCAACGCGTGCATCGAATTTTTCGGGGCCGCCAACTGGTCTCTGCTCATGTATCCCGGCCTGACCCACGGAGCGGCGCGCCTGCTGCAGCGCTTCGGTTCCCCCGAGCTCCAGGAGCTCTATCTCCTGAAGATGTTTTCGGGCGAGTGGTCTGGGACCATGTGCCTGACGGAGCCCGGAGCCGGCAGCGACGTGGGCAATCTCAACACCCGGGCCACGCGACTCCCGGACGGGACCTTCAAGATCAGGGGGCAGAAGATTTTCATCTCCTCCGGCATGCACGATCTCACCGAAAACATCGTCCACATGGTTCTCGCCCGCATCGAAGGCGCGCCCGCGGGAACCCGCGGCATTTCCATCTTCCTGGTGCCCAGGCTGCGCATCGACGAAAACGGCCAGCTTGTGGAAAACGATGTGACCTGCTCGGGGGTCGAGCACAAGATGGGCATCCATGGCTCGGCCACATGCTCCCTCAATTTCGGCGAAGAGAACGGCTGCATCGGCTATCTCATGGGGGAAGAGAACAAGGGCATGCGCATCATGTTCGAGATGATGAACGAGGCGCGGCTTTTTGTGGGCATGCAGGGACTCTGCCACGGGAGCAGCGCCTATCTGCACGCCCTGCGGTACGCCAGGGAGCGCGTGCAGGGCTCCGCCGTGGAGCGGCTCAAGGACCCCGAAGCCCCCCGGATCCCCATCATCGAGCACCCCGACGTACGCCGCATGCTCCTTTTCATGAAGAGCAGCACCGAGGGTATGCGGGCCATGCTCTACATGGCGGCTTACTGCCTCGATCGCGTTCGGACCGCCGGGTCCGAGGAGGAGCGCGAGCTCTACCAGGGGCACCTGGATTTGCTCATACCCATCTGCAAGTCCGTGGGGAGCGACCTTGGGTTCCGGGTGTGCGAGACGGCCATCCAGGTATATGGCGGATATGGGTTCATCACGGAGTACCCCGTGGAGCAGATGCTCCGCGACTGTAAGATCGCCTCCATTTACGAGGGCACCAACGGCATCCAGGCCCTGGACCTGGTGGGGCGCAAGCTCACGATAAACCGGGGCAGGCTGCTCAAGAACGCCCTCGAGGCATCCAATGCAATTGTGAATAAAATAAAAAAGAACTTCAACCTGCGCGAGATGGTGGGGATCTACGAGGAGGCCCAGGAAAGCCTCATCCAGGCCACCAAGTTCTTCGCCCTCAAGAGTGTAACCGACGAGTTTCATGTGCCCGTTCTTTACGCCAAGCCCTATCTCGACCTCTTTGGAGACGTGGTGATGGGGTTCATGCTCCTCTGGCAGGCTCACCTCGCGGACCGCAGGCTGCAGGAGATTTACCGCGATCACGGGGTGACCGACGAGGGGTCCCGGCGAAAGCTGCTGGAGGAAAACCGCAGCGCCGCCTTCTACTTCGGAAAGATCGCCTCGGCCCGGTTCTTCATGAACCAGGTCCTGACCTTGGCGCCGGGCAAGGCGAGGGGCATCATGAACAATGATCTCTCCCCCATGGAAATCCCGGTCGACGGATTCGTGCTGGGGTGATGGAATTCAACTCGAAACCACAAACTCGAAACAGTCTTTAGAGGAGAAGCTCTCATGAAAGCGAGAGACGTGGTGGTGGTCGATGGAATCAGGACGGCCTTCGGGCGTGCGGGCGAGAAGGGCTGGTTCTGGCTCACCCGCGCCGACGACATGGTGGTCCGGGTGATCCGTGAGCTCCTGCGGCGCAATCCGCGGGTGAAGCCCGAAATGGTGGAGGAGAACGTCTGGGGGGCCACCACCCAGGAGGGCGACCAGGGGCTGACCCTGGGTCGCACCAGCGCCCTCCTGGCCGGCCTTCCGGACAGCTGTTCGGGGTTTTCGGTGGACCGCATGTGCGCCGGCGGGCTCACGGCCGTCACGGCGGCGGCTTCCGAGATTGCCCTCGGGGCGTGCGACATCGCCATAGCGGGCGGCGTCGAGCACATGGGGCACCATCCCATGGGCGCTACGGCGGATCCGAACCCGAGGTTCCTCACGGAAAGGCTGGTTTCGGAAGATGCCCTCGTCATGGGCAAGACGGCCGAGAATCTACACGACATGTTCCCCGAGATCACCAAGGAGATGGCCGACGAGTACGCGGTCCACTCCCAGCGCAAGACGGCCCGGGCCTACAGCGAGGGCATCATTCAGAAGATGATCGTCCCCATGACCGTTTACACCCGGGAGGGCTGGATGGTGGCCGATCGGGACCAGCAGCCGCGTCCCGAGACGACCCTCGAATCGCTCCGCACGCTCAAAACGCCGTTTCGAGCCCGGGGACGAGTGACGGCGGGAAACGCGTCGGGGCTCAATGACGGGGCTTCGGGGGTGCTCCTCATGAGCGCCGACAAGGCGGCCGAGCTCGGTGTAGCTCCGAAAATGCGCCTGGTGGGTTACGCCTATGCGGGGGTTCGGCCCGAGATCATGGGCTACGGACCGATCCCTTCCACACACAAGGTCCTGCAAAGGACGGGGCTCACCATGGACGACATGGACCTCATCGAGCTCAACGAGGCCTTCGCCGTCCAGTGCATCGTGTTCATGAAGGAATTTGGCCTGAAATTTCCCGACGACGAGAGGTTCAATGCCCTGGGCGGGGCCGTGGCGTTCGGGCATCCGCTGGCAGGGTCCGGTCCCCGTCTCGCCATCCATCTCATGCATCTTTTCGGCGAACGTCCCCGGGCGCGCTATGGGCTCACGGCCCTGTGCGTGGGGCTGGGGCAGGGTGCTTCCGCCATATGGGAAAACCTGCAGACGAACGGGTCCGAGACCCGAAGCGAAGAGTAGGGGGGAGCCATGGCTGAACCGGTCACCAGGTTTTACACTCGTTTCTATGCCTCGCCCGTGGGGAAGATCGCCATCCTCACCATGGACAACGGTCACGACTACAAGAAGCCCAACACCTTCGGCGAGGAAGCCATGCGATCCCTCGGCAAGGCCCTGGATGGGATTGCGGTCGAATCCGACGTGCGGGGACTGCTGCTCACGGGCAAGCCCCACATCTTCGCGGCGGGCGCCGATCTCACCGAGGTGCCGTTCATCACCACCTACGATCAGGGGTACCAGATCGGGAAGGTCGGCCACACGGTGATGAAGCGCATCATGGATCTGCCGTTCCCCTCCGTGGCCGCCGTCAATGGCGTGGCCCTGGGGGGAGGTCTCGAGATCGCGCTCTACTGTACCTATCGAACGGTGGCCAAAAGCGTTTCGGCCATCGGATTCCCCGAATGCTTCCTGGGGCTCATTCCGGGCTGGGGCGGCAGTACCCTCGGAACGAAGCTTCTCGGTCCGGAAAAGGCCCTGGAGCTCATCATTTTCAACGCTCTGAACCAGAACCGCCTGATCAACGGCCCCAAGGCTTTCGAAATGGGGCTGGCGGACCGGCTTTTCGACGGCGCCGAGTTTCTGGACGAGTCCCTGCTCTTCCTGCAGAATGTGATTGCCGGCAGGGAAACGGTGGAGCGCCCCCCCGTCGATGGCGGCGGAGTGAAAGCCCTCATCCAGAAAGCCAGGGCCTTTGTGGACGCCAGGGTGCACGGAGCGGCGCCCGCCCCTTACCGGGCATTGGAGCTCATCGAGGGGGCCTGCACCTGGTCCGTGGAACAGGGCTTCGAGGAGGAGAACCGGGCTCTGGGGGACCTCATCAAGACCCGGCAGTGCAAGGCCTCCATCTATTCCTTCGATCTCGTGAACCGCTATGCCAAAAAGCCCAGGGGACTGCCGGAAACAAAGCCCAATCCCATCCAGAAGGTTGGGATCATCGGGGCCGGCCTCATGGCCTCCCAGCTGGCCCAGCTTTTCATTTACCGGATGGAGATTCCCGTGGTCATGAAGGACATCCGGCAGGATCTGGTGGAGAAGGGCTGCGCGGCCGTAAGGGGCGAATTCCGGAAAATGTCCGAAAAAGGCAGGATGACCGAAGGCCGGTCCCTCTACCTGTCGAGCCTCCTCCAGGGCACCCTCGATTATGGGGACTTTGCGGACTGCGACTTCGTCATCGAGGCGGTGTTCGAGGAGATGAACGTCAAACGGCAGGTCTTTGCCGAGGCGGAGGCTCACCTCCGGCCGGATGCCATCCTGGCCAGCAACACGTCATCCCTCTCCATTGGCGAGATGGCATCGGGTCTGAAGAACCCCGAACGGGTGGTGGGGTTCCACTTCTTCAACCCTGTGGCCGTGCTGCCCCTCGTGGAGATCATCCGCGCCGAAAAGACCAATGACATCACCGTGGCTACGGCCTTCGACCTTTCGAGGAAGCTCAAAAAGACCGCCGTCATGGTGAAGGACTCGCCGGCTTTCCTGGTGAACCGGGTGCTCACCCGCATGCTGGTGGACTGCCTGGCCATGGTGGACGAGGGAGCGACGTTCCAGCAGGTGGACGACGCTCTCCTGGAGCTGGGGCTTCCCATGGCGCCCTTCGAGCTCTTGGGGCTCGTGGGGCCGGCCGTGGCGCACCACGTGGGCGAAACCCTGAACCGGGCCTTCGGGCCCGAGCGCTTCCCCCTGAACGCCAATTTCAGGAAGCTGGTGGAGGCCAAAAGAACCGGAATCTATCTCCAGGGCTCCAAAACGCGGCAGGTGGACCCCGAGGTGGAGAGCCTGTGGGTGAAGACGGGCGCCAGGGAATTCCATGCCGAGGAAATCCGCGAGCGGGTTCTCAGCAACCTGGCCCGGGAGGTGGACCTGATCCTTCGGGAAAAGGTCGTGGGGAGCTCCATGGACGTCGACATGGCCATGATCCTTGGGGCCGGCTGGCCGTTCTTCATGGGCGGCATCACCATGTACCTGGACATGGCCGGCGTCACCCCCAAGGTGCTCCAGAAGGTTTTCTTCAGCTTTTGACGAGGACTTGAACGATCCCCCCACCGCAGAGGCCCGAAGACCGCAAAGGATGACGGGGAACCTGGAAGACCAGGGCAATGGTCCCGGCTTTGCGGTGGGATGGACACTCTTCGAGCCCCGCTCTCCGCCGTCGATTTGGAGTTGAGAGCCGTTTCAGGGAACGTTATCCCTTCCCCGCCCACTGCTCTTCATTATAAGATCAAGCCTTGGCGACGTTATCCGACCCTTCTCCGGATCAAAGGAAAGTTCATGGAATACGAGCTGCGGCTGGCGGCCACTGCATCGGGCGTCGGTTATTTTTCGAGCCTTCCCAAAACGGAAGCCAGTTTTGACGAGCACCTGACCTACCTCCGGGCCTCTCCCCTCGATGATTTCATGCACCGGCACCTGCTCGAAATGCTGGGGCAGCTGGACGAGGAGAGGGGGAGGAGAATCTTCGAGCTGGCCCGCGGCAGGGACGAAGTGGTCATGGCGCTGCTCTGCGAGGCGGCCCTGACCCATGACCACCTCGAACCGTTGAAGGACCTGTTCGATGCGGACCTTTGCCGCCGCCTGCTCTCCCACACGCCGCTGCCGGTCATCAAGTCGGCGCTGAGGGAGGATCGAGCGGTTCACGCCGGCTGGATGCGATGGTTCGATCGGAACCTCTCCCTTCTGGAGCCCCTTCCGGGACCCGAGGAGGTCCCGATTCCCAGCCCTTTCCATCGAGAAGAGCTTCTGGCGGCGCTTCGCGAGGGACCTTCGCCGGAGGAGATCCTGGGACGTGTCCTGCCGGAAGGCGTGGTCCCCGGCAAGGGGCTCGCCTCGGCACGGGAAACCGCGGAAAGAGCGCTCGAGCGTCTCGAGGGCATCGGGGTCCTGGCTTCGGAGGAGCTCTCGCACCAGTCATCCCTCAGCCCATACGGATTCCTGCGCAGATGGCATCTCAAGGTTTCGGTCAGGAACCGCCGGCACGACTACACCCTGACCGGTGTTCAGACCAGCTACGGCAAGGGACTCACCGAGGACGGGGCCAGGGCGTCCTACGCCATGGAGATCGTGGAGCGGTGCTCGTCCTTTGCGAGCGTGGCCCCCGACGGTCTTGTCGGATTCACAAACCCTTATCCTCTCGCCTACGGCACGCACCGGGAGCTGAAGGAGACCGGCAGGGATGTTCTGGATCCCAATGCACTGAGGCTGGAAGCACCGTATGCCGGAGAGCCCCTCCACTGGGTCGAGGCCCGCCAGCGGTTGAACGGCGACCTGCGGCCCATCCTCATTCCCGTACAGGCCGTTTTTCTCTTCTGCAACCTGGATGAGGTCAGCCTCTTCAGCGGTCTGGGGTCCACGGGGCTGGCTTCGGGCAACACCCTGGAGGAAGCCAGGGTGAGCGCGCTGCTCGAGGTCATCGAGCGGGACTGCGAGGCCACCGTTCCCTTTCACCCTTCCCGCTGTTTTCGGCTGGCGTCGGATGACCCCGAGGTTGGCGGGCTCCTGGCTGATTACGAAGCCCGGTCCATCCAGGTGCAGTTTCAGGAGCTCACCCACGAGCTCGGCGTGCCGTGCTACAAATGCATCGTCCTGGGAGCTCGCGGCGGGGTGGTGAAGGGAACGGGGGCTCACCTGGACGGCCGCAGGGCGATCCTCTCGGCCCTGACCGAAACGCCTTACCCCTACCCGCAGGGCCCTCCCTCGGCCCCGGGGCTGGAGAACCTGGAGACCATCCGGTTCGAGGACCTCCCTGGGCATGGGACCGGGGATGCCACGGCGGATCTGGCCATCCTCGAGGCGCTTCTCGCCGCCCACGGCTACCGGCCCATCTACATGGACCTGACGCGCGGGGACGTGACCATTCCGGTGGTGAAAGCCATCGTTCCGGGACTGGAGCTTTCGGCCGATTTCGACTCAACATCCCGGGTGAGCCCGAGGCTCTTCGCCAACTATCTCCGGACGGTGGGCGCCTTGTGAATGCTCACCCTGGGCTCCGGGGAGCGGGTTTCCGAAATCCCCGGGACCCTTGCCCTGCTGGGATGGGTGCAGTCCGTGCTCCGCGCCAAAAGCCTGACGTGTCTTCATGAAAAAATCGCTCCGAGCCGTGTTTATTCTTGGAAGTGTAACCTGATGAATGTATAAGAATATCCTCATGGGCAAGTCGCGGCGCATGCCATGGCGGCCTTATGACTCAGATGCATCATGGATGTGAATCAGGCCGGACCCTCTTCGGAACAGCGCGAGAAGAGAATTCACAGGCATGAAACTGGCCTACCTCAGACTTGGTGACGCCTTTCCCGAGGATCCAAAGGTTGACGGTCACCTCATTTCGATCTTCTCGAGTTTGGATGCCTTCATGGCCGCCGGCGACGGTTACGATGGAATCGTGATCGGATGCGATGACCCCCAGCTTGCCGAGGACTGTATCCGCGCCATCAGGCTCATTCCCGCCAATTCTGTGGCGCCGGTGGTCCTTCTGAGGGATCTCGGCGCGAGGCTGGCGCTCATGACCGACGGGCAGGAGCACAGCCTGCATGGCGCTGTCACGCGCATGGAGCCCATCGTTGCCAGAGTCCGCGAAATCCCCCCCGGCGTACTGGAGCAGGGGCAGGATTTCAGGCTGCTCGGCTACCTCCATGCTCGACCTGACTCTGTCCTGACCACCGATCGACACTGGCGACACCAGGGGGTGCACACCTACCCGCTGGCCCATCTGCTGGCCGACCCCAATGCGCCAATCGATCGCTGGATCGCAAACCTGGAGGATCGTCGCTATCTCGAGCGCGTCGAGCTGCTGGATCGGCTGAGGCTGTGTCCGAAGTGCGGGGGATGCCATCATAATTTTGTCGATGCCTGCCCCCACAGCCGCAGCATCGACATCGTTCAGAAGCCGTTCCTGCACTGCTTCACCTGCGGGCACGTCGCACCCGAGGAAAAGTTCCTGTCGAGGGGTGCCCTCGTCTGCCCCAATTGTCTCGCAAGGCTGCGCCACATCGGCGCCGATTACGACCGCCCCCTGGAAAACTACGTCTGCAACCATTGCGATCAGACTTTCGCCGAGCCCCTGGTGATCGCCCGTTGCCTCTCCTGCGGCGCCGAGAACGATCCGGAAAGCCTCATTCCGCGGCAGGTCTACTCCTATCGGCTGAGCGAGCGGGGGGCGCTTGCTGCGCGCACCGGAAGCCTCGAGGATATTTATGCTCTTTTCGACAACCTGAATTACATCCGCCCCCAATTCTTCGAAAGCCTGGTAGACTGGCTCATGGCCGTCTGCCGCCGACATCCCGAGGAAAACTTCAGTCTGGTCGGTATTCGATTTCGCAACATTCTCGAGCTTACCGAGCGCATCGGAAGGTATCGGACGGCGGAGCTGGTGGACGAATTCGCCCTTCGATTGAGAGAGACCATTCGAAAGACGGACCTCACCACACGCACCAGCCGCCATACGCTCTGGCTTCTCCTTCCCAAAACCGATTGCCCGGCCTGCCGGATTCTCGTGGACCGGCTTGAGGATATCCGAAATGACACCCGACAGCCCGGAGTTGGGGGCATCGAATACGATATCACGACTTTCAGCGCACCAAGGGACATGGCTCCCCATGAGGAAGCCCGATTGCTGCTGCCCCGGCTTCTCGGCGATCTGGAGTAGCTTCAAACATGTCGCTCCTGCACGAAACGCTGGAAACTCTTCTCCTGTTGCTTCAGAGCCCCTTCACCCATGGCTTCTGGCTGTTTGTCTTCAAATTCATCCCTTACGTGGTCTTCTTCGAGCTTCCAATCTACACGCTGGTGTTTCTGGGCATTTTGAGGCATGTGATCAGGAACACCTTTGAAGTTCCCGAGGACCGCCCTTACGCACCACGTGTTTCCTGCATCATCACCTGCTATTCAGAGGGAAAGGACGTTCAGCTGACCATCAGGTCGCTGGCGGAGCAATTGTACGAAGGTTTCCTGGAAATCATATGCGTTGTCGATGGGGCGGCCCGAAACATCGAGACTCACGAGGCAGCCCGGCGAATGGAGTCATTCGTGAATGCCCGAGGGCGCCGTCTGCTCAGGGTGCTCCCCAAGTGGCAGCGAGGGGGCCGGGTCTCGACGCTGAATGCCGGACTCAGCGTGGCCCGTGGCGAGGTGGTGATGGCCCTCGACGGAGACACGTCGTTTGACAACACCATGGTGGCCAATGCGGTGCGCCACTTTTCCCATGAGGACGTGGTGGGAGTAGCGGGATGTTTGCGTGTCCGCAACGTTACGGCGAGCCTTTGGAGCCGCCTTCAGGCCGTCGAGTATCTGCTCTCCATTCACGCGAGCAAGGTGGGCCTGAGCGAATTCAACATTGTGAACAACATTTCGGGAGCCTTTGGAGTATTCCGACGTTCATTCATAAGCCTCATGGGCGGGTGGGACAGCGGGACCGCCGAGGACCTGGACATGACCATGCGCATCAAGAACTACTTCGGAAGACATCCGCGGCTGAGGATCCGCTTCGAGCCGACGGCCACGGGGCATACGGACGTCCCCGTCACGCTCAAGGATTTCCTGAGACAGCGGCTCAGATGGGACGGGGACCTGTTCTACCTTTACATTCGAAAGCATTTCCACAGCCTGAGGCCGGGTCTGTTCGGATGGCGAAACTGGCTCATGATGCTCTGGACCGGCCTTTTTTTCCAGCTGGTGATGCCCTTCGTGATCCTCATCTACACCGTCTTCCTGCTGGCCTTCTTTCCGCTGCCTGTAACGCTGGCGGTCTTGGCCCTGGTCTACCTCTTTTATCTTGCCGTCACCCTGGTCTTCTACGGGGTATTCATTGTCTTCCTGTCCGAGCGACCCCAGCAGGACCTAAGATTGGCACCGCTGCTTCCCCTTTTTCCCCTGTTCACTTTTTTCAGCAGGCTCTGGGGAGGAGTGGCCATGCTTGGAGAGATGATCGTCAAAAGCCATCTCGATACCTCGATGGCACCTTGGTACGTTCTCAGGAAGACCAAGTTTTAGGCTGAGGCAGGTCTGGCTTCCATGCTCAGGAATACTGTCAATCACTCGGTTCGAGGGATTTCATTGGGCTGGCCACACCATTCCGAGCCCCGTCGGCTTCTGACGCTCGTGCTGGTTTCAGTTTTGTTTGTGCACCTGGGATGGATCGGTGCAACTTTTGGAGGCTCGAAGATCTCCCTGGCCGAGCTGGAGGAGAGGATCGACGCTTCGCCACAAGTGCTGGCGGCGGTGGCCGAGCTCGAGTGCCAAATCAACCTGTATGAGCGTGAGCAGGCCCTGAGCGGGTGGAAGGTTATTGCCGGGGTCAGCAACGGCACTTACCGGGAATCGACGGACGTCGACAGGACACGCGATTTCAACCAGGCTTCCGTGAGGTTGGGACTGAGATATCCTCTCCTTGGATCTCGCGCGAGGGAGCAGCTAAATATCCTGCGCGCCGAGGCGAGGACATGGGAAAGTCGGATGAGGGCGGAGTTGACGGCCCGGATCGGTCTCAATGCCCTCAGGACCCATTATGTGGATCTGTGGGCCGGAATGCGCCGTATCCAGCTCAGTGAGGCATTTCTCGAGGGTCGGGAGACCTTGGAGGGGCTCCTTGCGGCCCGGACAGCCCAGGGTTTTCTGCTGGATGCCGACCGGCAGGAATTCCTCACCGCATTCGAGCTTGCGCTGCGCAATATCGCCAATGCGCGTGGCCTGCGGCAGCGGGCATTTGCGGTCATCGACCTCCTGACGCGGTCCGATCTGAGTGCTCTCGAGGCCGACGCGCCCGAGTTGGCGACACCTTGTCTCGATGAAGCCCGGCTCAGGGCCCGGATCCTCGAAGGCCACCCGGAGTTGGCTCTGCACAGAGGGCTCGTGAATGAGCAGATGAGCTCGCACCGCTTGACCTCTGGGAGTGAGATCGATGCGAGCCTCGATCTCGCGGGGAGCGCATCCATCGATTATCCGGAAGGAGAGCCGGGATACGGTCTTGCACTCTCCTTCAACGTGCAGTTCCCGGCTGGACTGGCAAAGGCCGGTGAGGCCCGCCGGCGCAGTGACGAGGCTTCTTTGAGAAAGGCCCGGTTCGATCTGGACGTCAAGGCGGGGCAGCTTCAGGCTGACGCATCTCATGCCCTGGAGCAGTACCGTGCGGCTCAGGCCAATCTGAGCTTTGCACGCCAGCGGGTCAAGGCGGCCAGGGAATCCGTAAGGGAGAGGCAGCTCAGGGCGGATCACCTCCCGGGCGATACGCTGGAACAGTTGCAGCGCAGCCGTTTCCAGTATTATCAGACCGGCATGGATCTCATTGATGCCGAGGCGCTTCTGCTGCACTCCCAGGCCGCCCTGCTGCTTCTGGAGCCCGAAGGATGCGGTGAAACGGCAACGGCCCCGCCCGGGGACTTGACGGCCTCCGTCGCCAAGGACGATCCGCTTGAACTCCATTGGTTTTCCTGGCCCAGGAAGCCTTCGCGGATCGCCCACACCCCACCCGGGCATGCCGCCGAGATACCCGGCCCGGTCCAGGGCCCGAACGCTCGGGCCGTCCAAAAGCGATCGAAGGCGGTCTATCTTTGGGAGAGCGCTCCCTGGCTTTATGGAAGCCTGGCTTGCGAGGCTGCGATGAAAGGCTTTTCCGATTTGGACATCGACCGAATTCTCATCAGCATGGACAGGCGCCAGATCGACGCCGCCTCGAAGTCCGAGGGCGCCGGACGCGTTCGGGAACTGCTGAGGTGCGCCCACGGGAGCGGGGTGCGGGTCGAGCTGCTTTTGGGGGAGCCTACCTGGATTTTGCCGGACTTCCGCCAGGACATGCTGGCCATCATCCATAGCCTGAAAGATATCCCCTTCGACGGGCTGCACCTCGATTTGGAGCCCGATCAGTTGGACATGGACCATTACTCCAGGGAATATCTCCTTTCGGAGCTCATTCACACCGTCCAGGCGGCCCGCGAGGTGAGCCCATGGCCCCTGGGCCTCAGCGTCCATCCCCGTTACTTCGATCCAACCGCGTTCAAGGTCAGCCTGGGCTCCGCCCTGGAGGCGGCGGGAGTCGCCGAGGTGGCCTTGATGGTCTACATCGCGGATGCCGACAAGGTTGCCCGGCGTGTATCGCCGATCCTCAAGGAAAACCCCGCCCTGCATTTCTCCGTCGCCATGAGCGTCGAGCCCGAACTGAGCCCGGCGGAGAGCTTCGCCGTGCAGGGGAGAGCCGCCCTGCGCAAGGCCATGGACAGGTTGGCAGGTCGGTTGACACAGAAAAATTTCGGGGGCTTTGTGATCCAGTCTTGGAAGCATCTGGAGGCCATGAAACCATGAAGGTTCATTTTCGCTCACCCAAGAGCGTTGCGCCGGATCGTGAGCATGGGGTCCGGGTGCCTTATGCTTCGGCGAGGCGAAAAGTCGCCAGGTGGAGATGGTACCTGGTCCTGTTCTTGGTCACCGCTCCGCTGCTGTATCTCGTGGCGCAGATTGTCTCCTCGACGGTGATGGTGACGGCCGCGGGATTCGTCACCCTCGAGAAGGTGCCGGTCAACAGCCAGATAGCCGGTTCGGTGTGTGACGTCTCGGTTCAGGTCGGCGAGGTGGTGCCGCCGGGTCGGGTCCTCGCCACCCTCGAGAATCTCGATCTGCAGCAGCGGGAGCAACTGCTCCGGGCGGAGGCCGTTGCCAGGGAAATCGCGTCACCAGTGCCTTCCGGGGCGGCTGTGCTGCAAGAGTTGGAAGGGAGTCTGGTCCTTGCCCGAAAGGTGGTCGACTACCAAGCGTCCTATCTCGAGAAAGTGAAGCTCCTCTACCGGCAGGGAGCCGCCACTGTCGCCGAACTTCGACTGGCGGAAAGCCAGCTCAACCAGGCCCAGTCCGCCCTGCAGCAGATGCGAGGCGCTTTGGCTTTGCGGCGGCTGGAGGATTTGAGATTGCAGGCTCCGGACCGACCCTTCGAGACCCGTGGCAGACTCATTGAGGCTGAGCTTGAGGCCGTCCTGGATCAGAAATCCAGGCTGACCCACCGGAGTCCTGTCCGGGGCAGGGTACTGGAGGTCCTCGCGGGCGCCGGCCAGAACCTGGCCCAGGGGCAGCCCATCCTGGTGCTAGGCAACCTGGACAGGGTCTACATCCAGGCCTACCTGGACCCAAAGGCTCGCGAGTACGCACAGGCCGGCAGGAAGGCCGTCGCCAGATACAAGGACGGCCGCAGAGTTCAGGTGGTGGTGCGGCAGAGGCCCGAACTCACAGCGCGGCTCCCGTCGGCCGTGGTCCCGGCCCTCGGAGAGAGGGAGTTCATGCTGCTGGTTCTCCTCGACTTCGTCGATCCGGTCTCCCCGGAGGACGTGGTCGACAACCTCCCCGTCACCATCCGGTTCCCCTTCGATTTCTCCCTGCCGTTTGGACGATGATGAAGGCCGTCCGCCGACTTTTCCGGGGCACCGGAATCTCTGTTGACGCCAAATTTCTAGCCAAGTTTGTTACCACGCTCTTCAACTGGTGAGAGGGAATCCTCAAATGCTTCATGGAACGCATTACCAATGGATTCGTCGAGGGGCTCAATGGCGCTTTGAGGGGGAGCCTGCGCATCGCAGTCGGACAAGGAAGTTTCCACAACTTCAGACTCAGGGCATTCGCTGAGTTGAGTGGCTTTCACGCTATTTTTCGATGAGCCACATTCGCGCTGCGAATGTCTGGGCGAGAGGCCTGAAGCGTTTTCGAACGGCAGTCAAGGCCGCCACGTCGTAGGCGCGGAGCGTTACTCAGCTCTTCTTGGGGAGTTGATCCAGGTACCATTCCATGGGATTGAGGAGCTGGAAGCCGAGTCCCTCCAGCTTGCGCTTCACGTGGGCGACGTTCTGGGTCAGGAGATACGGGAAAACCAGCCGCTTGCCTTTCTCCCAGTGCCGGGCCACCAGGATGCTCCCAAACGGGATGCGCTCCTCGCTGATGGCGTCCACGATGCGCTTCATGGTGCCGAGCTTGTCTTCGGCCAGGATGCAGAGCAGGGTGCCGGGCTCGTGGATGCCGAGCACGTTGATGAAGGCCCGCATGAGGTCGCGGACCGAAATGATGCCGATGACCTTGCGGTTCTCGTCGATGACCGGGAAAGCGCCGACAGGCTTTTGCTCCATGAGGAGCAGGGCATCCTCGAGGGTGTTGGCCGGAGAAACGGTGTACACATTGGTGGCCATGACGTCCCGGACCTTGATCGCAGCAGCCCGCTCCTGGGCTTTGAGGGCCTCTTCGTCGTAGAGAAAGTCCGAAGGCAGGGCGCTCCGGATGTCCCGGTCCGTCACGATGCCGACCAGGGTGTTCTCATGATCCACGACGGGGAGCTGGTGAACGCGGTGCTTCTCCATGATCTCATAGGCCTCGATGATGCTCGCTTCCGGCTGGATGGTGATGACCTCCCTGGTCATGGACTTGTCGATGAACATGTACCCCCTCCGTTCCCGTGATGTCCGTTGAGGATCGGGATTCCCATTTCGGGAAGTGCACGGGCGATCAAGCCAAGGCGTGATTTCACCCATCCCAATGGTCGTCCTGACAATTCACTGCTGCGAAAAGTGGTTCATCGCAGATTAGCGTGAAGTTCGTTCCCTCTCCCTCAGGGAGAGGGCTAGGGTGAGGGGAGATCTTGATTCTGTAAGCCCCCCTCACCCCGACCCTCTCCCCCCGAAGGGTGGAGAGGAAGTCACCCTCACGCTAATCCACGATGATCCCGAAAAGTTTAGAGTTTCAGGTTTCTGGTTTCAAGTTACCCCGAGCCCTTTTCATGTTTCAGGGTGTCCCGAAGGGGCGTGAACGACTGCGTGCAAGAATCCGTCAGAGCCCATGTTGTCAACTTCATCAGGCATGAGAGCGTTCCCGGCGCCCTGGCGCTCGCCTACCTGCCCAGCAGAATTTCGATGTGATTTCTCACGAGCTCGGGAAGACGCTCGAAGGAGTATCCCCCTTCCAGGACCGAAACGAGCCTTCCCATGGAGTGGATTTCAGCCAGCTCCACGAGCTGCTCGGCGATCCATGAATAGCCTTCCGTGGAGAGCTTGATGTCCGACATGTCGTCGTCGATGTGGGCGTCGAACCCGGCCGAGACCAGGATCATTTCGGGCTTGAACCGCGCGAAGGCGGGGATGAGATCCCGCTTGATCAGGGCCTTGTATTCCTCGTTTCCCATCCCCGGGAGAACAGGGGAATTGAGCGTGTATCCCGTCCCCTCGCCGACCCCTCGCTCGAATTCCCGACCGGTTCCCGGGTAGGCAAAGGTCGGATGCTCGTGGATCGAGTAATAAAAAACGCGGGGGTCCCGTTCGAAAATCTTCTGGGTGCCGTTGCCGTGGTGCACGTCGAAATCCACGATGCCGATGCGCTGGAGCCCGCATTCTTTCTGCAGGTACCTGGCGGCGACGGCCACGTTGTTGAAGTAGCAGAACCCCATGGCCTTGTCGGGTTCCGCGTGGTGACCGGGAGGCCTCACGGCGCAGAAGCCGTTGTCGAGCTTGCCCTCCATCACCAGCCGCACCATCTCGACCACACCCCCGACGGCGAGCATTGCGATCTCGTAGGTTTCCCGGCACATCTGGTTGTCGGGATGGCAATATTCGGTGTAGTCCGTGCAGCACGCGAGGCAGGCGTCCCGAAAGCAGGCCAGGTGCTCGGGCGTGTGCGCCCAGAGGATCCATTCCTCCCTGGCCGGGACAGCCTCTATGAGGATGAGCTTGTCGAGGAGTCCGGCTTCTGAGATTCCCCGGTAAGCCGCTTGGAGCCGCTCGGGAGCTTCCGGGTGATGGGGACCGGTCCGATGCAGCAGGTACCTTTCATCATAAAGAAATCCCGTCTTCCGCATAAGGCCGCCCTCAGTCGTCACAGTCTCGGGGAGGAAGCGTCACACTCGAAGCCGAGGCAGCAATGAATCGGATTCGCGTCCGAGTGAGCTCCAGCAGTCCGTCCAACGGTCACCTGACCATTAAATTATACCTCAGTCCAAGTCTGTCACGCTATGTTGAATTGTGCATCCTGAAAAAGAGCCGTTAGGGCAAGCACTCATGAGCCATGGTCTGGTGTCTTCGGAAATCCGGAGATGAGCTTACAGGCATGCGGAAGATCTTCTATCCCGGCGAGAGCCGTGCCGGCCGAGGGAGCAGCAAGAGTGTCCTTTTCCGCCGAGGGGGCGGCGTAAACGAAAGGGGGGCTTGGCTGCGCCGGCCGGCCGGCTCCAGCCCCCCTTCCATGCGCCATGATCCTTCCGATGACTACATGATCTTGGTGGGTGGCTCCTGCTTCGCCATGAGGACAATGTCCCTCGGATTGCACAGCTGGCTCGGGAGCTCGGCCACTCTGCCGCAGGCGATGCAGACGAAATTGATATTCTGAAGCTTGGGCTTGCAGATGTGCCGCGGGTCGCTGGAAGACGTCCCACAATGCTCGCAGACATAGGCCGGGCCCGTCTCAACGGGGTCGCACAGGTGCCCTCTCGCGTCGGCTGTCCTTCCACAAGTCCTGCACACACGAACTTTCTCTTCCCCCATTTGCAGCCTCCTTCGCAGATGCGTTGTCAACTGTATGCAAATCTCCGATCGTCCTTAAATTATTGCCCGAGCCATCGTTTGTCATCCTCCCGGCCCCCGGTCTTTTGACGGCGATGCCCGAAGAGGATACCGACGTCGCAGCCTGAAACGAGGAGTCCCCCAAACCATGATGTTCAAACCGTCCACCCGAAAGTTTCTCGAAGAAGCCGCCCGAAACGGCGACATGAGCTTTTTCGACCTTATCCACGGCTATGTTTACGGTCGGTGGCCGTATTTCTACATCGGGGTCGCCTTGGGCGAACACCGGCTCACCAGGGCCTTGAAGCCCCTTGTCCGATGGCTCCTCAAACGGTTTCCTGCCGACGGAGCCGCCCCTGACGGAAAGCCCGGCATGGGGGAAGCCGCCCGCACCGCATTCGCGGAGACCTACCACGGCAAGGTCATGTCCGTCGTCGACGCCGCGAAGCTGGTCTCCGTGAACCGGCCTCTCGAGCTGCGCAACCTCGAGCGGGTCATTCCCTACGCCCGGGCCCGCGACATCGTCCTGCGCAATCCGGAGCACATCGTGGTTCTGGACTGCCCCTGCCGCTCGGCCCGCGCCAACCCCTGCCTTCCCCTGGATGTGTGTCTCATTGTCGGTGAGCCTTTCGCGGGGTTCATTCTGGAGAACCATCCCGGCCGCTGTCGGCGCATCGGCCAGGGGGAGGCGGTCGAAATTCTTCAAGCCGAGCATCGACGGGGGCACGTGCACCACGCCTTCTTCAAGGACGCCATGCTGGGAAGGTTCTACGCCATCTGCAACTGCTGCTCCTGCTGCTGCGGGGCCATGCAGGCCCAGCGCCATGGCGTCCCCATGCTGGCCTCCTCGGGGTTCGTGGCGGCGGTGGATGGAGACTTGTGCGTCGGGTGCGGGCTCTGCCGCGAGTCATGCCAGTTCGGAGCCCTGCATCTTTCGGACGGCAAATCCCGCGTGGACGAGGCGGCCTGCATGGGGTGCGGCGTATGCGTGGATCGCTGCCCCAAGGGCGCCTTCGAACTCCGGCGCGAGCCCGGCAGGGGGGAGCCCCTGGACATCTGCCGGCTCATGAGCGCAAAGAGCCCCGACTTCGATTCGAAGTTTCGAGTTTAGGGTTTCGGTTTTCAAGTTGAAAACCAGCCCTTGGTCGACCTGGTCATAGGTGTCGGCGGCCTGGATGAGCGTGAGGAGTCACGGACCGCCGTCCCGCTCGAGCTTCCGGATGCGCTCGGGAATGCGCCATTGTTTGAGCAAGGCGGCGACGCATGGGGGCACCATGGACTCCCAGGGCTCTCCGGATGCCATGAGCCTGCGAATGTCCGATGCGCTGAGGCCCTTGGTCTCCGGAGTCTTGACCCAGAGCACCTCCGCCTTGAGCCCAAGCTTCTGGAAGTACTCCAGCTTGCGTCGGCCCCATTCGTCGTAGATGGTCAGGTAGAACACCGCGTTCAACGGCAGGTAATGGACGTAAAGCTCCGGAAGGTTGATGGGAAAAGGCACGACGGTGAAATCTTCAAGGGGGACCCCGGCCTCCGTGAGAGCCGCCCGGATGATCACGTGCCGTTCATAGTAAGTCAGGGGATTGGCACGGCGCTCGCTTCGGTGAGGGTCCGCGGCGTCCTCCCTCGAGAGGGAGGGATCGGGATTGGTGATCCCGACCACGAGGTGGCGGCAGCGGGATTTTCCGGCCAGGAGGTACTTGAGATGATCGTAGTGCAGGACCTGGAACCTGCCGTGTATGACGCCGACTTCAGCCATGGATTCCACGCCGTCCCTGTGCTGGCTCAATATCTCCATCTCCTCGACCGACTCACCTCCATAAGGTGAGACCTCCCCATCTCAGGCGATCTCGATGGCTCCCTGACTCGGCGCGACGGCACGGCCGATGATTGCTGCCCTGGGGATGCCGCCTTCGTAGAGAGCTTCAAGCAGTGCGGCGGCCTCCGGCTCGGGCACGGCCATGAGGAGCCCCCCCGACGTCTGGGCATCAGAGAGGATATCCAGGAGCTCGGCCGACACACCGGTGCCCGCAACCACCTGGTGGCTGCAGAAGCTGCGATTGGAAAAGCTTCCTGCCGGCACCATCCCCATCTGCACCAGGTCGAGCACTTCGGGAAGAAGCGGAACCGTCGCGCTGTCGATCCGCAGGGTCACGCCGCTGCCCGTCGCCATCTCGAGGGCGTGGCCCAGGAGCCCGAATCCCGTCACATCGGTGCACGCGTGGACGGGAAAGTCGGCCATGACCTCGGCGGCCCGGCGGTTGAGGGCGGCCATGGCCTCGATGGCGTCCCTTTCGGCGGAAGCCGAGATGAGGCCGGCTTTCATGGCAGTTGCCAGGATACCGGTACCCAGGGGTTTGGTGAGTATGAGAGCGTCTCCGGGTTGGACGCCCGCATTGGTCAGCACTTTCCGAGGATGAACCAGGCCCGTGACGGAGAGGCCGTACTTGATCTCCGGGTCTTCGACGCTGTGGCCTCCCACCAGAACCGCCCCGGCCTCGTGGATTTTCTCCAGCCCACCCCGGAGGATCTCCTTGAGGATGTGCTTGTCCATGGTCTTGACGGGAAAGCACACCACGTTCATGGCCGTGAGGGGCCGACCTCCCATGGCATAGACGTCGCTCAGGGAATTGGCGGCGGCGATGCGCCCGAAATCATAGGGGTCGTTGACCACCGGCGTGATGAAATCGAGAGTCTGCACCAGGGCGATGTCGTCGGTCAAACGATAAACCCCGGCGTCATCGGAAGTTTCCCGACCCACCAGGAGGTTGGGATCCCTTTCGAGGGGCAGCTCAGCCAGGATGTCGGAAAGGTCGCCCGGACCGATCTTGGCCGCTCAGCCGGCGGCCCTTACGGTCTTGGCCAGTTCCACGCGGTTCGATGCCATTCACCCACTCCGATGCGGATCGTCTGGATGCAGGAACGTAATCTCTCGAGTGCGGGACTGCCGTCAGGTGAAGCTGATCACCTTGTCAGCCAGCTGAAGGGCCGTCACGATATCCAGCATGTTGGTGGTTTCGCCCACGCGCTTCTGCTCCAGGAGATTGAAATGATTGAGGCAGGTGCCGCAGACCATGATGTGGACGCCGGCCCCTGACAGCTCCTGCAGGGCCGGAAGGGAGTCCGAGCCCTCGATGGTGAGCTTGACGCCCGCATTGAGGAAGATCAGCCGCCAGAGTTCAGGCCCCATCTCCTTCAACGTGCCGATGAAGTTGAAAAGAAGCTTCGTGCCGAGAACGTCGTCGCCGCTCCCCATGCGGTCGGTCCCCACCAGGACCGCGATCTTCCTGGCTCCGGCGGCGGGGTCCTCGGGAAACATGACTTCGCATGCCTCGGTTCCGG
>Ga0101944_10002394_pt1 | contig 30570 bp, 29 predicted proteins | sample DewCreD2012metaG_FD_75245 | JGI IMG/M metagenome (GOLD analysis project Ga0101944, IMG submission 75245) | Hot spring sediment bacterial and archeal communities from British Columbia, Canada, to study Microbial Dark Matter (Phase II) - Dewar... ... | reverse complement strand
TTAAGGGGATGATGTTTTTGGCTTCCGGTGGCGACCCTCGTGTGCCTCGTAGGCAGATGGACAGTCTCTACTTCTCGTTTTGCGCTAAGTTTGTAAACTCCAATAACCGCTCTGGACCTTTAACCAAAGAGGAGAAAGAGGTGCTGGAGCGACACCTGCGCGTGCGAGACAAAGATAGGCAACAGAGCTAAGAATCAAAACAAATAAAACAACTGGCGCTATGGGGGATTTATCCCTGTGGCGCCTTTACCATTTCTCCACCATTAGAATCTTGTCCGGATTAAGTTGTTGCCAGATTTCCTCGGTTACAAAAGGAATAAAGGGATGCAATATTTTAAGGGATCCGGTTAATATCTCATACAAAGTGCGGAAAGCTGCATCTTTTGAGGTTGAATTTTCTTCGCGCAAGGCGGCTTTTTCTCTTTCTATAATCACATCCGCAAAAGTGTGCCAGAAGTAGTGGTAGGATTTTTCCGCCGCCAGGTGGAGTTCATATTTTTCCAGATGCGCGGTTATTTCTTTTTTTATTTCCGCAAACTCTGCCAGTGATTTTTGCTGGTCTTCATTAAGCGGAGCATTCTCCCAGCCACTCTGGGCAGGCTTATTTAAGAAAACAAATCTGGCGGCATTCCAGACTTTAGTCGCGAAGTTGCGATAACCCCTTATTTTATCTTCTGACAGATTCATATCACTGCCCGGTCCGGTGCCTATGATAAGCGACAAGCGGGTTGCGTCTGCGCCATATTTTTCCGCCATATCCAATGGGTCTATGCCGTTGTTTAGGGTCTTACTCATCTTGCGTCCCTTGGAGTCTCGCACCATGCCGTGCAGGTAAACGGTTTTAAAAGGAATTTCTCCTAGTAAACAGGTACTCATCAAAACCATTCGCGCCACCCAGAAGAATAGGATGTCGTAGCCGGTTTCCATGACGCTGGTGGGATGGAAAGTTTTTAGGTCTTTGCTTTCTTCGTTTGGCCAGCCGAGAGTGGAAAATGTCCAAAGTCCGGAGGAGAACCAGGTGTCTAGTGTGTCTGGATCTTGTAGCACCCTCTTGGAACCACATTTAGGACAAGTCGGATTTATTTCGGCGGAAATGAAGGGCACCAAATCGGTCACAATCTTTCTACCTTCTTCGGATATTCGTTTTGTGTGCTCAAAGTCTGGTATTAGTTGTCCGGATTCGGTTTTGTAGTGAGTTGTTCCTGATAAGTCATTGTTTTCGTCTATGAATAATGCAGGATTATTTGATATTTGATTTATATTGCAATCGAAGCAATAGAATGCGGGAATGCGATGTCCATACCAGATTTGACGAGAAATGCACCAGTCGCGCAAATTATCTATCCAGTGGTAATAAACTTTTTCAAATCTTTCCGGCATTATCTTTATCTGCCCACTTTCAATCGCCAATCTCATTTCATTTTTTAGAGTCGTAGTAAATCCAGGCATTTTGGATTTATTGGGTCTAAACTGCTCATCTACCTTCACAAACCACTGCTTTAAGATTTGTGGCTCTATCACGCCTCCGCCACGTCCGTTGGTTGCGATGCGGTGGGTGTAGCTTTCTTCTATTTTAGAAACCAAACCTTTGGATTTTAATTTCTCCACAATAAGCGGTCGGGCTTTTTTAATGTGCAGTCCCGCAAATTCTTCTCCGGCTATGGGCAGGAGTTTGCCGAAGATATCAATAACTTGATCGTGGTTTAACTTGTGCCTCATTGCCAGTTCATAGTCGGTGGCATCGTGGTTGGGGGTTATAGTCATAACTCCCGTACCAAAAGACATATCAATTACCGGGTCTTTGATTATGGTTGCAACCACCGGGCCGTTTATCCACTCTAATTCTATTTTCTGTCCGTGCGCATATTCTTTGTACCTTTCATCTTCCGGATGCATCACCACGTACTTATCGCCGAACTTTGTTTCTGGGCGGGCGGTGGCAATTACAAACGGGCCGTATTTTAAATAATAAAGAGGAACGGTTTCTTCTATCCATTCAATCTCATCATCCGACACGGTGGTTTGTAGTTTAGGATCCCAGTTAACTATGCGCCCGCCCTGATAAATTAGTCCCAAGTCAAACATTTTCTTAAAGGCAGTACGCACCGCAACTTCCCGCTTTTCATCCAAGGTAAAAGCCAAGCGCGACCAGTCCAAAGAAGAGCCCATGCGTTTGGTCTGGCGGATAATAGTGTTTTGATTTTCTAGGGCAAAATTTTGAACTTGGGAAAGAAAATCTTCTCGTGAGAAATCGTGGCGGGTTTTATTTTCTTTTTTGTATAAAAGCGATTCGTACTTGCTTTGGGTTGCTATGGCGGCGTGGTCGGTGCCGGGCACCCAGAGAGTTTTAAAACCCTTCATACGCGCATAGCGCACCATAATATCTTCAATAGCCAGCATTGCTGCGTGGCCCATATGCAAATTTCCGGTAACGTTGGGTGGGGGGAGGGTTATGGTAAATGGCTCTGCGTCTTGTGGAATTAAGCCGTCCTCAGCACATCTGTCCGGATTAAAATAACCCGAGTCTTCCCATTTTTGGTATATCCGCGACTCAACCTCTTCAACGTTATATCGGCTTTCCATCTTGTTTATTAAGGGAAAGTATAGGTTTTAAGGACTATTTTGGGTAGTTGACCTAATGATATTTATATGATATAATACAAGAAGGAGGTTTGAAGAATATGAGCGTTATCCTTGGAGTCTTTTTGGGATTCCTGGTTTTCCTGTTGGGCTGGGACGGCTTCTTGTCACTTCGGGTCCAGATGTCTTTTTCGGCAGTCTGCGCGGTGTTCTTTCTCGTGGGATTCTTCTCCTACAAGAGAAATGATGAGATTGTTGGAAGGATCATTCTCCTAAAGAAGGAGTTGAAGCAGATTTGCGGGTGGCGCAATTGGTGGTCCGCCAGGGTAGCGGCCTTCGGGTCGTCGGCCTTAGCCACCGTCATTTCTTCAGTGATCCTTTTCGCTCTTTACACCGGTTTTGTAAGGCCTGCCCTGATAACCCTCTTTTCCAAGTAAGCGCGCGTTGCTCGCACTACAAATTTAAGCCCCGCTCTTGCCTCATCGGCAGGACGCGGGGCTTTCGCTTTTTATGATTGACTTTACTTTTCAGTTATCAATAGAATTTGGGTAGGAGGTTAAGGTGCTTAGTCGCTCTTTCATAATCGCATTTTTCGCAGGCATTTTGGCGGGACTCGCGCAGTTTGCGGGACCGCTTGTTAAAAACACAGTAATCGGTTTTGGAGTCATCTTGCTTTGGGTGTTCTGGTTGATTAGGGTCCTGACCCATCAGCCGGCAGACTCTCTTCCGATTCCTGCCCGGGAATCCAACAATCCCAAGGACGATTGGATTTCTCTTTCTGCAGGAGGATTCATCTGCGGATTTGTCATCTCTGTTTTTGTGGGCAGACTTCCTTTGAGCTAATCTCGAATCTTTCAATCAAGCCCCGCTTGGCCTTCTATGGCCGGCGGGGCTTCCTCTTTTTTATATCGCCAACTGTCCGTTGGCTTTCAGGGGTCTTTTTTTCTTGCGCAAATACTGCAAATATCCGGCGACTGCAATCATAGAGGCGTTGTCGCCATTAAACTTCATAGGTGGAGCTAAAAATGGGACACCAAGTTTTTTGGCTTCATTTTTTAGACGCCGGCGAAGCTCTTTGTTGGCCGCCACTCCACCAGAAAGCATTAAAGATTTCGCATTGGATATTTTTGCCGCTCGCACTGCTTTTATAGCCAGAACATCTATAACCGCCTGCTGGAAAGAAGCCGCCACATCTTCTTTTTTTGCGTTTTTGTTATCTCTTAAGTAATAAAGCACAGAAGTTTTTAAGCCGGAAAAAGAAAAATCAGAATTTTTATCATTAACCATCGGACGGGGGAATTTGATACTTTCCGGATTTCCAAGGGTTGCCAGTTTTTCCATATTTGGTCCGCCCGGGTAGGGGAGATCCAACATTCTAGCGACTTTGTCGTACGCTTCCCCGGCGGCGTCATCACGAGTTTCGCCTAATTTTTTCCACTTAGACAGAGAGGAAACCTGCAATAAAATTGTATGTCCACCAGAAACCACAAGAGCGATGGCGGGGAACAAATTGGTTGGATATTTTTTCTCTAATAAATAACTAAACAAGTGGCCTTCCATGTGATTAACTCCCAGTAGCGGTTTTTTGTATTTTTTGGAAAGTTCTTGGGCAAATACTATTCCAGTCCAAAGAGCCGGCTCTAAACCCGGGCCTACCGTTACGGCGATAAGATCTATTTTTTTGAATTCTTTTTCAATTGTTTTTACTCCCAGAACTTTTTTTAAAAGTACGGGCAAATTGATTGTGTGTTCCCGCTTGGCCAGCGAGGGGACTACGCCTCCAAATTGAGCGTGCAATTTAACCTGACTGGATACGGTTTGCTTCAATATTTTAAATTTAGGCTCTTTTAAGCCGCCCCCGGCTTCCAGTAGGGATATGGCTGTTTCGTCGCAAGATGTCTCAATGGCGAGAATTCTCATATCAAGCACAATAAATATGCATTTTATACAAAATAAAATCAATCAAGTGGGGGCGGTGTGGTAAAATTATCTATTCAATATGAAGTTGCCCACAGGATTAGACACATTCAGCGAGTTTGCGATATTGACCGCCTTTGCGGCGGCCATTGCGGCGCTGATGCGTTTTTTGAAACAGCCTCTTTTGGTGGGTTATATATTAGTCGGTCTAATCGCTGGACCACTGGGTCTTAATTTCCTCAAGAGCAATCAAGAGTTAGAGCTCTTTGCGCAAATGGGCGTGGCATTTCTTTTATTTACAGTTGGGCTTAATTTAAATCCCAAAATAATAAAAGAGCACGGCAAAGCGGCGGCTTTAACCGGTTTGGGGCAGGTTGTTTTCACTACTTCTGCCGGCTACATACTGGCGCGGCTTTTGGGATATGCGATGGTGCCTTCTTTATATATATCAGTAGGACTTTGCTTTTCTTCCACCATTATCATTATGAAACTTATCGCCGATAGGGGCGATTTGGACGCGCTATATGCCCGCCTTTCTATGGGCTTTCTTATTATCCAGGATTTAGTAGCCATACTTCTTATTTTCACCCTGCCGATTATCGCAACTGGCGGGGGAATGTTGTCGGTTTTCACAAAATTCGGCACCGGAGTTGCCATAGCCGCGGTTATTTTGGCTCTGTCTTGGTGGCTTCTGCCTAAAATCAATTCCTTTATTGCCAGAAGTCAGGAATTTTTAATGTTATTCGCAGTTGGTTGGGGAACCGGAGCGGCGGCACTTTTCCATTACTTGGGGTTTTCTCTGGAATCCGGAGCGCTTTTGGGAGGAATTTCCTTGGCGGTCTTGCCTAGCCGCCACGAAGTCGCCAGTCGCTTAACGCCTCTGCGCGACTTTTTCTTAATTCTTTTCTTTGTGCTTTTAGGTTCGCAGATGAATTTCGGGCAAATGACATCTTCGTTATTTTTGGCGGTTTTAGTTTTTACGGTGCTGGTTATTATCGGCAATCCATTAATTTTAATGATGATTACCGGAGCAATGGGATTCACTCGCCGCACTTCTTTTATGAATGCCATGACCAGTGGCCAAGTCAGCGAATTTTCGCTGATTCTTTTGGCGCTAGGGGTGAAGTTAAAAGATGTAGCTCCGGCAGATCAGTCCACTGTGACTTTGGTTGCGGTTATAACTATTCTTATATCCACTTATTTCTTCCAACACAGCGATACTTTGTATCGCAAGCTTTCTCCGGCGCTTAAAGTTTTTGAAAAAAAGAATGCTCGCGAGGACGCCCTAAGCGCTCCGCCGGCGGATTTAATTTTAATAGGTGCTAATCGTATAGGATTTGATTTTATAAGAGCTTTCCGCCGGATTAAGGCGCCCTATTTAATTATTGATCATGATCCGGATATTGTTTCCTCTTTGCGCAAAGAGGGCATGCCGGCACAGTACGGAGATGCGGGAGACGCGGAATTTTTGCGTTCCATCCATTTTTCTTTTGCCAAGCGGGTGGTTTCCACAGTTCCGGATGTCCAAACTAATTTGTTAATAGCTCTAACCGCCAAAAAAGAAAATCCGGATTGCACGGTGATGGCGGTGGCGCATAGCATAGAAAATGCCCACAAACTTTATGATGCCGGGGTGGATTATGTGGTGATGCCCCACTTCTTAGGAGGCCACCATGCGGCTCATATTTTGGAAAGAACCCACACAGACCCGTCTCTTCTTCCCAGACTGCAACAGGAGCACAAGGCTTACTTAAGCGCCAGGTCTATGCTTGGCCACGAACATCCTACTGCCAGACAATACGACGCCGGAGCCAAGAAATAATTTGTTTTTTATTTGAAAATATGCATAATTAGTATGCATAAAAGCATCGCTTAGGGGCGGTGTTTTTGTAGGAATATGGCGCCATCGTCTAGTCTGGTCTAGGACGCCGCCCTTTCACGGCGGAAACACGGGTTCGAATCCCGTTAGCGCTACCAAAAAATGATTATTTCACGCAAAAGACTTTTAGAGATATTGCCTGGCGGGTTGGCTTGGATAACTTTGATTGTGGCAGTTCTTATGTCTTGGAAACTGCCGGCTTACGTGGCTATTTTCATAATACTTTTTGACATTTTTTGGTTCTTAAAGTCGCTTTATCTTCTGACCCATCTTCGCACTACCTACAAGGAGATGAAGCAAAATATCAAAGAAGATTGGTTGGGTAGATTAGACAAGGACGTTTTAAAAAGAGACTGGCACTGTGTAAGGCACTTAATAATCCTTCCTATGTATAAGGAGGCGCATGTTGTGGTGCGCGAAACTTTTGAAAAATTGGCTCATTGCGCTTATCCCAAAGAGAGGATGATGGTTGTTTTGGCTTTGGAAGAAAGGGCGGGGGAATTTGCTCAGGAAATCGGGCGAAAAATAGAAGCTGAATATGCCCATCAGTTTGGGGATTTTATGATAACCACGCACCCTAAGGATATTCCCGGGGAACTTGCCGGCAAGGGTTCCAATGAAGCTTGGGCGGGCGAACACGCCAGAGAGGTTATTAATAAGAAGGGTTGGAAGTATGAAGATGTACTGGCTTCCGTTTTTGATGTGGATACCCAAATAGGCGAGCAGTATTTTGCTCGCCTCACTTATCTTTATTGCACGGTGGATGATCCGATACGCGCTATTTATCAGCCAGTTCCGCTTTTTAATAATAATGTGTATGAAGCTCCGGCTTTGGCTCGGGTAATTTCTTTTTCCTGCACTTTTTGGAATATGATGCAACAGTCACGTCCGCATTTAATGCGTTCTTTTTCTTCACAAAGCATTCCTTTTGCGGCTTTGGACAAGATAGGTTTTTGGATAAGAGATGCGGTTTCGGAAGATAGTCGCATATTTGTGCAGGGGTTGTTGGCTTATGATGGAGTTTTTCGGGTGGTACCTATGGTTTATCCGATATCAATGGATGTGAATGTGGATAAAAATTGGTGGCGGACAACCATAAATCAATACAAACAGCAAAGGCGCTGGGCGTGGGGTAGTGAGGATGTGGTGTTTGCGCTAGACGGTTTTGCGAAGAATAAAAAAATTCCATCCAAAGTCCGTCGTTTTTGGACTTTGCATATGATAGAGGATTATTACACCTGGGCTATTTCTTCGCTTCTTATTTTCGCGCTTGGTTGGTTGCCGGTGATGCTAGGCGGCAGAGAGTTTAATGACACCTTATTGTCTTACAATCTGCCTCGCATAACTCAGTACATAGTTACTATTTCTATGTTGGGCATCTTGGTAACTATGTTTGTGTCGGTTTGGATGCTTCCTCCCAAGCCCTCCGGCTGGAGGAGACGCGATTATGTGCCACATCTTTTGCAGTGGGTTCTAACTCCGGTGGTTCTCCTTATTTTTGGAGCTCTGCCGGCACTGGATGCTCAGACTCGTTTGATGTTGGGGGGCAGGTTCCGTCTGGGGTTCTGGGTTACTCCCAAAGATAGGCACAAGAAGATTTAATAAATTTATTTTTTACCAAAGCATCACACCTCCGGCTATCAATAAGATAATCGGAGATTAATATTCTTTATTACTGCTATAATTTGAAGTGATGGATGGCAAACGCGACCCTTTTGTTTCAAGAGGCGGTTTTACGCTAATTGAAATGATAATTTTCGTTGCTATTTTTTCCCTCGCGATGATGGGCTTTATAACCATATTCACCGCTTTTTTAAGAGTTCAGTCTCGTCAGGCGGCAGAAAGCGAGGTTAACCAGCAGAGCCAGTTCTTACTTACCGCCATACAACAACAGATAGAAAATAGCAGTATTATAGATATTCCTTTAAATACTGCCACCACCACTTTGGTTTTGCGCCCGGCCTCCACCAGCAACGACATCACTAGGGTATTTACAAGCAGTAGCAGGGCGTACTTTCAGTTTGGTTCTAATCCCGCTCAACCCTTAACTTCCAGCCGTGTCTCAGTGCAGTCTCTAACTTTTACCAAAAGATCTAACTATGGAGCCAGGGATACGGTTCAAATTGCTTTTGTTCTGCGCTATTCCGGCGGAGATGTAAATTTTTCCAGACAGATAAATTATTCCGCCCCACGCACTAGCTCCGCTTCTTTTGACGACTACATACTTCCAAGCTTTAGCTCTGCATACAAACTCGGAGTTTCCAGCTCTAAGTGGGCAAGCATAAACGATACTATTTATTTTTCCGGGGAGAACGTTGGCATAAAAACAGTCAGTCCGACCGCTAAGTTGGAAGTAAACGGAGGATTTTATATGGCCGGTGGCGCGAAGCCAACCTGTGATTCTTCCAGCCGGGGAGCTTTTTGGACTACTGCAGGAGGGGCGGGGGTGAAGGATTCGCTACAAGTCTGCGTGAAGTCGGCGGCAGGCACTTATAGCTGGCACGATATTTATTAAAAATGCTAAATAAAGTATTAAAAATTATTCCGTTTGCAGTATTTTCTATATTGGGTTTTTCTTTTGGCTCTTTTGTTTTCTTTAAAGTTTTTTATGCTCTGGCCGCCAGCCGCACCATAGATGCGGATGTTTTGCCTTCTTCTAATAACTCCTATGGCTTGGGGAGTGCTACATATCAATGGGACAGCATAAATGATGTTATTTATTTCAATAATAATAAAACCGGTTTTGGGCTTGTTCCCCAAGGTAGAGAGATAGAGATAAATGGTGGCTTTCGCCTGAATACTTCTGCCACCAAACCCTCCTGCACTGGAAGCCCTCCGGCGGTCCAGCAGTTTTTGTGGTTCACCCAAAGCGCTTCGGGCACCAAGGATTATTTTGAATTTTGTGGCAAGAATGCCTCCGACACCTATTCTTGGCGAACTATTTATTAAAAAAATGAACAAAGATACTTTTAAAAAAGCAATCAAAGCATTTTTGTGGGGCGCAGGACTTTCTCTTGTTGTTCTGCCTGTTTTTTCTCTGGCAACTTATGTTTATTTTGACGGAGATCTTTTGCCAGCTTTGGATTCTGCCTACAAATTAGGTTCTAACACTCTTTCTTGGACTGATGTGAATGGCCAATTAATAATTAATTCTGACCATAATGTCGGTTTGGGCGGACTTTCGCCTAGTACCGGTGCTTCTTATCCTTCTTATCTTGCTACTTCCGGGGGATTACGCCTAAACACCTCCTTAGCCAAGCCCACTTGCGATGCGGTGCAGGGAGGAACTCTTTGGTACACCCTAAGTGGTGCCGGAGTTAAGGATGCGGTGGAGATTTGCGCCAAGGATGCTTCTAGCTCTTATGCTTGGCGAACCATTTATTAAATTTTTTATAAAATATTTTTAATGGTGGGTAAAGTTATACACAAAAATGTGCGGACGCATAAAATTGTTTCTGGTAAAATTAAACAGATGAATAAAAACGCCAAGAATGGCTTTCTTGCGGTAGCTGCGGTTATCGTTGTTGTTGCTTTGGCGTGGATGTTTAGGAGTGTTAATCCGGAAGGAGTTGGGAATGTTCCTTCTTCCGGTGGTCAAAATCAGACGCCGGGTTCTTCTTCCTCTGGCCCAGGAGAAACTACTAATCCGGCTCTTATCACTAGAGAAGGTATAAACGGGGATATTAAAGTTCCGGGAGTTGGCGAAAGGACCGATGCGGATGTAGCAGTTCCTATAAGCGAAGCGCCTGCCAACCCGACATCTGACTCTAAAAATCGTCAGTATGCGATAAGAGCCCAGAAGGGAGAATTTTTCCCTTCGGATATCATTGTGGATTTGGGGGATTTGATAAAGATAAATTTTACCGCAGTGGATAGGGATTACCATTTCACTCAGCCGGACTTGGGGTTTGATGAGAGGATAAGTAAAGGAGAAACCAAAGCCATAAATCTTTCCGCTAACGCGGTAGGCAAGTTTAAGTTTTATTGCTCCTCTTGCGGTGGTCCGGAAAGTGGGCCTTTTGGCTACATATTAATAACTCCTAAATAAAATAAATGACCAAGAGTCAAAAAAATAAAGTTTTCAAATTCCTAGCCCCTCTGCTTGTCGCCGGCTGGGTTGTTTCTTTGTTTGCCCCCTATGCCTTGGCTCAATTTGTGGGACCAAGCCAATCGGCTGGTTCGGGAGTTGGAGCCATAGGAACCGATTCCTCCAGAAATCTAAGTGTTGGAACTTCTACCACCCAAGGTGATACCAAATTCTTAATTGTTGCTTCTTCTACTCAGTCTACCGGTTGGGCGATGCGTATCTTGCAACCCGACCAACAGCCACTACTTATAATAAGAAACGACAGGCGGTTGGGATTGGGCACGGTGGTTACTTCCACTCCTACAATGTTGCTTTCCATAGGAGGTGACACTTGGGTCAATGGTTCGGTCTATGCAAACTCTTTCGTGGGAACTTTGTCTGGCGTTTTGTCCGCCAACAACATAACTTCCGGTTCTTTCCAAGCCGGCAATTATAGTTTTCCGACTGGTGGGCGGGTAGGTGTTGCCACATCTACCAATGTTTCTTTGCCACAACCGCTATCAGTTTATGGTGGGGGTTATTTTAGCGGAAACGTTGGTATTGGAGCTCCAACGCCCAGCAATCCTTTATCGGTTAACGGCGCGATACAGGCGATGGATTATGGAGCTGCCGGTTTGGTTAATTTGTATGTGGGAGACGACACTTATTTATCGGACATAGATACCGCTCATACTTTGGGTGTTTACAGCGGAAGCAACTCTGCGGTGGGAGGAATTCGTTTCGGATCGGGAGGCGGCACCATATTTGGTTCTTCTTCCGCCATAGGCATAGGCACCACCAATCCGACCTCAACTCTTACAGTTGCCGGCGTGATTAAATCCACCACCGGCGGTTTCCGTTTCCCGGATGGTACCACTCAAACTAGCGCCGCGACCGCCGGTCAATGGACCACCACTTCCACGGGTATATTCTATAACGGTGGTGCGGTTGGTATTGGAACAAGCACTCCTGCTTACAACTTAGATGTGGTTGGAAGCATTAGGGCTACAACTAATATTTATACCCACGGTAATATATTTGGAGTCAATTCTGGAGATCTTAATATATTTAACAGAGGAAATAGTGGTATATATTTGACTGCTAATACCCCTGGTAATATGACTGCTATTGCTATGGGAAGTGGTGCAACCAGTCAGGGAACTTTTAGGGCGCAATATAGCGGTGTTTGGAATAATTATGCGACATGGATGACTCACGATGGCACGCTTGGACAGATAGCCACTGGAGTTGGCGATTTGTATCTTGCTCCTGCCACCGGCGCGACTTATTCTTCCGTTTTCCGCTCCGGGTCCGGTGCTGCTGGGGCCGTCGGGCTTAGTTCAGGAGACGTAGGTAATCCGGGTTATGTATTCTGGTACAGAGCAGATGGCACTACTAGAATTGGTTTTTTGGGCTGGGGTAATGGAGGAGCCACCAATCTTGGCTTAACTCTTGAAAATAGTGCCCACTTTAACATAAACGCTGGAAATGTAGGCATAGGACTTGGCTCCACAAGCCCGGGCACTGCTCTTCATGTGGCAGGACAGGGGCAGTTTGTGGTGGATGGGGCGACGGCGGATACTGCTATTTATGGAACTCTTGGTGTTACCCGAACGGCTTCTGCTAATCCATTGTCTTATTTTGCCATGACTCGCGCCGGCGCAACTGTTAAGGCGATGGGTATCGACTCACTTAATCGGTGGATATTTGGCGCCCCAACTGCGACCACTCAACAGATATCCTCGCCCTGGATGTATATTGATTCTTCTGGAAATGTGGGTATTGGTGTGGCTGCTTCTCAGAAGTTGTCGGTTAATGGCGCGATACAGGCCGTTGATTGGGGCGCTGCTGGGACTCCCAATGTTTATATAGGTGATGATGCGTTCCTCACTGATATTGATGCGGCACACGTAATAGGCGTATACAGTGCTACTGATAGTACGGTTGGCGCAATTAAGCTTGGCTCCGGTGGTCCAACTATTTATGGCGGATCTGCTTCTGTTGGAATTGGTACCACCAATCCAACTTCCACCTTTACCGTGGTTGGTGAAATAAAGTCCACCAGCGGTGGCTTCCGCTTCCCGGATGGTACCCTCCAGACTACTGCTGGCGGTGGAGGAGGCGTGGGTGGCTCCGGAACTACAAACTATCACGCTAAGTTCACCGCAGGAACAACTTTGGGTAATAGTTTGATTTTTGATAACGGCACAAATATAGGTATTGGCACTCCCAATCCTTCTTATAAGCTAACCTTCGTTTCTTCAACTGTTGCGGCTGGCGGACTTTCTTTTGGAAACGACACCAACCTTTTCCGTTCCGCCGCCAACACGCTAGCTTTGGAAACTGGAGATTCTTTCAATATAGTTTCTGGAGCCCTTCAAATAGCAGGCACTGGCAGGATAACTTCGGGTGGTTTATTCACCGCCGCTGGTGGAGCTGTGGGCGGTCCTGCTTTCTCTTTCTCTGCTGATCCAAATACCGGTATGTACAATGGAGGTGCGGACATATTGCGCTTGGCTACCGCCGGAGCGGACAGGATAAGCATTGATGCTTCCGGAAATGTTGCGGTTGGCACCACTACCGCCATATCTAAGTTTACGGTTGCTGGAGGTGATATATGGGGCACCGGAATGCTTCATATTGGTACGTCTCCAAACTATGCCAGGATTATGCATAGTGGCGCTGGTGGAAATCTTCATATGGATACGTATGGCACAGGTGGTATATACCTTAACTTCTATAGCGGGGGGAATGTTTACTTTGGTAATGGCGCAACAGCTGCTCATAGCGTTTTACAAACAAATAGTTTCATGGGCTTGGGAACCACAGCACCGGCAACCAACCTTCATGTTGCTGCGGAAAATGTGAGTATTGGTTTAAGTCGTGCTGTGACAGCTGATGGCACCACCTACGCCAGATTCGGTATAAATACAGGATATACTCAATACCTGGGTAATAATCTTTATTGGAATGGATCCAACTGGTACCACGTGAACGCCGGAGGTTATGGTGGCACCGGTTCTATGATTACTATGGGTAGCGGTATTATGGCGTTTTATACTGCCACTGGTGGTGCTTCCCCGGCGACCATAACCGAAAGACTTCGTCTGTCTCCCGCTAGCGGTGTGGATATACAAGCCGGCTCAATTATTCTTTCCAACACCGGCGACAAGGTTGGTTTTGGAACTAGCACTCATAACGGTAGCAGGGTGACGGTTGCTAATATTGGATCGAACACCGGTATAGAAATAAGAGGTCCTCGCCCCTACCTGTATCTTACTCACAATGGCGCTACCGGATACGGCGGTGGTATTGGATTTGCCAGGACTCCCGGCAATATTGAGATGGAGCTTTTCTATGATGACAATTCGGATGTAATTCATTTTTGGGATGCTCCCGGTGGCGCTTCTCGCGTTAGCATCGCCCGCTCCAGTGGCAATATGACAATAAATGCCGGAAGCGGAAAAATAAATGTTGGAACTGTTGATCCTCCTTACACCATAAACGGCAAGCCGTACGCCACCTATATGGCCAGTATGGTTGGTCAAAAAGAAGAAACCACCGGTATTGCTTCTTTGGTCAAGGAAGGAAAACTTGCCAAATTCTCTGTTGATTTCAAAAATCAGCCGGAGGGTAGCGATTTGTGGTTGTTTGCCAAGACTACTAATCTTAAAAAGAGTATAGGTCAGATGTCGGTGCTTTTGACTCCGCAGTTTGACGGACGCGCTTGGTATGAGGTTGATGAAAATAATTTGACCTTAACCATAAAAGGAGAGTTGTCTGGGGGAGTTTCCGAGAGATCATCCATCAAAGTTTCTTATCGTCTAACCGCTCCCAGATTTGATGCCTTTGATTTGGATAAAAACGGCAATCCCAAGTTTGGTAATCGCAGGTATTCGGAAGGAGGAGAAGAAATACCACCCGGACTCATAATTAATGAATAGACTCTTAAAGGGATTTAAAAAGGCAATTCGCCGAAAGGACAAGTCTTTGTTGCAAAGTGATTTGGGCCGGAATTTAATCTTGCCGATTTCTTCTCTGGTGATTTTGGCAATTTTAATTTTTGCCGCAAGCTATATGGCTAATTTGGGCTTGTTTTCCAATCCCAATGATACAGATACTCCAAAAGGCGAAGATGTTTCTAGCTTAAATAAGGACGTAGAAACCAAAGTTTTGCCTCTACCGGAAAACTCCTCCGGTGGGCCGGTTTTCCCAACAAGTCATTATGGCTTAAAACTACCTCCTATGGGCAAAAGGGTAATTGCTCCGGACGGACCTCAAAAGTATCACATAAGCCAAGGAGGGGATATCCTTCCTAGGATAGTCGAGACGGTGGTTGACGCTCCGGCGGTGCATGTTGGCGATAAGCAACGGCTGGAGGTTTTGGTTTATTCTCCGTACGGCATAGACAAGGTTTATAGTGTTTCTAGGTTGGATAGCAAAGAAAAGAGAATACCCCTTAGATTTATAGGTAAGGAAATTTTTGATGGATTGGAATATGAACGTTATGGAGCAACTTGGATAGTGGAGGATACTCACGAAATAGTTTATATGACCGCTTTTTTTGCGGAGGACAAGGAGGGTAATGTGAATAAGGTGGAGCACGCTTGGTCTGATGCTTGTGGAATAGGCGCAAGTGGTGATTGGAACTTGCTGTATAGTTGTGGCATATATGCTACAGACGGAGTTCAGGGTGGAAATTCAACAATAGGGTCCGGAGTCACTTTCACGGTGGGGGCCAATTTTATACGTTCCGGGTCAATTACCCTTAATAATGCCGCTCAGATAGCCATTGGCGCGGGATCTATAATTGAGGGGACCATATCCATGACCGATAATGACTACGATGGTTATCCGGCTAATTCTATGCAGTATCTTTCATCCGGAGGGGGTAATAGACTAAGGACTGCTTTGAATAGTCTCATTGAGGATTGTGATGATAATAATCAGTGGATATATCCTGGCGCGGGTTGTAGTGCTAGCGGTAGTAGTGGTAGTAGTAGTGGTGGCGGAGATTGTGGGTGTTGCGCTGTCACTTGCCCGGTAATTTATGTTTGTACTATGCCCGGTTATGGCTACCATGCGGGGTGCGGTGGTGTTGGGTTTGCTTGCATAGCGGATGCAACCGGATGTAGCCAAAGTGGGACTGATTACGGATGTGATGGTGGTTGTGTTCCCGAAGGCGCATCAATTCCTTGTGATACCAGCGAGTGCACTCCTTAATGAGTATGCGTTCTATTTTTTACGCCATAATTGTTTTATTTGTATTTTTTTTGTCAGTGTTATTTTATTATTTTTTCATCCTGTCCCATTTAGCGGATAGTAAAATTTATTTTACCTTGCCTCCGCCTTCTAATAATGGCGCTGCTGCTACATCAGGTCCCCAGTCGGTTGAAAATCCACCCCCTTCGCCGATTGATGTTCATTCTTTGCCTGTGGGGGGTTGTGTTTTGCAGAAAGGTTTTTGCGAGGAAGTTTTGCCAAATAATAAAAAAAGGACAAAAAGCATGGTCGGCTATTTGACTGCGGATGCCGACAAGGACTCAAGTTCGGAATATTACACCGTTTTGTCTGTTCTGCCCGAGGGCGAAAATCGTCCCTCTTTCCAGGTTTACAGGATAACTATTAGTCCTCAAATTTCTATAGCATCCACGGTATATCTGCCTTCCGCTTCTTCTCTATATAATCTTACTTTCTCAAAAGAAACCGGAGAAATAGTGGTTGATTTACTAGACACCCCCAGCGCTAAGCCCGAAGAAGAAAGATTAATCACCGCCTATTTGAAAGTTGATCAGGATGGGAAGCTTGTTATCTCCCGTTTAACGCGCTAAAAACTTAATCTCTGTGCAGATTAACCAGGTACTGCAAAGCTTTCTCTTTGAGAGCGGGGTATTCGACTAGTTTATGCATTAAAATTTCCTTGACTGCTTCTTGGGCTTCTTCTACCAGGCGGGGATTGGTTAGGCCGCGCATTAAAGAGTCGCCCGCCCCGCTTTGTTTGTCCCCCAAAAATTCTCCCGGTCCGCGAAGACGCAAATCTTCTTCCGCAAGATCTATTCCATTTTTGGCGCGCTCTACCGCCTTTAGGCGGGAGTTGTTTAATTTATCTTCGCTTTCGGTAAATAGCAGACAATAGGACTGATGTTCGCCCCTGCCCACTCGTCCTCTAAATTGGTGAAGTTGCGCCAAACCAAAACGTTCCGCTCCCTCAATAACCATAACTGAGGCGTTGGGTATATCCACCCCAACCTCTACCACAGAGGTGGAAACTAGAATCTGAGTTTTATTATTTTTAAACTCCGCCATTATCTCCTCTTTTTCTTCCGCTTTCATTTTGCCGTGGAGCATCGCTATTGAAAATTCCGGGAATATTTTGCTTTTTAATTTTTCATACTCTTCTTTAACGGTTTTGGCATCTATGCCCAGCATCTCCTTGTAATCTATGTCCGGATTTCTTTCTATGCGAGGGCAAATAATGAAGGTCTGCCTGCCCTTCATCACTTCTCCTTTTATAAATCCATAGGCCTTGATTCTATTTTCCGGGGAGACAATTTTGGTTATTATGGGCTTCCTGCCTCGGGGCAATTCCGCTATAACTGACACATCCAAATCTCCAAACACCGTAAGCGCCAGAGTGCGAGGGATAGGCGTTGCTGTCATTGAAAGCAGGTGGGGTGTTAATTTATTTTTGTGCAAGCTACTGGGTGTTTCATTTTGCGCTTTTTCGCGCGCCAAAGTCTGACGTTGGCGCACTCCGAAGCGGTGCTGTTCGTCTATTATTACCAGGCCTAAGTTTTTAAAAGATATATTTTTTTGGATAAGCGATTGGGTGCCGAAATATATTTTTATTTCGGATGATTCGGTTAGGTCTTTAAATTTGGATTTAGGGACATTTTTTCTGATTTGGGGCTCATAGAATATTTCTCCACCGCTGGAAGTTAGAACTGCCGCCGGATAAGTTTTTATCTTATTTTTTTCTAAATACTCGGATAGTTTTATGTATGTTTCAAAATGCTGTCTTACTAGAATTTCGGTCGGGGCCATAAAAGCAACCTGCGATCCTTCCTCTGCCACAGATAAAGTCGCAAGCATTGCTACAATAGTTTTACCACTGCCCACATCTCCCTGCAGCAGTCGATTCATTGGAAATCCTCTAAGCAAGTCCTCGGATATGACCCGGACGCATTTTTGCTGGTCGTCGGTTAATTTGAAGGGCAGGGCGGCAGTATATTTTTCTAATGTTTTTGATTTTATAACCGGCGCGTTTTCTTTGGTGGCGCCCTCTTTGGATAAATAGTTGGCATATTGAAGCAGGAATAAATCTTCAAAAGAAAAACGCCTTCTTGCTTCTTCGGCATCTTCTTCTGTTTCCGGGAAATGTATATCCCGATATGCTTTTTTTACTTCCGGCAGATTCATTTTTTTAGAAACTATTTCCGGCAGCCATTCCTCCGGAAGCGCGCATTTTTCCAAAACTTCTTTTATAAGTATGCGCAGATAGCGCGAAGTTATGCCTTTGGTTTCTGGATATATGGGAATGAGCCCTGCAGTATGGGTGAATTCCCCATTTTGGCTTTCCAATATTCTTTCATATATGGGATTTTGCAAGACGAGTATTTCTCCTTGCAGTCCCACTTTGCCGGAAAAATTAGCGAAACTGCCTTCCGGAAGTATGTTTTTTAGATATGGTTGATTGAACCAAACGGCTTTAATTTTGCCGGTGCCATCATTTAATGTGGCTTCCACTATCGTCAAAGTTCTCTTGCTCCAGGCGCGGCGCATTGCCAATCTTTCTACTCTGGCTGACACGGTTGCCTGTGTGCCATCAGAGAGTTCGGCTATGGGCACTACCTCTGCGAAGTTTTCATAGCGGGTAGGGAAATGTCGTAGTAAGTCGCCGGCGGTTTGAAGACCTAATTTTTGCAGGCGGTCTAAATAAACGCCTCTTATGCCACTTATTTCCTGAAGGGGAGTATTTATATTTATTAACCCCATTTGTCTTTTAGAGTATAACCTAAATTACAAAACCCAAATATATACTTTTTTTTGGGGGGGTGGAGGTTAAATTCTTTAGCTTGACATAGTATGGCAAATATATTAAAAGTAGGACAGCATCATTGATGCATCGGCTCCAGAGGAGTCGTAAAAAAAGGAGTGGTTTATGTTGAAAGTTATTAGCTCCCCGCAAGAGTTTCGGGAATCCTGGGACAGTGCGGAAGGGTTGGATCAGAAGATCGGGCTTCTGTACTGGCTTACCAAAGCCATGCGGCGCCTAGAGAACATGACCGAGACAGCTCTGTTTTTGCTTTCTGCCTGCCGATACTTTCTGGGCCTTTCCAAGGAATATTTGGAGGTCAAAGAATGTTCAGGAAGCGACTCGGCTGGGCTTGGGTTCCGGCGGTCTGTTGATGCTGCCACTCATGCCGCTATTGAGTTTTTGAAGAGGTATAGCGGTTCGTCCAATTTCGGATTTTCAAGGAGCTCTTACAGCGACAAGGATCACGAGGTCAATCTCCGACTCTTTGAGGAGTTCCTTCGGTTGGTTTTGGATGTGGGGGTCTACTTGAAGTTGGGTCTTGATGAGAATCCAACTTTCCGGAAAGAATTGACCTCTTGTTTGAGCTACTGGCTGAAAGAAAGCAGGGGATGCGTGCCCGATGTTTACATGCCGGATGTTTACTATCGCGCATTAGTTTTGAACCCTGATCCATATATCACACACGATACTGCTCCCCGGGTCATGTTAGCGGCCGCATGCTTGGTTCGGGACTTTTACCGCCTAAGGCGCGCCGATTCTTTCTATGATGTTCTCATGAGCTTCCCCCACGCTGCTTTCTCGGACAACCGGATTGCTCCGATTATGAGGGTGTTCTTTGTGGCTTGGATGGAGTACGGAGACCCCACCAAGGACTGGCGGGAGTTTTTCAAGGACTAAACTCCTGACAAGTCCCTAAACAGCGGCAGGACCTACGGGATCCTGCCGCTTTCATATTTATTACAAACTCGCAGACTCGTTAAAATTGCTTTGCCCTTCGTGCGGACACTCAGGACGCACTTTTTTCTAAGCTCGCAGACTCGTTAATAAAAATTGTGCGCCCCCAAGCCCCTCGCCAGGCTCGGGACTTGCTTTTTTATCTTAATAAAAAGTTAGTCCAACTAACTTTTTGTTGGTGTCTAATCTTGTTTAATCGTGCCCCCACCAGGATTCGAACCTGGGACCTTCTCCTTAAGAGGGAGCAGCTCTACCAGCTGAGCTATAGGGGCTTACGGGTAAAAATTATACGGAAATACTGCTTTTGTTGCAAATTTATCGGCCTTGTGCCCCCAGAAGGAATCGAACCTCCATCACTTGGTTCGAAGCCAAGTACTTTATCCTTTAAGCTATGGGGGCTTATCCCTCTTAATTATTGCGGTAATACAGCTATCTTGGCAATTTTTGGCTCAACTGCCACCTGCCACTCTTTAGATTTAAGATAAACCGAAACCCGCCTATCTCCAGCATTAAATATTATAGTTTCGTTTTCAAATATTGCGGGGTCGGCAAAGATCGGAATATTGAATAAATTTCCGAATGGGGGAACGCCACCTATTTGGACTCCGCCGGTTATATCCGAAAGTTCCTGCGGGGTTGCGAAGCGAAACTCTTTTATGCCCAAGGATTGCCGGACAGATTTATTATCCAGCCGGGTATTTCCGGACAATATACACATAATAAAATTACTTCCAGTTTTTATTATCATCGCCTTGGCGCCCTGTTGTAGGGAAAAATCCGGCCTTATCGCGGCGGCCTCCTCGCTTGTTTTTACAGGCTCGTGGAAGAAATATTCAAATTCAACCCCTTTTTCTCCTAAAAAGGTGCAGATTTTGTCAAAAACCGGATGAATATCTTGCGGACGTTCCATTTTTGGTATTGTACCCCGAATTAATTAGGTTAGAATAGTAGGCGTACACTAAATAAATGGATAATCTAGCAGTTTTAGTATTTCAAATATTCGTAATCTTCTTTTCGGTCGCGGTGCATGAGGTTTCGCATGGTTATGCGGCTCTAAAATTGGGCGATCCTACCGCCAAAGAGCAGGGCAGGTTAACCCTTAATCCCATCAAGCACATAGATATTTTTGGCACGATAATACTTCCTTTGGTTATGCTTTTAATAACTGCCGGGCAAAGTTCTTTTGCTTGGGCCAAGCCGGTGCCGTATGATCCGCGACGTCTTAAAAATCCGGTTTCCGATGCCGCCAAAATAGCCGCCGCCGGCCCTTTGAGTAATTTTGCGATAGCGATTATTTTTTCAATCCTTCTTCGTTTCGGCATAGGAGGAGGGGAATTGTCTGTTTTGATGTTTCTGATTGTTGTCATAAATGTTTGGCTGATGATATTTAATCTTTTACCGATTCCGCCTCTGGATGGGTCCAAATTTCTCTATCTTTTCGTGGCTAAAAGAGGGGTGGGGATGGAGGCGGTTAGATTCTTGGAAAAATGGGGCTTTTTTATACTCTTGGCGATAGCTTTTGTTGGCTTTGACTTTCTGGCTCCTTTTGTGGGCGTTTTCATAACTATTCTAACTGGCTACACCTTTTAATTTCTTTACCCGCCCCGATTATTCCTTGCGGCTGGGGTTGACAATAAGGGGCTGTTCACCTTATTATTTACCCACTACTGCTCACTAGCGCGTGGTTTTTCAGGTGCGAGAGAGCCAAAACGGCCTATTTTTTTATGCCTACAATACATCAATTAGTTAAGCATGGACGCCAGTCGACAAAAGCGAAGTCTAAATCGCCGGCTTTGTCTTATTATTTTAATACTATAAAAAATAGACCGGTTGATTCGGTTTCTCCTTTCAAGCGGGGAGTTTGTGTGAAGGTTTTCACCACCACCCCCAAGAAACCGAACTCCGCGCTTCGTAAGGTTGCCAGAGTCCGTCTTACTAACGGCATGGAAGTAACCGCCTATATTCCGGGCGAGAAGCACAATTTGCAGGAGCACTCTATTGTGGTTATAAGGGGAGGCAGAGTTAAGGACTTGCCGGGTGTGCGCTATCACATAGTACGCGGACGCATGGATACTGCTGGAGTTGATGGCAGAAAGCAGCAGAGGTCCAAGTACGGCACCAAGAAAAACGCTGTTGCCGCCAAAAAGAAATAAATAATCTAAGAATATGCGCAAGAAACGAGTATACAAAAAGCATTACGGTCCGGATTCTAAGTTCGGTCGCGCGGATATAGGTAGATTTATCAACTATCTAATGAAAGATGGCAAGAAGTCTGTTGCGGAGAAGGTGTTTTATGACACTTTGGATTTGATTGAGAAACAGACCAAAGAAAAGGGTTTGGAGGTTTACGACAAGGCGATGGCCAATGTTCAGCCCCAGATAGAGGTTAAATCTCGTCGCGTGGGAGGTGCCAACTATCAGGTGCCGACCGAAGTTAGGCCCGACAGGAGATTTGTTCTGTCTGCCCGCTGGTTGCTTTCCGCATCGCGTGGCAAAAAGGGTATGCCGATGTCCAAGAGACTTGCGGATGAGCTGATTCTGGCTGCTAAGAACGAAGGTTCGGCGATAAAAAAGAAGCTGGACACTCATCGTATGGCGGAAGCCAATCGCGCCTTTGCTCATTTTGCCTAATATCCGAGAATGATATATGCCCAGCTTGAAAGAGTTGGGCTTTTGGTGAGTTAAAATAAAAAATAATAAAAATAAAATAAATCAAATGTCCCGCTCTTATCCTTTGGAAAAAATCCGTAACATTGGAATCGCCGCTCACATTGATGCCGGCAAGACCACTGTTTCTGAGCGCGTGCTTTTTTATACTGGAATTTCCCACAAAATAGGCGAAGTTCACGAAGGAGCTGCAGTTATGGATTGGATGGAGCAGGAGAGGGAGCGTGGAATCACTATAACTTCCGCGGCAACTACCGCCTTTTGGACCCCGACTTATGCCAAAGGAGATAAGAAGCAGGAGCATCGCATTAACTTGATTGATACTCCGGGCCATATTGATTTTACGGTGGAAGTAAAACGTTCTATGCGCGTTTTAGACGGCGCAGTGGTGGTTTTTGATGCTGTTTCCGGCGTGGAGCCTCAGTCTGAGACCAACTGGCACTATGCCGACGAATATCACGTGCCTCGGGTTTGTTTCATAAATAAATTAGATCGCATGGGTGCTTCTTTCTTTAATTCTTTGGCGTCTATTCACGAGAGATTGACCACCAATGCTATTGCTATGCAGCTTCCTATTGGTTTGGAGGGAGAATTTAAAGGTTTGGTTGATTTGCTGACTCTTAAGGCCTATGAATTTCAGGGCGATCATGGCGAGAAGATGGTTGAGGTGGAAATACCTGAAAATATGAAGGCGGATGTGGAGAAGTATCGTCATATAATGGTTGAAAAAATTGCCGAACAAGACGAAGCTCTGACCGAGAAGTATCTTTCCGGCCAGGAGATTTCCATAGAGGAAATGAAGCCCGTTTTGCGTGCCGCAACAATCGCTAATAAGTTGGTCCCGGTTTTCACCGGTTCTGCTCTTAAGAACAAAGGAGTTCAGTTGATGTTGGATTCGGTGGTGGATTACTTGCCATCGCCTTTGGATATTCCTCCGACTTTGGCGCATGACGCTAAAACCGGCGAGGAGTCCCATATTCCCTCTTCGGACGATATTCCTTTTACCGCCTTGGCTTTCAAAATTGCCACTGATCCTTTCGTGGGTTCGCTAACCTACTTCCGTTGCTATTCTGGTTCGGTTAAGCGTGGTTCTTATGTCTTAAACACCACCAAGGGCAAAGAAGAGAGGGTGGGTCGAATTGTGCGTATGCACGCTAATCAGCGCGAAGAAGTGGAAGAGGTTTTTGCCGGAGAAATTGCGGCTATCGTGGGTCTTAAGGATACCACCACTGGAGACACTTTGTGCGCTCCGGAAAGCCCGGTGATTTTGGAGAGCATCACCTTTCCTCAGCCGGTTATCGGCATTCGTATAGAGCCCAAAACTAAGGCGGACCAGGAGAAGTTGGGTGTGGTTTTGCATAAATTCATCGAAGAAGATCCCACCTTGCACGTTAAGACAGACGAAGAAACCGGGGAGACTATCTTGGAAGGAATGGGTGAGCTTCATTTGGAAATAATCGTGGACAGGATGAAGCGTGAGTTTAATGTGGAGGCCAATGTGGGTCGCCCTCAGGTTGCTTATAAGGAAACTATATCGGCAGATGCGGAGGGAGAGGGCAAATTCATCAGGCAGTCTGGCGGACGCGGACAGTATGGTCATGCCAAGATACGCATCAAGCCGATGGAACGTGGTAAGGGATTTGAGTTTATTGATAACATCAAAGGAGGTTCTATCCCGCGCGAGTTTATCCCGGCAGTAGAAAAGGGTATTAAGGAAGCGTTAGATCGCGGAATTGTGGCCCAGTTTCCCATGGTTGATGTTCAGGTTGAGCTCTGGGATGGTTCTTATCACGATGTGGACTCCTCCGAAGCGGCCTTTAAAATTGCCGGTTCTATGGCCTTGCAGGAAGCAGTTAAGCAGGCCAGGCCCTGTATTTTGGAGCCGATTATGAAGGTCCAGGTATTGGCCCCTCAGGACTTTTTAGGAGAAGTTACCGGAGACCTAAATTCCAAGCGCGGACGCATTGAGGCGATGAACGACAGGAATCAGATTAAAATCATTGACGCCAAGGTGCCTTTGTCGGAGATGTTCGGTTATGCTACATCTTTGCGTTCTATGACTCAGGGCAGAGGAACTTTCACCATGGAATTTGATCATTATGAAATTGCCCCCAAGAATATTGAGGCGGCTATTGTGGAAGGCAGAAAGAAATAAGGATTTTAGTCCTCAAAAACCCCGCTCAAAGGCGGGTTTTTTGGTTTGTAAAGAGCTATTAGGGTGTTATTATTAGTTTATGCCAAGAGGAGTAGAGGGTCAGGTTGCGGCACTTCATCCGGACATTGCCGCTTATTTGTGGAGTTATATTGGGGGATTTTTATTAATATTTAATTTTGCCTGGACCGGATTTTTGGCAAATAGCCCCCTTGGGGAGATTATTGTGCCCTTGCAGTTGGTGCTTGTGTTTTTTGGCTTTGCGCTTATCGCTTCCGCCGAGTTTGTGCGGCGTACTACGACCTACTATATCGGCCACTCCGGGCTTAAGCGGGAGTACCGCTTTATCGCAGTGCACAGCTCTTTTATCTCCTATAACGACATAGAACAGCTTAAGGTGACTCAGGGGTTTTGGCAGAGGATATTTAACATAGGAACCATTCTTATTGAAACTGCCGGCTCGGAAACCGAGGTGGAATTAACTTTCCATGACGTGCGGTCTCCACGCGAGGTAGAGGCCTATATCAGGAAAAGGATAGAGGCGGAATATGAGGCGGAGGTATTTGAGTATGAAGAGAGAAGGGCAGAGAAGGGGATAGAGGAATAATCTCACAATTCCACAGCTTGTGCGCCTTGACCTTATCCTTCTCTTCTTTTAGTATTTGTATTGCTCGCAAAACCCAATAAATAAACCAAAATAAGGTCGAATTGCGGCACGGGTTTCTGTACGCCCGTTTTTAAAATAAAAAATAAAATAAACAAAACAAGATGGCAGAAAAGGAGAAGTTTGAACGCTCCAAGCCCCATGTTAACGTGGGCACCATCGGTCACGTAGACCACGGCAAGACCACTCTTACCGCGGCCATTACGACCATTCTTCACAAAAAAGGTCTCGCTAAGAAAGCGGAAGGCGTCGATAATATCGACAACGCTCCGGAGGAAAAGGCGCGCGGTATCACTATTGCGCTCCACCACTCCGAATATGAGTCGGAAAAGCGCCACTACGCTCACATTGACGCCCCTGGTCACGCCGATTACATCAAGAACATGATTACCGGCGCGGCTCAGATGGACGGCGCGGTTTTGGTGGTCGCGGCAACTGATGGCCCTATGCCTCAGACTCGCGAACACATACTATTGGCCCGTCAGGTTGGTGTTCCGTCAATCGTGGTTTTCTTGAACAAATGCGATATGGTAGAGGATCCGGAATTGATTGAACTCGTTGAGTCCGAAGTTCAGGAGCTTCTCAAGAAGCAGGGCTATATGGATTCCCCGGTAATTAAGGGCTCTGCCTTAAAGGCATTGAGCGCTTCTTCTCCGGAAGATCCAGATGCCAAGTGCATCCTTGACCTGATTGACGCTTTGGATAACTACGTTCCGGAGCCGGTTCGTGAGTTGGATAAGCCGTTTTTGATGCCGGTAGAGGACGTGTTCTCCATTGAAGGACGCGGTACCGTGGTTACTGGCCGTGTAGAGCGCGGTGTTGTCAAGGTTAACGATGAAGTTGAAATCGTTGGAATCAAGGACACCCAGAAGACTGTTGTTACTGGCATTGAAATGTTCCAGAAGTTGCTGGACGAAGGACGTGCTGGAGATAATGTTGGAATACTCTTGCGTGGTCTTAAGAAAGAGGATGTGGAGCGCGGACAGGTTATCGTTAAGCCCGGTTCGGTTACTCCTCATACCGAGTTTGAAGCGGAAGTTTATATTCTTTCCAAGGATGAGGGCGGCCGTCATACCCCATTCTTCAAGGGTTATAAGCCCCAGTTCTACATAAGAACTACCGATGTTACCGGTGAAGTTACTTTGCCTGAGGGCGTGGAGATGGTTATGCCCGGAGACACCATCAAGATGTCTGTGAAGCTCATTAACCCGGTTGCCTTGGAAGACAAACAGCGTTTTGCCATCCGCGAGGGAGGCAGGACCGTGGGTGCGGGAGTCGTTTTGAAAATAAACAAATAATCCCGTTTCCAGAAAAATAAACTAAAACGGTCGAAGCACTTTGCAGCAAATTAACAAACTATGGCGAAAAAAGAAGGAGAAGCCCGATTGCGCTTGAAAATAAAGTCCTACGATCACAAGTTGATTGACGCTTCCGCAAAAAGCATTATTGAAAATGCGGAGCGAAATGATGCCAAGGTTATAGGCCCGATTCCTCTTCCAACGGAAATAAAGCGTATGACGGTCAACCGTTCTACTTTTGTGGACAAGAACTCGCGCGAACAGTTCGAGCTTCGCGTTCACAAGCGCATGATTGATATCCTCAATCCCTCTTCTAAGATAATTGAGTCATTATCCTCAATGAATCTTCCGGCGGGGGTGGATGTGGAAATCCGCATGCAGTAGTTTGTGCTGCGCTCCCAAGTGCTTCCCTGGCCTTTTTAGTAAGGTAAGGGCGTACAGGACCGGCCCCTAGTCTTAACCGACTGGGGGCCGGTTTGTTTTGTATATTTATAAATTTAAAAGCCGCCAGACCCTTTTGATGGTGGTCTGGCGGCTTGGCGGCGACGAATAAGTTCTACCGGTCATCTGTTGCCACATAGAAAATAAGTCCAATGACAACTCCGATGATAAAGCCAACAAACAGGTGTTTGATGTCCATAAGGAGGACCTCCTTATTATATTATAAACTATTTAATTAAATATGTCAATATTAAACAAAGAACTAGCCATATGGATATTTGACACATGCGCCCAATGTGTCTTACACTATATCTACACCTCGTGCGTGGGCCCTTTTGAGAGAGGAGGCCTCAGCCCTTAAATTAGGGCGGGTTTTTTTATGTGCAAATAACAAATTAATTCAATTAAATTTAATACCAACCAATGTTATTGCTTGGCAAAAAAGTCAAAATGGACCAGATTTGGAAGGACGGCAAAGTTATTGCCGTAACCGTCGTTGAGGCGGAGCCCAACCATATCTCGGACATCCGCACCAAGGACAAGAATGGCTATGACGCTATTCAGGTCTCTATGGGGCGCCACAAGAAGGAGTATCGCACCACTTCTCCTTCCTCTGTGAATTCTGGTGATGAAATCACCGTGGAGCTGTTTAAAGAAGGAGAAAAGGTAAAGGTTTCTGGAATAACCAAGGGCCGCGGATTCCAGGGTACTGTCAAGCGCTATAACTTCGCTGGCGGACCCCGCACTCACGGACAGAAAAATCGCTATCGTGCTCCCGGTTCTATCGGCGCAACTGCCCCCCAGAGGGTTGTAAAAGGCCGCCGTATGGCCGGTCACATGGGCGTAGACAGAGTTACCATAAAGAATCTGACCGTGGTTAAGGTTGATAAGGAAAATAACTTGCTTCTTCTAAAAGGCGCGGTTCCCGGACATCGCGGAACTTTATTAGAAATCCGTTCGATCGGAAATAAATAGACTTAAATATTTCTAAAAAAATGACTAACATTCCGATCTATAACTTAGAAAACAAAAAGGTAGGCGACATGGATTTGCCGGAGGTGTTTACTTCCACCAAGTGGAATGCCACCTTGGTAAGGCAGGTTATATTGGCCCAGTTGGCCAATGCTCGCATCCCTTGGGCGCACACCAAGTCTCGCGCAGACGTATCTGGTACCGGCAAGAAGCCGTGGAGGCAAAAGGGTACTGGCCGGGCTAGACATGGTTCTACTCGTTCTCCTATCTGGAGGACTGGTGGAGTCGCGCATGGTCCCAGAAACGACAAAGATTATTCCCAGAAGGTTAATCGCAAGATGAAACAGGCCGCTTTGGCTTCCATTATGGCCAAGAAGATAAAAGATGGAGAAGTTAAATTCATTGACACTCTTTCTCTTAAGGCCCCCAAGACCAAAGATCTTTTCTCTTCTCTTAAAAATATGTTTGAGATGAAGCCTCGCGCCAAGAAAGTGGATGCTTTGCTTGTAGTTGCCGGAGCCGGTTCCAATATGGAAAAAGCTTCCCGCAATTTGGTTAAGGCCAAGGCGATGCGCGCTGATTCGGTGAATGTTTATGAAATTGTGAATCACAAACACCTTTTGGTGGATGTGAAAGGTCTGGATACTCTTGCTCGCCTGATGGGCGTAGCCAAATAAAAGCCATGGCAGATATATTCCTTATAAAAAAACATTGGATTTCCGAAAAGTCCGTAACTGGAGCTCAGAAGCAGAATAAGTATGTTTTTCAGGTTGACCCCAAAGCGTCCAAGAACGAAATCAAGAAAGTGGTGCACGAACTTTTTAAGGTGGATGTGGAATCGGTCAATATGATTCGGGTCCATGCCCGCACCAAGCGTTTTCGCGCTTCCACCGGCAAGATTCCGGGTTATAAGAAGGCGATTGTAACCATTAAAAAAGGACAGGCGATTGATTTGCAATAACCTTAACTTATAAAAATGAAACACTATTCATCGCACACACCCAGTCGCCGTAATATGACCGGAATTGATTATTCCGGACTGTCTAAGGTTCGTCCCTACAAGAAGCTGACCAAGAAGCTACACGCCAACTCGGGTCGCAATAATATGGGCAGAATCACCGTGCGCCATCAGGGCGGGGGGAATAAAAAGCTTTATCGTATGATTGATTTCAAGCAGGTTTTAGGGTCTTCTAAGGTTTTGACTTTGGAATACGATCCTTACCGCACTTCTTTTATTGCTTTGGTAGAAAGAGAGGGCGGAGCCAAGGCCTATGTGCTAGCTCCGGCGGGAGTTAAGGTTGGCGACACTTTGCTAACTGCAGATGTTGCTCCGTTTACTCCGGGCAATAGAATGAAAATGATTAACATCCCGGTGGGTATGCAGGTTTTCAACGTAGAATTGGAACCGGGCAAGGGAGGACAGCTGATAAGAACTGCCGGATCTTTTGGTGAGATTTTGGCTAATTCCGGTAAGTACACTGATGTGAAATTGCCTTCCGGTGAAGTTAGGCGTGTTCCGGCTGATGGTTTTGCGACCATAGGTTCGCTTTCTAATAGCGAGTGGAACTTGGTTAATATTGGAAAAGCAGGACGCTCCAGGTGGTTGGGTATTCGCCCGACCGTGCGTGGCTCTGCCATGAACCCAGTTGACCATCCGTACGGCGGAGGTGAAGGCAGACAGCCCCGTGGAACCAAGAAACCGAAATCTTTCTCCGGCAAGGTTGTTGGAGTGAAGACTCGCGGAAGGAAAAAGGCCAGCACTAAATTCATCGTTAAGAGGAGGAAATAAAAAATCAGACAATGTCTAGATCAACTAAAAAGGGTCCCTATGTAGACCCAAACATAATGAAAAAAATCCTGCGCAAAGATGCCCAGCCGATAAAGACTTGGGCGCGCGCGTCGGAAATTTCTCCGGAAATGGTGGGCTGGTTGTTTGCGGTTCACAACGGCAAGGATTTTATAGAAGTTAGGGTTACGGAAGATATGATTGGCCATCGTTTCGGTGAGTTTGCGCAAACCCGTAAATTTACCCGCCACGGAGGTAAGATGCAGAAAGAATTAGAGAAAAAGGCGACCGCTGCTCCTGCTCCGGCAGCCAAAAAATAAATCAGCCTAAAAGAATTAAATGACAATGAAAATAGCAAAAGTACGAGTCAAATTCCTTAGGCAAGCTCCGCGCAAAGTGCGCTTAGTAGCATCTCTTCTGCGCAATCTTTCGGTGGTGGAGGCAGAGGCCCAGCTTATGCATATGGCCAATCGCGCTGCCAAGCCGATACTTAAAGCAGTAAGATCCGCCAAGGCCAATGCTCAGGTTCTTAAAATGGATTTGGATAAATTGGTTATTTCCAAGATAACTGTGGATGGAGGTCCGATGCTCAAGAGGTTTTTGCCCCGAGCTCGCGGTTCTGCTTCCGAAATCCAGAAAAAAATGAGCCACCTTTTAATAGAACTTTCCGAGAGGGAAGCTATAAAGAAAGCTCGCTTCGTTATACCCGCCACCAAGAAAATCAAAGCTAAAACCGCTTCCGAAGGCGTAGCCAGACCAAAGAAAGACAAGCCGGCAGAGGAAGAGGGCGTAGCTAAGAAGGCCAGTAAGGGATTCAGTCGCAAAATCTTCACCCGCAAGACTGGGACCGCCTAGCTCTTGAAAAAAAGAAGAATTTAATGCACAATATGCAAGCTTAATAGTATGGGACACAAAATAAACCCAATTAGCTATAGAACCGGAATTACTCGAGATTGGAGCTCGCGCTGGTTTTTCGTGTCTCGCCAAGGCGGAGAACAGGGCTTAAAGAATTACGGTAAGTTCCTGAAAATTGACGAGGCGATACGTAAAGTAGTTTATGAGAAGGTTGCCCAAGCCGGAATTGCCGGATTGGACATTGAAAGGACTTCCAATGCTACCCGCATAACCATTCGCGCCGCCCGCCCGGGCTTTGTGA
>Ga0101944_10002393_pt1 | contig 30571 bp, 23 predicted proteins | sample DewCreD2012metaG_FD_75245 | JGI IMG/M metagenome (GOLD analysis project Ga0101944, IMG submission 75245) | Hot spring sediment bacterial and archeal communities from British Columbia, Canada, to study Microbial Dark Matter (Phase II) - Dewar... ... | reverse complement strand
CCGCCATTGGTCAGCGTGCGCAATGTACTGGTTCACCTACTCTCGCCTGGCGATTCCTCCTATGACCTGAAAACCCGGGTAGGACAGGTTTCAAACCTGTCCTACCCGGCGCCCCAAGACGTGGAACGCTCTTTCGAGTCCCTGAAACTACCAGAAGGCGCGGGCGCGCTCGTCCTTTCCGGTGATATATCCAACGCGCTCGATGACAACCCCATCATCAAGCGTTTCATCGAACTATCTGGCGGCCAAAACGCCAACCTGCTGGTCATTGCCGATGGCGGCGCATCGCCTACTGCCAACGAACGCACCGCCAAACGCTACGCCGATGCCTTCATAAAACTGGGCGCAAAAGCGAACGTCTGGGTGGCCGATGCGAATGGCGTATTTCACCAGACGCCCTCGCCCGAAATCACCGGCTTGGTTTTCGTAGGGCGCGACGCCAGCAAGATGACCCCGCCCCAGTGGGTCAAAGAGATGTATTGGATGAAGGGCATGCCTATCCTGGCCGATAACGCCGCAGCCACCCTGATGGGAAGTTTCTATGCTGCCCATCCACCCACGCCATCAGGCGATGCAGAGCAAGAAGAAATCGCCGTTCAGCGCGCTTTTATACAAGGCAAAACCGAAATCAAACCAGGCGTCAATTTACTCCCATTTACCTTACAACCGCAAACACTGGCCGACAAACGCTTTGGACGGTTGTTCTCGCTGGCTTACAACCATCCCGACCAACTTGCCGTTGGCCTGAACACCAACACCGCGCTCGAAATCACCCCTGAAGGAGCGCGCGTATTAGGTGAAAACGGCATTTTTGTCCTCGATTTGCGCTATGCGGAACGCGCGCTCGGCACAAACAACGGCTTCGTCCTCTTCAACGGCTTGCTAGATGTCTTTGCCCCCGGAGAAATGCTGCAAGCAGAACCCGCGGATGTGAACGCAACCTATGAGCCTCAGCCAACGCCGGTGCTGGTTTCCCCCGAACCGACTGTCGCTCCTACCCAAACCGCCTCGCCAACCGTCCAGCCCTCCAATACACCAACGCCCAGGCAGAGCATCCCCTCCCCCGAAGCAATTGCCACATCCACGTCACCCATCCAGCCCCCGGCCTCCCTGCTCCCACAGTTTTGGGGCATCTTCATCGGCCTGATACTTATTGTCGGCGCGTGGCTCTGGTCGAAACTCAAGAACCAAAAATAGGCAAAGACCAACAGCCCTGCCTTTCGGCCCATTCTGCCGGAAAGAGGAGAAGAAGAAAGATGCGCAAGTTTGTCTTTCTTTTCCCTCTTTCTTCTTTTTTAGTTCTCATGTATCCTTAACTTATGGAACCCAGAATCTCAATCATCACCCTCGGCGTCTCCGACCTGGAAAGGTCGGTTAATTTTTATCGCGACGGCCTGCATCTGCCAACCAACTACAAAGAAGGCGAGGGAATTGCCTTCTTTCAGTTGCAAGGGACCTGGCTGGCGCTTTATCCCTCGGATTCCCTGGCAGAAGACGCCCTCCTGCCTGCCGAACGCTCTCGTTTCGGCGGTTTTACCCTGGCCCACAACGTTGCCAGCAAGCGGAAGCCGACGCCGCTATTGCCGAGGCCCTGGCTGCCAGGGCAACCCTGCTCAAACCCGCCGCCGATACCTTCTGGGGCGGCTACAGCGGCTACTTCGCCGACCCCGACGGACACCCCTGGGAAGTGGCCTGGAACCCATACTTTAGCATCGAATAACACGAATTCCTCGAAAACACCTTATCATCCTTGAACTCAAAGCCGTTTCAAACATCGATGATGCTCACAAAGCCCAGGCCATCAACTATCTGGCGGCGACCGGCTACGAACTTGCGATTATTCTCAACTTTGGCGAATCCAAATTACATCAAGAGCGCATTGTGCGCTGCAAAAAACCTTAACGATTCATTCTATTCGATACCAATCCAAAAAACTTCGTAAAATTCGGGTGATTCGATGCCCAACTCTTTTCCCTGCCCGGCCTGCGGCGCGCCGGTCGAACCCGCGCCCAACAAAACCCTGATGACCTGCCCGTTCTGCGGCACATCGCTCACCATCCCAGTGGATTTACGCTGGAAGCAGTTCACCACTCCTGAGCTGCCTCCAGCAACACCGGGCGGAAAACCCGTCTTCGACCCATTCCGGGCCGCCGAAAACGCCCGCTTCAGCGGCGAGAAAGCTGAGAAAGCCCAGGCCGAGACCGAATTCGTCACCAATGCCCTGCGCCAGGCGCAACCAATTGCTGCCGGGGCGCTCAGCGCGTATGCGTTGTGGGCCAGCCTGCGGCGCTTCCTGCCCGGCTGTCTGGTTGCAGTCGGGATTTTGTGCGCCCTGTCCTGCGGCGCGAGCATTTTCCTGCTATTCTTCATAGGCCGGGGAAATTGAGATGTCCCGCCAAGTTACTCTCGCCGCCATCCGCATGGACGCCTCGCCTGCGCCGACCGAATCCCGTCTGGAGCGGGCTGATAAACTCGTCTCGCAGGCCGCCGCCCAGGGCGCGGAAGTTGCCGTCCTGCCTGAAGTGTTCAACACTGGTTATGAATATCACGACCGGAATTACTCGCTGGCCGAACCCATCGGCGGCCAGACCGTCTCCTGGCTGAAATCTGCCGCGCGAAAACACAACCTGTACCTGGCGGGCAGCCTGTTGCTGCGCGAACCGGACGGAATCTACAACGCTATGCTGCTGGTTGCGCCGGATGGAAAAACCTGGCGCTATGACAAATCCTATCCCTGGTGCTGGGAACGGGCTTATTTTCGCCCGCGCAAACACCCGCTTGTCCCGGCTGAAACGGAACTCGGCAAAGTTGGGATGCTGATTTGCTGGGACACCGTTCACCCCAGCCTGTGGGCGGCCTACGCCGGGAAAGTAGATTTAATGCTGATTAGCAGTTGCCCGCCCTTCCTGCATGAAATGACTATCCGATTTCCCGATGGGCATTCAGTCCATGCCGCTCGGTTAGGGCCGCTAATGAATACCGTCTATCACAACGCCGAAAGGATTTTTGGGGAATTGCTTCTCCAGCAAAGCGCCTGGCTGGGCGTTCCGGCGCTCCAGACCACCGGCGGGGGAAAATTCCAATCGCGCCTGTCGCGCCCGCAGCTATCGTTTGCCGGTTTCCTGGCAGCACGGCCCGATTTGTGGAAATACATCCCCAATGCCGAAAACATCTTCATCGAAGCCGGGTACTTCGACCAGACCTTCATCGCCGACGCCAGCGGACGGGTTCTTGCCCGCACAACCATCGACGGGGATGACCTGGCCGTGGCGCGCGTGCAACTGGTCAAGAAGACATCCGCTCCGGTAATGCCACAGCCAAAAGTGGACCTCTACGACCTCACCTACTGGGTGGATACCCTGGTCAACGCGCTATTGGTCAGGGAATACAATCAACGATGGCAAGGCGCTCAACACTAACAGACGCAAGGCGCCAGAACGCAAACATCATGGAAACGGATAACAATAAAAAATACATCGTCACCGTAGACCTCGGCTTGCCGCCCCTGCAATCCGGGCAGGCGCCATACATCGCCTATTCAGAATTCCCTTCGCCGCGTGGCAAAATCCAGGGACTGGTGGTTTCTATCCGGCGCCTGTTTACCCTGTTGAAGTGGGCGCGGCACTCTGACGTGATGGTTTTGGATAGCACCAGCGGCCCTCTTCAGCCCGATTTGGCAGCCTGCATCTTGATTCGTTTTTTCAAGCGCAAACCGGTGATTGTGATGACCGGCGATATGTGGAACAGGGGGAATATCATCAAATACAGCCTTCAAAAATTGAGCATAAAGCTGGCAGACAGTGTCATTCAACGCTATGCAGTACAGTCATTGGGAGAAAAAGAGATTTTCCCAAAACTTTGGGGGGTTGCGCCCCAAAAAGTGCAGGCGTGCCTGTATTACTTCACATTTACAGATGATGAAATCGGGAAATATGAAAATACCGAAAAAGGTTACATTTTCGCGGGGGGAAATCCAAGCCGCAATTACGATTTATTGCTGGATGCCGCCCGCCTCCTGCCAAACCGCAAATTTGTCGTTGCGACGCGCATGCTCGATGGACGCAAGGATATCCCCTCGAATGTAGAGGTTGTTCAGGTTGGACACCAGGAATTTATCCGCCTGATGCGCGAGGCAGATATGGTCGTCACTCCCCTGCGCGCGGGAGGAACGCGCGCGGCCGGCCAGCAAACCTACCTAAACGCAATCCGTATGGGAAAAATCAGCATAGTCAATGGAAACAGGGTACTGGGCGTAACCGACTACATCGAAAACTACGCCAACGGCATCCTCTTCGACGGCACGCCACAGGGACTTTGTAAAACCATAGAATGGGTGTACGACCCTGCAAATCGGGAAGCGGTGAAACATATCCAACGCGATGCTCCAGAAAGCGTAAAAGAGTTTACATACGAGCGTCACCTGCGCGCGATGGCATCGATTATCGAAAGCGCGGTTGCAGAAAGAAGAAACCAACCCGGCGATTGAGCAGCGTCCAGAAAGGAATCCCATGAAAAAAATCATCATTACACTGGTTTTACTCGTTCTCCTGTTCGGCTGGGTTTCGCCGGTACAAGCCAGCGACCCGATTCGCGTATACTACGCAGGGGAACAGGATTCAGTCTATACGGCGTTGACTCTCGCCCCGGCGGGAGTCTTTGTTTTTGTGACAAACCCGTTCGAAGCGGATGTGTTCGTCTTGAACGGGGAGATTCCCTCAGACGAGAGAATTCCAGGGCAAATTGAATCCGGCGCGGGGGTGGTGCTCCTGCTGGGGACGGGAATCAGCGGCTCGCAAGTGGAAGACGTAACGGGGATTCCGCTCACGCTGAGGGCAGCAGACAACCCAATCAGCGTGACGCAGGCTAAGGGGAGTTCAGATGCGCTTGTAAACGGAATCATGTGGAACAGCGCGCCCCAAATTCGGGAACGGTACCAGGTCGAATCGCCAGTGTCCTCCCTCACCCCGCTGGTGACAGGCTATGAATCCGGCGACTGGATTCTGTTTTCGCACCGTGAGCGCGTGTTTGTCTGGACGGCCTTCCTGGGCGAGAGCAATTCGCAAATTCAGGAGTGGGCATATTTCAATTACCTGATTTACCACCTGACCATGCGCGCCGCCGGGAAGATACCGCTGACATTTGCGGCCTACCCGGCTTCGCCCGTGCCGCACGCCGCTGAACGGAACCTGATTGTCGGCGCTGTGCTGACGCTGGTGGCGCTGACGCTGGTGGCGTTTTTCTTCGTGCGCCGTTACAGCATGGCGCATCCCGAAGTACTGGAAAATATCGTTGCTGACCGGGGACAGTTCGAGGCGCGCGAGGCGCAGACTGCCTGGGAGGAGGTCGGATTTCACCGACCGCTTTCAGGCTTCTTGCTGGCCCTGGCGATGGGAATTGTGCTGTTTATTCCGCTCATCATCTACCAGAACCTGGTGCTGCCGAATTACATTTTGCCCTCGGCGCAGGCCCTCGGAACCTGGGGCCGGGTGACGCAATTTTTTAACCTGATGTGGACGTTTTTCGACATGGGAACGTCGATTGCGTTCATCAAGTACATGAGCGAGTACCGCGTGCATGACCCCAAACGCGGCATCCAGTTCGGGCAACTGTTCGTGTGGTGGCAGGCGATTTCGGGCGCGGTGCAGGTGGCTCTGGTGATTGCACTGACCGCCACCTACGCGCCCTCTTCGGCCTTTGCGCTCTATACCTGGAGCGTGATTGTCCACGCGCTCATCCAAGTGCCGGGCTTTTTTCAGGTCTTCCGGCACGCGCTGACCGGCTTCCAACGCCAGGATTACTCACGCGCGCTCGACCTGGCCTGGACGATGTTCCCAATGGTGGTGCAGCCGGTGGTGGTGACGATGATGTACCGCTGGGGGGTCTCCAATCCGGTCTTCGGCGGCGCGAACGGCGGCGTGATTGGGATGGGAATCGCGGCTTACATCTCAGAATTTCTGGTGCTGGTGCTGGGATTGTGGCTCTATCGGCGCATCGGCTATAACGCGGGAATCATTTTCCTGGCGCATTTCGATTGGGACACCATCAAATCCAGTTTCCGTTTCGGTGTGTTCGAGATGCTCGGCTCGATGGCCTGGGCCAGCGGGCAGGCGGCGGAAATTGCCATTACACAGGCCCGGCTGGTAAATTACGCCGAAATCTGGGGCAACTGGGTGATGGCGCAGAATTTCATCTATGCCTTTAACATCGTGGCAATCTTATTCGACGGCACAATGGCAGCGGTTTCAGAGGCGGTTTCAAGCGGCAAACGGCTGCTGGCGCAATATTACAGCGTGATGATGTACAAATGGGGTGGATTGATGAGCGCATTCCTGGGAGCGGTGCTGCTGGCGGTCGGTCCGAAGTTTATCCTGGGATCAACTGGCGTGGAATTCGAGCGGGCGGCTGTTTACATCATCCCGCTCGCCATCTGGGGCGCGATTCAGTTCCCCTCGTGGGTCGGCGACCAGACTCAACTGGGCGCGAACAAGCCCTGGCTAAAATCGGCGCTGGTGTTCAGCGAGCAATGCGTCCGCGTAGCGCTGGCATGGCTGCTGTTGGAACGTTTCCAGGTGACAGGACTGATTTTTGCCTACTTCGTTGGGCTGGCTGCAAAAGGACTGGTGGCCTACTTTATCAACCACAAACTGTGTTACCCACAAAAATATTACTTCTGGCAGTCGCTGTTTGCGCCCCTGCTGGCGGCAACAGCCCATTATTTCATCCTGGATATTATCAACAACCTGCTATGGCGAGACGATGAAATCACCAGCATCCTGATTTTCTTTATCGGAATCCTGCCGTCCTTCCCGGTTTACCTGTTCTTATATGGGTTGGCGGGCGGCTGGGATGCGGCCACCCTGTCCGAATTCAAGCAAGCGGTGGATTTGAGCGGCTTCACCCGCCCGCTGGCATGGACGATGTGGAAGGCCTCGGAACTCGGCGCGCGGCTCAGCCCATTGACGGGAAGATTCCCAATTGCGATTCGCGAGGCAGCGATGGAAGAAGCGCGGGCGCTGACGGAAATGAGGGTAAAACTGTAAAAAAACGTCCCGAAGGTTTAGAACCTATCCGAAAATTCCCGCAATCCGGGCTATCAGTACAAAGTCCGCTTAAGCGGACTAGATGGCCGGGTTTAGCCGTCTTCAGACGGCTTTAGTATGGATAGCCCGGACATGAATGTCCGGGCGGAATGGCGCAAAAACATTTTTCGGATAGGCGATTAGGAGACTTTCGGGACGTTCAGTAACATCACTCCTTCAGCGCGTGTTCCAGCGCGGCCAGTTGAGAAGGCGTGAGATAACTCGCTGCCGCCCCCAGCAGGTTCGGGTCGGCCAGCAGTTGCGGCAGGCGGCGGTCGATTTCGCTCTTAACCCCGCTCGGCAGGCGGAAGGCGCGCAGGTAACGGCGCGCCGTTTCAGCGCGGCGGTCGCGCGCCTGGCGCAGGCTGCCCGCGTTGACCGAGAGTTCCACATCAAGCGAATCGGAGGGCGTCAGGGAGATTCCGCGCACCGTGAAAACGGACTCGGCTTCGTTCCAGGATGTTTCCACAGCCAAGGGCTGCCCGCTCCGGATGATACGTACCTGGTCGGGCTGGCGTATGGCGCGGAAGCGAAGTTCCACCTGACGATGGGCAGGCAGGTGATAGGTTTCACCCTGCGCGGATTCAATTCGCAGAATCTGGCGGGAGTCGTTCCACATTTGCGTGATACGAATCCGGCTGGATGCGCCCTGCTGGCATGCGCCGCTCACCCCATCGTCTTCGTACAGGACAAACTCGCCTCCGCCGCCAGGGAAAACTTCGAGCCGCAAATGTTGGGGCGCGTCGGTGTTGGAGAGCGATTCTTCCCCTGCCAACGGCACAATGGCCCCAGCCCGGGCAAAGACCGGGATGTCTTCCAACCCGCCGTAAACTGTCACCCACTGCCCACCGGAGAAACGTTCTCCGCTGAAAAAGTGATACCACTCCCCAGCAGGCAGCCAGACCGAAGCCTGACTCAGACCGGTATCGCCATCACGCGGGGCGACGAACGGCGCGGTCAGCAGTTGGTCGCCAAACAGGTATTGGTTGGGGCAGAGATAGGCGTTTTCATCTTCAGGATGCTCGTAATACATCGGCGCGCAGAGCGGAATGGCGGTTTGGTGGAAGCGCCAGGCCATGCTGTATAGGTAAGGGATGAGCGCGTGTCGCAGGCGCAGGGCGGCGCGGGCAACCTGGAAGGTGTCTTCGCCAAAGGCCCAGGGCGCGCGGTCTTGGTAGGGGTTTTTGGTGCAGTGCAGGCGCAGGATGGGGCTGAAGACTCCGAACTGCACCCAGCGGGTATAGAGTTCCGGGTCTTCGATGCCAAACATGTGACCGCCGATGTCATGACTCCACCAGCCAAAGGCGACGTTAGCGGCAGTGGCGGTGAAATAGGGCTGGAAGGCCAGCGATTTCCAGGAGACGACGCTGTCGCCGGAGAAGCCAATTGGGTAGCGGTGATTGCCCAGGCCGCCCCAACGAGAGAAGATGAAGGGGCGTTTCTTTCCATCGCGGCCCAAATCATAAAAATGGAGATGATTTAGCCACCAGAGCGGGTCCATCTTCTCGGCCACTTCGCGCCGCGATTCGGACAGGCGCGCGCCCTGCTGCCAATCCATCCACCAGAAATCCACGCCCTGCTCTTCGTAGGGGTGATGCAGAACCTCGAAGTAATGACGGGTAAATTCTGGGTCGACAATGTCGAATGGCACGGGCTGTCCATCTTGCGGGTCAATTCCCAGGCGCTTCGCCATTTCGGAATACATCTGCTCGTGCGGCCAGATGCCATCCGCCGGGTGCAGGTTCATCGCCGCGCGCAGTCCCTGCTCGTGCAGCCAGCGCAACAGGCCGGGCGGGTCGGGGAAGAGTTCGCGGTTCCAGGTGTAGCCGGTCCAACCACTGCTGGCATTGCCAGTTTTGGTGATGTGCCAGTCCATATCGATGATGCAGACCGAGAGCGGCGTCTCGCGGCGCTGGAACTCCAGCATCAGGTTTTGCAATTCGGCTTGCGAATATTCCCAGTAGCGGCTCCACCAGTTACCCAAAACCCAGCGCGGGATAAGCGGCACGCGGCCAGTCAGTTTGCAATAATCTTGCAGGCAGGCGGCGTAATCGTGACCGTAGCCCAAAAAGTATAGGTCGCGCCGTTTGCCCGCCGGGCGCGCCGCGAGCCAGCCGGTTTCATCGAAAACCAGGCTATCGGAATCGTCCACTAGCGACCAGCCAGAACGCGAGAGCAAGCCGTGTTCCAGTTCGATTGGGCCATCGGCGCCATCCAGGGTGCGCCCGGTGCCGCGCAGGTTTTGATGGTCCCAATCCCCATAACGCCAGGTGACGCCAGTGGCTCGGACAGTGATGCTAAGTGTATCGCGCCGGAAGCCGCGCGGGGTAACGCGGTAGGAGAGATGCAGCGCGCCGGTATCGATTTCGACCAGCGAGTCGGTCTGGCTGAATCGAAAAGACGGCACAGGCTGCCGACGAAACCAGAACGCCTGGCTGGGACGGTCCTCAAACTGTTCATCGGGGCTGTATTCCAACCGAATCAGACGGTCCGTCAAGACAGTGAAACGGACCTGCGGCGCGCGCGCAATGGCCTCAGGGTCGGCCACAGGCTGGAAAGGAATGGAGGGATGTTTGTAGGTCATGGGGAATTTTCCTCGCGCTGATTTTATCAATGAAGGCGGTAAGGCAGCGTTAATCTCTTCCTGAAGTAATGCAGAGCAACACGTAACTACTCACCGGTGCGTGTTTTCGCCGGCTTCGCCGGGGGCTGAAGCCCCCCGGCTATGAACAGCGTCGGATAAATCCGACTTTTACACCATCCATTACGTTGTTTTTGGGCGGATAAAGCCCTGTTTACAGGGCGTTGCCAATTAGCCGGGGGATTTATTCCCCGGCTAAGCCGGATGGGTGAGTAGTTACAGCAACACTTTATTCCCGGTCAACGTGGAACAACTTGAATTTGGCGGCTTGGGGACAGTCCTCTGCTGCGTGGCCGGGTTGGCCGCAAAACCGGCAAGGGGCGGGCGCTGGTGGCGGGTTTTTGCCCGCCAGCAGGGTTGAAATCAGGCGCAGGATGGGCGCGAAAATATTTTTCACAGGACACCTACCCCCTCACGCACACCAGCCCCTTCAAATACGCCCCTTCGGGGAAGTGAACCGAGACCGGATGGTCTGGCCCTTGCGCGAGATATTCGACAATTTGCGCCTCCACGCCCGCATCCAGCGCGGCGCTGGCGACGATTTTCTGGAACAGGGCCGCATCAATGCCGCCGGAACAGGAAAACGTGACCAAAATGCCGCCTGGCCGCAGCAGTTTGAACGCCAGGCGGTTGATGTCTTTATAACCGCGCGCGGCCTTCTCGGCCTGGGCGGCGGTGGGGGCGAATTTTGGGGGGTCGAGGATGATTAAGTCCCAAGAGCGGTTCTGGTCGCGGAATTTTCGCAACGCTGTGAAGACATCTGCTTCGAGCCAGTCTAGGATGGTTGTTGAGCCTGTCGAAACACTGTCCGCCTTTATCCCGTTCAACAGGGCGTTCTCCCGCCCGAGCGACAGCGCTTCGCCGCTGGTATCTACCGAGAGAACCGATTTCGCGCCGCCCGCCGCAGCGTGAATGCTAAACCCGCCCGTGTAGCAAAAACAATTCAGCGCGTCGCGGCCCTGGGCCAATTCCCCTACCCGCCTGCGGTTGGCGCGCTGGTCGAGGTAGAAGCCGGTTTTGTGGCCGGTTTGGATGTTGACGATGAATTTAAGGCCGTATTCGCTTATCGTTATTCGAGATTCGATATTCGAGCCGCGCAAAAGCCCCGCGCGGGGCGGCAGGCCTTCCAGTTCGCGCACGTCGGCATCAGAGCGTTCGTAGAGGGCCGCTGCGCCGGTCTGTTCGAGCAGCAGGTCGGCCAGGGTTTCGCGCCAGAACTCGCAGCCAGCCGTCAACGATTGCAAGACGAGAATCTCTCCATAACGGTCAACGACCAGGCCGGGCAGGCCATCCGATTCGGCGTGGATGAGTCGCATGGCATCGCTAACGGCCCTCGCCCCCGGCCCCTCTCCCACAGGGAGAGGGGAGAGGCCGAAAACGGCGCGCTGTTTCAGCGCCGCTGAAATCCTGCGCCGGAAAAAATCCGCATCTACGGCTTCCTGCGGGTCGAAGGTCCACACCCGCGCCCGAATTTGGGAGGCCGGGGAGTAGGCCGCCCTCGCCAGCCAGTTGCCTTGCGCATCGCGCACTTCGACGGTTTCGCCAGGCTGCGGATTGCCTGTGATTTGTTCCACCGCGCCGGAGAAAATCCAGGGATGGCGGCGCAGGAGTGATTTTTCGCGTCCGGGTTTGAGCAGGAGGGTAGGCATGTCAAAAGTATACCGCATCCTGTAGAGATGATTGACGCGAACGTATTTCGGTTTACAATAAAACTATAAAACGGCGGCCAATATCGGCGCGTTTTGGAGAAAGACGAATGCTAAACAATGAAACCAAAAACCTGCTTTTACGATTCCAAGAGTTGATTACTGTCAGCGAAGATGAAATTGTGCAGCGCGGTATTACACAGGCCACAACGGAGCGGATTATCGAATTGCGCCAACGCGCGGCGCAATTGGCAAAACAATATGGCTCGCTAAATGAACTGGAAGCATTGGTACAAAAGGGTGTTTCGCCCGATGACCATACGCCCTACACCAGTTTGCTCGAATGGCGTGCGGTGCGGCACGAACTGGAACAATTGACCCGCTTGTTAGAGACCGTACGCGCAATTCTTACGTCCTGATTGACCTGGCCTGAAACAATCTATGAGTTGGGCGCATACCAGGGGAAAGTAACGCGGTAAAATAAGGCAAATGATTACACCAACAAACTTCAAAGATTTACTCACTCAACTTGGCTTCACGCAAACGGGAAATGAGTTTTCTAGAGATTTTCCTGACGTTGACGCTTATCTGAAAGTGGATTTTGATAAGCAGGAATTAACCTACCCCGAAGACAAAGGGCTGAAAATCAACGAGCGCCAAACGTGCAACTTCAAGGCAAACGAGAATTTTGTCGTCTTTGAATGCGTGTGCCGTTTGCTGGAAAAAGGCTACAAGCCGGGGCATATCGAGTTGGAACCGCGCTGGCAGGTTGGACACGGCGCAAGCGGCGGGCGCGCCGATATTCTCATCCGTGACAATGACGGCAAAGCCCTGCTGATTATTGAGTGCAAGACGTGGGGCAAAGAATTTGATGACGCCTGGAAAGACACCCTGAACGGCAAAGGGCAACTGTTCACCTATGCCCATCAGGAACGCAGCACGCAGTATCTTTGTCTTTACGCTTCGGGGTTAGAAGATGGCGCGCTCAAGTACGCCAGCCACATCATCGCTGTCCGCGACAACGACGATATTCTCAATCGCAAAGCGGCGGAAAATCCGCCTGCCTTCCGTGACGCGGACAGCGCCAAAGAATTGTACGAAGCGTGGCAGCGCACCTATGAAAGCGATTACGCCACGCGCGGCATTTTCGAGCCGGATGTTCAGCCCTATCAGATTGGCAAAGCCAAATATACCATCAGCGACCTACAAACCGTCACCGAAGCGGATATTCAGCCCAAGTATCACGAATTTGCCACCATTCTGCGCCAGCACAACGTTTCGGGGCGTGAAAATGCCTTCGATAAACTGGTCAATCTGTTTTTGTGCAAAATTGTTGACGAAAAGCATAACCCCAACGATTTGCAATTTTACTGGCGCGGGATTGCTTTTGATACCTATTTCGACCTGATAGACCGCCTGCAACGCCTGTACCGAGACGGGATGGAAGAATTCCTAAAGGAAGAAGTCACCTACATTGATAATCAAACCATCCGCGACGCGTTTAAGTTTTTCAAAAACGACCCCGACGCGACCCGCGACAAGGTGCTGGAGTATTTCCGCCGTCAGAAGTATTTCACTAACAACGATTTTTCATTTCTGGATGTTCACAACGAGCAACTGTTCTACCAGAACGCGGCCATCCTGCTAAAGATTGTGCGGATGCTTCAGGAGATCCGGCTGAACGGCGACCAGCAGAATCAGTTCCTGGGCGATATGTTCGAGTTCTTCCTTGACCAGGGCTTCAAGCAAACCGAAGGGCAGTTTTTCACCCCCCTGCCGGTGACGCGCTTTATCATCCTTGCTTTGCCGCTGGAAACGGTTTTCAGCGATGGGCAGAATCCGCCCCAGGTGATTGACTATGCCTGCGGCGCCGGTCACTTTTTGACCGAGATGGCTTCGCAGTTGCGCGGCTTGCGTCAGGGTGAAGACCTGAGCGGCTTCTACCGCCGGTTTTACGGCATCGAAAAGGAATACCGGCTCTCCAAAGTCGCCAAAGTGTCGGCGTTTATGTATAACCAGGATGAAATCAACATCATCTATGCCGATGCGCTGGCGCAGCATCCTGACATCTCCGAAGAGAAATTCCGCCTGCTGGTTTCTAACCCACCGTATAGCGTGAAGGGCTTTTTGGAAACCCTGCCCGAAGCCGAACGCAACTGCTACGAACTGATTCAAAGCGTTGACCCCAAGAGTTTCCCCACCAATAACAGCATCGAAGCCTTTTTTGTGGAGCGCGCCCGCCAACTGCTTGCGCCGCATGGCGTAGCAGGGATTATCACCCCGTCCTCCATTCTTTCCAATGCCGCCAGCGTCTATACCCGCGTGCGTGAGATTCTGTTGCAGCACTTTGATATTGTGGCATTGGTGGAACTGGGCAGCGGCACATTCGGCAAGACCGGCACGAACACCGTTACGCTCTTTTTGCGCCGCAAAGATGACAACCCGGAGCCGCGCCTGCACTACCGCTACCGCGTGGATTCGCTGTTTGGCGATGAAGAAGCCCGCAAGCAAGCCAAAACCAGCCTGTTTTCCGATGCCGATTTGCTGAGCGCCTACTGCGCCCACATCGGCATTCCTGAGGCCGATTACAAAACGCTGTTGAACAGCCAGCCCAATGACGCTTTGCTGAACGCGGAGATATTCAAAGAATACCGCCGCGCCTTCAATGAGAGCAGCGAAGTCAAGGCATTGCAAAAGCAAAAATCCTACGGGCAAAAGAGCGATGCCGAACAGCAAGCCGAACTGAACAAACGCTTTATCGAATATGCCCGCGCCATTGAGCGCGAAAAACTGTACTACTTCATCCTGGCCTACACCCAGCCCTGCCCGGTGCTGGTGGTGCGCAGTCCGCAAGGCACGGACGAGATGAAAAAGTTTTTGGGCTACGAGTGGAGCGCCGCTAAAGGGCAGGAAGGCATCAAGTACCTGCACGGCTCGATTGAGCGCATCCAAACCCCGCTTTTCGACCCGCAAGACCGCGATAACCCCGAAAAAATCAGCACGCTCATCCGCCAGAACTTTATGGGGCAACTGGTCAGCGTTCCCGATTCGTTACAGCCTTATGCCACGCTCGCCCGTTTGGTGGATTTGCTCGACTTTAGCCGCGTGACGTTCGACAAGCAGATTTCGCTTGCGCCGAAGAAGACGGTTACGCAGGCGGTGAGTAAATGGACTCTGTATAAACTTGGCGATAAGAGAATAATTCAGGAAATTATCAATGGTGGCACGCCTGATACATCCAACCCAACATATTGGGGCGGCGATATTCTCTGGGTAACTCTGGAAGATATGAAACAAAAGTATCTTAACGATACAGCCAGAAAAATTACCCAAGCGGGACTGCAAAATAGTAATGCTACGTTGATTCCAGAAAACGCAGTTGTCCTATCCACTCGCGCCACGATTGGAAAAGTTGCCATTGCCAAAAAGCAATTGACCACGAACCAAGGATTTAAGAGTTTCGCTTGCGTTGCTTCTGTCTTGAATCCTGAATATCTGTATTACTTTTTTGAACAGCATCGGCATCTCTTGGAAGACCTTGTGCCTGCTGGCACGAAGTACAAAGAAATAAATACAATTGCTATTCAAAACTTCACCATCCCCGTCCCGCCGCCGGATGTGCAGGCGCGGATTGTGGCGGAGTGTCAGGCGATTGATGACGAAGTGGAGCAGGCGGAAAAGGAAATAGCGCAATTAGAGCAAGAATTGCTTGGAGCGACACAAAACGTTTCGACATTTGCGCGCCTTGATGAATGGGTATCGCTGGTGGATGAAAGAATTGACCCAGCCACCCAGCCGGGGCAAGTTTTTTATGTCGGATTGGAGAACATAGAAAGCAATACCGGCGAATTGGTTGGCAATCCGCTTACAGAGTATTCATCCATCAAGAGCGTCAAAACCGTTTTCAATCCTGGCGATATTCTTTATGGCAAGTTGCGCCCCAATTTGAACAAAGTCTATCTTGCGCAACAGAAGGGCGTTTGTTCCACAGATATTCTTGTCCTGCGCCCGAAAAACCAGCAAATCGGCGCGTATTTGCAGCGTTATTTGCTCACAGATGAATTCAACAGCCAAGTTCTCTCTACGGTAAGCGGCCAGCAGCTGCCAAGAACTTCTTGGGAAAAAATCGCGTCTTTAACCATTCGCATTCCCGCCAACGATGTTCTTGAGAACATCGTTGAGCAAATAACAAGGCTGCAAGGTCAACTCCAATCCGCGCGTGCCGTCATCGCCCAAGCCCCGGCGCGGCGGCAGGCGGTGTTGCAAAAGTATCTGTAATGCGCTGGCGGGGAAAAAATAGCTCTCGCGCTCCCCAAAAACTCGCGTGTCCAATCGTATCCTTCTATTCGACCATTTCTCTCAACGCTGGCTGGAATTTGTCAACCCGGTCAGCGTGCTTGTTGCCCGCGCGCCCGGCGAGGCGTTGGCGGTTTTGCAGGCCGTTGAAGCCGAAGCAGCGCGCGGACGCTGGGCGGCAGGCTGGGTAACTTACGAAGCCGCCTGTGGCTTCGACCCGGCCCTGGTGACGCATGAGGACCCTGGCGGCCTTCCGCTGCTCTGGTTTGGAATTTACCAGGCGCCCCAAATGGTTTCGGCGCCGCCGAAAGTCGGTCAGGGCGCGCCCCTGGCCTGGCAGCCTTCGGTCAACGCGGAGGCATACAACGCCGGTTTCGACCAAATCAAGAACCAGATTGCCGCCGGGCAAACTTACCAGGTCAATTACACCTTTCGGCTGCGCGCGCCGTTTCAGGGCGACCCGCGCGAATTGTTCGCCCGCGCCGTTCACGCCCAGGGGGGCGGATACCCGGTATTGACCGAAACCGATGAGTGGGTGATTGGCTCGGCCTCGCCGGAGTTGTTTTTTACGCTGGATGGCGAGAAACTGCTCTCGAAGCCCATGAAAGGCACGGCCCCGCGCGGCCTGCGCCTGCAAGACGACCAGGCCAAAGCCGACTGGCTGCGTGGCTCTGAGAAAAACCGCGCCGAAAACGTAATGATTGTGGATATGGTACGCAACGACATGGGGCGCATTGCCCGCCTGGGCAGCGTGCGCGTGCCGAAACTGTTCGAGGTGGAGAAATATCGCACCGTTTGGCAGATGACCAGCACGGTGGAGTGCCAAACCCCCGCCAGCCTGACGGAGATTTTCGGCGCGCTCTTCCCGGCGGCCTCCATTACCGGCGCGCCCAAGGCCAGCACCATGCGCATCATCCGCGAACTGGAAAACTCTCCGCGCCGAATCTATACCGGCACGCTGGGTTACATCGCTCCAAATCGGCGGGCGCAGTTCAATGTGGCCATTCGCACGTTTTTGTTGGAAAAGCGCTCCGGGCGGGTCGAATACGGCCTGGGCGGCGGGATTGTGTGGGATTCTGAGCCGCGCGATGAAATGCAGGAAGCCTACAACAAAGCCAAAATCCTGACCGAGACCCCGCCCAATTTTTCGCTTCTCGAAACCTTGCTCTGGACGCCGGAAGGCGGCTTTGCCTTGCTGGAAAGACACCTGGAACGATTGAAAGAATCAGCCGCGTATTTCGATTTCCCGTTCGACGAGGTGAAAATTCGGCGCGAACTGGCGACCCTCACCCTCACCCCCAACCCCTCTCCCGCAGGGAGAGGGGGGCAAACATCCCAGCGGGTACGCCTGCTGCTCGACCCGGAAGGCGCAATCAGCCTGGAATATTCCGCGCTGAACCCGCTGCCAGCCCCGTACCGCGTCAAACTGGCAGAAAAACCCATCGCGTCGAATCAAGTCTTCCTTTACCATAAAACGACGCACCGCGCCGTGTACGAGGCCGCCCGCCTGCCCGATTGCGACGACGTTTTGCTGTGGAACGAACGCGGCGAACTGACCGAGAGCCTGATTGCCAACCTGGTGGTGGAGCGTAATGGCGAACTGCTCACCCCGCCGGTAGCGTGCGGCCTGCTGCCCGGCACAGCCCGCACCCAATGGCTGGCCGAGGGCCGGCTGCGCGAGGCGGTCATTCGGGTAGAAGACCTGGCCGGGTGTGATAAGATATTCCTGCTCAATTCCGTGCGTGGATTATGGGAGATTACACTGTGACCGAAGCAACGACACCTTCCCGTTCGACCCTGGGGACCGTTTTATTCCTTTTGTTCGCGCCCACGCTGTTTTGTGGGACTCTGGCCTGGCATGTTGTGCTGTGGTTCATGGAACAAATTGCGCTGGCAAGCGGCAGCGCCGAGCAGTTGGCCTGGGCCGGAACGATTGGGCTGGTCATTCAGGCCGTTTCGCTTTCTTTCATCATTGGCCTGCTGTGGTTCTTCACCCGCGACGACCGTTACCGCCCAGTGTACGCCGGTTGGCTGGGCGCGGCGCTGATGGGCTTTCCGGCGATTGGCCTGCGCTTGCTTGGCCCAAACAACGACCAGGCCGGCGCGCTGGGGCAGATGGTCATCGCCCTGGCCGGGGCCGGGATTGCGCTCTTCCTGCGGCGCGGCAGATTGACCTGGAAACCGGCCTTCATCCCCGCCGGTTTGCTGGTGGCAGCCGTTGGCATAGCGCCGCTGGCGGTTTTGGGCGCGCTCGGTTCGCCTGGCGATACGCTTTTGCAGTTGCTGGCCGGGCTGGCGTTTGGCCTGCTGGCGGCGTCACTGCTCTCGGCCAGTACCGAAAATTTCTTTTTGGATGGATTGGGAGTTGGCACGCTGCTGGCGCTGCTCGGCTCGGCGCTGGGCTACGACGGCGGGCAATTGATTCTGCTCGGACTGTTGCCTCCGTTTGCCTTTGCATTGGCCGCGCTCCAGCCTTCTACCGCCGCAATCGCCCTCTCGACCGGGCTGCTGGCCGCCGCCGGGCTGGGGTTCTTCGACCCGACCGAGTTGACCATCTTGCTGGGCGACCTAGGGGGAATTGCTTTTCAGGCGGTAGCGATTGGCATTGGGCTGGGCTGGCTGGCGGGCGGGTTGGCCTGGGGCGCGCGAAAGATGTTCAGCGGGCAGCCCTGGTCGAAACCGGCGGCAGGAATCGGCGCGGGAGTGGCGTGGATTCTGCTCCTGGCGCTGTACTTCTCCGCCGGAAATCGCGGCTTTTATGGCGACCGATTGTTCGTTATCCTGAAAGACCAGGCCGATATTTCAGATGTGGCCTCCATCGAAGACCGCAACCAACGCCTGACAGAAGCCTATACCCGTCTGACGGCGCACGCCAACGCCACGCAATCTGGGTTACGAGAAACGCTGGACGCCCTCCGAATTGGCTACACGCCATACTATCTGGTCAACGCGCTGGAAGTGGAAGGCGGCACGCTGGCGCGCCTGGTCCTGCTGACCCGCCCCGAAGTAGATCGAGTGATTCCCAGCCCGCGCCTGCGCCCGGTTCCGGCGGCGGATATCAGCCCTGGGGCATTTACCAGCGTGCAGGAAAATCCCGGCTGGAATATTCAGATGATAGGCGCGGATAAGGTTTGGGAGGAGTTTGGCGTCAGGGGCGCGGGCATCGTCATCGGCCAGTCAGATAGCGGCGTGGAGGGGACTCACCCCGCGCTCGCGGCGCAGTATCGCGGCGCGAAAGAAGGTGATGATTACAACTGGTTCGACCCCTGGAACGGAACGACCTCGCCGGTGGACGCGGGCGGTCACGGCACGCACACCCTGGGGACGGTTCTGGGCGCGGGCGGGATTGGCGTGGCCCCCGAAGCGACCTGGTTCGCCTGCGCTAACCTGGCTCGCAACCTGGGCAACCCGGCGCTGTACCTCGATTGTATGCAGTTCATGCTGGCGCCCTTCCCACAGGGCGGCGACCCGTTTACCAAGGGCGACCCAACCCGCGCGGCGCACGTTCTGAACAATTCGTGGGGCTGCCCTGAAATCGAAGGCTGCGACCCCGATTCGCTGCGCGTGGCCGCCGAACACTTGCGCGCCGCCGGAATTTTCGTGGTCGTTTCGGCGGGCAACGATGGCCCAAGCTGCTCCACCATCAACGCGCCGCTTTCGTTGTATGACGCGGTCTTTTCGGTTGGGGCAGTGGACCGCTTCGGCAACGTGACCGAGTTCAGCAGCCGCGGCCCGGTCACGGTGGATGGCTCCGGGCGCATGAAACCCGACATCGTAGCCCCCGGCGCGGACGTGTTCTCGGCACTACCGGGCGGGACGTATGGCCCGAACAGTGGTACTTCGATGGCCGGGCCGCACCTGGCCGGGGTGGTAGCGCTCTTGTGGTCGGCCAATCCCGATTTAATCGGCGACATCGAACGCACCGAGCAAATCATCATCGAAACCGCCGACCCATACACAGGCAGCATGGAGAATGGCTGCTTCGAGGGCGGCACGCCCAACGCGGCTTATGGCTACGGGGTGGTAAATGTCTATGAAGCGGTCAAGATGGCGTTGGGAAAGTAAGTGATTCGGAGGCAATTATGCAATGGGAACAATTAACCAGTCCGGAGTTTGCGCGTGCTGTGCGTGAAACCGGCGTCTGCCTGGTGGCATTTGGCGTGTTAGAGCGGCACGGCGACCACCTGCCGCTTGGCACCGATTATCTCAACGGGCATCGCCTGGCCTGCCTGGCCGCCGAGCAAGAACCGGCGGTCGTCTTTCCGCCGTTCTATTTTGGGCAGATTTACGAAGCGCGCTGCTTCCCCGGCACGCTGACCATCAAACCCACCCTGCTGCTCGAATTGGTCACTGGCATTCTCGATGAAATTGGCCGCAACGGGTTTCGCAAAATCATCCTTGTCAACGCGCATGGCGGCAACGACGCCTTCCTGCCCTTCCTGACCCAAACCATGCTTTGGGAGCAAAAACCTTACAGCGTGTACTGCTTCGAGCGCGGCCTGAACGAGGCTGACCGCGCCGAATGGGATTCTATCCTCGAAACGAGCGAACACGGCCACGCCTGCGAGTGCGAGACGAGCATCTCGCTTGCCAATCATCCCGAACTGGTACGAATGGATGAAATTGGCGAACCAGGCCAGGCCCTGCGCCGTCTCGATTCGCTACCTGCCAACTTTTCCGCCGTCAGCTGGTATGCCAACTACCCGAATCACTATGCCGGGGATGCCCGACCCGCTACAGCGGAAAAAGGAAAAAAACTCCAGGCCATTCAGGCGCGGGCCCTGGCGCGTTTCATCCGCGCGGTCAAGGCTGACCAGGTTGTGCCGAAACTGGAAGCAGAGTTTTTCGAGCGCGCCGCGAAACCGTAAAGCGTCTCTATTCGTTTTCCGGAAAGGCCGGGGCGAATTTTTGCATCCACGTCTCCGGCTCGGGCAGCGGCAGGAAGCCAAACGGGGCGTAAAGCCCCTGCGCGTCGCTGGTGGTTAGCAGCCAGCGGCGCACGATTTTCAAATCGGGATGGGTCAGGATGGTTTCGACCAGCCACTTGCCCAGCCCGCGTCCGCGATAGTCTTCGTGGATGAAGACATCGCAAAGGTAGGCAAAAATCGAGTAGTCGGTGACGACGCGCGCCAGCCCCACCTGGCGCGGGCCATCATACAGGCCAAAGACGAGCGAATGTTCGAGGGCCAGTTCGAGGCGGCTGCGCGGGCGGTCGTTGGCCCAATAGGAGCGCGCCAGCAGGTCGGCAATCGCGTCGTGGTCAAGGCGGGCCGGGTCGGTGGAAATGGTTAGGGTTTGGCGGTGGGTTTCAAAGTATGTGGTCATGCGCGGAGTGTATCACAGTGCTATACTTGTTGAACCAGAGAAAATCTAATCGAGGCCAAAATGTCCGAACCCAAAATTACCCACCCGAAATTTCCGCCCGGCTATGTGGACAACCCGAAAGCGACGGTTTCTTGGGATTACGTTATGCGGCGGCTGGAAGAATCGAAAAATTATTGGCTCAGTTCGGTGCGCCCGAACGGACGCCCGCACACCATTCCACGCTGGGGCGTGTTCGTGGAAGGGAAGTTTTACTACGATGGCAGCCCAGAGACGCGCCATGCCCGCAACATCATCGAAAACCCCCACATCACCCTGCATCTGGAAGACGGCGACCAGGCCGTGATTGCCGAGGGGACTTCTGCGCCGGTCGGCAAGCCGCAGCCGGAACTGGCCGCCAGAATCGCCGCAGCCTATTGCGCCAAATACGAGGCGCACGGCTACGCCCCCGAACCCAGCCAATGGGACGAGGGCGGCCTATATGCCTTCACGCCAAAGAAAGTGCTGGCCTGGACGGTCTTTTTCGAGAACCCGACTAAATTTATCTTTGATGAGTAACTACCTACCCTCACCCTAACCCTCTACCGGTGGGAGAGGAAATCGAACGCAGGAAACAAATTTCTTTGCCAAAAACGACAAAAACATCCTCGTTTCCCCCTCTCCCAAAAGGAAGAGGGGCTGGGGATGAGGGGGTAGGTAGATTAAAGATTTTCTAACGCGGTTGCAACCCGCCGAAGCCGCTGGCGCGCCTCCGCTGCCACTGGCTCGAGTTCGGGCGCATCTGCAAACCGGAACATAGCCAGCGGGTCGGTGATGCTGACGACCGTTCCCTTTTCTTCTTCGTAAACAATCACGTTGCAAGGCAAAAGCAGGCCGATTTCAGGACGCGCGCTCAGGGCGCGATGCGCCAGGGGCGGGTTGCAGGCCCCCAGGATGGCATAGCGGCGGAAATCGACATCCAGTTTTTTCTTCATCGTGTCTTTGACATCAATGCTGGTCAACACCCCAAAGCCCTCCGCCTTGAGCGCCTCGGTCACTTTCTCAATGGCGGCTTCGTAGCCCAGATGAAGTATGACCCGGAATCCCAATTCGTTCATTTTTCACCTTCCTATTGCAGAAACCGTCCCGAAGGGTTTCCCCAGGGCAAACCACCGGTTTTCACAGCCTTCGGGACGCTCTTGCGGCGCACGGCCGCGACGATTAACCTGCTCAACTGAATCCGCCGCGCGGGCTGCAATTGCCGCCAGGTGCAAAAGAGCCTGCATCAGAAGAGCCGAAAGACGCCACCGCCGAGAGCTTCTTGCGGGTCTGCGTCCCCTGGCAGTTGGGGCAGGCGGGCAGTTTGTCGGCTTCCGAAAAGCGGAGCAGTTTCTCGAACTCCGCGCCGCACTCGGTACAGCGATATTCATACATTGGCATAGGCAATTTCCTCACTTGGAATAATGATGATTCCTGCCATTAGATGCGCGCCCCTGAAAATAGTTGCAACTCGTGGCTGTAAACCCGATGCCCCGGCCTGGATTTCCCAGACCGGGGCATCATCATTAAAGAGGGGAATTTGGCTAGGATTGGACGACTGGAACCCGGCTGGGCTGCTTGACGGGCCGGGTTTGCGGCTTGCACGCTTCCCGGCATGGCGAGACTGGATATTCCCAGACAATCGCCTGGATAAAGGCCCGACCCAGAGCGCGCGCCACCGACAGGCGATGATGCCCGTCTTCGACGTAGTATTTCTCACCGACTTTGTAAACCAGAATTGGCTCCCAGATATCGGAAATGAGATACAGGTTGACCCAGCGCGCTAGCAGGTTACGCTTCAATGGGCGGAATTGCCGGTCGAAATCGCCGACCCGCCCCAGGGAACCGACTACCTGCCTGGGTGAAATATCGCGCACGCCCAGGAATTTCCGGTTGGGGAGTTCGGAATGCACATGTTCCGGGAAAGGCTCCAACTGGGTGGATTGGCCGGTCAATGTAGCCCAGGCGCTTGCCAGGCAGCCTTCAATGCGCTTTTGGTTGAATATGTCGGCAGCCTGGCTGCGCGGGTTGGTAAACGTATAAGCGGGATGCATGATTTTTCCTTTCTTATCTTATTCGATAAAGAATTATATTTCGCAACCGGTTGCACGAACCGGCAAAAAAAGAGTGGTTATTGAGCGCTGGCGGTTGTTTTGTTTTGTCGCACGGCGGTTCTCCTTTCCGGTCGACTTGCAACCGGTTGCATTCGGGGCTAAAAAAAAGCCGAGATTCAGGTCGATTTCCGCACAATCAATTCGACCGGGGTGGTGGCGTTGGTGATGATGCCCGTTTCCAGGTAATTGACCAGGTTTTGGGCCAACATCTTCCCGGCCAGGGGAATGTTCTGACGAATGGTGGTCAGCGGCGGGTTGCTGTGTTCCGCTATCGACAGGTCATCGTACCCGACAACGGCCACATCTTCTGGCACGCGGCGGCCCATCTCGCGGATGACATCCATCGCCGCGAATGCCATCAGGTCGCTGTTGACAAAGACCGCATCTAAATCGGGCGACTGTTCGAGCAGTTGCCGCATGGCAATCGCCCCGGAAATATTCGAGAAATCACCATTCGCAACCAGGAGCGGGTCGGGCGACTTCCCGGCAGCGCGCAGGGCGTTTGCGTAGCCATCATAACGCTGCTGGACTTCCAATTCCTCGGCGGGGCCTCCCAGGAAGGCAATTTTTTGGCGCCCGATGCCCAGGAGATGCTCTGTTGCCAGCCTGCCGCCGGCGAAATTGTCTCCCATGACCGAGCAGTAGCGCAACCCGGCCTGGGGAACACCCCAGATGATAAACGGCGCGCCGATTTCCAGCAGGGTTTGGATGTGGTATTGTTTGCGGGTGGAGGTCATTAGGATGAAGCCGTCCACTCGGCCCGTGTCAAGGTACTGGCGCGCCCATTTTGTGTCGCGCGGGTCGACATGCACGATGAGCATATCGTAACCATTGGCATACAAGCCGCCCGCGATACCTCCCATGATTTCTAGCGAAAACAAGTCCGCAACCGAAAACTCCTTGTGGTAGGCATGGGTGACAAAAGCGATAGTGCGGCTTTCTTTTTTGCTCAATCGTTGCGCAGGCACGTTAATCTGAAAGTTGTACTGCCGCGCAATTTCACGGATGCGATTTTTGGTCTCATCACCGATAAGCGGGCTATCGTTCAACGCCCGCGAAACGGTGGATTTGGAGACCCCTGCCAGTCGGGCAATATCAGCAATGGTTTGAACAGATTGTTTACGCATTCTCTTCGCCTTGTTTCTTGCAACCGGTTGCATTATAGAACATGCCTGCATGCCTGTCAAGGGTAAAATGCGATTTTTGAAAGCCGGGCAGCCTCTCCAGATTTGCGTTACAATCAATCTATCGACATTTCCCACCCATCTTTTTATGGAGGTTGTATGAAAGGCCACGAAAAAATCATCGCCGCGTTGAATGACTACCTGGCGGACGAATTGACCGCCATCAACCAGTACATTGTCCATTCCGAGATGTGCGCCGACTGGGGCTATGGAAAATTGCACGACGCCATCGAGAAGCGCGCTATCGACGAGATGAAGCACGCCGAGAAACTGATTGGCCGCATCCTGTTCCTGGAAGGCACGCCCATCGTCAGCGAACTCAAGAAAATGCACATTGGCGCCAGAGTGGATGCCCAACTCAAAAACGACCACGAATCCGAAACCGAAGCCGTCAAAGCTTATAATGACGGCATTCGGCTCTGCACCGAACTGGGCGACAACGGCACCCGCGAACTGCTCGAAGATAACCTCGAAGACGAGGAAGCCCACATCGACTGGCTCGAGACCCAACTCGACCAGATTGAACAGATGGGCTTACAGAACTACCTGCTCAGCCAGACGGAATAAACGACTTGCCAGGCCTGGGCTTCCGCCCGGGTTTTGGCCCGAAAGGCGTGGGGCGCATGTTCGGGCCGGTATTGTTTCCAGAGCGCGTGGGCAGGCTGGAGCGGGGGATTGTCCCTGGGATTAAGGATGCGGGTGGTCACGGCAAGGTTCCGCTGCGCTACCGGCGGCGATTTCGACGGCTGCCGCGGCTGGCCTGGCGGTGAGCCTGCTCCCGTTTAATGGGCGTCGGCGTTCCCTCCGGCTGGGGCGCGGGTGCATGCAGGCTGTTTTGATAATACTCATCGAGCAGCATGGTTATGATGGCCGATTCGTCTTCGTTTTCGGCCAGGCTGCGCGCCAGGGCCGTAAAGCGGCGTGAGCGCTCAGTCTGGAGCCGGTCACGGGCGCGCAATTTTGCCTCCAGTAGGGCAGTCAATCGCTCGGCGACGACGGCGGCCACATCCTCGTCGCTGGGAATCGTGCGCTCCTCGAGCGGGATGCTGTACTGTTTGGCGATTTTCTCCAGCGCGTAGCGTTCTCCCTTATTGACCAGCGAAATCGCCACCCCGCTCGCGCCAGCCCGCCCGGTGCGCCCGGCGCGGTGGATGTAGTTCTCGACTTCATCAGGCGGCTCATACTGGATGACGCAGCCCAGACTGGGAATATCCAACCCGCGCGCGGCCACATCGGTGGCGACCAGGAAACGCAGCGTGCCTTTGCGCACCCGCTCCAGCACTCGCTCGCGCTCCGATTGCGACAAATCCGCGCTCAGTTCGTCGGCGTCGTAACCGAAACGCTGCAAGACGACGGCAACGTAATGTACCTGGGCTTTGGTGTTGCAAAAAATAATCGCCGAAGCCGGGTTCTCGACTTCAATCAGCCGCACCAGGCTGCGGTCTTTGTCCATGCCCTCGACCACGTAAAAGACGTGTTCGGTCTCGGTGACGTGGACATGGTCGGTGCTGAGGCTCAGAAATTCCGGCTCGTGGATAAATTCGCGCGCGCTGCGCAGCACCGCCTCGGGGAAGGTGGCCGAAAACATGCAAGTATGGACGTTTCGGTTCGGTAAGTAACGCTGGACTTCGCGCATATCGGGATAAAAGCCCATCGAGAGCATTCGGTCGGCTTCGTCGAAAACCAGAATTTTGAGATGTTCGAGCGAAAGCGTGCGCCGCAGCAGGTGGTCCAACACGCGCCCCGGCGTACCGACGACGATGTGCGCGCCCTCTTTGATGGCGCTGGTCTGCGGGCCATAGCCGACGCCGCCATAGACCGCCACTGAACGCAGGCCGGAGTCGCCGAATAGTTTTTGGGCCTCCTGCCAGACCTGTTTGGCGAGTTCGCGGGTCGGGACGAGAATCAGCGCCTGGCAGTGCGGGCGTTTTGGGTCAAGCCGCTCCAGCAAGGGCAACAGGAAGACGCCAGTCTTGCCGCTGCCGGTGCGGGCCTGGATGAGCATATTACGCCCGGCCAGCAGGTAGGGCAATCCGCGCGCCTGGACGGGGACAAGGGAAGTCCAGCCGGCCCGGGCGGCGGCTTCGCGCAGGGCGGGGGGCAGTTGTTCGAGCGTGGTCGGGCGCAAGGCGGTGCGCGGTTCTTGAAGGGGGGATGTTGAAGTGTTCAATGTTACTCGATTCTTGGAATGGATGAATCGAGTATATCACCGATAAAAAATCCCGCAACTTGCAGCGTTGCGGGATTGCCCAAATGCGCTCTGGAACTGACGGACGATTAGTCCTGTCCGGTATCGACGTTGACCACCGCGGTCATGTTCCACAGAAATCGAGAATCCACCTGGTCGAGGGTGAGCGTGACCTGGTAGGTCATATCGCCGCGATATTCGCGTCCAACCGGGTCGAGGGCGGTGACGGTGGCGCGGAATTCCTCGCCGGGGAAGGCGTCCAGTTTGACGGTCGCGCTTTGGCCGAGGGCGAGGCGGGCGATGTCGATTTCGGCCAGGTCTTTGGTTTCCACCACCCAGGCGGCGGTGTCCCCCAGGAAGGCGACCGGCAGGCCGGGGAGGGCGGTTTCACCGGGCTGCAAATCGAAGCGCAGCAGGGTCCCAGCAAAGGGGGCGCGCAGTTCGTAGAATTCGAGGGCCGCTTCGACGGCGGTAACGTGAGCGGTCGCAGCAGCGAGACGCGCTTCAGCGGCGGCGAGTTTCTCAGGGTCGAGATTTTGCCCATCGCGCCGGGATTGGTTTTGGCGGGCGGTTTCGAGGGCGGCGATGGCGTTGAGCAGTTTGACCTGTTTCTCGGTCAGCGGGTGCTGGTTGGCGGCAACGTCCTCCAGCAAAGCGGCGTAGGTCTCGGCCAGGGATTTCGTCTCACGGTCGAGGTCGCTCTGGGCGCTGCGGCGTTCGCGGTTCGATTCGTCCCGGTCGAGCAGGCTGGTCAGCGTATCGCGCGCGGCGCGGTAGTCCTTTTCGGCGCTGATGTAGTCATCGAGGCTCAGGTCGAGGTCGGGGGCTTTGTCGCGGTTGGAGAGAGTCCAGCCGCGCGATTCGGCTTCGTAGGCTGTTTGGGCGTCGAGCAGGGCTTTCTCGGCCTGCGCCGTGCCGAGCAGGGCGCTGCGTTGGAGTTGGTCGAGGGCTTGCCTGGCGAGGGTCTGTTCCAGTTGGGCGGCTGCCAATTCGGCCTGGACGGTTTCGATGCCAACCAGGCGCGCCAGCACGTCCCCGGCGGTGAGTTTGTCGCCGGCTTTAACAAGCACTTCGGCGATGACTCCGCCCTGGGAAAAGGCCAGTTCGACGGCAGGGGCGGGCCGCAGCGTCCCTTCGGCGGTGACAACGCCGAGGCTAGATTCGGCCTGGGTTTCCCGCTGGGTATCGACAGGCTCGACCACCGTCGGAGCGGGGGTGGCTGTCCCGGCGCAGGCCGTCAGCAGGAGGGCGAGCAAGAGGAGGGTAAGGGTGAGTTTTTTCATGAGATTCTCCAGGTGAATTATTTGGTGAGTAAAAATCCTCTTTGGACACGGAAAGCACGGAATAAACGGAGCAGCACGGAGTTTTTAATTTTCGGAGGTTTTTTCCGTGTTTTTCTGTGGCTTCCGTGTGTTCCGTGTCCGGTTTCTGTTCTATTCATAGGCCAAAACTTCGGTTACAGTCAGGCGCACGGCGTTGAGGGCTGGGAACAGGCTGGCAAGGACCGAGATGACCAGGACAAGGGCGGCCCAGGCCAGGATTCCAGCCGTCGAAACGGAAGCAGACATGGGGTAGTCCATGAACGCTTCGCCGATGCTGCGGGCCAGCAGCGCGCTGAGGGGCAGCGACAGGCCAATCGCCAGAATCCAGCTCATCATCCCAATCAAGAGACCTTCGGTGATGACGATGCGAAAAACTGCCGCGCTGGAGGCTCCGTAGGCGCGCATGACGCCGATTTCGCGGGTGCGCTCGATGACGTTCAGGCTCATCGTGCCCATCAGTCCCAGGCCGCCAACTGCCGCAAGCACCAGGGTCATGACCATCAGCAGGGCGACGATGATTCCGAACGCGCCGTTGATTTCTTCGCGTTCCTCGGCAATCAAGAAGTTGGAGATGACCCGCAGGTTGGCGCGGTCGTAGCGTTTTTCGACGGCGCTGGCGGTGGCGCGCTGCTGGTCAGTGCTGCCGGGGTCGAGGGTCAGGATAATGGCGTTGGCGCGGTTCGGCTCGCGGACGTGGCGGGCGTAGGCGGCGTAATCCATGACGGTGAAGTAGCCGATGGTGCTGTTGCCCATCATGTTCATCACGCCGACAATGGTGTAGGTTTGCTCACGGCCTTCGATTTTGACGGTCATCGGTCCGCCCAGGCGCAGGGTGGGTTCGTTGGCGAGCAGGCCGGGCGTAACCAAGATGGCGTTGGTATCGCCAGGACGTAAACTGCGCCCGGCGATGATGGGCGGGTCGAGCAGGGGCGTGCCGGCAGGCGGGGCTAACAGGTACAGGTTGTCGCTTTCGCTGTCGTCGGGGCGGATGGCGCGCCCGATGGTGAATCCCCAGGCCTCGGCCTGGCGCACGCCTGGCACGGACAGGGCTTCGTTCACCAGCCGCTCGGCGGGAACGTAATCATCCACGATGAGCCAGGCGTCGTAGCGCCAAAAGCCAAGCATTTGGTCGAGCGCGTCGTTGAGCGAGGCTTGCAGGTTGACGATTGCCATAAAGACCGCGCCCGCAAAGGTCAGCGTGACGAGCGAGAGAAGCAGCCGTCCGCGCTTGCGAAAGGGGTTGCGCAGCGCCAGCAGGGTATCGCGGGTGAGTTGCGGGAAGCGGCGCAATAGGCTGTCGAGCAGACCGGCCCCGGCCCAGACCTGGCTGATGCCATACTCACTCAGGACTTTGGCGGGAGAAACCCTGGTCCCGTTGAAGATGGCGGGCGCGGCGGCGAGCAGCGGAACCAGCAGGCCGACCCCCAGTTGCAGAATCAGCGCTTCGAGGGTGAATTCCACCTGGGGCGGGTCGAAGTTAATCAATCCTGCCACAAAGGCCGCCAGGGCGCGGGCGCCAGCCACACTGAGCGGGATGGCGGGCAGGCAGGCCAGCAGGCCGAGAATCAGCACCGTGCCGAAATACAGGCCAATCACCTGCCCGGAACGCGCCCCGATGGCCTTCATGATGCCAATTTGCTTTTCCTGCTGGGCAATGAGCGCCGAAATGACGTTGATGACCAGCAGGGCGCTCAGGAACATGGACAGGGCCGCCAGCAGGCCGAGCAGAATCAGCACGGTAGCGATGATGAAGTTGAGCGGGTGTTCGCCGGGCCTGGGCAGGGTCTTTTGGTAAACGGGCAATCCCTGTCCTTCGATGCGCCCCGCCGCCCGGTCGGTCACAACGCGGATTTGGGCCGCTTGGCTGGCCTTGAGATACAATTCGTTATAGCCTTCGGCCTCACCCATCCATCGGAGGGTATCCAGGCTGATGTAGCCGTAAATCCAGCCTTCGATGACGGGTGGGATGCGGTACAAATCGTGAGCGCGCCCGGTGACGGTTAGATGGAATTGGCGGCCATCGGGGGTTTTGACCAGAATTTGGTCGCCAGGGCGCGCGCCAATATAAGGCATGGAAGCCCGTTCGAGCAATACCTGGCCTTTTTCGGGCGGCCAGATACCATCCTGCTTTTGGACTAGGAACAATTCCTGGTCGTTGAAATCGTCCAGGGCATACAGGGTCAGGTCGCGCCAGGTTTCGCCTTGGCCATCGAGCGAGATTCGTAGGGCCAGCGAGCGGCGGCCTTCGGCGGCTTGCACGCCGCGCATATTGCGGATGCCTTCGACGAAATCCTGGTCGAGCAGCGGCTCGGTCAGCAGGATGGCGTCGGCGGGACGAATGGCGGCGTATTGGGCGTTGAGCGACCGGGTGAGGGCTTCTTGCGCCGCAGCAATCATCCCCATTGCAAAGACGCCAATGGCAATGGAGAGAATCACCAGGCCGGTGCGGGCGCGGTTGTTCCACAGGTCGCGGAAAACTTTTATCCAACGGGTCATAGGGTTCCTTTCGGGAAAGTACGCAGAAAACAGGAATACAGGGAGACAGGGAAGCAAGTACGCACGTACACACCTACACAAGGTTGGGGTAACGGGTCTACCTGTCTACCTTTTTACCTGTTTCCATTAACATCATTCACAATCACCCCATCCGCAATGTGCAATTGCCTGCTGGCGCGGCGGGCCAGGTCGGGGTCGTGGGTGACCATGAGAATCGTTTTTCCCAGCCCGGCCAGTCGCTCGAACAAGGCAAAGACGGCGGCAG
>Ga0101944_10002392_pt1 | contig 30587 bp, 48 predicted proteins | sample DewCreD2012metaG_FD_75245 | JGI IMG/M metagenome (GOLD analysis project Ga0101944, IMG submission 75245) | Hot spring sediment bacterial and archeal communities from British Columbia, Canada, to study Microbial Dark Matter (Phase II) - Dewar... ... | reverse complement strand
GGCTAAGGGGGGCTAAGGGGGGCTAAGGGGGGCTAAGGGGGCTAAGGGGGCTAAGGGGGCTAAGGGGGGCTAAGGGGGGCTAAAGGGGCTAACATTGGTGCAGACAGATGCTACCGCGTGGGTGCTAAGATAACAACATATAACAGTAGTAACATTTGTTGCAAAAGTTTGCAGTGATAATGTCTTTCGGCTTAGAAATTGTTACAAAATTCTCCCTGAATCTGGAAACTGTGCCTGTAACTCTAATTAAATTAACAAAATATTCTTTTGTATCGTATAAATGAGGATATTGTTTAATTAGATAAGGATTAGTGTAACTTACTTTAGGAGCTATAGCAACAATTTTCATTGGAGTGCCAGGAGGAGCTTTAACCCCCAATTCATCTACCATTTCGACCTTATTTTCAACAATATCTCCCACTGAATATCCATATTTATGTTGAATGTTCATAATGTCATCCTTTTCCATATTTTCCCTCTTTTCCTTTTTTGCCGCGAAAGGGATGTTTTCTAACACAATCAAACTGTTGCATCTGTTCGATCATCAAAGGCATGATTTCAAAGACGCCGAACAATATTTTCGTAATTCATAATTATCCTATGAATCTTTTTTATTGCAAGTGTAAGCTCCTATGTAAGAGCGTTTCATAAACTTACCTACATATTGCTCAAACATGGGCTTTTTCTCCTCAGGAAGCCTAATAGCAACAATAACCTTATTCCTTTTATTGTATATTTTATAATCAAAATCAACTTCTGCAGCAACCAAATCCAATTCCTTTTCTAAGGCAATGAAGTCTTTATCTGATTCAGAAATAAGATAGTTTAAAATAGTATACATAATTATTTTGTATTTACCGAGAAATTAGCTTATGCTGTAATTCCGCTAGGCATTGAAACTTACATTTACCAATAATTTTTTCTGCATAACAATGATAGTGCCCAAAAACCCAATGCTGGGGCTGCCAGTAATCAAACATCTGTCCTAATGCTTCATTAGTAAAACTAGAAGTTTTCAACTTACTAAAAAACCTATCCTTAAATTGCGATGGACAATCGTGAGTTATAACAATATCAGGCTTAGATTCTTTATAAAACTCAATCGCTCTTATCAAATCAGAGTAGGTTAATTCTTCCCAAGACCACCAATCTATCCCTTCAGTTCGCAAGTGTTTATCAACAGAAGTAGCACCGCGCATAAAGAATATGGTCTGTTCATCTATTCTATGTATGCCATAATCTCCCAGATATCTTGGAGATTTAGCACAGGCCACTGCATTATCATGATTTCCAGCAATAAACCAATCATTCGGTGTTAGAATAGGCAAATTTACACCTTGGAAACCTATGCCTAGATCACCGACTTGATAGGTAATCGCCTCTGGATCTGATTTACGGATACTGTTAACCAGTTTTTCATAACTGGTTATTCGCCCGTGAACATCTCCAATTGCCCAAATCATGATATTGTATGTTTAGATAATACGTCCTTCCCCCTAGGTGAGGACTACAAACTCTCCCCTTTTTCTTTTTTCGCGGTAAAAAGAGACAAAGAAATTGCCAGCAGATCGATCAAGCTTATCGGTATCTTCTGAATCAGCACATTTCTTCTCCTACTGCTGCTTCACTTATTTTCTTCCAGCCAATATACTCACAACGCCATTCCTCACCATCAATTACAACACTATCACCGACTGACATTGATCGTTCATGGAATTTTTTCAACTGATCTTCCATGTGCATGTAGCGAAAGACAGTTTCTAAATTTTCAGTAGTATCCTGTTGATCAGGGATTACAATTTCATAACTACGTTCGCCTCGTTCTTTTCCAAACATATTGTGATATTTGACGGTTACAGTTTTGGTTTTCATAATATTATCCCTTTACCAATGGGTTTTCAATCTCCTGAATCACAGGCCCACTTCTGAGTAACTTGCATATCTCCAATATTTCCTTTAATCAGATTCATCTGTCCCAACCAATAATTATTTAAAGCATCTAAATCATCTTGTGTAATAGGATTACCATCCTGTCGCCCCCACACGATAGTTCCTTCCACACAATTATTATAAGGACGACGTTCGACAGAAGAAATAACTTTTAAATAAGTATCAATATATTTCTCGGCTTTCAGATGATCCAGTGATCTATTGGCCCATGTATCCCCATATTGCTTACGATAACACTCAATACTTTCAATTTCTTTATCCGATAATTGTATATTTTGGTAAAGCATGTAATACTACCATGTTTTATAACTTAACCTATCATATATGCTATTGTTACCCAATGCACCAAAACTGATCAAACAGAGACTTTTTAAAAGACAATTCTTTTCTTTGCCAATAGGTAAAATCATTACCTCGAATACTATTCACTGGAGAATAATCGCTAGAATGCCAGCGATGCTCTAATTCATATAACGCTTGTTTCCCATCAAAACGCTTGATAGGATGGTCAAGTTTTCTTAGAATTAAAGTATTTATACCCTTACGCTCGGCACGGATACAACCCGTAAATTGCGAATTATCCAAAATTTCAACGGTTTCCATAATTACTACCTTTGTTACGGAGAAATCTTTCTACCTCTTCATCTTTCAATTCTGGGAAAGCTGTAACCAAAGCACAGTAATTTGCAATCCACCAATCCCAGTTTGCACCTTTATTCATGCCGTGCTTCATCCAAGTTTTAATAGTCTTTAATATTGACAAATCACCTTCACAGAATTTCTGACGAGCAGTAATCAAATTGAATTTATTCTGTGAATACTTTAGATCGACAGTCTTAAAGGGGAAATAACCCGGTTCTCCTTGCAAATGTGTATGAATAAAATCAGCTAAATTACCTGTCCAAGTAGTTTTCCATTCATTATTACTAATCATACTCACAACCAATTCCGCATCTGGTCCCCAACCTTTCACATCATAACGAAACTCAGTATCCCCGTGATCCTCATGATCGGTTGTAAGTTCTGCAAGATCGTTGGCTCTAATCATCTGTTCAGGACCCAAACCACGCTGATTAGGATGAGTGAGAGCTTTATAGAAATACCAAGCAGCACCAGAGGGATATCCGTCATAATGAATATAAATAACTACCTGCGGCACAGAAAAGCTATAGGTGGCTCGTGTTGACATGAGCAATCTCCTTTTCTAGCGATTCCTTTTTATCTTACCGCGAAATATTATGTTCCGCTTTATTAACTAATTACAACAAGAATATATTTACTGCAGTAATTGTTATATTTGTCATGTTAGACCCATCGCATCAATAGCCAACATATAACAGTAGCAGTCTTATAGCAGTTTCTGATAGCAGTTTATTATTCGATGGGTATTCGGGATCTACGCCAATGGACATAACCAACATATAACAGTAGTCTATGCCATGATATGATATCAATGGACATCAATAACCAATATATAACAGTAGTCTATCTACGCCATGATATCAATGGACATCAATAACCAATATATAACAGTAGTCTATCTACGCCATGATATCAATGGACATCAATAACCAATATATAACAGTAGTCTATCTACGCTATGATATCAATGGACATCAATAACCAACATATAACAGTAGTCTATGCCATGATATCAACGGCCAAGTAGTCTATCTACGCCATGATATACACCAATAACCAACATATAACAGTAGTCTATGCCATGATATCAACGGCCATGATATCAACGGCCATGATATCAACGGCCATGATATCAGTAGTCTATCTACGCCATGATATCAATGGACATCAATAACCAACATATAACAGTAGTCTATGCCATGATATCAACGGCCATGATATCAGTAGTCTATCTACGCCATGATATCAATGGACATCAATAACCAACATATAACAGTAGTCTATGCCATGATATCAACGGCCATGATATCAACGGCCATGATATCAATGGACATCAATAACCAACATATAACAGTAGTCTATGCCATGATATCAACGGCCATGATATCAACGGTCATGATATCAATGGACATCAATAACCAACATATAACAGTAGCCATGATATCAACGGCTATGATATCAACGGCTATGATTCGGTGCTATAGTTAGTTATTTGGTGATAGTTATTCGGTGCTATAGTGGGTTATTTGGTGATATTCGGTGCTATAGTGGGTTATTTGGTGATATTCGGTGCTATAGTGGGTTATTTGGTGATAGTTATTCGGTGCTATAGTTAGTTATTTGGTCATATAGCAAGTATTGTTTTTTACTGACAAACGAAAATAATTGTGATTTGTTTCTACGAGTATTAAATAAGGAAACTGTAGATCACCCCCAGCTAAAAAATGATTATTGCATTTATTACAAATACGATAACCGAAAATAAAACCGTTCTCGTACCAAACCACTATTCCATCTAAACATATTGGACAAACAACATCAGTAACAGCAGACCAATAATCTAAAGATATTTGCATTGGAAAAACACGTACTGTTTTCCAACCAGTACCATCCAGATTCATTTTTTTTAAAATGAATCGCATATTATATATTAAAAATGAGCTTTATATATTCATTTGTCTACCAGTGTTGATTAATACTAGTTTATCTTTATTCCCCTTCACTAAAAAAAATGCCTATGACATTTATCACAAATACGATAACCAGATACAAAGCCAGCTTCAGACCATCGAATAATCCCCCCCCTGACACGCTGGACAATGAATATCTGTCACATTCTGCCAGTAATCTGCTGAACGTACTGGTACAATATATTCACGAACTAAACGTAATCCATTGCCATCAATATTCCTGTTAACCATTTTATAACGATAATTAGCCATATTTACCTCACTGTTATATATTTTTTAGTGCTAATAATGTAGTAATACTTTTTAAAAGTTTATGAGGATCATCATTATTTTCATTGCAATCTTCAATTAACTTTTTAATATCATATACTTTTTTCCAGCAATTCGCTATTTCTTGCTGTTCTGGCGTTAACAGGGGTAAATCCAAAGAAATCTCTGGCAATTTAGTTGGATCTACATCAGCATGGTTAACTAGCAAACCTGCTTCATAAATATAAGCATAATAAGGATGAAAAGATTGTTTGTTTTTAATTTTATTTGCAAAATATGGATAGTTTACCGTACCATCTTTGTTATAGTGTGGCAATTCATAATCAGGCCATGGACCGACTAAACCAATAGGAACTAAATTATGCTCATCATCAACCAAACAACGAACAAACATACCAAAACCATGATGATAGTGAACAATTGTGCCAGGAGACAAATTAGCATAAAACGTCTCTTGGTTCTTTCTATATTCTCTATTTGCTCGATCTTGTTCTAAGCCTTTAAAAATTTCATTTGAGGAAAACAATTTGGTAACACCTTTATCTTCTTTTCTGCAAATTGCACAAAGCCAACAATCTTTCCCCTTTTTCTCTACAACTTGCCAAATTGTTCGACCATCAGCGTAATAACCGCTAAATTTAGTTCCGATTTTGATTTTCATATGTAGCATCCCAAGTTGTTACAATGGCATAGTGTATTACTTTAATTTATTACCGCGAAAATTAAATGAGAGGCATACGCGTCCACCCTTGCTGAGCGGCCTCATTTATGAGGCTCAAGCATTTCCTCCGGCATGTTTTTAACTGCAAACTCCCATAAAATAATCGCTAGAGCATTTTTGACAAGTTCTTCAATAGTAAGCATAATAATTCTTTATTTTATCGCAATTTCAACCGTCTTAGCAGGAATACTAATTAACCATACTGCTAAACTAAATACAGCGACAAGAGATACTAAAATAAGTATCCCAAAGAAAATCAACCAATTGCAAATTATACTATAGTTCACCCGTTTCATTAAACGGGTCTTTATCTTCCCACTCAGGTAACATATACTCAAAAGTATCTTCCTCTGCGTCAGTAACTTGCGTGGCTTGAGTAACACCTGTCATATGTTCCATTAATTTTGCTAGTCCATCCATATCCAACCGTTTAATGTAATTGATTAACACTTCTTTAATCTTATCTGCCTTAGCGCGGAAAGTTACACCGTCCGGCCCAATAGCCTCTTGCCACGGGACAACAGAATAACAAACAGTTCCTCCGTTGCAAATCGCTTTATGATTATGGGATTCTGCCCACGAATCACATTCATCCTTAGTTCCCGCAAGGATAAAGTAGTTATTTTCCATATCATAGACGACAAATTTATCTTTCGTGTCCATAATTATGTCCACTTTCTTTTTTACCGCGAATGACTGTTGAGTCCGGGATCTTATGGACAGTCGAAAAGACATCTTCTTTGAAAATTATATCCATCAATCCTGAGGACAATACTTTTGGAAAGTTCCGGGTTTCAGGGGCATATTGCACCCCAAACATCAATATTGCATTCTCCTATGAAGTGTGAGTAGTAGGAGTTAAACCTACAATATTTACCCGGTAGGACCAAATTTACAGTCTGGTGTAACACAATCGGTAGTCACCTTACGCATATATTTTCAAATCAATGGCATTTCCATTTCAGACCTATCCAGATTCTTCATCAACTTTTGCGCAATCTTCTTCATATACTCATTTCGCCCGTCAACCATGTATTCATCTTTTGCGATATGAGCAATTAGCTCCAGAATCAACTGGAAAGTCTGCTGTTGAAGCGTTCGGTGCTGACATTCAAAACCCCTCAGAAAATCCTTTGAACGTCTATTCCAGTCCATAGGATTAGTGAATTCAGTCAAAATCTCAGCAACCAAACGACCATCAGAATTCTGTTCTTTCGTCAAAGGATTAGTAATTCTCATATTTTCCTCAGTCTTTCTTTTTTACCGCATTAAGCAACTACACTAATATAACCTTCCACTTCTTCATCTTTCAACTCTGGAAAGACATGTGAATCTCCTTTAACCAACAATTCTTTTTTACCGAAACATATATGGCTCGATAATTTCTGTCATTTTACCCAAGTCACGTTCAGCAAACGGTTGGTCCATTGTTCGTTGTCAGGCAGTCTCTTAGCAGACGGTGGAACATGAATAGTAATTTCATCACTCATATTATTCGCTCTAATTCTTGTTATCTGTGTTTTTTTTTATTACCGCGAAAATTCAAGCCCCTTGAGAAAGCAACTAACATATAACAATAGCATAGCAAACTTGAGAAAGAGAAAACAATAGCTTTATCTGTTTTTACGTCCTATGAAAAAACCAATCAAAAAACTAACAGTAACAATAACAATAGTAATTACAACTATATTAATTACAATATAATTAGCAATTTCATCGTACATAATTAAAACCTAATATCATTATTTTGTTGGGATCCACCGTAGAGGTATTACCGTTATTTTGGCTTGCTCGATAATGCGTCTCGTTCCATTATTTTCCCCTCAATGCCAAGTTGAACACAACATTGTCTCCTGTTTCTCCTACGATGTTCTGGCGGGGCAACTCGATTGTCACCATGGTCGTGCCACCAACTGGCTGCTCGAAAATCAGCAAGTCATCGACGCTCTTGGCTGATTAACCAAGATCTTCTCGCCCGTTGGCGTTGGCTGATTAGCCAAGATCTTTTCGCCCGTTGGCGTTGGCTAAGTCTTGGACGCAAAGTATACCATTGAAATGAACGACAGCAGCATAGCAACAATGCAGAGCGAAATGCCAGCGAGCGGGAATGCCACGCTGGTACGTTTGTCCGAGATTGCGGAGAACAGACCGACCAGACCCAAAATGCCACCGAAAATGCCAAACGTCGCTGCCCCGAAGATACCGCAGAACGGCACAAACGCCGTCATCATTGCCAGCAGTCCCAGAACAGTAGCAGCGATCCCAAGCCCGTTGGTACGCTTCTCTGGCGGCTGGGCGTCATAGACCTGTTGGACAGGGGCAGGCGTTGCGTAATGAATTGGCGGTGCTGGCGGAACGAAATCGGAAACTGGTTCAGGCTGCGGCTGAGAGGCTCGCTTCACCACGAACGATTTCTCGCATGTCTTGCACTTGGCATTCTTCCCTTCGGCAGCAGCGTATCGTTCGTCGCTGATGGAAATAGTACTTCCGCAATGAGGGCAGGCAACTGGAACGCTCATGTCTTTCTCCATAAAAACCAATGGGCAACGCAACCTCGGCTATTACCCTCTATGATATACATACCATTATAAACTATTTTATCGCGAAATTACTGATACCACGGAAAATTACGATACCGTGACTATACTGCACGTCCATAACTACGCCCCAATAACCGCATTCACAATCACCCTATCTGAATTAGCTCTAAGCAACCAAATGCTTTTCTAGTAACTGAGCCACTAAACTTTTCCCAAACTACTTACTATCGCATTCACAATCACCCTATCTGGATTAGCTTCTGTTGTTAGCCCCAATAAAAATCTTACCATCTTTCTTAGAAATAAACATCTTTCCAAATTGAGCACCAGCATCCAAACCCTTAATAGCAATTTCCCCCATCACAGGCATATTAATAAAGTATCCATTAGCTATCTCTGTTATATTCCTATTATTATTCCCTTTATAAATCGACTTCCGTAACATTCGGTGTAACAGGATCGACCGTAGGGGTATTCGGTGTAACAGGATCGACCGTAGGGGTATTCGGTGTAACAGGATCTACCGTAGGGGTATTACCCTCTATGATATACCAATTACCATCTTCTTTACGAACCGCTCCTCGATAAGGACGCCCGCGACCCTTAGGTTCACGTCGAAGCTCTTTTCCAGTCAAGTTTGTGTAAATGTAGTATGCCATACATACCATTATAAACTATTTTACCGCGAAATTACTGTGGGGGGCTAATACGACCATAAAAAATTACGTTAACAATCGTACTAATACACACTAGCCATAACCAACCATGTAATCACTGTCATATGTTTAAAACTTGCTACATAGCCGAAGATTGATACGTTAAAATAGGCCACGATGGGTAATGCAATTAAAAATGCTATAAAACAAAATATAACACTAATTACAATCCCATTCTTGGTGTATTGATGACTACAATTATTATTCATTGGTTCACCTCAAAATATACCGAAATGAAATATCGAATCCGCGAAACCTACGTTAAATATCGAAAGTATAAGCATATTAATAGGCGAACTCTCTCCTCCCATAAGCAACATCAATACTCTAGTTACAAATCTCCACATAAATAACGGAGCACTAATACCCAATACTATCACAAATACAACAGCATAAGCTTCTTCAGCACTACTAATAGTCGTTGAAATATACTTATAAGAAACATACAAACAAGCTGCTACTGCAAAAGCTTCAGTCATACGCCACAGCATTACAATATTCTGTATCATTGCATACCTCTTTAATAGGCATCATTTTAATTTATCGGGTGCAATGCCGACCAGTAGCTGATTGCGGACAGGAACGTAAAGACACGATTTCCCTCATGGGCAAGTGCCCGGATCAGCTTCATGCTTGGTGTCGCTGGCGTTTGTTGGGAGCCGGAGCCAGGGCTGTGCGCTGCTGTCATCGTATCCGTTGGCATAGCTCACCTGTACGCCGGTACATGGAGGACCGGGCGGAGCGAAAATGTCAACCCCACCCGGTCCATCTATGTTCGTCCATGAATCCGACACGAGCGTCTCCGGGGCAACTCGTTGACCATCGCCGCAACAGTCGCACGGCGGCTGCATAATTACTATCGTCCGGGAAAAGCCCCAACTCTGATTACAAGTCGATTTTTTTGCAGTCAAGATCATTATAAGTATCCCGAATACCCATCGAATAATAATTAATCTTCTCTAATTCTCTCCTGTTCACTTCCTGATCCGATTGAAGCACTAAAATCCTAAGCCTATTTCCAGTTAATTTAAATTGATACTCAGGAAACTTATTCCTAATCAAATATAAATACCGTTTCTCGTTCGGCACAGAAATCGAACTAACTACATATTCTTTCATCATGATACCTACTTTTACCGCAAAAGATTATCTATAATTCAATAATGTGCTAAAAACCCTGTTAGCTAAACAAGCCTAACAGGGTCGGGGGAGAGATTGCCTTCAATCATAATCATCATCGTAATCTATAACTAACCTACTAATGACATGTAACTCTTCTAAACCAAATACCTGATGTTCACCGCAATGCGTACATAAAGCATCATGTGTATCAGGTTCTATACCAAATGCCATTTCACCACATTTCAAACAAATACCTAACGTACCGTCTTCAACCTCTTCTATCGTTGCATTAACATATTTACCTTGTAAAATGGCCATGTTATCCTCACAATGATAACTACTTACTTTTACCGCGAAAGATTATCTATGTATTCAATAATGTGCTTATGACCGTGACGAGCAGCCTTATCTCTCGGTGTATGACCCTGGTTGCATTTAACTGATAATTTAGCCCCCTGTGCTATCAATAACTTGAACTTATCTAAATCGCCTTCCTCAGCACAATAGTGTAATAGAGTGTAACCATAAGGACCTGGTTTGTCAATCTCGCTTACCAACTCTTCTTCACCAGCAAATTGTTTCCTTTCTTCTTCTGTATATTTACTCTCATAATCCAACTGATAACGAGTAATATTATCTTCTATGCTTTTATGCCACTCAAAAATCTCTATCCCATCATCTTTATGTAATTTGTCAATCTTTGTATCAACTATACTCAAAGATGCAAAAATACGCTCTAACTCCAGTTTTGCTTTAATGTTTGTTGTTTTCCCCAGAATCGTGGCACACCTATCCGCAATCATAAACACTCCGTTGTTATTTCTTACCCCACAGACATGCCTATACTCAAGATACCTAAAATTAAATACACTAACAAGCAGTCTAACCAAACTTTAATATTCCAATATTTCTTGATAAATTAATCAGAGCGGTGTAACCGCTCTAAAATGGCATATTTTTGCCAGGCTTCCTTACCCTACACATAAATGAGCTATTATTTAGCGGATAACCTCCATAAGTCAAACGACTGGAAGATCCAGTTCTCTTCACAACCAAACCCTCACACCAATCATACTTCTGAGCCTCAGTCCACATACAATTCCAATCATTAGAACCATAATTCTGAGCTACTACTACATTGTTCCCAGCACCAATGCTATCTAATGATGCAAAATTGTGAGGTAATAACTTATAACGATCCCCATAAGTCATTCCTATTAAATGTTTTGATTTCCAAACCAAACAATCAAAAATATATACTAAATTTTTAATCGTTTTGGTCTTGTAATGAACTAATTCCGAATCCCATACAGTCCAAAAACCAACAGCAGATATATGCAAAATATAGTTTTTAATATGATCAGGAATCACATACTTCTGCCTCTCTTTATGCCTGTTCCAAAATTCAATTTTACGATCAGGTGAAACTTTAATCAAATTCCGCTGACCATTAATCTTATACTGTGCAATAACATCTGCATAACTACGCCATTGCGCTAAAACCACATTATCATCATACGAAATACGAGCTTCAGTGCGAGGAGGGTAAAAATATGAGCCCGAATATAGCATCTTATTTATAAAAGATTCTGTTTCTTTAATTTACTAACAACATTGCGATGCACAAAAGACTTGTGCCCCGTAACCATATTCACTATGCTAGAAGCATTAGGACTAGTCCCAGCACGATACATCCGACGATCCTGAGATGCACCAGCAACCCTTAATCTGTACTGAATCTGAGAAATGGTCAGTCCAGTAATCTCACTAATCGCATGATCATATAAACCAATCGAAGCTAAAACAACCACCAACATATCCTGCTGATATCTACGAAAATCTACCAATCTGCGACCGTTAAGCATAAAAACTCCTACAAATTAAGGATTCAGGTAGGTCGAGCATTGTATGACTCTTTCCAGGTGCAATAGATGACACCTGCAGAACCTACCTGAATCCTTTGAACCTACTATAAATAATGCTTACCGCGAAATTATTTCTTTCCTACAATTTGTCGTAAATAAGGAACAAGTGACATAGCATCATCAATGCTCAAATGCTCTAAAGCGTGAGCAATCTGCACCAGCAATAAACTGCGAGCCAATATCTGCATTTCCGAAGAAGGAATAGACCCGCTCGATAACTCCGAAGAACATGTTTTCATAACAGAATTTAAATTTTTATTCCAAGTATGCTTCTTCACCACCTGTTTCTTTTGATTTAATGGGATAGGAACTAACTCCCCATCAATAAACTCACCCTCACCCTTACGCACATGCCATGTTTCGTGAACATACATCGAAGCACGACTGTCAAATGGTTTGCCAGTCTTGGCATTAGCAGTAGCACCACAAATCCGACACGGCCTGTTGTCCCAAGGTTTATTGTCCATGATATTATTCACCTTTCTGTGAACTACCAACCTTAATCTGCACCGTAAAACAACCAACTTCTAAAAATTCTCGCAGACGATCTACATCAGCCGCAGTCTTACCGCTCGTCACAAGATGTAAACCCTTGTCAATTAAACCTTTCTTGGTCTCAAATACAGGAGTGGCTTTAAACAAATTCGCCAAAATGTCTGGTGTATCCGCAAATGCAGAATTCAATGCCTTAACCATAGCATCCATAACCGTCATCTCACCACTTTTCGTTTTAATCTTCTGATCCAAAAGCTCAGGATTAATCTTAAAATCGTAACGTTTAATCGTATTCTCAGTAGCAGCTTGATCACCAATCAAGCTGGATAAAGCCGAAAAACTCCCCTCGTTTAACTTCCTCACAGAATCCAGAAACAATACTTTGAGATGATCCCCAGAACCATCCTTTACATTAGTCACTTCTGGATTCTCTGGCCTAACACCTGACATTAACCAATCGTTAACATATAATCGCCTCGTCCAATCCTCTACCGTACCACGACTGGTACGCTTCATAGCCTCGCCTAACTCAGATAGACGATGCCCCTCAACATAATTATGAATGGCCGATGCTATTTCCTCTTCACGATAAATAATGTTCCCATCACCCCCACGCAAATCTCCAGCAATATACAGAGGACTATGATTTACAGAAGAGGACGAAGAAGACGAAGATTTAGCTGCTGCTACAGTAAATGGATTGATTTTTGCTTTGCTCATAGATTCTAACACCAAATATAGTTACCGCGAAAAACCACCCGCTACACAATAATCGTTAAAACAACCTAAACTGTTAATGTGATCTAAACCATGTAACATTCCTAACAAATCCCTATCAGATGTGTTATGCTCTTCTAAAAATGATAAAATACGCTCCCTGGTAATGCCAGAATAGGCAGCTAAACGATTAATACTCGCATTGCCCCATCCATCAGGATTAAAATGCTTAATCGTATACCATAACCTTGCTACCAAAAGTTTCCTAGCTGAAAACTCCCTAAGAACTTTAGTAATATCCTTATCACTAAACAATTTACACTTACAATCCTTCACGTCGTCTCCTGTAAAAAAATACAAAAAGTAAATCTTGCTAACTTTATAATAAACAAGAGGATTATCATTAATAATGTCCTGATTATACAATTTTATAAATAAACCGTCTTGCAATAATAATTTTATCCTTCGCTTATTGTTTTCTATTACTAAACATGACCTAAGTTGAGAAACACAATCTAAATAAAATCTGTCCCCTGATTCTATGTAAATTAAATCATTAAAATTCACATCTATCATAAACACCAACTATAATGGTTCAATACCTAATCCCTCAATACCCGTCTCTGTATGCCGAAATACCGCAGCACGAGGAGTCTCACCACCACGATTCTTCCTAGAACACTCAAAAATAAAACAATTCTTACGATCTTTTGATTTGGTTATAGTAGCAACAAAATCTACCATGTGTTCTAAATAACGACTCCCAGCTAACTCACCCTTCTTATTCAATTGCGAAATCAAAATAATGTGAGGTTTGTTAGCCTCAATATCTGACTTCAATTCCTTCAAACGATATAATGTCGTCCTAGCACCACGACCACCTTTGTTAACCTCAGCTAACATCTGAAAACTATCCACAATAACTACTTTAGGCTGAAATTGATAAACCCTCTCAATAGCCTCCTCATTACGAATCATCTCACCACTAACTATACGCAAATGATCATTGTCAACCTTAGAACCTAACCAACTCCTAAAATCCATCTCATCCGCTTCACCATTAAAATATAATACCCGATGACCTAATTTATTCAAACTCTTAGTCAATGCAATGGCTAAACGAGTCTTACCAGCACCAGGACTACCACCCCAAATACTCAAAAACGACTCCGGTAACCCACGCTCAATCTTAGCATCACTAGGCCCAGATGCTACCCATTGATGACCCCACCCAGGATAAAAATACATCAAATCCCCACAACAATAACGATGCTCAACGTCATCCTCAGTCCAACGATAAATAGTATGACCATAAACCCAATCTAATCCATCAATACCACTCGTAAACCGAGCACGATTAATATATCTAATCTGATCAGGTGACTTCATCTCACAGTCACCTAACTCTTCAATCAAATCATTAATCTCCCTATCCTCCTTAACTTCCATACTCTTAACTTGTCTAATAGCCCAACCTAATCGCTCACGTTCCTGACTGTCATAATCCATTATCGCTATACCTAAAGATTTACATACATCAGCCCTAATCTGATTATCTATAATAACCTGCGGATATAACCTCTCCATCGCAGCCCAAATAGCCGCATTAGGTAAACCAATCGCAACCATCGCAGCAATACGAGACTTACGACTCTCACCGACTTCACTACGCATATATTATAAAACGCTAATCACGCGAATATACTAAAAATAAAAACTATCAACGTTTCAATAACTTTACTGGATTGTCATTATCTGTGTTGAGACGAATCCCCACAGTCTGATCTGACATAATCATCATGTCCCATGTGATCCCACGAGTTCCTAATACCTTCTGACCTAACTCCAAATACTTCAAACCATAAGGATGATAACCGCTTAACCGCTGCTGAAGACGAATCGCCTGCTCTAAACGACCCTCCCAATTTAATCCCGTCTTGTCATTACGAGATACCTTGTTCTTATAACGATCAATAAATAACTTACCACTCCTATCTATAACATTAGCTAAATCCTGAAACTTTAATATGAAAGATGCCCAAGAATGTACCTCATTTATACCCAATGCCTTTAAACTCTCATACGCAAACCATAAAGCACCATGATTACATGGATTAGGAAGATCACCTTTCTCAAAAATAGCCCTATAACGAGCTAACTTAACTTCCGTTAAATGATAACGCCTAGGAATAACTAAACGATTGGAACGACCAATGGCTAAATAAGAACGCTCACTGCTAACCTTGCTAACAGCCTCTCGTAAAACCTCATAATCCTTTACCATATTACCCCTCAGTAAATGCCTCAACACTGTAGTTTATTCAAGTAAAATACACACTTCCGTAATTCTAACAACAATTCTAACTTATAAATAAAATACTGCACAGTTATTTCAAAAGTCTGCTGGATCAACTACACCAAAACCAATTAATCCTTGTAAGCAGTCATTGTGCCCTATTTAAAATGTTATCAACTAATTTAGATAAAGGCATACGTACCATATTAGTTAACGCAATGTCTAATTTTTGCTCAACCAACTGAGCAGCCTCTTTTATCTGGATTTCAAGTTCTTGCATGGCTATTAAAGCTACACAAATAAATCTTTGCTCCGTATCCCTAACATACACTGAATTAGTTGCAATATTAATACAAAATAATGTCTGATCTGGATTGTACGTAATTAATGCCCCAATAGAACTATAAAATCCAAGATGAATACGATTAAATAAATATTCAGGAATCGTTGTGACACTAGTAGTGGGAACAATAGCCTCTAACTTACTATAAGCGTCATAAACCTTTTGCGCATAATAATTAATGCTATGAGCTAATTTAATAAAAGCCGATAATACATCTATATCTGGCAGATTACAATCCATTTTTTTTCCTTTGTGTTGATATAATTAAAAAACACCTTCGTTGAACTTCCTGTTACCAACTACTATGATACTCATAATCCCCTTCTTTCTCATCCAAAAGAGGTTCAATAGTCTTAACTGTATATCTCAAATCATTTAAATAACTTTGATCATAATCAGTACTACCAAAGAAAAATCCACTGGCAGTAGGTAAAATCTTTTCTGCAATTTGCTTTTGAGCAACCGTCCCGAGTTTTTTTGTACCCTTGTTCACACTATTTAAAACTTCCTTGCAAACATCTACTAACTGCTTCAGTTGCTTCCGAGAAACATAATACCTCTTACAGTCATCAACACCACCCTGAACATTTTCTACAAACCATCGATGAATTGCATTGGCTTTACGCCAATAAGCAACTGCTTCTTCAATATAAGCAATCCGACTGGGATCAATGTCAGTACGAACTTTCCCGCCCTTCTTTACAATAATTGTGTGCTTTTCATCCTCATTTTGAAAAGACCAGTTCTGAACATAAATACGACGAGTAAGATACATATCGAGTCCCATGTTCGCTCCGATATTCCTATCTTAACGCGAAAAATATCTACCCTAAAGCACTTATACAGACAATACCCGCCCCTAACAGTTGAATCCTGACGCCTTGCCAGCAAATGATTGATAAATATTTACTTGTTTATCAAATCCCACAGACCTAAGAATCTCCAATAAAGTGCAACATAGAGATCTGCTCATATCTGATATGTATTTATCACCTTATTTCTCTATCTAATACTTTTTTGCCATATTCGTCCTTCGCTACTGTTATATGTTAAAACCACGAGTATCTGTGAACATATAACAATAATATTTGCTGCTGTTACATGTTATGATCATGGGCTAAGGGGTAAGGAGTCAGGAGTGCAATAACATATAACAATATTTGCTACTGTTACATGTTATGATCACTGACTCTAAGGGGCTAAAACCACGAGTATCTGTGCCATAACATATAACAATAATATTTGCTGTTGTTACATATTATGATCATGGGACTAAGGGGTAAGGAGTCAGGGTGCAATAACATATAACAATAGTATTTGCTACTGTTACATGTTATGATCACTGACTCTAAGGGGCTAAGGGGCTAAAAAATTTCTACATCTGGTTATCAGAGAGTTAAATATATCAAAAGAATTGTATCCCATTAATCTTTTAATTCACTACAGTACCATTCGTAGGTTTTTTTAATTCCATCAGTTAGCGATGTCTCGGCTTTCCAACGTAAATAGTTTGCTTTTGATGAATCTAACAGTTTTCTCATTGTTCCATCTGGTTTAGATGTATCCCATATTATATTTCCCTTATACCCAACTATATCAGCAATTAAATTAGCAAGATCTTTTATAGATATATCTTCTCCATACCCTGTATTGATTACCTCGTTTATATCTAAATTCATAAAATGAATGCAAGCTTTAGCAAGATCCTCTGAAAATAGAAATTCTCTTCTTGGTGTGCCTGTTCCCCAACATATAACTTCTGGTTGATTATTTTTCTTCGCAAAATGGAATTTTCTAAGTAGTGCAGGTAAAACATGAGCATTTACAGAATCAAAATTGTCACCTATGCCGTACATGTTAGGCGGCATTAGACATACACTGTTAAACCCGTATTGATGTTTATATGCTTTTAATAATTCAATGCCAGCTATTTTAGCAATAGCATACGCTGAATTTGTCTGTTCCAATGGACCACTTAACAAATCCGATTCCACAATAGGTCTGTTTATATTTCCAGGAAAAATACAACTGCTACCTAAAAATAGTAGCTTTTTAACACCATACATATGCGCATATTTTATAGTATTATTTTGAATAGCTAAATTAGTTTCTAAAAATTCTACTGGATTATTTCTATTAGCTAATATCCCACCTACTTTTGCAGCACATAAGAATACATATTCTGGTGTAACTTCTTTGAAAAACTGTTCTGTTTCTTTTGAATTAGTGAGATCTATTCTGGGATGATATATATTGGTGTAATTTTGTTTTATAAGTTCTTTCAGTACAGCGGAACCAACAAGTCCAGTTGATCCTGCTAAATATATTTTACTTTTACTGTTCATCTTTGTGTCTTATTGTTAATTCCCTTCATGTAACAATTGTGTTATCGGCAATTAATATACTTATTGTGATGTTTTTAACTTTCTATAGATTGTTAAAATAATAATTCATATCTACTATGATCGATAATTATCTATGATGATGCGGGAAAATGCTTATCGTTTTGCTCCTATGCCAGAATGGTTTTATTTCACACCAAAAGGCACGTACTGCCGGTGCAATAAACCTATATACAAAGATGGTTCAACGATTAATTATTGTCGTCGGTGGCTTACTGCCTGCATGAGTATTTAATAATCACAAATCACAGATATGCTAAATGGCAAGTCAAAAAGAGAGATCATGGGATTTGTAAAGATTGTGGAGTTAAGTGTAAATTACGTTCAGAATGGGATTTAGACCATGAAAAACCTTTAATAAAAGCAAATGGTGATATTTCTTTTTGAAAACTAGAAAATTTAGTTTCAAGATGTAAAGCGTGCCATCTTGCTAAAACATTAAGAGAAAATGCCGAAAGAAAAAAACTATAAACTTTTGGTTAATATATAAAGGAAAATTCCATATTATAATACCATATAAATATAAAGGAGAACACTATGTCAGAAATAATTGGTACAATCAGTAAGTCATCAACAATAACCCCTCAAGAAGTTTTTATAAAAAGTATAGACAGTAAATTGTCCAAAAATGTTGTCAAAAATGTGTATTTAACACAAGATCATGTTAATAAAGTATATACAAGAAACCCTTCATGTTGGATCTATGGCGTTGATCTTAGCTGTGCCAGTCCTTGGAATAGTGAAAATGCTCATCTAAAAGCAGGCACACTTATTAGTCCACAACATATTATTCTTGCATTACATTATACTTATTCTATGGGCACATCTCTTAGATTTGTGGATATGAATAATAATATAGTAGAACGGAAAGTGGTTAAAGGCACGTTTGTTAGCGGGACAGATATATCTATCATGTTGCTAGATTCGCCTGTTAGTAGCAATATTTCTTTTGCACAAGTTTTACCTAAGAATTGGACAAATATAATACCTAATTTGGGTGTAGGCTTGCCTGCATTTACCTTAGATCAAGAAGAACATGCTTCTATAGCTGATATTATGACATTCCCAAATGATATACAAAATGTAAGATTAACAAAATCTAATATAGCTATTAGAGCTTCCTATTATGAAGATAAGATTAGGGGGGATTCCGGTAATCCTATGTTTTTATTGTGGGGACAAAAGCCCGTAATATTAACATGCTTACAAGGTGGCTTTGGTGGATCTGGTCCTTCATATGCATATTATTTTGATCAAATTAATGCATGTATGAAGTCATTAGGGGGTGGATATTCTTTATCTCCTATTAATTTCGAGCAGGTTCCTAATTTGTGGTCTTTTAATTTAACTGCCAAACAATGAAATATTATATTTTATTATTTGTTTTATTATGCGGTTGTGCTGTTGAAAACAGTTCAAGTTTTTTATTTAAGAAAAACGAATTTGTATATAATGTTTGCCGTTCAATAGTAAAAATTCATATACTATCATATGCTCATACGGATAATAAGACTTCTTATATCCCGTTCTATAGTGCCGATGCTCCAACAACACAACCAAAACTTATTATGGGCTATATGTCTGGAGTCGTTATTAAAAACGATATTAAAAACACATATATTTTAACGGCTGCTCACGGTTTTAAATATGCCGCATATAAAAATAACGGAGTATGGATCAGCAATATCACTGATGAAAAGTTTATAGATAACAATGTTAGAGAGGCTAAAATAGTTTATATAAATTACGAAACAGATTTATGTATATTATCTTGTGAAAGATTTGAATGTTCTGCTATTAATGTCTTAAATAACAAGTATCCTGAATTGCTATCTAATGTGTTTATAATGGGTTATCCTAGTGGAGGAAGCTTTTACATTAGTCGTGCTACTATTGCAGGTTATATGACTGTAGATAATTTAATTCGTATTCGTTTTGATGGAACTGTTAGACCTGGTAATAGTGGTGGTGCAATTTTAGATAATAAAGGTAATTTAATTGGCATAGTAACTAATAGATTTGACAACAATGATGGTATTGGACTTAGTGGATATAGTATAAATATAGAATTAAAGAAATTAAAGTTTTAGTAATTCTATCTCACCATTTTGTTTTTCTACAATAGCTGTTTTAGATTCAACCCAATCTCCGCAATTAGCATAAATAATGCCATCTGTTTGTCGCAATTCTGCATGATGTATATGTCCTGCTACAATAATATCAGCATTATTTTCTTTGGCTGTTTTTATTAAATATTCTTCATATTTGCTAATAAAAGATACTGCAGATTTGACTTTAAATTTCAGAAAAGCACTAAGAGACCAGTATCGCATCCCAAAAAACCTTCGTATTTTATTAAATTGTCTATTTAGCCACAGAGATATGGCATAGGCCCTGCTACCAATTATTGCTAACCATTTAGCATATTTAATTACTGCATCAAAAGAATGTCCATGTATAACTAATACTTTTTTATTATTTTTAGTATAGTGTATGTCCTGATCTTTAATTATAATATTCCCAAATGATTCACCTATAAATGCCTCTAATGCATCATCATGATTGCCAGTTATATATATAACTGGCGCATGTTTAGATATTTTTATTATCTTTCTAATAACTGCATTAGTTGAGTGGCTCCAGTATTTTGTAGATTTAGCTTTAATAGCCCAAAAATCTATAATATCTCCTACAAGATATACTTTTTCAAAAGTGTGTAGCTTAAGAAATTGTAATAGATCATGTGTCTTAGAATCAGCAGTACCAAAATGCGTATCAGAAATAAATAAAGTTTTATATTTCATACTTTTATCAAATTGTTTATAAATGTGTCGGTACAATGCATCCATGTGTGCTTTTTGGCATATTCTATGCAATTGTGTCTTTTGCATAGCATTGCTTTATATATGGCTTCTTTTAAATTTTGTCCTAAACCCCCTGTTATCCCATCTTGTATAATATCTATTGGTCCTGTAACTGGGAATGCAGCTACCGGAGTCCCGCAAGCCAGCGATTCAAGAATAACCATCCCAAAAGTGTCTGTTAAGCTTGGAAATACTGTGACATCTGCATTAGAATACATTTGAGCTAATTCTGTATTATATTTATTTCCAGTAAATATAACATTTGGATATTTCTTCTGTAATTTGTTTTTGGCTGGACCATCCCCTACAACCCATTTAGTGCCTGGTATATCTATAGACAAAAAAGCTTCTATATTTTTCTCATATGATACTCTACCTATATAAAATAAATTAGGTCTAACTGTATGAATGTTTGGAGGAAGTGGTCTAAATATATTTGTATCTACCCCCCTATTCCATAAAACAAGATTCTTAAATCCTTTTTGTTGTAAGTGTTGATAAAGTGATTTAGTTGCTACTAGTGTTTTATCCCCACTGTTGTGAAAGGCTTTTAATAATTGATAACCCAAAAATGATGGTATATGCCAGTGTTGTGACATATACTCTGGAAACTTAGTATGATAAGATGTAGTATATGAAAGTTTTTTATTTTTGCAGGCAATAGATGCCTGTATACCCAAAGAAAACTCAGTCACAATATGTATCATGTCTGGTTTAAATTGATCTAATTGTGAGGATATATAATTATAACAAAAAGAGGCTAATTGAACATCAGGATATGGTTTAAATGGCAGTGTTTTTACATCATTGGGGGATATAACTTTTATAATATGCCCCATTTGTTGTAAACAATTGATAACATTAGACATTGTGGTAACAACGCCATTTGTTTGAGGATAGTATGCATCTGTAACTATAAATATTTTCATTAAATATTATTTTTTATAAACTAATGATACAAAAGATGATCTAATAGAATTATATCCATAATCTACAAGAAAATCTACGCACATAAATCTTATTATTAAAGTTTTATGCTTGATAATCTAACGAACTACTTCTTGTATTCTTTTTCATCACTACTTATAAATTCCCTTCCCCCTAAACCATGATCTAAGGGACGACTCACCAATCTTGGACAAGGTAATGCGACGGCACGTCTTTGGTCAACCTGAATATCGATTGCTTCATTCGCAAAGGATGGTTGCAATATCTTATTCTGATACAATTTTTTATTCTAGACCATTTCCAATTGTGCTGAAATAACTGAAATTAATGGAGCCTTAAACCTATCTTTGCAGAACACGAAATTGATTTTTACACTATTCAAACATTACACAAGCCATTGATTTAATTTATGAGAGAATTGTTCCATTTGTTTCTTTGACACAGCTATGCCATCAAATTGTTGCATCATATGGGTGAGAGTGATTTTCCCAAATAAATATCTAAATGCAATTTTCAATCTTTTCCAAAATCCAGGCACATTATGAAGAGTAATAGTAAAATAATACTCATCATCTTCTGGTTCCTTGCTCACTATTAAATGGTGGCCAGGATCGCTGCAGTCACAAACAATTAGAACAGTGTCCATGATATTATGTTCACTCTGTATAATCATTTTTTTCCCTCGTATTCATCTAGTATTTTATCAGTGTGTACTACTTGGCCAGTTATCCCCCCCCCATTAGTATTTTGCTCACCATAATCAAAAGAGCATATTCCACCAATATCCTGTTCCAGATGGCCACTTTTTATATTTGTCGCACATTCAGTCAACACATAATGCCTTTTTAACTTAAAAAAGAAAATTTGAAGTTATTTCTCCGTTTTTGTTTATTTTTACTTGAAGTGGGTATTCATTGTTTGTTTTCTTATTTTCTGTGAATTGAAGAAAATAATTATATAGAATTTTTCTTTTAATGAGATTGCAGTTTTCAAAATATTTATATAATTTACTAATCATCTTTTCATACAGTGGAGTTTTCTGCTTTATTAGTTTATTTAGTATTTTTACTGTGTTTTCAAGACTTTTTTCTAATTCTTTTTTAGCTTTTTGGTCTTGTAATTGATCAAGTGCAATATCTTTTATGTTTTCATCAATATCAATTTTTAAATCCCATAAATAATCATAATCTAAGTCTGAGTTTGACTTTGGTAGCAAGTCAATATCCACCAAAGTGTGTTTAGAATATTGATAACTACCGATACAAAATACGATTTCATCGACATTTAATGTTAAAAACACATTATCATTAAGATACTTTAAGAATGAGGTTACAAATTTATTTGGTGCATTTTTCATATATTATTCTTTTAATTCATCGTACCATTTATTAATGATTTTAAAGGTAAAATTATTACCTTTAACAACAACACCTTCAAACGGTTTTCCATCAATAGTTTTTAGGCCACTATCATATTTGTAAATTAATTCTTGTGTTAATACCACATTTTTTTCTAACACAGGTACATATGGCACACCCATTTCTTCACAAACATTAATAAAGTAATGTTTGTGTCCTTTATGGGCATAACAGCGCTCATCAATCAACCAAACGCTAAAACATGCCCAACCATACTCATTTGTATGAGGGTTATTAGGGTTTTTCTGGATACTAGGTCCATATGACTCACCGCGCAGCATTAGATTAATATTATGCTTTTCGCAATAAGCCTTTAATTTGTTTTCTAAATTATACCGTGCAATATGAGCAGTATAATGATTGTTACATTCTGGTTTTAATTCTAATGATCTAGCAGTAATTCCAAAAACTGGGACAAAGTTGGGATCATCACAAATATGCTTATAGTAAAAACTACAACTCTGCCCATCGATCTTTAATGTAACATCCACAACCTGTCCCAAATAATCAGTCAATTCTAAGTTTTGATATCTTTCTTCATCGGTTTTAGAAATTCCAAATGGAAGATTTCCTTTAGCCTGCAAATCATTAGGAATTGGTGGTTCATATTTAACAATGCCTAAAATATCAGACACTTCTTGCCCGACATCATAAGAACCATCTGGTAATAGGCTTAGGTTTTCAACAATACCAAAAGACCATTCTCCGCGTAGTCTCTGTGCCTTTACGCGATTTCGAGAACGTTTTTTATAGAATTCAGTCCAGGGGGCATCTGGTAGGACAGTATCAGGCTGTATTAGGATAATTTTATCGCCTATATGATAGGTATTTTTCTTAACGATACATTTATATCCTAGTACCTGAACGAATTCAATAGAATCCGCATTAGGATGAGGAAAAACGTTAGAAACGGTTTCAATACTTGCCAATTTTATCATTTTTCAATCCCACCAAAACCTAGCTGAATATTTATATCCATCTTGTTTGATATCGAGTTCATCTGCATTCCGAAAAGAGCTATGCACTAAAACATTCAACAATTCATCGGCAGTTACATCTTTAACATTAAATCCATCGATTGATACTCTAGCGTCTGTGCGCGGGGGGTAAACCACATAGCCAGTTAGTGTTACACAATGACTAATTGGGGCTAGTGTATCAATTAGATTTTGAATAGTTGGAGAGTTGTTTTGATAATCATCTGGATCGACTGCTCCAATATGAATTAGCTCTTTTAAATCTTCAATTGTTCCTCCATTCCAGACAACAAAAGTATCACCACCTGTTGGTTTTACTGTTTTAGTAATTTGAGAAACTTTTGAAACACTGAATGTTGCATTTGGCATAATATCCTCACTTTGACTGATGCTGATTTCTTCGATCCCCTCTTTACCGCGAAAATAATTACCTATCGTAAACGCAATACTGCCAATTCTTTCATTTTAGCTTCTAACATACAATCATATATTCTGTGAGGACAATAATCAATTATTTTATCTACATAATCAGCATGTGCTACATCATTAATACCATTTCTAGGAGAAGACCAGTGAATATCTGGAATTTTATTATTCCAAGTACTTAATGCTGTTTCTAATGCTTGCTCAGGTGACTGTTTGCCTGAATTTAAACTCCAGTGATGATAGTCAAAAACTATTGGAACGCCTATTATCAGATAAATATACTTATATAAATCTTCAACTGTATATCCAGATTTTCTATCATCATTTTCTACTGTTATCATTTTTTTTGCATTATCAGATAGTTTATGAAAATTATTACAATATCTTTTAGCAGTTTCTACTTTGTTACCATAAGGACCACCAACATGGAAATTAATAGTATAATTTAAATTTTGTCCTAATAAGTTACCAATTTTAGCGTGTAATTCAATATCTTTTAAAGCTAGGTTAACAACTTTTGGATTTGGGGAGGCAATTAAAGTGGTTGGGCCTGGGTGAGTATTTAATCTCATTTTATGTGTTCTGGCATAGTTACCTGCTTCTCCTAATGTTTTTACAATATCAGGATAAGTCGCAAGATCTTCTATTTGGTACCCGACAACTGGATGAGTAGCAAACGGGAAAAATCCGCTTCCGATTCTAAAGAAAAGTATATTATTTTCTTTATTCCATTTTAATATAGTTAGCAAATCTTTGCAATTTTGCAAGGCAATATCTGATACTTTAGAAATGTTAAAAGTTCGTAAAGTGACGCTTCTAGAGGTATATACTTGTGATTTACCTTTACCTCTGAGAGTGTTGTTGATACAGGCGTACCCGATATAGCGAATCATGTGTTTTCTTGGCAAAGGGAATCAATGTTAATATGAATTTGTTCCAGTTTGATATTTATTAAATTGCAAAATTGTTCCATATACTGCACAGTACAATTTATACCAACAGTTCTTACTATATCACCAAAACCCACATTCATAAACCAACACTCATTATCAAAAACAACTACTGATATGGTTGTTATTACATAATCTAAAACCGGACTTTGGGATAAATAACAATCGACACATTCACCACCATAGTCTGGTAATACACGTTCTCCTTTTGCATCTATAAATTGAATATCTTGAAAATAATGTGTGTAATTGGCAGGATTGCCTAACTGATAGTCATCTCCAAAATAATATTTCATCAATTTGCTAAATTCCAGTAGACGCATGAATTTAATCCAGTAATGTATTTTTTTGTATAAAAATAAAGCTATGTTTGTGAAAGTTTTTACCGCGAAATTATTATGCCAAATGCTACAATATCACCTTTTCTAATTTGCGCCACGGCTAGAATTTTAAAGAATTCTAGAAAAAATATGAAAAGCAATTATTTAGATTTATTGGCGGAGACGATGTACCCGTTCTATCAGACTCAAAGCTGACTTCCTGCTTCACGGAGGCTGGTTTCACCAGGGTTTTGCGATCCTGGTCAGAGCCTGCCTCTCCACAGGCTTAACATCCGGCGGAACTCGCCGTAGGGCGGCCAAGTTGGTTGCCCGTTCCATCAGGCTCAAAGCTGACTTCCTGCTTCACGGAGGCTGGTTTCCGATCCTGGTCAGAGCCGGCCTCTGCTGAACTAGCCGCCAGTTTTTCTAGATTGACACTGGCATTAAAGTCCCGGTCATGGATCGCACCACAGGCACAAGTCCAGGTTCGATCTGCCAACGTCAATTCTTTGTTGATGCGACCACAAAAACGACACAACTTGCTACTTGGGAAGAACCTGTCGGCTACTTGAATACCGCAGCCATACAATTTCCCCTTGTATTCCAGTTGTCGTCGGAACTCAAACAAACCAAGGTCGGCAATTGCTTGAGCCAGACAATGATTCTTCATCATGCCAGATACCGAAAGGTCTTCAATGACGATGAGTGACTTGGATTTCGTCAGATCAGTCGTAATTTTGTGAAGACAATCTTTCCTGATATTGGCAATATGATAATCGAAACGAGCCAATCGTTCTCGTGCTTTTCTCCGATTTTGCCCGCCTTTTTGTTTACGGCTTAACAGGCGTTGTAGCCTCTTACGCTTCCGTAGATTGCGTCTAAGAGCACGGAAATTCTCGTAGGTCTTCCCGTCACTGCAAACTGCTAACGTTTTGATCCCAAGGTCTACACCTACGATGGCTTTGACCTTCTCGGGTGGTTCTGGTCGTTCTTCCTCAACTTGAATGGACACAAACCAGTGACCTGCTCGCTCAGATACCGTAGCCGAAAGCACCTTGGCATCAACGGGAATGTAGCCCCGCTCTTTCAACCGAAGTTTCCCAAGGCGAGGCAATTGGACGGTCTTTGCCGTGACCTTAATTGTGCCCCTCAATCGGAAAGAACCGATCCCCTTGCGTTTAGTTTTGGGCTGTGGATAGCCGGGATTGCCCTTGAATTTGCCCTGTTTCTTTTCCTTGCATTTGCGGAAAAAATTCTTGAAGGCACATTCAAGATCCTTTAAAGCCCCTTCCAGTACCTTTGAAGAAACCTCATACATCCAAGGGAAAAGTTCGGGCTTGAGAGCTGAGGACAAAGGCGTTGGGTTTGGAGACCCCTTTAGTGACTCGATCCAATGCCCAATTATAAGCAAACCGAGCGGCACCGGCGTGTTGCTTGAATTTGGTTCGTTGGACATTGGTGACATCCAACTCTGTTTTGTATGCTTTGAATATCTTCATCGACAGATCAATTTCTCGTCAATGACAAGTTCGGTCAAATATACGGAAGAGGGGGGAATCGAACCCCCACCGCTAAAAGCGGAACGGCTTTCAAGACCGCCAAGGCAAACCAATATCCCACTCTCTTCCAATTCATATGCTTTATAATGATTTTTATCGTTTAATACTCAAAAGTCCTTCTTTTTTTTCACGCTTTATATAGAAAGTTTTGCTAAAAGTCCTTCTTTAAATGTTTAATATATTTTCTATCATACCTAGATTTTTAACACTGTACAGTGTGAAGACAGAAGCCACACCTTGATTCTAACATATAACCGTAGTAATAACGTCTTTTACAGTAGTGTGATGTTTATTAGGGCAATTTTTTATTACATACCAATCATATTTAGTTACTGCCCCAAGTCCAGCTTGTCCCATGCATTCGAATACACTTGCTCACCTTGACTTTACTAATTTTACCAAGTATGTCAAGGAAAGTAGAGGATGCGTTCTCCTTGCAGTATCGTAACATGTAACAGTAGCAAATACTATTGTTATATGTTATTCACTTCTCCCCCTTGACCACAGTGCTTGCAGTAAAAAAGATTCATTTGGATCGCACCTGCCGGGCCGAGATCTCGGCTCTCGTGCCCGGCCTACATCCGTGCTCTGCTTCAATGCCTTGAGGGAGAACATGGCATTGAATAAACGGGTCTTCACTGCTTGCTTTATCTGTACAGTTAAAACAGAGAAGATTCTATCCTCAAAAACATCCCCGACCTTAACTGGCACTGCCTTAGCTGTAGTATCCGAGTTGTTCACGTCTTCTTACCCGAGGCAGTAGTTGTAGAACCAGGTCTGGTGCTATCGTTTCTCCTTGATCAATAATTCTGAATTATTTTTCAGATGGTCTTCTGGTAGTCCTACTGGCATTCATATGCAAGACAAGCCCTCACCGCCTGAGGCGGCTCGCCCTCCACTCGCAAGCTTGCTACGGGTTGCGGCTTTCTGCCGCCGAAAGTGTAACATCAATACTTTCGGTAATCATATCTACATGAAAAACAACCAGTTCATCATTAGATTCAAGTTCTCGTAGCTTCTGTAATAGTTTTTCTTTATGTTTATTGTTTACTCTAGGGTCTTGGATTCCATTGATTTCGATACCAAAATCTGAGGAAAGAACACATATATTAACCTGTTGGTAAACATTTCTAAATTGTTTGAACGCTTGGAATCGCATCATTCCTCTAAAGAAATCTTGTTTATCACATACGACAACCAGCTTTGGACTGATGCTATCAGACTTACTAGAATGCTGTTTCAATACTTGTCTATGCATTTGAAAAGCATCGATAACGGTTTTAGCTTTAGATTCATAATCATCTTCATCTATATGTGGAAATCTAACTCCCACCAAACATTTCTCCTTTTTCAATTAATGCTTTGGGACCAAATTTATACTCATTATTCATCTGCTGATAGCTGTAAAATAAAATTTAAAGCAGGATTTAAATATATTTTGCAAATCTATGCAGCACCCATCGAAGAATCCTAACTTGTAACAATAGCATTCTATAATGACTGTTAAGCTTCTGTTAGTATTTTTGCATCACAATGGGTAAGTAGCACACATTGGATAATTAATTTGCTGAATTATGATATAATTAATACAATATAACTTATAACAATAGCATCCACCACAACATTCTATAATGGTTGTTAAGCTTCTGTTAGTAATTTTGCATCACAATGAATAATTAATTTGCTGAATTATAATATAATTGATACAATGTAAACAATAGCATCCACCACAACAATCCACCACAAAAAAACCAACCTTGTAACTTATAACAATAGCATAATTGTAAACCGTGCCTAATAAAAAACCGATAATTATACTATGATTACGCACCTGTAAATATACTATATGTAATATAGTACGTATTATTGGAAGATATAATTTGTAATTTAATGAAATATTCTTTATAATGTCTATACATACTTGAAATAATTGTTGTGTTTATCAGGCTTGCACAAAAAATAATAATATATTTTAAAGAGGATGAAAAAAACAGGTTTGTTTTTGTATCTTGATAAATCAGTATGCGCATTTCATATTAATTCATTAGTACAAAGAACAATCATGAATAAATAAAAACGTAGTATTACTGTAGTTATTATTAATAACGTGACAAAGTGGTATTTTTCATTAATGGCCAGTCTATCTATCTAAAAAATTTTATTTTACACCAGATTTTTTACTATGTCAAGATCTGGTGTTGTGTCAAAAATATATTTTACCTTTATTTACATTTTAATAATATCATATATCAGCAAATCACATTTATGCTTAAATATCGTTAGATATTTAATTATTATGACGGTCAGGTTAAGTTCTGCAAGAAACGCATTTATTTTGTTATTTATTTTACTTCATGCATTTAATGAAAAATAATTTGTAGCTATCTTGGCAATTGTAGTAGTTTTATTTATGATAATAAATAAAATAAATAATGAAATTGATGAAATTTTTGATAAGTAGGTAGATTGCAAATCTAATATTGAATTTAAAACTCCAGTAAAACCTAATATACTAACTAATAAAGGTATAATTAGAGAATATATAACGAGTTTAAAATTAATTTCTCTTTTAACTAATTTATCAAATCCAAATGCAGAAAGAATACAAAATGCAAATATTGCAAATATTAAAATTCTTGAAGGCATTCTAAATATATTAAAAAATGGAAGATTATAAATTAATTGATGTAGAAAAAAATTATCTCCTAATGCATACAGAAAACTTAAAATAATAATCAATAATAAAAATAAATTTGTTCTATCTCGAAAATCTGAAAAAATTGCTATAAGACCTAAAATTAATATTATAACCCCAAAATAAAACGAAGTTTCCCAATAATAATAATATGGTAAAGGATTTTTATTAGAATCAGTTAGATAAAAGGCAAAATCGTTTTGTTCGATAGGTAAAATTTTACCAAATAAGTTAGGAATAACAGCAGAAAAGACTTGCTTAGGTTGTAATGAACCTTCTGCAGATTTTTCATAATTTGATTCTGCTCTTAAAGAGTTTTTA
>Ga0101944_10002390_pt1 | contig 30599 bp, 21 predicted proteins | sample DewCreD2012metaG_FD_75245 | JGI IMG/M metagenome (GOLD analysis project Ga0101944, IMG submission 75245) | Hot spring sediment bacterial and archeal communities from British Columbia, Canada, to study Microbial Dark Matter (Phase II) - Dewar... ... | reverse complement strand
TGCGGGGCCGCCCGGAGCGTTTTCCCTCGCGCAGGGCGGCGAAGCCGCCGGCCCGATAGAGTTCCAGCCAATAGAAGAGAGTTCTTCGTGGCACCTGTAACACCCGGCTCACGACCGTGGGGGACTCGCCTTGCTCAACGGCGGCAATCGCCGCCTTGCGTTTCTGGTAACGCGCCTCCTCCGTCGCCGTGAGCTTCGGTTTTCGCGGCGGCTTTGACTTGGTGCTGCGCTTCATGAGCACCAATTTACCATGCTCGAGTTGTATATGCAATTACTTTTGCAACAATCTATAGGAGAAAATAAGATTGGAGATGGTAGCCCGCTCGTCATCAAATTTCATTTTCCGTTCGCTGGCAAGGGATTCAAGTTTACGATACAAGAAAATCAGAAGCAAAGTGATGGAAGTTAAGCGCTGCTGGCCGTCAATAATAAACAGGCAGCCGTCCTTGTCACTAATAATAATGGAGCCAAGAAAATAGTGGCCATAGGCTTTGGTAACCTCCTCGCGATCGTGCGATGGCTCGTAATGGTCGCGAAACTTGTCGGCCAAGTCGTCCAAAAGCTCGGAGATTTGTTTGGTTTGCCAACGGTATTCGCGCTGGTAGTAATCAATGGCGTATTTGGCCTCGCCCAAGAGGGCGCGGATGTTTTTGGCGTCGCCGCGGATTTCTTTCATGGAGCAGATCCTTTCACGATTTCGCCCAAGAGGCCTTCGGTTTCCTTTTCCAGGGCGCGGAGGTCGGCGCGGATTTGGTCCTCGGCGGTGATGCCGCCATAGCGGCCGGGGCCGCTCCGGGGCTGGAGGGCGAGTGCCTGGAAAAATGACTTGAAGAAGCATTGGGTGGCCATAAAGCGCATCAGAAAATTTTCCTGCCTTCGCAAAGGTTGATGAGTTCGGCGAGGGCCAAAACGTGGGGGCGGCGGCCCGCGCCTTCACGGACGGTGTAAAGGATGCCGTTGCGTCGCAGATTGCCGAGGAGGTTGGCCACCATCGGGGGGCTGGGCATTTGTTTCAATTTGGTGACATCGCTGCCGCGAAAGATGGGGCGCTCGAACATGAAGTCGAGGAGGGGGACGGCGAATTGCGAGCGGGTGAGATCAATGACCTGTTTTTTCAGGCGCTCGTAAAGGTCGTGGATGGCGCGGGCTTTCCTGGTATTGGCCTCCGCTTGGAACGCCACGCCTTCGATAAAGAAGGCGCACCAGCGGGTCCAACTGCCGGGTTGGCCGAGATCGCGGAGGCGGGCGATGTACTCGTCGCGATGGGCTTCGAAGTAGGCCGAGAGGTAGAAACAGGGCCGGCTGAGGATCTTTTTCTCGAAGAGAAAGAGCGGAATAATCATGCGCCCGAGGCGGCCATTGCCATCAATGAAGGGGTGGAGGATCTCGAATTGGGCATGAAGGAGGCCAAGCTGAACCAAAGCATCGGGTGCGTCCGAGTGCCAGTAAGCCTCCCAGCGGTTCAGGTGGTCCTGAAGATCTAATGGGGAAGGAGGCACGAAGACAGCATCTTCGATGGGGCAGCCGGGCTTGCCGATCCAATTCTGGATGGTGCGGAAGCGGCCGCGTCCCTTGTTATGGCCGCGAACGCTATCCATGAGAACCTCATGGAGCTTGAGGAGAGTGTTCAGGCAGAAGGGCCGGTCTTTGAGAAGGTTTTCAGAAAGGCGGAGCGCCTTCCGGTAGTTGATGATTTCGTGGATGTCCTCGCGGCGGGAAGGCTCGGCGGGGGGTTCGCCGGCTTCAAACTTCAGCACGTCTTCCAAATCGGCCTGGGTGCCCTCGATTTTGGAGGAAAGGACGGCTTCCTGGGTGGTGATGGGGGACAATAGGACGTTGGGATTGGGAATGCCGTAGAACAGGCCTTCGAGGGTGGCAATGGCACGGTTGGCCTTGCCGACCGTCGGCATAAGTGACAGCAGATTGAGGTCCTGCGGCGGAAGATGTTCTGGTTCAAATGGTTGCACAAATATCAATAATTAATGATAACCCGGCTTGGGACAACTGTATTTGCATAAAGCAAAACATGTATTACTTAACACAATCTGGGTATTGTGTAATACAATTAATTTAAAAAATGGAAATTCGAGGTCATACCTGGCTGGTTGTTAAAAGGTCATCGAGCAAGCCTTCGGTTTCCTTTTCCAAGGCGAGGATGACGTCGCGGTATTTGCCGCGGACGTAGATGTCGCGGAGGACGTCGTCGGCGATACCCCAAATGAAGTTGGCGATCCAGTTAAGTTGGGTTGAGTCCATAGGAAAAAATCAGGTGGAAAGGGAGAAAGGCGTTGAAAGGAGGCGAGAACAGGGATCAACGTTCCAAACCTCAAAAAGACCGCCCCGAGCCGCAGAGGACGGGTGGCACAACGGTTTGCCGGAAATGAGTTTATGCACAGGCATACGCAACCGACAAAGGGCCTGACGGAAGGAGCTTTTATCAGGGAATATCTGGCAGGGGAAGGAATTTTTGGGGGGAAGGGTTTTTCACGAATTGCACGCCTCACCCATCATTCCTTTTTCGACATCATCTGATACTGGCCCAATCCTTAGCCCTGACCAAGACCATATTCAGAACGTCCGCAGGGTGCCACATCGCGTGTTAACCCGCGCGTTGCACCGGCCAGTTGAGTTTGCCTTGCAGAGACGCCTCAATTGGCGAGCGGTAGAGAAAACGGTTAAAACGCCAAGCCGGTCGTGCGCTTCGCCCACCGTTGAAGAAAAACCGCAGTTCAACCACGGATGGAGACGGATACCAAAGACTTGCGAAAGCAGAGGCTGGTGCCTGGCGGGCAAAGGTCATTCCCGCTCCAGCATCGGTGTTCATTGTTGTTCATCCGCAGTTTACAACTTGCCCGCTCTCTTCTAACTGCGAAATCTTGGATTATTGCAAAGCAAGGCCGGGTCTTTTTTCACCTGTGCAAACATTTTTCCGCACGTGGCTAATGCTCGGGGGCGGGCGTCTTCTCCTTGCCCGCCACCAGGTTTGGCGGTAAACTGTGAATTCATGCGGATAAAACCATTTCCATGGACCGTACTGAGTTTGGTTTTATTGACCGGCTCAGGCGGATTTGCCCAAGAGCGGCAATCAAGCAATGGCCCGCAACCCGCCGGGACGAACGTCGCCGGCGGCCAAGGGCCGCGGCGCGGACCGGCCGGCTTTGGCGGGCCAATCGCGCTAAACCCGGATGACCAACCGGCGTTCGACGATCCGCCGCCCGGCATAGACCGCCGGCGCGATGGGGTTCCGCGCGGCAAGCTCGAGATGATCGAATACGAATCCAAAACCGTCGGCACGAAGCGCAAGCTGAACGTCTATACGCCGCCTGGTTATTCCACCACCCGGAAATATCCCGTGCTGTATCTGCTGCACGGCATCGGCGGCGACGAGACGGAGTGGCAGCGGTTCGCCCGCCCGGACATCCTCCTCGACAACCTGATCGCCGACGGCAAAGCCGTGCCGATGATCATCGTGATGCCCAACGGGCGGGCGCAGAAGGACGATCGCCCCGGGGCGAATCCCATGGCCACCGCGCCCGCCTTTGCGAAGTTCGAGCGCGACCTGTTGGACGATGTGATTCCGGCGATTCAATCGCGCTACAGCACTTTTACCAACCGCGAAAACCGCGCGCTGGCCGGGCTTTCCATGGGGGGCGGCCAAACCTTGAATTTCGGCCTGGGCCATCTGGACACTTTTGCCTGGATTGGCGCGTTTTCTTCCGCGCCGAACACCAAGCGCCCGGCGGAGTTGGTGCCCGATCCCGAGGCCGCCAAACGGCAGATTAAGCTGCTGTATCTCTCCTGCGGCAACAAAGACGGCCTGATCCGCGTCAGCCAGGGAGTGCATCTTTACCTTAAGGAAAAGCAGGTGCCGCACCTCTGGCACGTGGACAGTTACGGACACGACGCAACCCACTGGCGCAACAACCTGTGGCAATTCGCGCAGCGGATATTCCGCTGAACCGGCGAACCATTTACGCATGAGTGCTTGGGAAAAACGACACGCGCCCCCTCACCCTGCCCTTTCCCCCCAAGGGGGGAGAGGGAGAACGTCGCCCACGGTGACAAATTGTGCATTGCCTCCCGGAGTAACGCCCCAAACCTCTGGACCCGAAGCAGTGCCTGGCATACGGTGAATGGATGATACGCAGCGGACTCCTACCCATTTGCCTAATGCTGGCAGCCGTGGCGGAAGCCCCGCCGCTGCTGGCGCAAATGCGCGGACGTCCGCAATTGAACGCGGCGCGAACCACCTTGGTGGCGGACAACGGCCAGCCCTTGCGCGGCCCCTACACCTCGACCGAGTGGACTTCGGCCGCGCCCTACGACCAGATAGCGAAAATCAAGGACCTGGGTCTCAACGCGGTCCATCTCTACACGGAGGTCTTTGACCCCAATTATCCCGCGTCAGGCAGCACCGCTCCGGGCTACAATGCGACCGAGGTGGACAAGATCGTGCAGCGGACGCGGGACTTGGGGCTTTACCTGGTCATGACCATTGGCAACGGGGCCAACAACGGCAAACACAACCTGCAATGGGCGACGAATTTCTGGAACTTCTACGCCCCGCGCTACGCGAATCAAACCCACGTCATCTATGAAATCCACAATGAACCGGTCGCTTGGGGGCCGCCTTATCTGACCTCGACGAATCCCGCCGGGGCCATCAACATGGAGGTGGCCGCTTACAAAACCATCCGAGCGCATGCGCCCAACACCCCCGTGTTGTTGTTTTCTTACGCGGTGCTCGGGGGCGCCGGCGCCGCGTCGTCCGCGATTACGGATATCAACGCCTTCAACACGGCAGTCTTCGGCACGGCGAGCGTCGTCTGGACCAACGAGGCGGTGGCCTTTCATGGCTACGGCGGTTGGGACAACACCATCGCGGCGGTGACCGCGTTGCTCAACGCGGGCCACCCTTGTTTCATGACCGAATTTGGGTGGCCGGCCTGGGGCACCAGCAGCGGCGTTAGTCTGGAGGTGGAAGTAACCAGCGATCTCGAACGCCTGGGCGTCTCGTGGCTCACCTTCCAATACATCCCGCCCACCGGCGTCTCCGATGACGTCACCCGGCCGGAATTGTTCAAAGATCGGGTGGAACAGTCGGGTTTGTCCTGGACTCCCGATTACGGCGCCTGGCCGCCGGCGCGCGGGGTTTTCGGAAACGACGGGCAACCGCGCTCCTTGGCGGCTAGCTGGCTCAACAACTTCCTGACCGGCTCCCTGCGAATACAGGCGGAAGATTTCGACACCGGCGGGGAAGGGGTTGCCTGTCACGATACAGACCCGGGCAACAGCGGGGGGCTGTACCGCGCCGCCGAACCCGTGGACATCTTTACCTGCAACGACACGGGAAGCGGGCTCATGGTGGGGGGGATAGCCGATGGTGAGTGGCTGGAATACACCATCCTGGCGCGGGAGCCGGGTTATTATGATTTGCGGTTGCGTTACGCCACGCCAAACCAGGGGGCCGCGGTGAAGTTTATCAGCAGCGCCCGCTACACCAACGGCCCCTGGACGCTGCCAAGCACGGGCGGTTACCAGACCTGGGCCACCACCACCCAGCAGGTGTATCTGCCCTACGGACGGCATAAAACCCGGCTGGAAATCCAGCAAGGCGGCTTCAACCTGAACTGGCTGGAGTTGGCGCCCGCGGCCACCGGCAGCGTCGCCAACGGCAATTACAAGATACTCAACGGCGCCACAGCCCTCGCCATGCTCGGGGTGACGAGCAACAACACCGTCGTGGCCGCCGGCTACGATGGCGCCAGCCAGCAGCAGTGGAATCTTCAGCACATGGGCGGCGGGCAATACAAGGTCACCGCGGCCGGCAACGGCTGGAGTTGGAATGCTTCCGGCGACGTATTGGGTTTGGTTTCCACCTGGAACACCAGCAATGATCGGTGCTTTATCCTTCTGCCGGCTGGCGGTGGCTTCCATCGTTTCGTGCCCGTTAGCAGCGGCCTGAGCCTGGCCGCCGCCGCCGGTGATCCGGCCAACGTGGTCAAACAGGAAGCCTCCGGGAGCGCCTTTCAAAGGTGGGCGCTCATGGCCCCGGAGGTCCCGGCCTTTCCGACCGGCCTGGGCGTGGTGGCCCTCTCCGAAACGCAGGTTGGACTCCGTTGGAACAGCGTCCCGCGGGCGACTTCCTACCGGCTCAAACGCTCGGCCAACAGCGGCGGTCCCTACACCATCCTGACCGCTGGCATCACTGCCACCAACCACACCGACACGGCGCCGGCGGGGCTGAAATACTTCTACGTGGTCACGGCCGTCGTTGACGGACAGGAAAGCGCCAACAGCATGGAAGCCAGTCTCGGGTTGCCCTTCCCATGGGCGTCACAGGACATTGGCTCGGTGGGCCTCGCCGGCGGCGCCAGCCTGGACAACGGGGGCTTCACCGTGCGCGGTTCCGGGGCCGATATTTGGGGGACGACCGACGCTTTCCATTTTCTCCAAGTCGCCGCCACCGGCAATTTTTCCGTTACCGCGCGGGTGGTCTCCGTGCAGAACACGGATGGCTGGGCAAAAGCCGGCGTCATGATTCGCGAAAGCCTGAATGCCAACTCGACCCACGCTTTCGCGGCGGTGTCGCCGGGCAATGGCGTGGCGTGGCAATATCGTTCGACCACCGGCGGCGACAGCAGCAATAACAACACCACCGGGCTGAACGCGCCCTTCTGGGTCAGGCTGGTGCGGAGCGGCAACACCTTCACGGGTTATCGCAGCACGAACGGTGTGACTTGGACGCAAATCGGCAGCACCACGATTAACATGGCGTCCACGGTTTACGCCGGCCTGGCGGTCACCAGCCACAATAATTCAAGATCCTGTGCCGCCGTGTTTGACCAGGTGACCCTGCCCGGATGGACCAACCCGGCGCCGCCCGCCGCGCCCGGCGGCCTGACCGCCACCGTGACAAACATCCAAATCAACCTAACCTGGCCGGCCTCCAGCTCCGCCGCGGTTTACCGTGTCAAGCGCTCCACCATCAGCGGCGGGCCCTATGCGGTAATCGGCCAAGTTGGCACGACGAATTTCACCGACTCCGAAGTGGCCAATCATACCGACTACCACTATGTGGTTTCGGCGGCGAACATCGCGGGCGAGAGCGTCCATTCACCCCAGGCTACGGTGACCGGCGGGGTCTTCACGCCATCCGGATTGACCGTCACTTCGGTTTCCCCCACGCAGGTCAGCCTCGTTTGGAACCCCTTTCCCAATGCCGCCGGCTACCATGTCAAACGATCCCCCACGAGCGGCGGCCCTTACAGCCCCGTCGCCACCGGCATTGCCGCGACCAACTTTGCCGACACCGTGCCGGCGGGCGCGAAATATTACTACGTGGTGAGCGCCGTGGTCGGCGGCGTGGAGTCGGCCAACAGCCCCGAAGGAACCTTCCAGTTGCCGTATCCGTGGCAGACGCAGGATGTGGGCGCGGTGGGGGTGGCCGGGACTGCGGCGCATGGCAAGGGCGCCTTTGCGCTGGGGGGCGCGGGGGCCGACATTCAGGGCACGGCGGACGCCTTTCGCTTCGTGTATGTGACCAACCAAGGCAATTGCACCATCGTGGCCCGGGTCGCCAGTGTGCAAAACATCCATGCCTGGTCGAAAGCCGGCGTCATGATTCGCGAAAGCCTCAATGCCAATGCCCCCAATGCGTTGGTCGCGCTGACCCCCGGCAACGGCGTGACCTGGCAATATCGCTCCAGCGCCGGCGGGGGCACCACCTACAACAACACCGGCGGACTGGCCGCCCCCTATTGGGTCAGGCTCGTGCGCAACGGCAACACCTTTACGGGGTCCCGTTCCACCGACGGCGTGAACTGGACGCAACAGGGGACGGCGACCATCAACATGGCGACCACGGTTTACGCCGGCCTGGCCTTGACCAGCCACGACAGCGCCAGCCTTTGCGCCGCCACCTTTGACAGTGTCACCGCGCCGAACTGGGCCTACGCCGCTCCGCCGCCAGCGCCGGCGGGTTTGCTGGCCGCCGCAGGCAGCGGGCAAGTGGGATTGACGTGGTGGGCGGGCGCCAGCGCGACGAGTTATTACGTCAAACGCGCCACGGTCAGCGGCGGGCCTTACGCGATCGTCGCCGGCCTTGACGCGACGAATCACACCGACATAGGCTTGGCCAATGGCACCACCTATTACTACGTGGTGTCGGCGCTGAATCCGGCCGGGGAGAGCGCCCCTTCCGCCGAGGTTGCCGCGACGCCGCGCGAGCTGGTGGCGGCGGCGCCCGACGGGCTCGTCGCCACCGCGGTTTCCAGCATCCAGATCCGTCTGGCGTGGAACGCCTCCGCCGCGGCGACCAGCTACCATGTGAAACGCGCCCCCGCCAGTGGCGGGCCTTACGCGGTTATTGCCGCCCAGGTGGCCGCGACGAACTTCAATGACCGGGGACTGACGCCCGCCACCGCCTACCATTATGTGGTCAGCGCGCAAAACGGCGCGGGCGAAAGCGCCAACAGTTTGGCGGCCAGCGCGACCACGCCGCCCGTCAGTCTTGGGGCGCTGGCCCACCGCTACAGCTTCAGTGAAATCGGCGGCGCGACCGTAGCCGACACGATCGGGGGCCCGGACTGGAGCGGCACCCTTCCGAACGGCGGCGGCCTCGCCAACGGCCAGTTGGCCTTGGCCGCCGCCGCCCAGCAATATGTCCGCCTGCCGGACGGCATGGTGAGCGTCTTGAGCAACTTCACCATTGAAGCGTGGGTCAGGCTCAACTCGGCCACCAATTGGAGCCGCATCTTTGATTTCGGCGCCAACACCACCAACAACATGTTTTTAACGCCGCAGAATGGCAGCAGCGGCCGGCTGCGTTTCGCCATCACAACCAACGGCGCCGGCGCCGAACAGCGGATTACCGGCGCGTCGGCGCTGGTGACGGGTGTTTGGCACCACGTGGCGGTCACGCTTAATGGGAACACCGGTATCCTATACCTGAACGGTGTCCCCGCCGGCACCAACCAGGCCATGACCTTGAGGCCCTCCAGCCTCGGCATCACCACCAGCAATTACCTCGGCAAGTCGCAGTATGCCGACCCTTACTTTGATGGCGAGGTGGACGAGTTCCGCATCTACTGCGCGGCTCTGGCGCCGGACGAGATGGCCGCTACTTACGCGCTTGGGCCGCGCCAAGGGCTGAGCGCCGAACGTCCGACACTCGGTTGGGCGGCCACGCCGGGCAGTCTGATGTTGCGCTGGCCGCTGGCGGCGGCGGGCTATCGGGTGCAGTCGCGCGCGAATTTCGCGACAGGAGACTGGGTCAATGAGCCCTCGCCCGCCCCGCAAATCATTGGCGGCCAATGGCAGGTGATGCTGCCAGTGACGACGCCCTCCCCGCTGATGTTATACCGGCTGGTTAAATGAGACACTCTTGAAAAAAATAATCCCATGAAACAAAACCTCCATGCAACCGGGCTTGGCCTGCTGGCAGCGTTAACCCCCGGCCTGATGGCCGATTACCCCATCGCCTCGCACCGCTACCTGGCGGACCCGACTTCGCTGGTGACCAAGGATCGTGTCTATATCTATTGTTCCAATGACGACGAGAGTCCGGTGCAGGGCAGCTACAACATCCCCAATGTCATCTGCGTGTCGAGCGGCGACATGAAGAACTGGACCGACCATGGTTCGGTGTTCCGCGCGAGCGACAGCACCACTTGGGCGAAAAAGACCTGGGCGCCGGGCGCCATTGAACGCGACGGCAAATTTTTCCTCTATTACGGCAACGGCGGGGCGAACATCGGGGTCGCGGTGAGCGACAGCCCCGTCGGCCCGTTCAAAGACCCGCTGGGCAAGGCGCTGATCTCCCACCGCACGCCCGGAGTGCAGCCGGCCCGCGATATGTGGCTGTTCGATCCGGGCCCGTTTATTGATGATGACGGGCAGGCCTACCTTTATTTCGGCGGCAACGGCGACGACAACGTGCGGGTGGCCCGCCTCAAGCGCGACATGATCACGCTGGACGGCGAGGTCATCAAAATGAACGCGACCAACTTCTTCGAGGCCGCCTGGGTCTTCAAACGCCAAGGGGTGTACTATTTTTCGTATTCCACGACGCCACGGGCGCAGATGCGCATTGATTATATGACCGGCGCCAACCCGACCAACGGCTTTGCCTACCGGGGCGTCATTGCCAGCCAGCCGCCGATCAACAATAACAACAACCATGCCGCCCAATTTGAGTTCAAAGGGCGCTGGTATCATGTGTACCACAACCGGATTGTGGCCAGGGAGGCCGGCATCCCGACCGGTTTCCGCCGCAACCTCGCCATCGAGGAGATGAAATTCAACGAGGACGGCAGCATCCAGAAAATCGTTTATACCACGAATGGCGTGGCGCAGGTTGGCCGCCTGGACCCCTTCCAGCGGGTCGAGGGCGAAACCTTCAACGCCCAGCGCGGCGTCGAAACCGAGCCGTGCGCCGAGGGGGGCATGAACCTGACCGATCTGCAGAGCGGCGACTGGGTGCGCGTTGTCGGGGTGGATTTCGGCGCCAAGGGCGCAAAGAAATTCAGCGCCCGCGTGGCCAGCGCCGAGCAGGGCGGCACCATCGAACTGCGCCTCGGCGGCCCGGAAGGCAAGCTCATCGGCGCCTGCAAAGTGGAAAACACCGGCGGGTGGCAGACTTGGAAAACCGTGTCCGGCGAGGTCTCCGGCGCCACCGGCGTCCAAGACCTCTGTCTCAAGTTCACCGGCGGCGACAAGCCCCTGCTGAACCTGGATTATTGGCGGTTTGAATAGCCGAAAATCCCGCCGGCATCGTGCCGCCATGAAGACGCCCCAACCATTACTGCCTGGTCTCCGGGAGGCAATAGCCCATTTGTCGCCGTGGGCGACGTTCTCCCTCTCCCCCCTTGGAGGGAGAGAGCAGGGAGAGGGGGCGCGTGTCGTTTATCCCAAGCACTCATGAGTATGAACAGACCCTTCGCCCAATCAGCCGTCCTCGTTGCCGCGATGATTTCAGCCGTCGCGCCCGCCGTGGCGCAAACCGCCCGCAACCCCATTCTCCACGCCGATGTGCCGGATATGGCCATGATCCGCGTCGGCGAGACGTATTACATGAGCAGCACGACGATGCACATGAGCCCGGGGCTGCCGATTATGAAGTCGAAGGACCTGGTGAATTGGGAGCTGCTGAACTACGCCTACGAGACGCTCGCGGACAATGAAGCGCTGAACTTGCAAAACGGGAAAAGTGCCTACGGCGCCGGCTCCTGGGCCAGCAGCCTGCGGCATCATCAAGGCGTCTTTTATGCGACGACCTTTTCCAGCACCTCCGGCAAGACGCATGTCTATCGCACGAAAGACATCGAAAAGGGGCCTTGGACGGAGAATTCTTTTCGCCCCTCGCTGCACGACCACACGCTGTTCTTCGACGATGACGGGCGCGTGTATATGCTCTACGGGGCCGGCAACCTGCGGCTGGTGGAGTTGAATGGCGACCTTTCCGGTCTGAAGCCGGGCGGCCTCAACCAAGTGGTCATCAATAACGCCAGCGCCGTGGCCGGCCCCAACATTGGGCTGCCCGCCGAGGGTTCGCAGTTGTTCAAAGTCCATGGCAAGTATTACCTGTTCAACATCACCTGGCCGCGCGGGGGGATGCGCACCGTCATCATTCATCGCGCCGACCAAATCACCGGCCCTTACGAGGGCCGTGTTGCCTTGCAGGACAAGGGCGTGGCGCAGGGCGGGTTGATTGACACCCCGAAGGGCGAATGGTTCGCGTATCTGTTCCGCGATTATGGCGCGGTGGGCCGCATCCCCTACTTGGTGCCGGTTAAATGGGTCGAGGGCTGGCCGGTGCTGGGCGTGGATGGCAAGGCGCCGGAGGAGTTGAATCTGCCCGCCAGCAAAGGGCTCATCCCGGGCATTGTGGCCTCCGATGAATTCACCCGGCGTCCGGGGGAACCGGCGCTCCCGCTGGTCTGGCAGTGGAACCACAATCCCGACGCCAAATTCTGGTCCCTCTCGCAGCGCCCCGGCTTCCTGCGCCTGACGGCCGGACGGGTGGACGCCGATTTTCTCAAGGCCCGCAACACGCTTACCCAGCGCGTCATCGGACCGGAATGCGCGGGCGTCACGGCTTTGGATGCGGCCGGCATGAAAGACGGCGATTTCGCGGGCCTGGCGTTGCTGCAAAAGAATTACGGGCTGGTCGGCGTGAAAGCGGAGGAGGGCGCCTTGTTGGTGGTGATGGTGAGCGCCCAATCCGGCTCGCCCGCCGAGGTCCAGCGGGTGAGGCTGAAGCAAAAAACGGTGGTTTTGCGGGCGGAGTGTGATTTCCGAAACCGCGCGGATAAAGCCCGGTTTTTCTACAGTCTGGACGGCCAGTCCTGGACCGCCATCGGCAACGAGTTGAAGATGGCTTACACGCTGCCGCATTTCATGGGCTACCGCTTCGGCCTTTTCAATTTCGCGACCCAATCGCCCGGCGGCCACGCGGATTTCGATTACTTTCGGATCAGCCCCAAAATGAGCGACACCAATTAGACAAACCTATGAACAAAAAACCAATCGTTATTATCGCCGCTTGGCTGGGCTTTGGCCTTTTGGCGGGCGTCGGCGCGCAACCTTCGCTTAAAGAGGTTTACCAGAAGGCCTTCCTCATCGGCGCGGCGGGCGACCTTCCCGGACGCTACTCGGAGGCCGAGCTGGCGAATATCAAGTTCCATTACCAGGTCATCACGCCGGAGAACTGCATGAAACCCCAGCCCCTCCAGCCGGCCGAAGGCGCCTTTAACTGGGGGACCGCCGATGCCTTGGTGAAATGGTGCCAGGCCAATAATCTTAAGGTCTGGGGGCATACCTTGGTGTGGCACGCGCAGACGGGCCGCTGGTTCTTCGAGCCGGGGCCGGATGGCCGGCCGGTGACGCGCGAATTGGCGATGGCACGGCTGAAGAGCCACATCCAGACCGTGGTTGGACGTTACAAAGGCCGCGTCATCGGATGGGATGTCGTCAACGAAGCCATCAACGACGGCGGCGGCGCGGGGACGGAAAACCTGCGCCAGTCCAACTGGCAGCGGACGATCGGGCCGGACTACCTGACGCTGGCATTCAAATGGGCGCACGAGGCCGATCCCCAGGCCCAACTCTATTACAACGACTACAACATCGAAATGGGCGCGGCGCAAAACCGGGGGAAACACGCCAACTCGCTGCTGCTGCTCAAGCGCCTCCTCAAGGAGGGCGCGCCGATCCACGGCGTCGGCATCCAGGGGCACTGGAGTTTGAACGCCAACTTCGCCGACATCGAGAAGGCGATTGAGAATTATGCGGCCCTGGGGCTGAAAGTCAGCATCAGCGAGCTGGACGTGACCGTCACCGGCAGCAACAGCGGCGCCTTTCCCGGCGGCGAACGCGGCGGAGCGGTGTCCGACGAGGCTTTCCAACAGCAGGCGCGGGTTTACGGAAAATTGTTCGAGATCTTCAACCGTCAGGCGAAAAACATCTCCCGGGTGACGTTTTGGGGCATCAGCGACCGGCGGTCGTGGCGCTCGCGGCAGCAGCCGTTGATTTTCGACGCGCAACTGCAACCGAAACCGGCTTTGCAGGCGATCCTCGACGCGGCGGCGGGCAAGCGCGCCGCCCAACCGTAAGATCAGGGCTTGGAATAAAGGACACGCCCCCTCACCCTGCCCTCTCCCCCCAAGGGGGAGAGGGAGACCCGTTCGCCAGTGCTCGAAGTGGTCAAGTGCTGCGGTTTCAAATGCGCCGCCAGCGATGTTTCCCTCTCCATGAACCCCCTGGTTGTAGGAGCCGACGTAAGGAGGCTCAAATTGGAGCCCGGGCTTGATCACCATGAAGTCAGAGCCTCCTTACGTCGGCTCCTACGCGGTTCAGGGGTGGCAAGGCGCGAAACCAGTTTTCGGGGAAGTCTCTCCCTGAGGGAGAGGGCCGGGGTGAGGGGAAATGGCACCAACGAATACGAAGGGTTTCCGTTGTCAAACAGCGGGCTGACCGATGCTCCTTGCCCCGCCTTCACCCACTGGAAACGTCGAAAAAGCTTGTTTTCTTTGCCGCAGCAGGCGGCGCAAGGTTTCATTCATTGGCCGCGCTTTCGGGGCCGTGGCCGGCGCGCACTTGGCGGTCCGTTATGGGCGCGGGCGGGCGCAGGCGTTGCAGGCGGTTGCGGAACAGGAAAAAAAGGCCAGGCCCGAAACACAGCAGCATCACCGCCAGGCCGGCGGCCATGCCCCAGAAAGTCCCAGCGGGCGCGCAGCAGTCCTCGCGGCCGCGGACAACCACGTGGCACGGAACGGCGACGAGGAATTCAAGGATGCTGCCTTTCAAAAGCCAGGACAAAAGACGCTGTTGGGCGGCTTGGGCGGATTTGTGCCGGGTCAGGTAGTAGAAAATAAAGGTCCAGGCGCCCCAGAGCAGAAGAAGGATGGACAGGATGCCCAGGCGTGTGCGGTCCCAATTGCCCAGTTTAAAGCCAAAGGTCTTTTGCATGGCGGCTTGCGCGGGGGCGGCAAGGTCTTCCGGCAATCCGTAATTGGTCCAAAACAGCACCTTGTCGGGCGCCGAGTCGCGGAATTGGGCGAACAGCAGGCAAAAAACCCCCGCCAGGACCAGGTTAGCGAAGAAAAAGGCGGCGACCACCACCGGCGCCATCAGTTTGCGGCGGGAAACCGGACGCTCCCTGGCGACATCCATCGGAACCAGCAGGAGCAGGGCTTGGCCAGCCAGCATCACCGCCAGCCAAACCCAGTAGCCCCAATAAAAATAAACCTCGGCGATGGCTTCCAACGGGTCGGTGGTAAAAGCGAGCCGCACCCAAGCGCGCTGCCCTAAATCAATATTCGCCGTGCCCAACAGAACCATCGGGGCGGTCAGCACCACGAAAGCCACCGCGTAAAAAGCCAAAACCAAGGCCGCCCAGCGTTTCATCGCGCGCTGATTAAGCCCCACGAGGCCAAAAAAAGCAACCCCGGCGTGAAGGAATAAAAAAACGGGCTCCTCGACGTTTCCAGTGGTATTGCCGGAAGCAAGTTACCGTGCATAACGCCGGGCCTGGGGTTTTCGATAGTGCGGTTTCCCCTCACCCCCTGCCTGCGCCGCGGGCGCGGCAGGCAGGCTCCCCTCTCCCTTGGGGAGAGGGAGACCCGTTCGCCAGTGCTCGAAGTCATCGGGAGCTGCGGTTTCACAATGCGCCGCCAGCGATGTTTCCCTCTCCCTGGGGGAGAGGGACCAAGGGTGAGGGGAAAAGGCGCCAACGAATACGCAGGGTTTCCGTTGTCAAACAGCGGGCTGACCGATGCTCCTTGCCCCGCCTTTACCCACTGGAAACGTCGAGGAACCAAAAACCGCGGCGGTGCGGGTGTGGTTTATCCGCGCTGCCGAGAAAATCCGCGTCCTTGACCCGCATCCCGGTTCGCGCAAACTGCGGGGGATTTGGGAATATGGGACGCGCGATAAAACGGGAGTATCTGGTGATTGGCGGCGGCATTGTGGGCTTGGCCGCCGCCTGGAAGCTGGGCTTGAGCGAGCGCGACTCGCGGGTGACGGTGCTGGAGAAGGAGCCCGCGGTGGGGCGGCACCAAACCGGCCACAACAGCGGCGTGCTGCACGCGGGGCTTTATTACCGCCCCGGCTCGCACAAGGCGCGCCTGGCGGTGGCGGGCATCCGCGAGATGGTCCGCTTCTGCCGCGAGCAGGGGGTGGCCCACGAAATCTGCGGCAAGCTGGTGGTGGCCGCGAATGAGACGGAAGCCCAGCGGCTTCCGGCGCTGCTTCAGCGGGGCGCGGAAAACGGTTTGGCGGGCCTGCAATTGCTTGCCCCGGCGGCGATGCGGGAAATCGAGCCGCATGTCGGCGGCGTGGCCGCGCTGCGCGTGCCGGAGGAGGGGATTGTGGATTACGCGGGCGTTTGCGCGGCGCTGGCGCGCCTGATCGCACAGCAGGACAACCGGGTGCTGACCGGCGCGCGCGTCTTCCGTCTGCGGTCCTGCGGCACCCGCTGGGAAGCCCAAACCACCGCGGGAGAATTCTCCGGGGACTTCCTCATCAATTGCGCCGGCTTGCATAGCGATCGCGTCAGCCGGCTGGCGGGCGAACAACGCGCGGTGCGCATCGTTCCCTTCCGGGGCGAGTATTACAAGCTGCGGCGCGACCGCGAGCACCTGGTGCGGCATTTGATTTACCCGGTGCCGGATCCCCAATTCCCGTTTTTGGGGGTCCACTTTACCCGGTTAATTCATGGCGGGGTCGAAGCCGGGCCGAACGCCGTGCTCGCCTGGGCCCGGGAAGGCTACCGCAAAAGCGACGTCAATCTGGCGGATGCGTGGGATGCCCTGACCTATGCCGGCCTGTGGCGGTTTCTGCGGCGACACCGGCAAATGTGCTGGGCGGAGCTAAAACGCTCCTGGAGCCGCCGCCGATTTTGCGACTCCTTGCGGCAACTGGTGCCGGAAATTCAGCCCGGCGATTTGTCCCCAGGAGGGGCGGGGGTGCGCGCCCAGGCGATGACCCCCGAGGGCGACCTGGTCCAGGATTTCTGCCTGGTCCGCCGCGCCAACGCCTTGCATGTCCTCAATGCGCCCAGTCCCGCCGCCACCGCTTCCCTGGCCATTGGCGAGGAGGTGGCGCGGTTGGTGCGGGGCTGAGGAGGGCGTCACCCGGCGATTGACGTGCGGCCCGGCCTCGGTCACCATGCCGGGCCATGAGAACGCCCACCTGGTTGTTGTTGCTGGCGGGAATCGCCCGGCTGAATGCCGCCGCCGCGCCCCTCGCTTTGCACCCCGAGAATCCGCATTATTTTCTTTTTCGCGGCCGGCCGGCCATCCTCATCACCTCCGGCGAGCATTACGGCGCGGTGTTGAACCGGGATTTCAATTACCAAAAATACCTGGAAACTTTGCGGGCGGACGGCCTGAACCTGACGCGCGTGTTCAGCGGCGCTTACGTCGAGGATGCCGGGGCCTTCAAAATCGCGGCCAACACCCTGGCCCCCGCCACCGGACGTTTTCTTTGCCCCTGGGCGCGCAGTTCGGTCCCCGGCTATGCCAATGGCGGCAACAAGTTCGACCTGGACCGTTGGGATCCGGAATACTTCGGACGTTTGCGCGACTTCATGGCCGCGGCCGCGCGCGCCGGCGTGGTGGTGGAGATGAACTTGTTTTGTCCGTTTTACAAGGAGCCGCAGTGGAAAATGAGCCCGCAGAACGCCATCAACAACGTGAACAACGTCGGGGCCGTCGCGCGAACCAATGTCTATACGCTTGACCGGCACGGCGGCCTGCTGCTGGTGCACGAGGCCCTGGTGCGGAAAATCGTCACCGAATTGAAGGATTTCGACAACGTGTATTACGAAATATGCAATGAACCCTATTTCGGCGGCGTCACGATGGCCTGGCAGCGCCGGATGGTGGACGTGATCGTGGAGACCGAAAAGCAGCTGGGGGTTCGGCATCTTATCTCCCTGAACATCGCCAACGGCAAAGCCAAGATTGTGGACCCGCACCCGGCGGTTTCGATTTTCAATTTTCATTACGCCACGCCGCCGGACGCCGTGGGCCTGAATTACGGCCTGAACAAAGTGATAGGCGACAACGAAACCGGCTTCAAGGGCACCAACGACACCCATTACCGCATGGAAGGCTGGGAATTCATTCTGGCCGGGGGCGCGCTCTACAACAACCTGGATTATTCCTTTGCGGTGGGGCATGAGGACGGCGCCTTTGTCTATCCGGAAAAACAGCCGGGCGGCGGCAACCCGGCTTTCCGCCGGCAAATGAAAACCCTCAAGGACTTCATCCATCAATTCGATTTCGTAAAGATGAAACCGGCGCGGGACCTCTTGCGGGGCGGATTGCCGCCCAAGGCGCGCGCGCAGGTGCTGGCGGAAGCGGGCCGGCAATACGCGGTTTACCTGTTTGGCGAAAATATCACGCGGCTGGAATTGGAGGTGCCGGAGGGGAATTACGCGGTGGAATGGGTGCATCCTCTTAGCGGAGAGACCCGGAAAGACGCCCCGCTCCGGCATCCCGGCGGAGTGCTCTCGCTGCCCACCCCCAAATTTCAGCCGGACCTGGCCGCGCGTATTTGGCGCCAGTAATTCAACGGCGCGTCGGGGACGTTCGCTGGTTTCTCACTTCATCCGATACGGATACATCTCCCGGCCGATTTGCCGGCTGGCGGCGATGATTTCGGGGTAGGGAGTGTCGCATATATCCACAAAGCCGATCTGGTAATTCTCGCCGTCGCCGCGGCCGGTGGTGGCTTGGTCCTTGTATTGGAACCAATGGGTGCCGACCAGCAAAGGGTTGCGCAAAGCGCCCTGCACATACTCAAGATACTTGAGCGCGCGGTCTTGCTGGCTGGCGGTTTTCTTCAGGCCGGTGTGGAACATCCCCCGGTCCAGCGCCCCAAAATGGAACTCGCCGATGATGATCGGCAAATCAATGCCCTCCGGCAATTTTTGATCGGCCACACTGTAACTGTAGCGGTTGTAGCTGATCACATCGGCATACTTGGTGGCGGCTTTGGCCGCCAAGTCGTTGACCCACGCAAACCGGCAGCCCAAATAAAGCTGATTGGGCGCGGCGGCTTTTAACTCGTCGCGAACGATGCGGAAATACGTCTCGGCGAACTTCGTGTAGAAGGCGCGCAAATCCAGGCCGGCTTTTTTTACGTCGGGGCTGTTGGTGGATTGGCGCAGGGCCTCCCAGGAAACGTGGTTGGCGCCCCAGGCCTGGTTCAGCGTGCCGATGTCCCGATACTTGGCCTTCAAATCCTCGATGAAAACGGCTTTGGCCGCCTGGTTGGGCGGAGAAACCAGCGCCGCCACCGCCAATGAAGTGTCTTCGCCCCAGGCGAGCTCGTTGTGGACATAAAAGCCGATGCACCAGGGATCGCCGATGGCTTTGCCTTTTTCCCGGGCGACCGCCTGCCGGCAATTAGCCGCGAAATCGGGATCAAAAACATCATAGAACTTGCCCCAATAACCCTTCGAACCTTCCACCGCCTTTGCGTTGAAGCTGAGGGTGGCTGTGTAGGGCGTTTGGCGGAGTCCATAGATTTTGGAACTGGACCAGTTGGCAATGGTGTTCAGGCCCCAGCTTTTCAGGCGCCGATGCACCAAGTCCGGGTATTTGCTCTCAAAATCCGGCCCGTGTTTGCGCCACAGGTTGGCGCCGGAGAAATCGTAGGTTTTATAGGCGCCCTTGCCTTGGTAATACCCGTGGGGCGCCCAGTTGCCGCTGCCGTAGAACCGGCCCAGGGGAGTTTCCCGGCCCGGCAGCAGGTGAAAGTAATGCTCGCGGTCAGTGATGGGCGTGGCCGCCTCAACGCGCACGCAATCTATGCCGTGCGACCAGAACAGGCGGCCTTCCGGGTCCACCAGCCACCATTTTCCCTGGTGCTTTTCCACCCGAAAAAAACCGGTGGCCTTCAAGACGGGGCCGCCGGTCCAACCACCATAGGCGTTTCGGTCGGACGGGCCGGGATGGGCCGCCAGGTCTTGCTCCTCGATCTGAATGCGGCTGACGAGATCGGTCGGCGATTTCACTTTGCCCGGCCAATCCGCGTGCCGGAATTGTCCGAATTCATCAATGAACGGGAAAAAGGTTTTGGCGTCGAGCAACACCGCGGCGCCTTCGGCGCGGATGCTCTTGACTTGGAAAGCATGGGCGGCTTTGGGCTTGCCGACGAAGAGCAGCAATTGGTTGATTTTCGCCGGGTCTATCTTTTGTCCTTGTCCCGGCCAACCGCGCATGCCGACCAACTCAATTTTTTCGCTCAAACGCCAAGGGGTGGCGGACAGGGCAATCCGAAGAGTGCCCGAGGCGCCCGGCGCCAGAGTGAGATTGCCGGTGACGCAATTCTTGCTGCCATCCGCGCCGGGATTGTCCACCCGGCAACTCACGGTCACCTCGTTGGCGCCGACGTTCTTCAAGGCCACCGTCACCTCGTTATACCGGCTCAGATCGAAAAAGCCGCCTGGCGCGGGCAAGGTGACGCCGGGCCAGGAATCGGCGGCGGTGGTTTTGACCGTCAAACCTTGACCGGGATCGAAGGAGACCAAGGCGTGGTTGGTGCGCGCCTGTCCGAGGTCAAAGGCGCGGGTGAAATCAAACAGCACCCGCTCCGCCGGGGCCGGTGAGGCCGCCAGCCAGACTGGACAGAGGAACAAGCCGGCCAGGAGCGCTGGCGCGCCCGCATGAAGTATCCTGGTTTTCTTTGTCATCGCGTCATTCTAAACGATGGACCGCCGCGACGCCAAAAAAAACATGCGCCAAGTTCGCGATTGCCTCCCGCGGCCCAATATGCCATGAATAGGGCGCTTCCTGCGATACGGCGCCTGAAATTAATGGACGCGGGAGAAAATGAGCATGTTTTCATTTCGGAAAAGCTCGATACAGCACAAGCTGACGCTGATCATAACTTTGACAAGTCTGGCGGTGCTGACGCTGGCGGGGGTGGTGCTGGGGGTTTACTTGAACAACCTCGCCCGCAACGAGCTCAAGCAACGCCTGACCACTCAGGCGCGGTTCCTCGGCAGCAGCAGCATTGCCGTTCTCATCTCGAAGGAAGACTCGGAGTTCAAAACCCTGGCCGTGAAGCAGTTAATGGATGCGCTGGAAGTGGACCGCCAGATTCTCGCCGCCCGCCTTTACGACGCCCAAGGACACCCGGTCGGCCTGCCCTACGTGCGGCGCGATATTGCCCCTTTTTCCTTCCCCGAAACACCCAAGCCGGGAAGTTTGTGGATTGACGCTATGGGGATGTCGGTGGCTGAGCCGGTCGAGTATCACAATGAGCTGATTGGAACCGTTTACCTTAAAAGCGAGGCGCGGCGGGTGCCGGCGGAGGTCTGGCTCGTGATCCTTATCATTCTGGCGGGTCTGACCGGGGTGGTGGCGCTGGTCGCCCACCGGGTGCAGCGGCTGGTTTCACGGCCCATCCTCAACCTGGCGCGGGTGGCCAACGAAGTGGCGGCCACGCAGAACTACGCCTTGCGCGCCGTGCGGGAAAATGAGGACGATTTGGGGCACTTGGCCGGCAGCTTCAACTGGATGCTGACCCTGATTCAAGCGCGCGAAGCGGAGTTGCAAAAGGCCCGCGAGGAACTGGAGCAGCGAGTGGCCGCGCGCACCGCGGAATTGTCCCAAGCCAACCAGATGTTGGTGCAGGAGAACCAGGAGCGCCGCCGGGCGGAAGAGGCGCTACGCAATTCGCAGCAAAAACTCCTGCTCCATGTGCAGCAGACGCCCCTGGGGGTGGTGGACTGGAACCTGGATTTTCAGGCCATCAATTGGAATCCGGCCGCGGAACGGCTCTTTGGCTACAGCGAGGCCGAGGCCATCGGCCGTCACGCCTGCGACTTGATTTTTGCGCCGAAGGACCGGCTGTCGGCGGAGCGTAATTGGCAGGACCTGCGCGCCGGCTCGGGCGGCAAGCATGTGGTGATGGAGAACCGCACCAAGGAGGGGCGGTCCATCCGGTGCGAATGGTTTAATACGCCGCTGATCACCCTGGACGGGCGCGTGGTGGGGGTGTCATCGCTGATACTGGACATCACCGAGCGGTTGAATCTCGAGGAACAACTGCGGCAATCGCAAAAAATGGAGGCTATTGGCCGGCTGGCGGCCGGCGTGGCGCATGATTTCAACAATGTGCTCACCATCATCCAGGGGCATACCGCCTTGGTCCTGAAGAAGCTCGAGAACGAACCGGCCATACAGGAATCGCTCAAGCAAGTCGGCCATGCCGCTCAGCGCGCCGCCAACCTGGTGCGCCAGCTGCTGGCCTTCAGCCGCCGCCAGGTCATTCAGCCGAAGACCATGGACCTGAACGAAACGGTCCAGAATATGGCCCGGATGCTGAGCCGAATGCTGGGCGAGGATATCGTGCTGGAATTTGACTGCGCCGCCGCGCTGCCCCCCATCCTGGCGGACGAAGGAATGATCGAACAGGTGATCCTTAACCTCGTGATCAATGCCCGCGACGCCATGCCCTTGGGCGGACGTGTGGTCGTTGGCACCCGCCTCGCCGCCATCGAGGCGGATTACGTCCGGCAGCACCCGGAATCCCGAACCGGTTCTTTTGTTTGCCTCAGTGTTTCGGACACCGGCACGGGCATCGAGCCGGCGATTGCGCAGCGCATCTTTGAGCCTTTTTTCACCACCAAAGAGGTTGGCAAGGGCACCGGCCTGGGGCTTTCCATGGTTTATGGCATCGTCAAGCAGCACGAGGGGTGGGTCGAGTTGGTTAGCGCCCCGGGCAAGGGCAGTGTTTTTCGCATTTACCTGCCTTACGAGCCAGCCCAACACGAGGCGGCCAGCTTGGACGCCGTCGAGTCCTCCGAGGAAATCCCCGGCGGTTCGGAAACCATCCTGGTGGTGGAGGATGAGCAGGCTCTGCGCGAGTTGGTGCGCGATGTGCTCGAATTCAAGGGCTACCAAATCCTGATTGCCGGCAACGGGGTGGAGGCGCTGCGGGTGTGGGACGAGCGGCAAGGCCGGGTGGATTTGCTGGTCACCGATATGGTCATGCCCGAGGGCATCTCCGGTCGGATGCTGGCGGCGCGACTGCGCGAGCAAAAGCCCCAATTGAAGGTCATCTACACCAGCGGCTACAGCGTGGAACTGGTGAACAAAGACTTTTTGCTCCAGGAAGGCGTCAATTTTCTGGCCAAACCGTTTCACCCGGAAAAGTTGGCGCGGGTCGTGCGGGATTGTCTGGATAACAAAAACAATCCGCCGGTTTTGGATGGTTCCGGACCAGCACAGTAAGTGGATTTACCCAGAAAACAACGAAGGCGGCGAAGAAAAGCCGCCTGAGTGCTGGGGATAAACCACCCAAGCCCCCTCGCCCATCAGGCGTTGCGGGAAGTTTCAACCGGCGGCTCGAAACAGCGCCGCACAAAATCGCGGATAACCGCCAGTTCCGCTTCGCCGGCGATGGCATGGGCCTTTTCAAATTCATGCCAGGTGACTTGCACGCCGGCCTTGATTATGGCTTGCACCTGGCGGCGAGCGGCGGCGAATGGTATCAGGGGGTCCAAAGTGCCGTGGGTGATGAGGAACCGCTGCCGCAAAGCCACCGCCGAACGTTTTTTAAGCAATTGCTCGGGCTGGTGCATGAAACCGCTGATGCCAATTCCGCCAGCCAGCAGATGCGGGTAGCGCAGCCCCGTTTCCCAAGTCATCAGGCAACCTTGGGAAAAGCCGAAGAGAAGGGTTTGCTCGGTGGGATGCCCGCCGGTGCGCAGTTCGTCCAGCAGCGCCGCCAGCAGCCGGTAGCTTCGTTCCACTCCCGGGGTGGGGTCCCCCGGGAAATCGAACCAGGAATATCCGCCAAAATAGGGGTCGGGGGCGTTGAGAAGCAGATAGTTCAACCAGGGAAATCCCAATTCGCCGGGCAGCCAGCGGTAGCCATCCATGCTGTCGCCCAAACCGTGCATGACGATCATGAGGCGGCGGGAATTTTTATCCGCGGCGGGAATCAGTTCGCGTTCGAGGTCCATGTTTCAAATAACCGGGGCTTTGGCGCCCAGGCCAACCTTTTGACCGTCCTTGACGTTGACCATGACGGCAAAGGTGGAGAAGACCTCGGCCCGAGTGCGGGCGTTCATCGCCCAGATGGTGATTTTGCAGGAGGTGTGCCCCTCGCTCTCCACCTCGCTGTAAATTTTGATGATGTCGCCCAGGATCACCGGCGACCGAAAGTCGAACTGCCCGAACAATTTCGTGACGAAATTGGCCTCGGGATAGGCGAGCGAAGCCGCGTTGTACGCCATTTCATCGGCCCATTTCATCATGTAGCCGCCAAACAGGTTGCCCGCGTGATTCAGGAACTCGGGCCGTATCAACAAGGTTTTCTCGTGCCGCATGGCGCAAGGATGACGGTTGGGCGCGGGGCTGAAAAGCGCAAATTGATGGCCGGGGTTGCGGATTGTGGTGGCATGCGTCCGCGCCAACGGGCATAATGCGGGAAAATAAAACGAAAAACGCGAGCCATGAATCATAGATCATCACGCCGCCAGTTTCTCGGCGCCGCCGGCCTCCTAAGCGGCGCCGCCACCGCTCAACTCCTGCCTGCTTCCATCCAGGCGGCTTCTGCGGAAAAAGCGGACTCCCGCCCTCATTGGTTTGGGTACGCTTTGAACACCGCCACCATTCGCGGCCAAAAACTTGGGTTGGCCGAACAGATTGAGGCGGTCATCAAGGCCGGCTACCAAGGCTTTGAGCCATGGACCGGCGACCTGGCAAAATTCGCCGAGACAGGCGGCTCGCTGAAAGACCTAGCCAAGCGCTGCCAGGACGCCGGGCTGGCGGTGGTCAGCGCCATCGGTTTCGCCCCGTGGGTGGTGGACGACGACGCCCAGCGCGCCAAAGGGGTCGAGCAAATGAAGCGCGAGATGGATTTGCTGGCGCAATTGGGCGGCACGCATATCGCCGCGCCGCCTTCGGGCGCGACCAAAGCCGGGAACAAACTGGACTTGGACCGCGCGGCGGAACGATACCGGGTGATCTTGGAAGCGGGACGCCAAATTGGGGTCAATCCGCAAATCGAAGTTTGGGGGTCTTCGCCCAACCTTAACCATGTCGCCGAGGCGGTCTATGTCGCGGCTCGCGCCGGCCATCCCAATGCTTGTGTGCTCGCCGACGCCTTCCACATGTACAAGGCGGGTGTGGAGCCGGCCTCGCTGAGGCTGCTGAGCCGAAGTGTGGTCCATTGCTTTCACCTGAACGATTATCCGGCGCAGCCGCCCCGCGCGGCCATTAAGGATTCCGAACGCATCTGGCCGGGCGACGGGATTGCGCCGCTGAAAGAAATCCTGAAAATTTTTGCCGCCAATCATTGCCGGATTTACCTGTCGCTGGAATTGTTCAACCCGGATTATTACCGGTTGCCGGCGGCGGAAGCGGCCCGGACCGGACTGGAGAAAATGAAAGCCGTGGTGGCGGCGGCGGCGTTGGGCTAATGCGGCAACCGGCGATGAAGAAACTACCAGTGTCCATCTGTGGAAATACCAACGCTGCTTGGTCGCGGCGCGGCTTTATCAGTCGCGGCTTGTGGGGCGGGGCCTTGGTCTGCGCGCCCCAGGTGGTTAGGGCGGCGGTGCTGGGCGGGCAGACCTCGCCCAACAACCGGGTGGGAGTTGGGCTGATTGGCCGGGGGCTCATGGGGGCGGGGCACCTGGCGCGTTTGATCAGCGATCCCAGCTTTCAGGTGCTGGCGGTTTGCGACCCGGATCAAAGCCGCCTCAACCAAGGCAAGGAAGCCGTGGAAACGGCTTACGCGACCGCGCGTGCCGCCGGAAATTACCGAGGCTGCCTGGCGTGTAAAGATTACCGTGAATTGCTGGCGTCCCCCGGCCTGGACGCGGTGGTCATTGCGACTCCCGACCATTGGCATGCCTTGCAGGCGATGGACGCTGCCAGGGCCGGCAAGGATGTCTATTGCGAAAAGCCGGTTTCCTTGACCATCGAGGAAGGGCGGCAAATAGTGACGGTGGTGCGGCGAAACGGGCGGGTTTTTCAAACCGGCACTCAGTATCGCTCCATCCCCACCATCCGCCAAATATGCCAGTTTGTGCGCGAGGGCGGCTTGGGCAAAGTAAAAGCGGCCTTTACGATTTTGAACACGCTGGCAGGATTCATCCGGGGGGGGCGTTTTCAACCCTGGGCGGCCCTGCTGCACAAAGAAGAATACTTGCGCTCCTTTGCGCCCATAGATGTGGCACTGCCTGCCGAACCGCCGCCACCGGGTTTGGACTGGGATATGTGGGTGGGGCCGGCGCCTTGGACCCCCTATCATCCGCTTTATCACATCAACCCTTCGCCGGGAGTGGTGCCTTGGTCCTTTTGCGACGCTTTCGGTGGAGCCTCCACCACCTGGCACTTGTCGCACAGCACGGATGTTATCCAGTACGCTTTGGGTATGGAGCGCAGCGGCCCCGTCGAAATTTTGCACCCTGCCGATGGCCATTATCCTACCTTAACTTGCCGCTATGCCAGCGGCACGCGGCTGCATTTTGTGGAGCACTGGGGGCAGGTGAAAAGCCTTTACAAGGCGCTGCCTGATACCGCGCGGTTGGAAGGTCTGTTTGGCGGTGTTTTCGTCGGCGAACGCGGTTGGCTGACCTCCATGTCCATCGGCGGGCGGGTGGAAGGGGGGCCGGATTCAATTTTTTCCGAGTTGAACCTGCCTACGCGCGAGGTGGTGATAGGCTCAAACAACCATCATGCCAACTGGTTGGAAGGCATCCGCAACCGCCGGGCGCCCAGCTCCGACGAGGAAATCGGCCATCGCAGCGCTTCTCTCTGTCATCTGGCCTTGATTTGTGGCCGTTTGGGCCGCTCTTTGAAATGGGACCCGGTGAAAGAGGAATTTCCCGGCGATGAACAGGCCAACCGGCTGCGCGCGCGCGCCATGCGCGAGCCGTGGAGAATTTGAATGGCAATCGAGAGATGGCTATGATTGCGTATTGGGGAAAAGGAGGCGGGACAAATTGGTTTTATCAGCATGCTGTGGCTCTGCGCCTCCCGCCGATTCGCCACGTCGCCGCCGCGGTTATTTTGCTGATGTCCGCCAGGCTTGACGCGGCCTCGCCCGCTCTTCTGGCGCCTGAGTCTCCTGATTATGGCCGGGTGGCCGCCGCCCTGCCAACCCGGGCCACCGCCAAACCCGCCAAGCCGCGCCGGCTCCTGGTTTTCGATCTGAACGTCAACTACGGCGGACACCGATCCGCAGCTTTCGCCAATCAGGCCTTTTTGCTGCTGGGCCAAAAAACCGGCGCCTTCGAAGCGGAAATCAGCGGCGACCCGGAGATTTTCCGGTCGGAAAGCCTCGCGCGTTTTGACGCGGTTTTTTTCAACAACAATGTGGGCAACCTTTTCACCAATGCCGACCTTAGGGAAAGCCTGGTGGATTTTGTCTATGGCGGCGGTGGGCTGATGGGAGTGCATGGAACCTCCGTAGCCTTTACCCGCTGGCCGGGCGCGCACGAAGACTGGCCCGAATTCGGGCGGATGCTGGGCGGTCGGGGCGCCAGCCACCGCGAGGCCAACGAGCACGCCGCGATTAAACTGGACGACCCGGAGCATCCGCTCAACGCCTGTTTCGGCGGCCAGGGTTTCGAGTATCGCAGCGAGTTTTTCCGGGTCGGCCCGCCTTACTCGCGCGACCGCCTGCGGGTGCTGTTCAGTTTCGACAACGAGAAGACCAGCCAATTGCAGGGGCGGGACTTGGGCAAATTCCGGGCGGACGAAGATTACGCGCTGGCTTGGGTGAGGAATTACGGCCGAGGCCGGACTTTGTATTGCACCATCGCGCATAATCCCGAAGTTTTTTGCGATCCGCTCATGCTCAAGTTCTACCTGGGCGCGGCGCAATTCGTGTTGGGTGATTTGGCGGCGCCCACCTTGCCCAGCGCCCGGTTGACGCCCGCCGCGCAGGCGCTGGAGAGGTTGGGCTGGCGGACTGGTTTGGAGCCGGATTTGGCGTCGGGGGAACCATTATCTGAAACGATCGTTCGAGCCGGCAAATTTCGAATTCCGTTCATCAATGCCGCCTATGGGCAGCCGTTGGAAAAGGGTTCGCCCAAAAAATTGGCGCCGCCGTTGAGCGCAGAAGACCGGCAGGCGCTCCGTTTTCGCCTGGATGATGCCGGGGTCCGGCTGCTGGGTTTGCGTCTGGCCGCCCTGCCGTCCGCGGAAACAGAGCTGCGCGACCTCTTCCGGTTCGCACGCCGAATGGGTGCTGAAATGATCACGGTCGCGGAGGTTCCGGCATCATCAGACTTGTTGATTCGGTTAATGGAGGAAAACCAACTGCGGGTCGTGGTGGATAATCGGTTGTCGCCTCATTTGCCGTCTCGCCAGATGGCTCAAATGCGCGCGCAAAACCGGCTCTTTGGCGTGGCTTTGAGCGCGAATCGCCTTAATGCCGCGATGCGGCTTTCCCCCCCTCAAGTCGCGCAACACTTCGAAGACCGGCTGGCGCTCTTGGAAATTGGCAATCTTCAGGAAGCGGATTGGATCAAAAAGTATATGGCGCAGTTGTTGTCCCCCCGGCGCCGCCCCGAACTGATCACCTTGGGGCCATCCTCAGCCAAAGCGGACACCGACGTGGAACTGCAGGCGCGGATTGAATTCCTGGACCGGCTTGCTTTGGAGTTGACCAAAACCGATAAATAGGGGCCAATCAAGCGCGGCAATAACTACTATGAAAACAAAGTTGTCAATTCTTCCAGGTTCAAACCAAACCTCCTGGCCTGTGGTCCTTGGACCTGCTTTCACGATGGGTTGGCTGTTTGTCGCCCTGACCAGCCTGGCCTTGTCCGCGGCGGAATCGCCCGTGGACCTGCTCACCTTCCAAAGCGGGGACGGCGAGATCGCCGGCTGGAAGGCGTATCAATCCGAACCAGGCAAAAAGACCGGTGACGTATGGAAGCTTGACGCGGAAGGGGTGCTGACCTGCCAAGGCCAACCCTTGGGCTACCTGATGACGGACAAACAGTATAAGGACGTGCTGTTGACCTTCGAGTGGCGCTGGCCCGCCGGCGGCAAGCCCGGCAACGGCGGCGTGTTGTTGCGCGTCACCGGCGAAAACAAAATCTGGCCGAAATCCCTTGAAATCCAGTTGAACAACGGGCGGGCGGGCGATTTGTGGGGTTTGGGCGGTTTTCGATTGGAGGGCCCCGCCGATCGGCGCAAAACCATGGACCATCCCAAGTTTGGCCCTTTGATCAATGTGGCGCACACGGAAGCGGTGGAACGCCCGGCGGGCGAATGGAATCAGGCGGAAGTGCGATTGGAGGGGGGAGACGTCTCGGTGACCATTAACGGCAAGGTGGTCAACCGAGCGAGCGACTGCGAGCTGGCCAGCGGCCCGCTAGTGCTGACCGCCGAAGGAAACGAAATCCAGTTCCGGCGCGTTCGCGCGGCGTCGCTGAAAAAACGGCCGGATGTAATCTACGTGCCGACCCCCCAGGAGGTGGTGGACAAGATGCTGGAAATGGCCGAGATCAAGCCGGGCGACAAGGTGTATGACCTTGGCTGTGGCGATGCGCGCTTCGTGGTGACGGCGGCGAAAAAATTCGGGGTCACGGCGGTGGGGGTGGACATTGACCCGCAACGCATCAAGGAATCGCTGGAAAACGTCAAAACCAACGGGGTCGAGCATTTGGTGACCATCAAACAGGCCGACATCTTCACGATGGACTTCAGCGACGCCAACGTGGTGATGCTGTATCTGCTGCCGGAGTTGAACGTCCGGCTGATGCCGCAACTTCGCAAGCTCAAGCCCGGCAGCCGCATTGTTTCGCATCAGTTCGACATGCGCGGCGCCAAGCCGGTCCAGGTCGTCAACCTGCAAGGCGGCGGCGCGGAATACGACGAGGGCTACGATGCACAGACCATTTACAAGTGGGTGGTCCCGTGGGAAGAGGAAAAAGAAAACGGCAAATAGTCGGCCATGGCGATGGTGTGAATATTCCCGCGGCTTTGGTGGAAATTCTGCGCTGGTCCGAACGGATCATGGTCCTAACGGGCGCCGGCATTTCGGCGGAAAGCGGGGTGCCGACCTTTCGCGACGCCCAGACCGGCCTATGGGCCAGGTTCAAACCCGAGGAGTTGGCGACGCCCGAGGCCTTTCGTTTGAATCCCCGGCTGGTTTGGGATTGGTATGCGGAGCGCCGGGCCAAGGTGCGGCTGGTGGCGCCGAATCCCGGCCATTACGCCTTGGCGGCCATGGAAAAGCTGGCGCCTGATTTCCACCTGGCCACGCAGAATGTGGACGGTCTGCACCAGCGCGCCGGCAGCCGCCGGGTCTGGGAACTGCATGGCAACCTCACTCGCGTGAAGTGCTTTGAAGACGACGGCCCGTTCGAAAATTGGAATGAAACTGGCCCGCTGCCGCCCCGTTGCCCGCGCTGCGGAGGGGCCTTGCGGCCGGATGTGGTTTGGTTTGGGGAATCGCTGCCCGAAAGCGCGTTGCGGGCGGCGGAGGCGGCCAGCCAAAAATGCGAGGTGTTTTTCTCCATCGGCACCTCGGCGATGGTTTATCCCGCCGCGGGTTTGGCGCACACCGCCAAGGAGTCCGGCGCCACCCTGGTGGAAATCAACACCCAGGAAACGCCTCTGACCCGGCAGGCGGATTTTTTCCTCGGCGGACCCGCCGGCCAATTTCTGCCGGAGTTGGTTCGCGCCGTCTGGCCCAAGGCGCAAATCTGAGGCCGCTCAAGGCGGGCGCCGCGGGCGAGCAAGAAAATTAGGCTCCTCGACGTTTCCAGTGGAATTGCCCGAAGCAAGTTACCGTGCATAACGCCGGCCTCGGGTTTTCGATAGCACGGTTTCCCCTGCTATGAGGGTTGTCAACCTTTTAAGGTAATTTTTTATGTCGTTATGGCGGCCATTTTTTTTGTCGTGGGGCTGAATGAGAACGAAGGAAACAGGGCAGCCGGTGGCCGAGGCCTGTTTCCCTCGTCCCGTGTTCGTGCGGCGGTTTTGTCACCAGACTGGGCGACGGGGTCAAGAGCCAATGGAAAGCCCCCGGCGGGGCGCGTGGGGCGACGCAGACTTTTCGGAGGAAACGTTTTCCCGAGCGGCGGCGCGTCAATTTGATTGACGGCA
>Ga0101944_10002388_pt1 | contig 30624 bp, 23 predicted proteins | sample DewCreD2012metaG_FD_75245 | JGI IMG/M metagenome (GOLD analysis project Ga0101944, IMG submission 75245) | Hot spring sediment bacterial and archeal communities from British Columbia, Canada, to study Microbial Dark Matter (Phase II) - Dewar... ... | reverse complement strand
CCCTCGTGGCAGCGCTTTGTGGACATCGCCCGCTGCTACCAGCTGCCCTTTTATGAACTGCGCTGCCCCTGGGGGGAATGGCCAGAGGTAACCCGGCTCCAACAAATCCTCGAGGACCATAAAAATATCAGCCATGTGGCCATGGTGCACCACGAGACCAGCACCGGCCTGCTCAATCCGCTGCCAGAGGTCGCGGCCATGGCGCGAGAGCGGCAGGTTAGCCTGATCGTCGACGCCATTTCCAGCCTGGGCGGCGTCCCTGTGGATGTCCAGGCACAGCAGATCGATTATCTGCTGTCCACGTCCAATAAATGCCTGCAGGGCATGCCCGGCCTGGCTTGGGTGATCTGCCGGCGGCAGGCCCTGGAACACAGCCGCCAGTTGCCGCGGCGTTCGTTCTACCTGAATCTGTATCAGCAATACGAACATTTTGAGGCCAATGGCCAGATGCAGTTTACCCCGCCGGTGCAGGTGGTCTATGCCCTGGCCCAAGCCATCCGGGAGTTTTGGCAGGAAGGGGCGGCGGCCCGTTTTCAACGCTATCGCCGCAATTGGCAGACCCTCATGGCCGGCTTGCAGGAACTGGGCTTCCGGACCCTCCTGCCCCTGGAGCGGCAATCGCCGCTGTTGACCACAGTTCTGGAACCGACAGACCCGCGCTACAGCTTCGACCGCCTCCACGACGGACGCTTCCTCCTCCACGTCCACATCGCCGACGTCAGCCATTACGTCCTGCCCGGCTCGCCCATCGATCAGGAAGCCTTCCTCCGCGGCACCAGCGTCTATTTCCCCGACCGCGCCGTCCCCATGCTTCCGCTCGAGCTTTCCACCGAAATCTGTTCGCTCAAGCCCGGCGTCGACCGCCTCTGCCTCTCCGCCCTGCTCGAAATTGACCGCCAGGGCGACGTCGTCCGCCAGGAGTTCTGCCGCAGCGTCATCCGCAGCGTCGAGCGCATGACCTATACCGATGTCTACCTCATCCTCGAAGGCGACCCCGGTCTCCGCCAGCGCTACGCCGCCCTCGTGCCGCGCTTCGAGCTGATGAAGGAGCTCGCCCTCATCCTCAACCGCCGCCGCATGAAGCGCGGCGCCATCGACTTCGACCTGCCCGAGCCGCTCCTCCTCTTCGACGAAGAGGGCCTCATGACGGGCATCCAGCGCACGCCCCGCAACATCGCCCACCGCATCATCGAGGAGTTCATGCTCGCCGCCAACGAGGCTGTCAGCCGCCACCTCGAAGAGCACCTCCCCGAAAGCCTCTTCCGCGTCCACGAGCCCCCCGACGCCCAGAAAGTCCTCGACTTCGAACAGATCGCCGCCCGCTTCGGCCACACCCTCGGCATCGCCGCCTTCCCCGCCCGCCGCTTCCCGGTCGTCACGCGCACGAGCGACGGCCGCAAGCTCCGCCGCGACATCGTCCGCCTCGAGGAAGGGCTGAAAATCACCTCCCGGATGTATCAGAAACTGGTCGAAAAACTGGAAGGAAAACCGGAGGAACGAATCCTCAATTACCTGATGCTCCGGTCGCTGAAACAGGCCCGGTATTCCGAGAAAAACATCGGCCATTTCGCCCTTGCCGCGAAGTCGTACACGCACTTCACCTCGCCGATCCGCCGCTACCCGGATCTGATTGTCCACCGCCTCCTGTCGGCCTGGCTCGACGGCCGCGAGCCCGATGTCGGCGATCTCCACGAAATCGCCGAACAGTGCTCGGAAACCGAGCGCCGCGCCGCCGACGCCGAACGCGAACTCATCGAGTGGAAGAAGGTCAAGTTCATGACCGGCCGCATCGGCGACGAATTCGACGGGCTCATCATCTCCACCACCAAATTCGGCTTCTTCGTCGAGCTGGAAGACCTCTTCGTCGAAGGCCTGGTTCCCATCGATCTCCTACCCGGAGACCGCTGGAATTACCACGAAAATACCCGCAAAATCATTGCGGAACGCAGCCGCCGCGAGTATAAAATCGGCGACCGCGTCCGGGTTCGGCTCGACAAGGTCGACGGCGTCGAGCGCCGCCTTTTTTTCTCCGTCGTCGAACCCGAGTCAGAACGCCGCCTCAGACCGTCCAAAGGCGCCGCCCGCAAACGCCGCCCCTGACCCCGCGCCTCCGCAACGGGTTTCCCCTCGCGCTTGCGCGAGGGCTGCATCCCAACCGTGTCGCGCGCACCCACCCAATGGGTTTCCCGCCGCCCTTGGGCGGCGGCTGCATCCCAACCGTGTTCGCGCACCCTCCCCAACAGGTTTCCCGCCGCCCTTGGGCGGCGGCTGCATCCCAACCGTGCTTCCTGCGCCCTCCCCACGGGCTTCCCCTCGCGCTTGCGCGAGGGCTGCATCCCAACTGTGCCCTGTCGCCCCTCTGCCCCACGGGCTTCCCCTCGCGCTTGCGCGAGAGCTGCATCCCAACTGTGCCCTGTCGTCCCTCTGCCCTGCAGGCTTCCCCTCGCGCTTGCGCGAGGGCTGCATCCCAACTGTGCCCTGTCGTCCCTCTGCCCCACGGGCTTCCCCTCGCGCTCGCGCGAGGGCTGCATCCCAACTGTGCCCTGTCGTCCCTCTGCCCCACGGGCTTCCCCTCGCGCTTGCGCGAGGGCTGCATCCCAACTGTGCCCTGTCGTCCCTCTGCCCCACGGGCTTCCCCTCGCGCTTGCGCGAGGGCTGCATCCCAACTGTGCCCAAGCCCTGCGCCCTCACGCCTTCCGCACCCACACCGTCGACCGCACCGGTCGCGGCGCAGCCCGCTGCTCGCCCGGCGCGGGCTGCGGCGGTGGCGGTGGATACTCCGTCCCTTGCTCCCGGTTCATCCGCGCGAAATTCGGCACTGCCGTCAGCGGGCTCCCGTCGCTGAATTCGCTCGACACCACCATCACGCCTCCCAGCAGGTCTGGGCGCCATGCCGCCTGCAGGCGCGCCGTCGCCGCAGCCGTCTTCGTGATGTCCTGCTCCTGCGGCTCCAGGTTGTAAATCAGCGGCCCGTACCGCAGCGCCATCATCCCGCGAAGTTGGTTTACCCTGCCGCTCGGCTCGATCCGCTGCGGCCCCATGGCCAGCTCGAACTCCACCCGGTCGCCCGGCTTCCATGTCCGCTCGATCACCGCATAACCGTTCCGCACGGCCGCTTTCACCACGCTGCCATTCACCCGGAACACCGGCGGCGGCAACTCCGGCGTGGCCCGGTACAGCTCGCTCACATTCCGGTTCGGTACGCGGACGTGCAGCCGGAAGCGCGCCGCCCGCGCCGGCCGCAGTGTCAGCGCCACCGCGCCCTTCCACGGATACTCCGTCCGCTGCTCGATCTCCACGCTCGTGCCTGCCACCCCGTCGATCCGTCCGCGGCTCTCGGCGAACAGATTCACGAACACCGCGTCCGCAGTCTTCGCATACATCCACTCCGGCAGCATCAGCAGCGTCCGCGGGAAATTGCCCACGCAGCACGGACACACGTGCCACCGGTAGCGCGCCACCCGCGCCTCCAGCGGATTGTCGTAATAGAAGTGCCGGCACTCCAGATCCAGCGAGCCCAGGATCGCGTTGTACAGCGTGTCCTCGTACAGGTCCGCGAACCGCGCGTCGTGCCACAGCCGCCCCATCTTCCATTGGAAGAACAGCTCCCCGCAGCTCGCGCACGTCTCGCAGTAGCCGCGGGAGGGCAGGGAATAGTCCGGCCCGAACCCTTCCGATGTCTCGCCGCTCCCGATCCCGCCCGTCACATAGAGCTTGCGGTGCGTCACGTTCGCCCACAGCGATTTCACTGCGCTGCGGTAATCGGCGTCGCCCGTCTCCATCACCACGTCCGCCATCGCCGAGTAAGTGTACGCCGCCCGCACCGCATGCCCCACGGCCTCATACTGCTCGATCACCGGCAGGTGCGACTGCATATATTCGATCCGGTCCCGCGGCTGCACCCCCGCGTGATACCGGCAGTCGAGCAGGAACTTCGCCAGCTTCAGATACCGGTCCCCCGCGCCCTGTCCCTCCACCGCGTTCACATACCGCCCGAAGCGCATCAGCGCCTGCTCCATCCCCTGATGCTCGTCGTACCACGCCTGTTTCGGCGGCGGCCCGATGTTGCGGTCCCAGCAATCGGCCAGCTTCTTCGCCGCCTTGTACAGCCGGTCGTCTTTGCCCCGCGTCGCGCGGTGATGCGCCAGCGCCGCTTCCAGAAAATACCCGGCCACATAGCCCTCGTGATCCGGCCGGTGCGCCGGATCCCAGTGCCGGAATTTGTCCGAGTCGATCCTCTTGCCCTCGCGCCCCTGCCGCGGCAGCGTGAACGCCGTCTGCAGATAACCGTCCGGCTCCTGCGCCGCCAGAATCACCGGAATCCACTTCTCGAGCGTCTCGCGGAACAGCGCCTGCGCCGCTTCCGCCTCCGCGTCGCCCTCGAACCGGTAGCCCAGCGCCAGGCTCATCGACTCGATCGTCTGGTACACCCACGCGTTCGAGAACACATACCCCTTGTGAAACCCGTGCGGCTCGCCCCGCAGCTTCTTGCCGGCTTCGATAAAGTTGTCGAGCCCTCCCAGTCCGATCTCCAGATCCGTGCGCTCGATCTGCCGGATGCAATGCGGAATCCAGTTCACGATCAGGTTCCGCAGCCGCGGCTTCCAGAACCCTCCCGTCACCTCGAACCCCTCCACGTGCGCTTCCCCCAGCGCCCGCACCGGCGGCGACGGCTCCACCGTCACATGCACCTGCGCCGTGCTTCGTCCCGCCGGACTCTCCGCCTCCAGTTGCAGCACATAGATGCCCGGCGCGCTGAACGACGCCGTCGTCTGCAACGCGCCCGCATCCGCAAACTCCACCGCCCCCGGTCCCGAAGCCTTCGTCCACCGCACGCGGATCTGCTCCTTGGTGAGATCCGCCGCCTGCGGCTCCGGTCCCTTCACGCCATTGTGCGGCCGCGTCTGCGATGGCGCCCGCCCCTGTCCCACCCAGCCCCGCAGGTACGTCTTGCCCGGCAGCACCGCCACCCGGTCAATCCCGGCGTCCACCAGAAACGGCGCAGGAGCCTGCGTCTCGAACACTGCCGCCCCTGCCAACCCTGCCGTCCCCGTCCGCATCAGCTCGCGCCGGCTCACACCGCGCCCGTCGCCCTGTCTGTTGATCATGGAAGCGCTTACCTCCGCCACAGTCTATACCCGATCCCCGCTGTCCGCCACTCACGCAAACTCCAGCCCCAGCTCCCCGGCGACCTTCCGGATGAACCGCGCCCCTTCCGCATATTCCTCAGCGGTCTTCAGGTGTTCGAGCATCAGCGGCGCCGGTGTGGCGAGTCCCGCCAGTCCGCGCAGATAGGCCCGGTAATCAATCTCTCCGCGCCCCGGAATCACTTCCACGAAATGCACGTTCATCTCCGGCTGCCATTCCAGGTCTTTCGCGTGGCACGACACGATCCACCGCCCCAGCTTCCGGAAGCATTCCTCGATCAGCGCCGCGTTCCGGTAAAACCGCTCCGGGCTGTTCACCAGATTGCAGACATCCAGATGCACCGCAAAACCCGTGCGGTCGACAGCCCGGATCATTTTCAGGTACGAATCCGGCGAATCCGGCAAACTCCAGCCCATCATTTCGTAGCTGAACCGCGTCCGTTTCGGCTTCACGGCATCGATGATTTTCCGCGCATTTTCCACCGCGGCGTCAAAGAATTCCTGGCTGAGATTCTTCGGATGCGGCCCGTACCAGACCTTTTCGTTGAAGCTGCCGCAGATCGTCACCGCGCACCGCGCCCCCACGGCTTCCGCCACCGCCAGCCCGTCGGTCACCCGCTGCAGATTCTCTTTCCGCTTCGCCGGATCGGCATCCAGCAGGTTCACCCACACGCCCACCTCGGCCAGAACCACGTTCTCCGCCGCGAACCCCTGCTCGATCGCCCGCAGCTTTTCCGTCTCATGCGGCGCCGCCGCCGGACAATACGCCGCCGAATAGCCCTGCCGCCGCGCCTCCCGCGCCAGCTCCCGCGGATCGGATGTCTTCACAAACAGCGGCGCGCCCAGCAGCAGCTTGCCGCGCGCCTGCGCCGCAACGCCCTGCCGCACGCCGCTCATCACGCCCGCCGCCGCGCCCACCCACGCCCTCCGGCTCATCCGTCCGCCGCCGCAGGCAGCCGCACATTCTTCCACCGTCCTGTTTCCGTTCGTCTCTGCGTCCATGTGCGCCATTGTATTCCCTCCGGCCGCACTGCTATCCTGTGATTGACCCCGCCTGTCGTACCCGCCGCGCGGATTGGGCCGGTAGCTCAGTGGTAGAGCATCTGACTTTTAATCAGGTGGTCGCGGGTTCGAGTCCCGCCCGGCTCACCAATTCAGAATCAATCACTTAGGCGAACCAGTCGCCTGTGGAAAACAGCGTCGAGGGAACCTTTAAGGGAAACTTTGGCGAGGCAAGTGTCGCTCAGCGACTCAGTTTCGCCGCGCCGGCTTGCCTTCAGTCGCGCTACTACAGTCTCAAGCTGTGAGCCACTCCTCGCAGCGCCCCGCCCTCACTCCTCGCCGCGCCGGACGCTGCAGCGGCGCCGGAGCTCCTCGTCCAGCCACGGCTGCTCGTGCTCCAGCCACGGTTCCGGCTGCCGGCGCCCGGGCGGCGTCTCGCGCAGGCACCACTCGAGCAAGTCGATCCACCGCCGCCGCGCCTCCGTATCCAGCCACCGCTCGCCGGTCCTTCGAGTCAGCATCGGTCACCTCCCGTGTACGAATGAGCTCCGCGCCACCTGGTACGCTGCCGGTGCCGGCACGGCTGGCGACGGCGCAAGCTGCGCGCGGAAGGCGCGGGCGTGGTCGTCCAGCCGGAAGCCGCTCATGTACAGCGCGTGCAGCGCCGCCGTGGCGTAGGCGCGACAGTCAAGCGCTTCGTTGCGCACGCCGGCAGGCTTCGAGAACTTCCGCTCGCCGCGCTCGACGATGATGCGCTCCGAGACCAGCTGCTCGAACCAGTCGCGCGCGCGGTCCAGCGGGAAGTGGCAGTAGCCGGGCCCGGGATGCGCGACGCGCAGCCGCGAGTAGACCTTCTCTTTCGCGGTGTCGGAGCCGATCAGGTACAGCTCGCCGCGATGCCGGCCGCCTGTCGATGCCCTGCGGGGCCAGATCGGCTTTCCGAAGCCGCCCTGCCCCTTCACCGCCCAGATGCGCCGGCCGCGCCGCGGCCGGGCGAAGTCCAGGACCGTCTCGGTCTCGAAGCCGGCGTCGATGCAGGCAGCGGCGATGGTCAACTGCAGGCCGCTCTCGTGGCGCCACTGCCGCAGTAGCAGCCGGTCCAGGTCAGACCACACCTCCGGCTGCCCGGTGTCGCCATGCAGGACGAAGTAGCCGATGCTCCAGCTCTCCTCGCCGGCGCCCCAGCCGACGACCTCCAACTCGATGCGGTCCGCCTGGACGTCGGCGCCCGCAGTGAGCAGGCACACCCCGGCAGGAACCTCCGCGGCGAACGGCTCGCGGCGCGCGTACAGCACGTCGGCCTCCAGCGGCACGGCGGCCTCATCCTTCCACGTCTCGCCTAGTACAGTGTTGATCCACACCTGGAGCGTCTCGCGGGTCTTCTTCGCCTCGAGAAACTCGCGCGCCAGATCTCCCCAAGACGGCCACCCTACGGGCGCGTAGAGGGCGCTGATATGGTAGCCGCGCGTGCGGCCGTCTCCGGCCGCCGTCGGACGCCACTCACCACGGGCGAGCATCTCGGTCTTCTGCCAGTTCTCGATCAGGCCGGCGCAGGCCTCGCATCGGTAGCGCGCCGTCTCAGGCTGCCCTTCATCCCAGATGACATTCCCCCACGCCAGCACCTGATAGTGCCCGCAGCGCGGGCAGGGCACGTAGTACCGCCGCTGATCGCTGACCCGATAGAGCGCCTCAATGCGGCTCACGCCCTCGATCGTCGGGGTTGATACTGCCAGGATCTTGCGCTGCGTGCCATACGCTGCGGTGCGCTTGACTGCCAGGTGCAACGGATCGCCCTCGCCGTCTGCGTCCGCAGGCCAGGCGTCGAGCTCGTCGGCAAGCACGTACTTTGCCGGCAAGCTCCGCAAGCCCACGGCGCTATTGGCGCCCGTCAGGATCAGCACGCCGCCGCTGAATTCCTTCATCAGGACCGTATTGCCCGAGTCGCGCGAGCGCGGATCCTTCACGCGGCCGCACAGCACCGGCGTGCTCTCGATCAGGTCGTCGAGGCGCTGCTTCGAGAATCGCTTCGCCATCTCGACCGTCGGCTGCACGAGCAGGATCGGCGCAGGTGCATGATGCATCAAGTATCCGCAGGCATTGAGCAGCACCTCGGTTCCGCCCACCTGCGCCGACTTCACGAACACCACCCTCTCGCAGTCGGATGATGGCGACAGCGAATCCATGATCTCGCGCAGGTACGGTGTGCGGTCCGTGCGCCACGGCCCCGGCTCGGGCGACGTGTTGCCGAGTATGCGGCAGCCGTCCGCCCACTGGCTCACTGTCAGCTGAGGCGGCGGCAGCAGCGCATCGAGAGCGCGGCGCCAGACCTCTTCAACCGTCGGCATGGATCCCTCGCAGCGCTTCCTCGAGCGCATCGCGCAGCAGACGGCGCGCTTCCACTTCGCTGCGGCCCGCGACCGTTGCCGCGACGCGGTCCGGCAGCGCCAGCAGCCGGTCGCGCAGCGACGCGAGCCCTGCCGCCCAACGCTGCTCGACCGCCGAGGCCTCCAGCAGCTCGCCGCGCCGCTGGCGCACTTCGAGCTCGCGCAGCTCGGCCAGGGCGACGGCTTTGCGCCGGTCGGCTTCCGCCTTCGAGACCGCTGCGCGCTGCTGTTTCGCCCGGGGCATTTTATGACCAAGTGCAATGACCAAGCGCAAGGGAGGCCCGGGCGGAAGGCAGGCCGCCCGGGCAAGCTCGACTACTTCGAGTCTCCCAGCGCTTCGGCCGGGAGCTTGTTACGCTGGCCCGGTCTGGCCGGCGGCGCCGAGCTTGACAGTGACGATGCCCGTCGCAGCAGCGGCCGGCTTCACCGCCACGCCCACCAGCGGCTTCGAGCCCGTGCCAGGCGTCTTCGTGCAGGCCGTGCCGTTCCAATACAACAGGTCGCCGACGGCAATGTCCTCAGCCGCCACCTTCGGCAGCATGAAGACGCCCTCGGTGGCAAGCTCCACGGGTTCGCCCGATGCAGCGTCGTAGGCCGCGACACCGCGGATGGCGCCCACGACAACGTACTGGCCGCTCGTCACCGCCGACGGCGCCGTGACGGTCAGCGTCTTTCCTTCCTGGACATAGTTCTTCATTCGAGACCTCTCGAGCTCTTGATCTGGAATACTCTCTGCTCCGGCGCAGTCAGGCGCGCAATCTCGCGGTCGATCGCCGCGAGCGCCTCCACCTGGCGGCCGTACTCCACGCTGCGCTCGCCGAACTGAATCTTCAGGACGCCGAGCGTGCGAACAATCTCGTCGCGTTTTGTTTGAAGCTCAGCCAGCGTCACGAAGCGCTCCCTGGATTCTTGAAGGCGCCGCGGTGATCAATCGCGCCGGCCCCCAGATGCCAGACCACGCGGAACTCCGTGCCGAGCGTGTTCCAGCCCGGGCGCGACTCGACGCGCGGCCCTTCGTAGCCAGACAGCTCGGCGTATTCGAACACGGGAGCGTCGGCCGGATCACAGAACAAATACCACGCAATCTGATTGCGCAGGTCGAAACGCGGCTCGATCACCGGCGTGAGCCCGCGCGCCGCCGTCTCCGCCTGCGAGCTCGAAGTGGGATACAGCTGCGCCAAAAGTTGATCGATCAAGTTTTCGTACTTCGCCGGCGCGAGGATGTAGCGCGGCGCAACGCCGATCGGATTGCCGCTGGCATCCACCTGCTTGCGGATCGCCAGCCGCGCTGCCGCGATGTCCTGATTGGTCGGCACGGTGCCCGTCGCGGCCAGGTTGCTGTGGTCGGCGTGGAAGACCGCTTTGCCATCGGCGAGCTTCGGATTCGCGATGACGGTGTCGACCAGGAACGACTCGAACCACGCACGGGCGCCGCGGCTCATCTTCGCCGACAGATCAGCGAGCGCGCCGACGTCGTCGTTCACGAGCGTCTGGAAGCTCACGCTGAAGCCGCGCGCATAGCTCGCCAGCTTGTAGCTCGCGAGCTCGCGCCCCTCGATGGTGCCGAAGGTGATCTCTCCGTTTTCGTTCACCTGCGCGAGCGCCGGCCCGTCGCTCACTTCGAGAATGTGGCGCGCGCGGAAGTCGCTCATCGTCGTGCGGCGGAACACCTGCGCGACCGGGCTCGGCGAGCGCCGGAGCTCGAACAGGCTCTTGTTGAACACCTCGGCCAGCAGCGCGCTGAAGTCGCTCGTCGTGTGCGCGCGCGCGAGCAGCTCGGTCGGGCTGCCCAGCGTCGACAGCCCGCGCTCCGCGAGCAGCCGCTTCGCCAGGTCCGCGAAGCGCGCATAGGCGAACTCGCGGCCCTCCTTCGGCTCGTGGCGCGCGTCGATGCGCGAGTACAGGCCGTCGGCCATCCGTTCGATGAGCCCGTCGCGCGAGTCGCGCACTACGACAGCCGGCTGCCGGTTGTCGATCGGCGGGATCGCCTGCGCGGCCTCGGCAATCAGCGCCTCCCGCACCGCGGCGAGGTTCTGATGATGCTCGGCCGCTGCGTCAGCGGCCGCCTCCGGCAGGCCGAGCGCGGCCGCAATGCTCCGCGCCTGCACCTGCAACTCATTTGCATGTTCCATATCTTCTACTCCTTTTGCCCGAATTGTCGCCCCCGGATCCGCTCCCAGCGGAACCAGTGAAACCTCGCGCGGCGTCCAGCGCACTGCTGTCTTGATGCGCTGGCCATCGCGCCGCTCTTCGCGCCATTCGTTGACCTCGTAGCCAACGCTGACGTTGCGGATCACGCCGGCGCGCACGTCCTCGACGATTCCCTGCGCGTCACTGCGCCGGCTGAAGCGCAGCCGCGCCAGCGCGCGCCCTTCCTCGAGCCACGCGGCCTCGACAGTGCCCAGCACGTCCTCGACCCGGTCGCGCCGATGCGCGTTCAGCACCGGCGCCCCGATGAGCGGCTCAAGGTTCACTGAGCCGGGCTCGAGAGAGAGCCGCTCCAGGAACTCGCCCTGCAGGTCGCGGCGCCGCACTTCGGCCCCGGTCGAGAAGACCGCCGTCACCGTGCCGGCCTCAGCGTCGAACGTCGCGGGCTCCAAATTCGCGTTTCGGATCAACAGGTCCATGAAACTTCTCCAGCACGTCACGCAGGTCGGCCAGCTGCCCCAGCCTGCGCTCCGGCAGACAATTCAGCACGCCTTGAAGCCTCTTCACCAAGCTCCAGGCATACGCCAGGTCGTCGCGTTCGCGCCGCCACTGCTTCATTGCTCCGCCTCCGCCGCCGGCGTCGGCTGTCCCTGCTGCGTGGTCTTGCGCGGATCGCTGTCGAGAGTCAGCCCCAGCGCATCGGCGCGCGCGTTGTCATCGGCGATCTCGCGGTCGATATCTTCTGCGCGCCATCCAGTGCGGCCCACAACCTCGGACCGCGACGTGAAGCCGGCGCGCACGCGGAGCAGGTCCGTGAGCACCTCCGCGCGCCGGTCGAGCATCTCCACCTCAGGCGCCACCCAGCGCCGGACCGTTGCGTCGGCGTCCGCCGGCAGCACGCCAGCCGCTGCCGCCAGCGCCGCCCAGCGCTCGACCACCGGCTGGCAGAACATCGGCACGAGCAGGGCGTACTGGACGGCCTCGACGGTGCGCCGGAACTCGAGCAGGCCGTGCCGGCCGCTGGCGAAAGTCACCGCCGACAGGTCGCCGCTCAGTAGCTCATACGGGATGCCCAGCCCGGCTGCGATCCGCCGCAGCTGCGCCCGCACGAAGGGATCGAAGTGCGCGCCAGCGTCGGGCGGCTCGGAGAACTCGATGTCCTCGCCCGGCTGCAACCGAACCATCACGCCGGGTTCGAGCGCCGGTACGGCGCCGTTCTGCGCCAGCGGATTGCTGCCGTCCGGCGTCCGCACGAAGCCCGAGAACAGCGCGCCCACCTTCGCGCGTGTCAACGCCGTCTGAAGGTACTCGTCGAGCTCGCGCAACGCGATGAGCACCGGCGCCAGCCACGAGACGCCGCGCATCGCACCGGGCGCGAGCGGCCGATAGACGTGCAGGCAGCGCTCCGCCGGCACATAGACCGAATCCACAGCCCCCGCCAGCGCCGGATTGCGCGGGAACAGCCAGTAGCCGACAGACCGGGCGCCCTCATAGCGGATCCCGGCCAGCGTCGAACCATCCGTGCGCGACTCGTCCAGGTGCTCGGGCCCGAGAATCTGAAGCCGCAGCGGCACGCCCGGCGCCGCCTCGTCCACCTGGAGCACGACGAAGGCCTCGCCGGCTACGATGACCGTCTCGAGCAGCAGCCGCCCAAGCGCGACCCAGTCCAGGCGCCCGCCGGCGTCGCATACCGCCGTCCAGCGGTCCCAGGCGCGCTGCACCGCGCGGTCCAGGAACAGCGCAGTCACGCCGTCGCCTCCCCAGCAGGCGTTCGTCAAACTCTCGACCGCGCGCCGGGCGACCGCGTTGTTGGCGAACTCGTGCTGCGCCCTGGCGCGGAGCACGGCAGGAGAGGTCCAAGGCGAGTTCGGAGCCGCCGGCGCAGGGTTCCAGTCCGGCAGCCGCGAGACAGGCCGCGCCGCATCCCAGGCAAAAGAACGCCCGGCGAGCCGCGCCGCAATGGCCCGCCGGGCACCTCGGAGGATGGAATGGACGTTCACCTACTATATATTGTATCAGATGCTGTCAATACCACAACATTTTGTGGTCTGACGCTAGCGAGGTTGTGTGATCAGCCTACCCGCCCCGGACGCCGCCGAAAAATCCTTTGACGGTGGCGGTAGAATCTTCGCAATATCTTCGCCATCCGCTTTCTTGCCCACTACCGCTACAGCGCTACACGCTACACCCCTATAGAGTGAGGGGTGTAGCGCAGCAGTGTAGCGGATGTAGCGCTACATGTAGCGCTGATTTTTTTCAATAACTTAGCGGCGCTAGATGGAGGGATGTAGCGCGAAATGTAGCGCGCTACATGTAGCGCGAGTGTAGCGCGGTCTGTGGTGCGCGCATTCATTGAATTTCCTCGGAGGATTCCTGTGACAGCAGCGCCACCCGGCCGTCAGATAACTTCATGAAAATGCCACGCTTACGGATCAGGGTGGTGCGGATGGAGCTTTCTTCTGTGTTCAGCGTCTCGGCCAGCTCACCAACACTCATCGGCCCGCGCTTCAGCAGGTGCGCCATCCGCTGCGCGATGGTCATCCGCTCCGCCAGCTCCGGCACGCTCGCGGCCTCGGCCGGACGGATGGTGATGAACTCGCCGAAGCGGATCTCGAAGGCCAGCGGCCGCTCGAGCCGCCCGAGGTTCGCCTTCTTGTGATAGAGCCCCACCTGCACGACCTCGTCGCCGCCGACCGCCTCCGTGCGCTTGACGAACCACGCGGAGCGGCAGCTGTTGTGCCAGAACACGCTGCCGAACGGCTTCGAGTCGGCGCCCTCCGCTTTGCTCACGTGCGCGATAAGCAGGCTGCCCAGCCCGATGCGGCGCAGCGCCTGGAAGAACCGCAGCGCGCTCTCAGCCGCCTCTGGCGGCCCGTCGCAAGCCAGCGCCGCGCTGTCGACGACGACATACATGGCCCGTGTGTCGCGCGCCAGCCGTCGCAGCGCGTCCGCCTCTTCGCGTAAGGGCAGCCGGCACCGGACGTAGTGGATGCCTCGAGGCGGATCTCCGCACATCTGCCGGAGGCGTTTCGCGTGAACGGCGGCGTCCAGCTCCCAGTCGGCGTAGATCACCTGGACTCCACGCCGCGCCAGCTGCACTGCGCAGTGCAGCGCAAGCAGGCTTTTGCACGATCCGCCGTCTCCGAACAAAATCGTCGGATGATGTTTTAGCAGCGGAAGGCCGTCGACGTGCCATGCCTCGTCCTCGTCCGGCAGCGGCGCAACGGCCAGATCGACGGATGGCGAACCGGCGCGCTCCGCTGCCATCACGCGCTGACAAAGGTCCTCGAGGATTGCGGTCCAGTCGACATCCTTGCCGCCGGCACGCGCTGCGATCAGCTTCGCCCGCTCGGATCTCGCGCGTGCGCTCGACAGATTGAAGTCGGCGGAGGAAACGACGCCATCGACGCCCCGGGCCCCGGGCAGCCAGCAGCGCACAGTCAGCTCGCCCACGAGCGCGCCGCCCTCTCGCGCCAGGCGGTCAACCTCGAGCTCAGACGCGATGCCGGGCAGCCGCAGGACGAAGCGGTCCTCGTCGAGCCGCTCGAACTCGCGCTGCGCCGTCGGATCGTCGGGGTGCGCGTGCGGATCGTAGCGTGCGATGGATTCAGCGATGCGCAGCACCTCGTCGTCCTCGAGGGGCGGATCGCACAAGCGCGCGTTCAGGTGCGCCAGCACCAGCCGCAAGTCCTCGACGTCAGCGCCGCGCGCCCGCAGCACGCCGGCGACGGATGCGAGCTCCTGGTTGCGCCGGCCGCGCGGGATCTTCGAGCCGGCGCTAGATGGCACAGTAGCGCGCACAGCCCGCTGTCTTCTCCGCGCGATCTCGAGCAGCCATTGCGGCGCCTCAGCCAGATGCAGCAGCGCCTTCGCGCCCTCGATGCCGTCCCACTCGTAGCGCTTCCCGCTCGGATGGATGGACGGCGCGACGATGATGTAACCGCCACTCGACTTCACGTCAACGCCTGGGGCGATCGGTCCGCAGCGCAAGCCTGGGACGTGTTTGAAGATGATGTGTCGGCCACCGCCCCCGGTAATGGCCTCCGCGGTGTCAGGCCAGCGGCCATGCTCCGAGATCCACGCCTCGATGGTCTCGTTGCCGCCGTTTCGCGGGTCGATGTCGACCACCAGCCAGCCGCTCGGCTCGCCTGTTGGCACTGCGACGTTCGCACTCGGCCACTGCCTCCACCACTGGTGAATCTGCCTCTCGTCGGTAGCCGCGGCCTTAAAGCTCCCCTGCACCAAAGGCTCCTTGGCGCGCGGCCGGATCGGGAAGACCGGGACACGGTGCTTGGCGTACCAGAGCGCGGCCTCAAGCAGGCTCATCGCCCGCGCGCCCCCCAGCGCAGAATCGCGACCGCGACGCGGTAAAAAAGCCGCCAAGCCAGCGGCACGCGCCGACCACGGGTGTCGTAGGACGCCGCGAGCAGCTCCCAGTAGTCGTCCAGCGAGTACGCCCTCACGCCCGCACCTCCGCGCCCTGATGGGCGTCGAAAGGCGCCAGCGGGCCCGTGCGAAGGTAGCGGACGCTGCGGCCGAACTGCCGCCAGATGAGACCGCCGCGGCCAGGGTTCTCAGGCGTTCCGCGGCCTGCGCGGCGATCCTCAAGCCGCCAGTTTCTCAGCGTTCCTGGAACCAGGCTCAGGATAGCCGCCGCTTCATCCTCGCGCAGCCAACATTTTTGCTCGGTTTTGTTTGTCATGCCCCATACATAAGGCATGATTGGTGGACAATCCGGACTGTCCGGACAGTTCCGTTATGACTCGAGCGCTTTCTCGAGTGCCCTTAGGCTGTCGAGGCGAATCGGTTTGCCGGCGAGCAGCCGCTGAACCGTCTTTTCGCTGATTCCGGCTCGCTCCGCCAAGGTTTTGTGCGCTAAGCCGCGCCGGCGGAGCTCTTCGCGAAAGTGAGCCGCTTTCCTGTCCCATCGCGGCCCTTCGTCCGCGCTCAGGCGCGCCTTCCAAAACGCGATCCGGCCGGTGAAGAACGACTGGTATGCTTGCAGGTGTTCTGGCGTGATGCGATACCCCTCTGGTAGCTCAAGCGTGCGCTCGATTTCAGGAACAGGGACATCAACCCAATAGGTGAGGCGCGTCTCGCGGCCCAGCCAGTCGTTCATCCGGTGCTCTATGCGCCTCTCGCGGCGCAGTGGGGGATACGGTTGAATGCCCAGGCGGAATGCGGTAGCAATCGTCTCCCTAACAACCGCTTCTAGGTCCTCAGGCGTCTTCGCCTTCGCGGCCGCGATGGCGTCGAAGATATCGAGCAGCGCTTCGTCGCACTTCTTTCGTTTCTCGAGAAAAGCGGCATAAAGTTCCGCCAATTGAACGTCTAATCCTTTGCCCATCCCATCACCTCCCTATATCGTTCCGCCACTGCATTGATGAACGGCCGCACTGCTTCCACGAGCAGATGCGCAGTAATATAGCGCTCCGAAACTCCCTGCACAAGTGCGTGACCCAGCGCGACGCGCGCCAGATCCGGAGGCGTCCCTGCCTCGGCCAGCCGCGTGCGCATGGTGTGCCGCAGGTGGTGCGGGCTTGGCACGCCGCGGTTGCGCACGGCAGGCCATAACGGGCGCATCGGATCGGCCGGCGAAGGGAAGATCCAGTCCGCTTCGTTCGGCAGCCAGTCCTCGCCGCGATACCGGCGCAGCCAATGCTCGAGCCAGTCGGCGAGCGGGACCACATACGGCCGGTCTCCCTTCACGACGCGGAAGCGGATCAGCCGCTTTTCGAAGTCGACGTCGTTCCACTTCAAGTTCGTCACACTACTGGCGCGGGCTCCCGTCAGCAGCGCCGTCAGCCACCAGGCGCGCTTCACGGGCGAGAGTTTCCGGACGGCGGCCCACCACCGGCGCAACTCTTCGTCGTTCAGCGCCCAGTCGCGAGGCTTGACGCGAGGCAGCGAGCAAGCCGTCGTCGGCGACTCCGGTAGGTCAGGGTGGACCTTCCTCGCCCAGTTGTATACGGCGCGGAAGACGCGCAACGTAAGAGCCGCCGTTGCGGCGCCGTGCTTCTTGGCAATTGCGGCAAAGCGCGCGCGGACGCCAGCGCGGTCGAGCGCCAGCACGTCCAGGCGCTGCGGCAGCATGTCTGACAGGTAATGCTCGAGCATGTAGCGGTAGTCGGCTGCCGAGCGCGGCGCCAGTTGCTTCTGCTCGATGTAGGAGTCGAGCGCTTCCTCGAGCGTAGGGATCGGCGCCGTTCCGGGCGGCCTCGGCTTCAGGTCGCGCCAGACGGTCATCGCCTGCCGGCGCGCTTCGGCCAGGCTCAACTCGCCGAGCACGCGCTTCACTTGCCGGCCAGCAACGCGGCGGATTAAGCGGAAGGTCTTGGAGCGCGCGCCGCAGCGGACCACGAGCCCAGGGACGCCGCGCACCACCCAGTCGCCCGAGCCCAGCGGCAGGGCGTCGATGGCGGCTTGCGTCGGTTCGACTACTTTTCGGCGCGGCTTGTCGGCGCCCGGGAAGGGCAGGACGTTCGACTTCGGCATACGTTCCCTCGGATTCCCTCGCTCCACTAACTCGCACCTAACTGGCCGCGAGGGAACCTCAAGGGAAACTTTACTGCGAATTTCCGGGAATGTCAAGCGGTGACATGGAGTTTTGTAATCTATTAATAACAAGCTACTTACCGAGATGGCAATAGACTTGCAATGACAACTACTCAGGGAACTTTTAATCAGGTGGTCGCGGGTTCGAGTCCCGCCCGGCTCACCATCCAGGCGCTTACGCCAGAATCCCCTTCACCACGTGCGCCTTCTCCACGCCCGTGAGCCGTTGGTCCAGCCCCTGATACCGGTACGTGAACCGCTCGTGATCGATCCCGAACAGGTGCAGCAGGGTCGCCTGAAAATCGCGCACATGCACCGGATCGCGCACAATGTTGTAGCTGAAGTCGTCCGTCTCCCCGTACACCACACCGCCCTTCACGCCTCCGCCCGCCATCCAGAGCGAGAAACACCGCGGGTGATGATCCCGTCCGTAATCGGTCGGCGTCAGCTTGCCCTGGCAATAAATCGTCCGCCCGAACTCGCCGCCCCAGATGACAACCGTGTCCTCCAGCAGCCCGCGCTGCTTCAGGTCCTGCACCAGCGCCCACGTCGGCTGATCCACGTCCTTGCACTGCGCCGGCAGCACCTCCGGCAGATTCCCGTGCACGTCCCACCCGCGATGGTAGATCTGCACGAACCGCACGCCCCGCTCCACCAGCCGCCGCGCCATCAGCGCACAGTAAGCAAACGTCCCCGGTTTGTCCACTTCCGGTCCGTACATCTCCTTCACCGAGGGCGGCTCCTTGCTCAGGTCCGTCAGCTCGGGCACCGACGTCTGCATCCGGAACGCCATCTCGTACTGCTCCAGCCGCACCCGCGTCTCCGGATCGTTCCAGCGCTCCGCCTCCAGTTCGTTCAGCGCCTTCACCCCGTCCAGCATCTTGCGCCGGATCGCCGGCGGCACGCCTTCCGGATTGTTGATGAAGAGCACCGGGTCGCCTGTCGATCGCAGCGCGACGCCAGAGTATTCCCCCGACAGAAACCCGCTCGACCACAGCCGCGCCGAGATCGCCTGCACGTTCGCCCGCGGATGCGTATGTGATGCGGTCAGCACAACGAACGTCGGCAGATCCCGGTTCATCGAGCCCAGCCCGTAAGCCAGCCACGACCCGATGCACGGCTTGCCCGCGATCATGAACCCCGTCTGGATGAACGTGATCGCCGGCTCGTGGTTGATCGCCTCCGTGTGCATCGACCGGATGATGCAGATGTCGTCCACCATCCTCGCCGTATAGGGCAGCAGTTCGCTCACTTCCGCCCCGCATTTCCCATGGCGGGCGAACTTGAACACCGACGGCGCGATCGGAAACCGGCTCTGCCCCGATGTCATCGTCGTCAGCCGCTGCCCCTGCCGGATCGATTCCGGCAGATCCTGGTCGAACAGCGCCTCCATCTTCGGCTTGTAATCGAACGTCTCCTGCTGCGGCGGCGCGCCCACCATGTGCAGATAGATCGCCCGCTTCGCCTTCGGCGCGAAATGCGGCAGCTGCGGCCGCGTCTCGGCGTCCAGCAGCCGGGCCAGCGCCAGCCCGCCCAGGCTCTGTCCGCCCAGCGAGAGCAGCCTCCGGCGCGATACAAGCGGAATCATTTGCTCAGCACCTCGTCCAGGTTCATCAGCTGATTGGCCACCATCGTCAGCGCCGCGAGCTCGGCGGCCGAAACATTCTCGGGCGGTTTTGATTCGCCCTGCGCGATCAGTTTCCGCGCGTCTTCGAGGTTCGAGTCGTAATGCCGCAGAAACGCGCGGTAAGCGTCCCTCACGATGTCGAGTTCCCGCTCTTCCAGCATCCGGCTCATCAGCCGCTGCGCCATGTACTGAAACCGCGCCTCGCCCGAAGCCTCCGCCATCGCCCGCGCAGCCATCGCCCGCGCAGCCTCCACGAACGTGACATCGTTCATCACCGCCAGCGCCTGCAGCGGCGTGTTCGTGCGCTCCCGCCGCACCGTGCAGAACTCCCGCGACGGCGCATTGAAAATCTCCAGCAGCGCCGGCGGCGCCGTCCGCTTCCAGAACGTATACAGCGACCGCCGGTACAGCGCGTCGCCCGAATCCCGCTTGTAAAACCGCGTGTCCGAGCCATGCATCGCCACCGCCTCCCAGATCCCGTCCGGCTGATAGGGCTTCACGCTCGGTCCGCCCACCGCCGGAACCAGTAATCCCGAAGCCGCCAGCGCCGTGTCCCGGATCGCCTCAGCGTCCAGCCGGAACCGCGGTCCCCGCGACAGCAGCCGGTTGTCCGGATCCTTCTCAAGCTTCTCCGGTGTCGCCAGCGCTGCCTGCCGGTACGCCGAAGACGTCACCAAAAGCCGGAAAAACTTCTTCACATCCCAGCCCGATTCCCGGAATTCCACGGCCAGCCAGTCCAGCAGTTCCTGGTTCGCCGGCGGCTCGCCCTGCGAGCCGAAATCCTCGGCCGTTTTCACAAGTCCCGTGCCGAAAATCTCCTGCCAGAAACGGTTCACTGTCACCCGCGCCGTCAGCGGATTTTCCTCCGAAACCAGCCACTGCGCCAGCCCCAGCCGGTTGCGCGGCAGAGACGCCGGCATCGGCGGCAGCACCGCCGGCGTGTTCGCCTCCAGCCGGTCCCGCGGCGCATCGTACATCCCGCGGTACAGCAGATGCGCGTACGGCTTCTGGTCCTGCCTCTCTTCCATGACATGCGTGATCGCGCCGCGCCGCCGGATCGCGCGCTTCTCCAGATCCAGCTTCAGCAGCTCTTCCTCTTCCGCTGAAAGAACCGGCCGGAAGATCCTCAGCGAGGCGAACGCCCCGCCCTCGGCTCTCTTCGGCGTTCCTGCCGTCAGCGGCGCATTCGCGCGGAATTCCGCTTCGAACCGCGCCTTCGCGTCCCGCGTTGTCACGCTCTCCCGGCCGTTGATCCACAGCCGCACGCCCAGCGGCTCGCCCGTCCCGTCGTAGTGGAACTCCACCCGGTTCCACGTTCCTGGCACAAGTTGATCCAGATGTCCCGCGGCGATTTCATACGATTTGCCGTCCTCCGTATGGAACCGCACGCGCGGAATTCTGGAGCTGACATAAAAGCCCCATCCCCGCCGTTTTTTTTCGTCGATTTTTTCGATCTGCTCGGCGATGATGAAGCCTTCTTCGCCAGGCGGGAAAAGAAAATGGGCTGACACCGTGAACGCCTGCGAGCCGCCGAGGGCGGGTGCGCCCGGCGCCTCCAGCGCCGTCCCCTTCAGATGCAGCGCCAGCCCCCCGTCGGGACCAGCCCCCAGAGCCTGTCCGGCCCCGAAATCCAGCTCCGTCTCTCCGCCCGGCCCCGACACCCGGATCCGTCCCGGGAAATCCAGCCGGAACAGCTCCGCCTCCTGCCGCGGCCTCCGCCCTTCGGATGCCAGCAGCGAACGCAGCACCCGCTCCCGCGCCTCGATCTCCTCCCACCGCGCCCGGTCCGCCGCGGAAGGCACAATCGCAATCGGCGGCGGATCGTAAATATTGCCGTCCATCGCATGCTGCGTCGTGTTGCGGAAAAACGCCGTCAGCGCATAAAAATCGCGCTGGCTGATCGGGTCGAATTTGTGGTCGTGGCAGGTGGCGCAGCCCACCGTCAAACCGAGAAAAACCGCCCCCACCGTGTCCGCGCGGTCTTTCGCATACATCGCCTCCACTTCCTCGATGATCACCCCGGCTTCGTTCGTCGTCACGTTGCATCGCTGGAACCCCGTCGCGATCCGCTGCTCCAGCGTCGGCGCCGGCAGAAGATCCCCGGCCAGCTGCTCGATCGTGAACCGGTCGAACGGCATGTTCTCGTTGAACGCCCGGATCACCCAGTCCCGGTAGGGCCACATTTCGCGGTAATTGTCGATGTGCAGCCCGTGAGTGTCCCCATAACGCGCCGCGTCCAGCCAGTAGCGCGCCCGGTGCTCGCCATAGTGGGGAGAAGCCAGGTACTTGTCGACGAGCTTCAGATAATCGCCCTCCGGATCGGACGACCGCACGAAAGCCGCCACGTCTTCCGGGTCCGGCGGCAACCCCGTCAGGTCGTACGACAGCCGCCGCACCAGCGTGTGCCGCGGCGCCTCAGGCGCGGGCGCCAGTCCCATTCTCTCCAGCCGCGCCAGCACAAACCGGTCCACCGGGTTCCGCACCCAGTCTGTCCGCTTCACCTCTGGCATCGCCGGCCGCGCCGGGGCGCGGAACGCCCAGTGCTCCTGCCACTCCGCCCCGGCTTCGATCCACCGCCGGATCGTCGCGATTTCCTCCGGCTTCAGCGTCTTGTGCGCCTGCGGCGGCGGCATCCGCCGCGACGCCTCCTTCGCCGTGATCCGCTGATACAGAAGGCTCCGCTCCGGCTTGCCCGGCACGATCAGAGGCCCGGCCTTCCGCGTCGAATACAGCCCCTCTCTGACATCCAGCCGCAGGCCCGCCATGCGGGTCGTCCGGTCGTTGCCGTGGCAATGAAAACAGTTGGCCGACAGGATCGGCCTCACTTCCTTCTGGAAATCCGGCCCCGCCCCCCAGGCCCGCCCCAGAGACACCACAAATGCCGCTGCTGCCAGAAACTGTTTCATTGTGCCCAGATTGCCCGCCATTCTATCCGAACCGGCGGCCGGTGAAAAGGGGATTCGACTCAACTCCGCCGCCGCCGTGCCGATAAGCCCGGCAGCGGCGCCTCTCCCGCCCGCGGGATTGCGTCCGCCCGGAGGCATTATGGCCATCGAAACCAGACCCGCCGAATCCGTGCCATGGGCGCTTGAAAACCTTCCCCCTTTCTCCCCTGTCGCCATGAGGCTCGTCGCCCTCCTCTCCGACGAAAACGTCCACGTCGATCACGTCAGCCGCTTCATCGCCGCCGAGCCGGTCTTCGCCGCGCGCGTCCTCCAGCTGGCCAACTCGCCGCTGTTCGCCCTCGTCCGGCAGGTCACCTCCATCCCCCAGGCCGTCATCATCGTCGGACTGGAGCGCGTCAAGGCCATCGCTCTCACGCGCGCCCTCGGCGACTACGTCGCCCCAGTCCTCCGCAGAAAAGCCCTCGCCCTCTGCTGGCGCAATACCTTGGCCGGCGCCATCGCCGCCGAACTCCTCGCCCCTCCCTTCCGCCTCGACCCCGCCGCCGCCTACACCGCCGGCCTGCTCCGCGACATCGGCCGCCTCGCCCTCCTGGTCAAATACCCGGAAGCCTACTCCAACGCCATCGACATCGCCCGCGAGGGCGCCGACCTGCGCGAAACCGAGCGCAGCCTCTTCGATCTCGATCATTGCCAGGCAGGCCAGTGGATTGTCCAGCGCATGTTCCTCCCGGAAGAAATCTGCCGCTGCGTCGTCCATCATCACGACGCAACCATCCCGGACGACTGGGAACTCGTCCGCCTCGTCCACACTGCCGACTCTCTCGCCGACGCCCTCGGCTTCGCCATCCTCCCCTCGCCCGCTCTTCCGCCCCCGGAGAAAGTCCTCGAGCTTGTCCCCGGCGCCCAGCGTCACGGCAACCTGCAGCCGGAAGCCCTCTTCGCCGAAATCGAGCGCCGCATCGCCGCCCTCGCCTGACCCGCGCCACGCCCCCGGGTCCGTGGCCTCCCCCTTGTCACAGCTCCCCCGCTGATGCATCTTCAAAATGGAGGCCGCTTCCATGATCCCGCCCCCCTTCGAATCGGTGGTCTGCCCCATCGACTTCAGCGACTGCTCCGCCAACGCTCTGCGCTGGGCCGCCTGGCTCGCCCAGACCTCCGGCAAGCCGCTCCGCCTGCTTCATGCCGTCCACGTCGATACGCCCGCCTATCTCACTCCGGAGCGCCGCGAGCAGATTCTGGAAGAATGGAATGAGATCCGCAAACACGCCGAGCAGCATCTGAAAGAGTGGGCGAAACAGTTTCTCCCGGAAGGCATCGACGTGCGTTACGATATCTCCGACGCTCCCCCTGTGGAGGCCATCATCGCCGCCGCTCACCGCGCCAACGCCTGGGTCGTGATGGGCACCCATGGACGCACCGGCTGGCGCCAGGTCTGGCTCGGCTCCGTCACCACCCGGACCATCGAACAGGCCAAAGTCCCCGTGCTCGCCATCCCGCCAGACAAGACCATTTGCCCGAAATAGTTCACCTCCATGCCTGACTGGTTGCTCGCACTCCTGTTCGCCGGCGGCTACATCGCCCTCATGAAATGGGTCCTCCCCCGCTTCGGCGTGCCCACCTGAATGAGCCCCTCCTGCGGCGTCGAGTCTCGGCGCCCCCGCCAGTCTGACGAACCGTCCGGGCAAAACCCGGGGGAATAAACCGCCCCTTTGCCTCGGTACTTCAGGCTTTCCCCTGATACAATCCGGCCTCTCCCTTCCCGCATGATTGGAGGAGAAAAGTCCATCAGGGCAACGCCCGGAAGACATGGGGGGATCGGCCATGCTCTCGGACCGCATCGTTCTTCTCGCCCGCGACCTCGAGGCGGCCAGCGAGCTCCGCGAAATCGTGGCGCAATGCAACCCGTTCCATGAAATCCTTACGCTCGACGCGGGAGATCCTGCCAGAATCCAGGATTTTCTCCAGTCTCTTGCCTCCGGAAAGCCGGATTTCGTCTTCGTCGAAATCCGCGATTTCAGGGACCTTGCCGAAGTTTTCGAACCGTTGATGAACGCCGATCCTGCCCTCCGCCTTCTCGTCTACGGCAGGAAAATTGAGAATCACACCTATCTCGAACTCCACCGGCTCGGTTTTGGCAACCGCATCCTCCATCTGCCGGCGCGGCGCGAGCAGCTCGAGCGCATCACCGACGATCTCCGGACCAGCCACTCCGCGCCCCTGCCTCCCCCCGTCGAACTCTGCCCGGTCATCAGCTTCCTGCCAGGCAAGCCCGGCAGCGGCGCCTCCACGGCCGCCTGGCACTTCGCCGCCGCGTGCGCCGAACGCCTCCAGGGCCGCGTGGCGCTCGTCGATCTCGATCTCAACTGCGGCGTGCACAGCCTCTTCATCGGCGCCGCCTCGGGAATGAACCTTTTCGACGCCATCTCCGTCGTCGACCACTCCGGCCGCCTCCCCGACGCCGAGTACCTCCCGTCCCGCGACGGCGTCCTCATCCTCAGCACCCAGCGCCGCTGCCGCTCCTCGCGCATTGATTCCCGTCTGTTCGACAATTTCCTCACCGCCGTCCGCGCCGCCTGCAACCTCGTCGTCGTCGATCACTCCGGCAACTGGGAGCGGTTCTCCGTCCAGGCCATGAAGGCTTCCGCCGTCGTCTTCTGCGTCTCCGGCAACGATTACCTCTCCCTCGCCCAGACCCATCGCGCGGCTGCGCTCATCGAGGAAGAGGGATTTCTCGGCTCGGTCCGCCTGATCCTCAACCGCCACGGCTCCAGTTTCAGCGTCCCGGTCGAGGAAGCCGCCCGCCTCGCCGGTTTCCAGATCGCCGCCACCCTCCCCAACAGCTTCAGCCAGCTGCAGACGGCCCTCCGCCGCGGCCGCCGGGCCGATCCCCGCAGCGCCTACTCGTCCGCCCTCGCCGATCTGGTCACTCAAACCCTCCGTTCCCTGCGGCTGTACCGCGAGGAAGACAAGGCCCAGATCCAGCGCTGGGAGGACTCCCGCAGCTGGCTCGCCGCGCTCGGCCTCTCCAGGCGCCGGGCCTCCGCCCCGTCCTCCCCTCTCATTGGAAGATCCTGACCCTCGTCCGCTCCGGATCTTGCGCCCGGACGCCATTTTTCCGTCCGATTTTCCTCCTTCTTTTCCTGGCCATCTCAATTTTCCCCTTGGCAAAAGATCCCGATTCGCGTTAGCATAAACTCGATTCTCCTGCATGGACGCCAATATGACTCCGCTTCTAGCCGTCCTTTTGATGACTGCCGTCGCCCTCGCAGGGCTCGTCTGGGTCGCCCTTCGCCTGAACAAGGCCCTCCGTCCCGCCGCGGTGGACGTCGGCTGGTGGGATCACTTCCACCCTGCGAAATACGCGCCGCTGGCCCACCTTCTCGACGAAGACGAAGTCCGTTTCCTGCGCTCACAGCCGTCGTGCAGCTTCAGGATCATCCAGAGCTTTCGCGCCGAACGCGCCCGAATCTGCCTCCGGTTCCTGAATGAAATCCGGGACGATTTTGATCGTCTCCAGGCCGTCGGCCAGGCTCTCGTCATCGCCAGCCGCTGCTCTGCGTCCTTCCCCGAGGAGCTGCTCCGGCACCGCCTCCGCTTCACCCTCGCCTGGTGGCGCGTCCGGCTCTGCCTGCCCCTCTGGCGTCTCGGCCTCGCCGAGCCCGACACGGCGCCCCTGCTCGACGCCCTCCAGTCTTCCTCCGCCGCCGTCCGGCTCGCCTTCGCCCCCGCTTCCTGACGGCCCTTACCGCGAGGCTCTCAGCCAGGCTTTGGCCTCTGTCAGGCGTTCGAACCGCCGTTCCTCCTCACGGAACGCCCTGCTGTGAACCGTCCTCCGCCCGCGCGAGTGCTCCACAGGGTGCTTCAGGTGCAGCATCTCGTGATACAGAACGTACTCCACCACGTACTCCGGCACCTCCGCCCGGTCCAGCCACGAACTCAGCACGATCGCATGATGCGCGTGGTCGTAATGCCCCAGCAGCGTCCGCGAAAGCCGCCCGCTCCATCCCAGCTCCGGCTTCGCCATCAGCGGCCCGAAATACCGCTCCCGCAGCTTCTCGAACATCGCCTCCAGATCGTACGCCCGCCCCTTCGGCCCGCAGTGCTTCTTCCGGCTCCGCGCCGCACGCAGCAGCTGGTGCGTGTGCCGTACCTCTTTCCGGTGCATGTACTGCCGGTAGTGCCTCACCCAGTGTTCCGGCGGCGCCTTCCGGAACAGCCGCGACAGCAGAATCCAGGCCAGCGCCTCCCGCACCGTCGCCGGCGCGGCGGCCATCAGCTCGCTCAGCCGCACCTCGATCCCGGCTTTCGTCATGCGCAGCTTCCCCATCGTGGCCACGTACGGCCTCACCGCCACCCTCACTTCCGGCGCCGCCCCGCTGCGCGCCAGGCTGCCGTACACGCGGCGGAATATCTCCTCGGTCGTTTCGCGCGCCGGGAACAGCTCTCCTGCCAGCAGTTGCATCCCTCTCCCTGAATAGCATAATTTGAGATTTTCCCGTCTGTTGCCGCGGAAGCGGCCGCGGCGCGCCCTTCAACGGTCGAGGCGCCGCCCGCACATCGCCCTCCGCCGGCGCGCGGGCTGCAAGGGAGGTTTTTTTGTTGCGAGCCAAAATCAGTGCCGTCGGCGCCTGGGTTCCGCCGCGGGTCCTCACCAACGACGACCTGGCGCAGATGGTGGACACGTCCAACGAGTGGATCCTCGAGCGCACCGGCATCCGCGAGCGCCATATCGCCGATCCCGACATCGCCACCTCAGACATGGCGATCCACGCCGCCCGCGCCGCCCTCGCCAACCGGGGAACATCGGCGGAAGACGTCGATGCCATCATCCTCTGCACCGTCACGCCCGACCACATGTTCCCCTCCACCGCCTGCATCGTCCAGCACAAGCTGGGCGTCCGCCGCGCTTGGGGGTTCGATCTCGTCGCCGCCTGCTCCAGCTTCGTCTACGGTCTCACCACCGCCGCCCACCTCGTCGGCTGCGGCTCCCATAAGAAAGTCCTCGTCATCGGCTCCGACACCATGAGCCGCATCATCGACTACACCGACCGCGCCACCTGCGTCCTGTTCGGCGACGGCGCCGGCGCCTTCCTCGTCGAACCCGCCGCCGACGGCGAGCCCGGCTTCCTCGGTTTCCGCAACGAAATCGACGGCTCCGGCGGCGACGTCCTCATCATGCCCGCTGGCGGCTCCCGCATGCCCCCTTCCCACGAAACCGTCGACAGGCGCCTCCACTTCGTCCACCAGGAAGGCCAGGCCGTTTTCAAATACGCCGTCAAGAAAATGGGCGACATTTCCGCCGAATTGCTCGACGAACTCGGCATCTCCCCCTCGCAGGTCAAGCTCATGGTGCCCCACCAGGCCAACCGGCGCATCATCCTCGCCGCCGCCCACCGCCTCGGCATCAGCGAGGACAACGTCCTCATCAACATCGACCGCTACGGCAACACCACCTCCGGCACCATCCCCATCGCCACCTGGGAAGCCTGGCAGCAGGGGCGCCTCCAGAAAGGCGACATCGTCCTGTTCGCCGCCGTCGGCGCCGGCTTCACCGTCGGCGCCAACGTCTGGCAATGGGCCATCTAGCGGCCGCCCGGGTCCGCACTTCCGCCCCGCAAGACGGAACGGCGCACGCGCCCGGTGCGCTCCGCGCTTCTTTTGCCCACGCGCCTGTCAGAAATGGGAAGGGCCCGCAGCGCGGGCCCTCAAAGGGTGCCATCGGGTGGCAAACCTTGCGAACACGAGAAACTCGCGCTTACTAAGACGAGCGAGAATCCCGGCTTCGATACACTGTTGAAATTTTAAGCCCCGGGTGTATTCTGGTCAAGAGCTTTTTTTTCAGTCGGGGAGTTCTTCATGGCGCTCGTGCTTGGTCTGGATATTGGCGCCCGTTCTGTCGGATGGGCTCTTCTCGAAAAACAGGGAGATGAATGGAAGCGCATTGTCCGCGCCGGTGTGCGCGTTTTCGAAGCGGGAACGGAAGGCGATATCGAATCCGGGCGTGACAAATCCCGCGGCGCAACACGCCGCATCAAGCGTCTCGCCCGCCGCCAGATCCGCCGCCGCCGCCAGCGGGCTCGCGCCCTGTACCGCGCCCTCGCTGAGGCGGGTCTGCTGCCCGGAATCTCCCCGCAGCCCGGCAGCCCCATGTCCCTGCTCATTCAGCAGCAAATCAATGCGCTGGACGCCCAATTCCGGGCCAGGTATGCCGCCGAAACAGGGGTGCATCAGTTGCCGTATCTTTTGCGCGCTCGCGCTCTGGATCACCCTCTCGAACCGTTCGAGCTCGGCCGCGTCATCTACCACCTCGGCCAGCGGCGCGGGTTCAGGAGCAACCGCAAGGCTGAGTCTCGCAAGGCTGGGGCGGGAGATGAATCCAAAGCCAACGAGGACAGAGGCAAGGTGTATGAAGGCATCGACTCCTTGCGGACCGCCATGCAGCAGGCGGGCGCGCGCACCCTTGGCGAGTATTTCTCCCGTCTCAACCCCGCCGAAAAGCGCATCCGCGGCCGCTACACCCACCGCAGCATGTACGAGCAGGAGTTCGACGCCATCTGGACAGCCCAGAAAGCTCATCACCCCGCGCTCACCCGGGAATTCAAGGACCGGATCTCCGACATTCTTTTCCGGCAGCGCCCGCTCCAGGACAAGGAAGAATTCGTCGGCGAATGCTCGTGGCTCCCCGGCGAGAAACGCGCGCCGGTCTGGTCGCTCGAATTCCAGCGCTACCGGATTTGGGCCACGCTCAATCACCTCCGTATCACCGGCAACCGTTCCGCGCCGCGTCCGTTATCTCCTGAAGAGCGCGCCCTTCTGTTCACTTCTCTGGATGCAGCCGAGAAGCTCACAATCGCGCAGGCAAAGAAAGCTCTCGGACTGCGGCGAACGGCCGGATTCACCCTGGAAGAAGGCGGAGAAAATCACCTTCCCGGCAACAAGGTCGGCGCAAAATTTCATGCCATCCTTGGAAACCGGTGGACCAGCCTTCCGCCCGAAAAGCAGAACGAACTCGTCACCGTGGTCGCCCGCGCCTCGACGGACGAGGAGCTCGAGGAGGCTCTGCAGCGGGACTGGGGTCTGGATGGGGAGATGTCGCGCCGCATCGTGCGCGAGATCGTCCTGCCGTCCGGCTACGCCCTGCTCTCCCTCAGAGCCATCCGCGAAGTGATGCCCTTCCTGCAACAGGGTTACAGCGTGCAGGAAGCCAGACAGAAAGCCGGCATCCCGCTCGAACGGCAGGTCCCTGTCCATCCTCTGCTGCCCCCTCTGGCTGACAGCGGCGTCGCCGTCTTCAATCCTGCCGTCAAGCGTACGCTCACCGAGCTCCGCAAGGTCGTCAATGCGATCATCCGGCACTACGGAAAGCCCGACGAAATCCACATCGAGACCGCTCGAGAGCTGCGCAAATCCCGCGAGGAGCGGGCTGAAGACTCAAAACGCATGCGCGGGCGCGAGCGCGAGCGCGAGGCCGTCCGCGACCAGATCCACAAAGAGATCGGGATTCCACTGGACCAGATTAGCCGTGAAGATGTCTTGAAGGGTTTGCTTTACCGCGAATGCGAAGGGATGTGCCCCTACTGTGGACAAAGTCTCGGCGGCTTTGCCTCCCTGTTTGGCGGCAATTCCCCTGTCCAGATCGAGCACATCATCCCCTTCAGCCGCTCCCTCGACAACTCATTCGTCAACCTCACTCTGGCTCATGTGTCCGATAACGCCGAAAAAGGCAATCGCACTCCCTGGGAAGCCTATGGTCACGATCCCGGGAAATGGGAGCAGATCCTGCAGCGTGTCGGCGCCTTCAAAGGCTCGTACGCCAAAGCGAAGCTGAACCGCTTCAAAATGGACGAGCAGGCGGTCGCGGATCTGCTCCAGCAGTTCAGCAGCCGTCACCTGAACGACACTCGTGCCGCCGCCGTCGCCGCAGCCCGCTATCTCGCTCTGCTCTATGGCGGCGAGACGGTGGACGGAAAGCGCAAGATCCTCAAACCGACGGGACAGGTGACAGCATACCTGCGTGAAGTTTGGGGTCTCAACGGTCTCATCCCCTCCATCCATCGCGAAGCCGCCGGCGCGGAGGAATCGGATGATGGCAGGACGATCCGCAAGAGCCGCGATGACCACCGCCACCATGCCATGGTTGATGAGTTGGCTGGACTGTTGAATGTCGTTGATCAGGCGCGAGACGATGCTGCCGGTGCGCTCTTTGGAATAGAAATGCAGGGAGAGCTGGTGCAGGTGGTCGAACAGGTCCTGGCGAAGGTCGGCGATGACGCGGCTGCCGAGTTTGGTCGTACAGAAGCCCCGGCCATAGGTCGCCACGGCATGAACGATCGAGAAGAGCACCCCCAGTCCGATCAGCAGTTGGAGCCAGTGCCAGCGCTGGGATGGATCCACGGACAGGCCCTTGCTCTCCGGCGCAACAACGCGATCCAGGGCCGTGCCGATGAGCCACGGAAAGCTGAAGTTCATCACGAACTTCAGCACGCCCATGGCCACCGCAACCAGCAGCAGCCCCTTGTAGTCCAGGGCATACGCCAGGAATCGTCGGAATGGCCCGTGGTTAGCGCCCATGCGGCAGGGCGGATAATAGCACAAAACGGGGCCAAAGTGTGTCGCGGGAGCGCGGTAGGACAGACCTCAAAACTTCAGCTTGCGATCCGCTCCGTCACCCTCGTACCACCGGCCGGGCCTGAGGGTGATCTTGCGAAGCCCGTCGCCGCGGCAGGCCAAGAGGAGCTGCCGCTCCATCCCCGCCAGGAGCAGGGTCTTGAGGTCAAAGAGATGAGGTGAGCTGTCGCAGAGAATCGTGAGCGCGCCGCGGTGCAGCGACTCGATGGCGCAGTGCTCGAGCAGCG
>Ga0101944_10002386_pt1 | contig 30655 bp, 29 predicted proteins | sample DewCreD2012metaG_FD_75245 | JGI IMG/M metagenome (GOLD analysis project Ga0101944, IMG submission 75245) | Hot spring sediment bacterial and archeal communities from British Columbia, Canada, to study Microbial Dark Matter (Phase II) - Dewar... ... | reverse complement strand
GGACAGCAGCAGGACGCCGAAAAAGGGAACCTCAACTTCCATGGCGCGCTTTCGCCCCTCTAACTGGCTGATTTACAAGGATCCAGACGACCGCAGACCTGAAAGTTTGGACAGCAATGATATCCATATTTCTTTATTGCCTTTTGTCAGTTTAATCGTTGTACTCCAATTGGTACAGCCATTGCCGAACGGAATCGTGCCACTGTTGACATTATTGCCATTGTATTCATACATTCCTTTGCACCCCCCTTGGTATTCGCCTAAGATACTTCCGCCATTTTGTTTGGCAGCATTTTGAAAATTACGCATGATCTGCAATCCAGAGGCTGGCTTTGCTCCTTCTTTCAAAGAATAATGAAACACCATTATTCTCCCTTCAACTGTTTCAGATTTGATTTTATCTTCGTTATTAGGATCGGGTTCGCCTACTGGAAACTTCATGGAACCGAATTCAACCTCTTCGCATTCGCTTAGATAGTAATTGGGCATACGGTTAAACAGAGGATGGTCTTTGCATCCTTCCGCATCTTCCTGCGCTAAGGACGCAGAGGACATGGTCATTGTCAGGATGAGTGCAAAAACAATCTGTTTCATGATCTTTCCTCCAGATGCTTCATTGAGTCCGCGCATCAAACGTCTAGGAGCTTGCTTTCAGACGGATGGAAAGTAGCAGGCGACGTGCTTGTGAGTCAAGGAGAAAAACATTCGCCCTGTACTCCAACCACGGTGGGGATGGTTTCGACCTCCTGCCGCTCGCGCTCTCTGCTTCTGACCGAGTTGGCGCAGACGCCGTGGGAGCGGACGGTCTGTTTTCGGAGCGACCCGGAACAGGCCTTGCCCGTAAAATTGCCGTCCGGGCAAAGGCCACGCAAGTTGAGGTGAAGATGTTGGGTCAGCTTTTGGATCGGAACGAGCGTGAGCGGGCTGAAATTCACTTCTTCTCTGGAGGCTGTGATAACCGCAGCTCCCATTGCAGGGTCTCGGTCCACTCCACGCAGTCATCGACCTTTCGGGCAGTCCCCCCGCCACGGACGCTCGTGAAGCCATCGCCTCCGGAAGCCCGGCCGAGGGAGGAACCCTTGATCAGGGCCGGTCCCGAAAAACTTCCGGTTTTACCGTCGCTCCAGGTGAAGGCCAATAGAACGCCGAACCCAGGGACCCCGATGACGCGCTTCGTCGCCGGGTCACGCACCACAACGATATCTGGCCCTTGGCCGGAAGCAGCGGGTCCGGCAAAACGGAAGTCTCGGCCTTCCTTCTTCTCCCCGTTCCGATCCACCAGAACAGCTTCCGCTGACCGGATTTTCCTGTAAAGGACCGGATGGTAGCCGGCTGTGGATCCTTCCATTCCGAACGGCAGGGCGAACCGCTGATCGCCCAGACCCAGCTCCAGGGTGGCTTGGTGTTGCACCAGCGTGTCGACAAGACAGCGGTCGTTGATCCGAGCCATCCGACTTTCGTAACGGATTGTCAGAACGCCTCGGGCGCACAGAATGGGGACGGCCGCTTCTGCTATCTTTCGGTCAGAACGCGTCCACTCCATCGGCTGCTTTGCGGGATCCAGGATCTCGCATGAGGAGAAAACCAGGATTTGGTCCGCAGGGGGATCGCACTCGGCCGGTGCCTGATAGCGGAATTTCACCTCTCCTGCGCCGACCTGGAAAGCCTGCCAGCTCGGATTCTCCAGGACAGAGGTTCCGCCGATGATCCGGCCCCGCTCTGCCCTCACGACGATGCGGTTGAACTCTCTCGAGGGACGATCTTTCCAATCGCGGAAACCCTTGACGGAGACGGGGATCTCGCCCAGAGGAACGGTCTCTCTTTCCTCCAGAGAGATCTCGCAAGCCACGGGCCGGCGCTCGAAGTCCCGGAGAATGTCCTCTATGGGTTGAACCCCGCGGATCTCGGCGTCAGGGTTCTGGTACATGCGGTTCACATGGCTCGAATAGTCTTCGAGCGGGCTGTCCGTGTGAATCCGGAACACGGACTCGCTCGATGCGCCGTTGTAGAACATTTCAAGAGTTAGACGAGTCCCGACTGCGGCTGCTCCTTCCGATGCATCCACGGGCTGGCGGGAAAAGTCTACGGAGAAGAAATACTCCGGGGGCTTCCCGGCTGGCGAAGGCACATCGCCGCGTCCCTCACCTCGCGAAGACGCAAGGGCCTCTGGATGCAACAAATGAAAACACGGACCCGTCAAAGCCTCAGCCAGACGACTCCTGGTGGAAGCGAGCAGGAGTTCAGGATTTTCCTTGTAGGGCGCCAAGTTGGAAGAGGCGCGGCTGACCGTGCCCCGGCGTGCGCATTGCGGGCAATCCGATGAGCCGCTTGCTGTCTGTCCCGCGATCTCCGTTCCCGCCAGAACGAAGAACAAAGCCAAAACCCATAGGAAAATGCATGCTCGATTCACAATCTTCAGAAACATTCCCCCCCTCTGAGCTGGTTTTTTTCAGAATCATTCACCCCCAGGTGAGAGTTTCTCAATATCTTTCCCCCTGTGATCCGATGGTATGACCTCTTCCAGGCCGACGCAAGAGAACTCGGTTTGGCGGGAGGGGAACATGGCCTACCGCAAGGTCACAATGGTCGAGAGGAAAGGAAGTTCTCAGGCAATGGCTGTCGGGGAAGGCTCGGAAGTCGATCGCCCGGTGGGTTCGGGTCGACCGCAGCGCTTTGCGCCCCTATGTCCAGGTGGCCAAGGAGTGCGCCTTTCAGGGGGGAGGGGGTATCGACTCCCTGACCGAGGAGCGGTTCGAACTGATCCTAGAGGCCCTGCCTGTGACGGGGTGGAGCCGGCGGCGCGGGCTCGGGTGGGAGGGCCACCGACCGCTTCACTAACAACTCGTACGATCTCGTGATCAAAGGAGAGTCGTACCGGCCACGGATGAAACCACGACTCGGATGGGCACCCTCTCCGTTCACGGACCAAGCCCTCGCCCCAAGCCGTCGCTCTCAACACAGACGAAGATGACCTGCTACAAACCTCCTTCCAGTCACCGGGGCTGGGGTAAGAGTACCTTGGAAAATGAGCGGTGAAACTTTCTGAAAACCGGCACCAGATGGACTTTGACATGGATCTTGAGCCAAATACCCGCTCTATGAGAGTTGCCGTTCATGGAAAGTTCGCAAGAACGTAGCCAGCAAAATCTACCATATACATGTCGCCAATATCGGGGTCATTAGAAACGATGAACGTGTTTGGGCTGCACTTGTGATTATAGATCTCTGGACACCCAAACCCATGGTCTGAGAGAACGTAAAGAACAACATCCCGGCCCCCTATGGCAACAAGCAACCTTCCAAGCTGAATATCATCCTCTATTATTTGATCATGATACTCCTGGCTGTTAACACCAAAACGATGACCAACGCTATCCGGATTTCTGAAATGTAGAAAAATAATGAAATCGTCATTCAACCATAGGTTGAGAAGCTGGATTACATAATCCGTGACTTTCTTTTGCGTGTAATTTCCAGAAATGAATACATCTACGACCGATTGGATATTCAAGAAAACTTGCGATCCGGCACCAATCATATGTGGTTTGGTCACGATATGAGCTGTTTTGGTATTCGGATGTCTCTCGAGAATCCGTTCATAAATAGTCAGCCCCACTGGAATTGGGGGAGAGCAGTTTTCACCGTTTGCACGAACCAAGTGCTCATCCGAGAGAACTCCCGTCAGCATGGTTGCATGCTGGGGCTTTGTGGCGGTTACCATACACGGACAGGTCCTTCCGAATAGTTCTGGAAAACAGTCCTGATTATCCGTCATATGATGGATCTGCCCGAGCGAAATCAAATTTGGCGTCTCGCCATTTTCTGACATTTGCTGGAGGATACTCCACTCCACACCATCCCACGAGTTGATTATTACCTGTGTGCCCAATACGTCATTCAGGGGCGCGGCGACCATTGCGCAGATTAACAGTATGGCTCGAATAATAATTTTTCTTCTCATATTTTCCCCCAATCTGTGGACTTAAATCAGAAATCCCATCGTCTAAGGAACCTTACACAAGTCGAAACAAGTTTGTGCCTTGTCCTCCTTTGTACCCTCAATTATTCCCGCCATCGTTTTTCTATGAGGAAACCTGAACGGCGGGCTAGCTCGGATACGCGGTTTCTAGAGAGGAATTTCGTGTCGGATAACGGTATAATAGTAGGAGATGTAATCCTGTGTCAAGAAAAAAACGCGTAAAAAGTTGTGCACATCTGGGCGGAGAATGAAAAGAGTCAGGCACCAGGGGAGTGGGGCGGCACAGAGCCTTCTTGAAATATTTCCAAAGCACACAAAGCAGACAAAACCGGCTCTACCTCCTCCACCGTGACCGAGTTGACAGTCCATCTGGGCGGTCCCCCTGAGTTGCTCGGGCAGTACCCAGTAAGGTGAAAGACCAAAACGAGGATTCTCGCAATCCTCTCAAGGGGTTACCGTTCGGATTTAGGAGGAACTTCGGCCGAGAAAGCTTCTTCTTGAGAGGCGGGCAGACTTCTTCAGCAAGCCTCGAACACTGGTATTTCATCCAAAAAGCCAAATGGGCGCAACGCGCTTTCCAAGGGCGGTCTCGATTTAAAAGCTTGCGTCCTCTCCGGCACCTTGCAGAGGGCCCGCAACGATCCGGGCCTTGCCAGCGAGAAGGGTCCTCAGGAGATCTTCCCCTTTTCGATTCTGCGCAAGGCCTCCTCCACGCCGCCCGGCGGAATATCCAGGTGCGTGACCAGCCGGATCATTGTGTCCGAAAGAGGCAGGGCCAGGATGCCGAGCTCGTACCAGGCCAGGATCGTCTCCTGCGTGGTGGCCTGGCAGTCCGTATGGACCATGACCATATTGGTCTCGGGCTCCTGCACGCGGTGGCGTCCATCCAAAACGTGCCGCAGCCCTTGGGCCAGCCGTTTCGCCTTCTCATGGTCTTCCCCAATTCTCGGCAGATTGTGCTCAAGCGCGTAAAGCCCGCAAGCGGCCAGCACCCCTGCCTGGCGCATACCTCCGCCAAGCATCTTGCGGTACCATCGAGCCCGCTCGATGTCCGCCCGATCGCCGATCACCAGAGAGCCCACCGGACATCCCAGCCCCTTGGAAAGACAGCACGAGAGCGTGTCGACGGCGCGGCCGTACTCCGAAAGCGGAACCCCGCTGGCCGCAGCGGCGTTCCAGATGCGCGCTCCGTCCATGTGAAGGCCCATGCCGTGCTCTCGGGTGAGTTGCCGAAAGGCGAGCACCCGCTCGAGCGGTACCACCCTGCCGCCCGCCAGGTTGACGGTGTTCTCGAGAACGAGAAGTCTGCTCACAGGCTCGTGCACGTCCCGGGGCCGGATAGCGCCCCGCACCTGCTCGGGTGAGAGAATCCCATCCGGGCTGTCCAGCACGTTGAACAGCACGCCCAGCAGGGCCGCGCCCCCGCCCACCTCATAGGCGAACGAGTGGGTGCGACGCTCCAGAATCACCTCGTCTCCGCGGCCGCAGTGCAGGGCCATCCCGATCAGGTTGGCCATGGTGCCCGAGGGCACAAACAGAGCCGCCTCGCGCCCGAACAGGGCGGCAATCCGCTCCTCCAGCTCCCGGACCGTCGGATCCTCGCGGAACACGTCATCGCCCACCTCGGCCCGGGCCATGGCCTCCCGCATGCCCGGCGAGGGCCGTGTGACGGTGTCGGAACGGAAGTCGAGAACTGGGTATTCCAAGAAAAGCTCCCAGGCGCCTTTCAGAAGGCCGCGCCCACTGTGTGGATCGACAGACAATCCTGCAGGTTCGCTTCAGCCTTGGTCGGTTCTCCCTCGGCCACCCGGCCGATGAGTTCGACAAGCTCGCGGGCCGCGTCGGCCATGCTCACCCCTTCGAGGAGCCGGCCCGCATCGACATCCATGTCGTCTTCCATTCTCTGATAGAGATCGCTGTTCGAAGCGATCTTGATGACCGGCGCCAGAGGAAACCCGGCCGGGCTGCCGCGGCCCGTGGTGAAAAGCATGATCTGCGCGCCCGCGGCCGCCATGCCGGTCAGGGAGAAGATGTCCGAGCCAGGCGTGTCCATGATCACAAGCCCCTTGCGGGTCGGCGCCACTCCATAGGGCAAAACCTCCATGACCGGAGAGGTTCCGCCCTTGATGATGCAGCCCAGGGATTTCTCCATGATGTTGGAAAGCCCCCCCTCGATGTTTCCGGGCGAGATCACAAGATCGGCAAGAGGCCCCAGGGACTCTTTGACGAACTTGCGCTGGGCCTGCACGAGGCGAAGAATTTCATCCGCGATCGCCGGGCTCGAGGCCCTGCGGGCCAGAACATGCTCGGCCCCGATCATTTCCGTGGTTTCGGAAAGGATCACGGTCCCTCCCTGCCCGACCAGCCAGTCCGCGGCCGCTCCCACCAGAGGATTGGCCGTCACACCCGAGAGGGCGTCCGACCCCCCGCACTCGAGACCCAGGACGAGGTCCTCCCAGCCGCAGGGCTCACGCACCTGGGAGCGGGCCGCGTCGAGCATGGCCGCCGCGATCTCCACCGCCTTCGCCGTCGTCTTGCGCGAGCCGCCTTGTTCCTGCACCACAAGGGTCTCCACCGGCTTTCCCGAGCCCCGGACAAGGTCCGCCAGAGAGCCGGCTTTGAGGAATTCGCAACCGAGACCCACGATCAGAACCGAGGACACGTTGGGGTTGCGGCAGAGTCCCGCAAGGGTACGCTGCGTGATCTCCACATCGGCCAGGCCCCGGCCGCACCCCTCCGGGTGAGTGACCGGCTTCACCTCGGGCAGCGCGCGGGCCACAGCGTTCACGACTCCGTTCACGCAAGAGACCGAACTCATCACGACCACGTGGTTGCGCACCCCGCACCTGCCGTCCGGCCGCCTGTAGCCCAGGAATCCCATCGATCAGCCTCCCTCGCCCTTCAGGTTGTGCGTATGGACCCACTGGCCAGGCCGGATCGGTTTCGCCGCGAACCCGATGACCTCGCCGTATTTGCGGACCGGCCCGTTCAGCGCCACCTCGGCCAGAGCGACCTTATGGTTCCTCGGGATGGTCTCGACCGCCCGCAGATCGAGCCCCTCGATCCCGCAGATCCGTTCCCCGGCCGCGATTTCGCGGATCGCCACGGCCACGTTGTCGCTCTCGTGGATTCGCAAGGCGTTTCGGCTCATGTGGTTTTCCCTCTTACACCTACACCCAGATCGGCTCCCGCAGGATCAGAGGGAGCGCCTCCCGGGCCGTCTGGGCCAAGTCCGGATGGGTGGCCTCGAGCCCGACGATCTGGTTGAGATGATCCGCCGTGCGGACCATGAGCATGGCCATGTCCCCTTCCTCGAGCGGGATCGCCCTGAGCAGAGCCTGCCACGTGACTCCCTTGGCCCACAGATACACGGCCACCGCAGGCCAGACCGGCACGTCAGGGGTTTCGAATCCACCGCGCTCGAGCTTCCGAAGGATCCCCTTGAGGTCCCGCCGCATCCTGCGGATCTTGGCCACGATCTCTTTGGAAGTCACCGTAAGGAGCGAATCCAGGTCTTCCTTGCGGCCCTCGTCCACGACGAAAGACGCGACCATTCCGGCCAGAACCTCGGGCGAGCTGCCCTCGAAAGAGCCGGACCGGATCGCCTCCGCGACCAGAAGAGGGTGATCCAGCCTAAGCCGGGCCGCCCACTCGCCCTCCCAGGTAAGCCTATCGTGCTGGTCCACGAACCCGCAAACCCGCAGCATGTCGCGGTGGCGGAGAAAGTCCTTCCACAGGGCCTCCCGGACATCCCGTTTCGAGGGTCTTCGGCCACCCCCCTTTTCAGGCCCCTCGGCGCGCCTCTCCTGCTGGAACGCGGCCAGGGACCTGTCGATCAGAATCCGGATGTCTTCGGGTGTGTGGGACTGGAGGAGATTGAGCACCATGGAAAAATTGATGTGGATCCGGCTCACGATGGGATCCGGGGGCGACCCCAGAAGCCGATGGATCAGAACAGGGTCCTGGTGCGGGCCAGGCACCACGAGCACGAAGCCGATCCTGTCCTTGCCCCTGCGGCCCGCGCGGCCGATCATCTGCTGGAGTTCGGTGGCGGACAGGTCCTGGAATTCGCTCCCCGTGAACCTGTCGCTCTGGACCAACACGACGGTGCGGGCCGGGAAGTTCACGCCCCCGGCCACGGTGGAAGTAGCGAAGATCGCCTCCAGGTGGCCCTTAAGCATCATCTGCTCCACCAGAACCTTCCAGTAGGGCAGATGCCCTGCATGGTGAGGCGCGACGCGAGCTTCCACCAAAGACGAAAGGAACCGGTGGCTCCTGAGGTACGGGAACCGATCCAGAGCCCGGTCGAGATCCCGGTGGAACGCATCCTCGGCTTCGGGGGGACGCTGGACAGGCGGGCAGGCCGCGGCCGCGCGGTCGCAGTCCGCACGGGACTTGAGAAAAAAGATGGCTGGCAGCAGATTGTAGCGCCGCAGGCTCTCCAGGATGGCTCCGTACCGGAGCGGAGCAGGCCGCCTCCGGGCCCGCCTCTTGCCCGCCTGGACGCGCAGGAAACGCTCCACCTCCCGGGCGAGGCCCCTTCGTCCCGTAAGGAGCCCGATCTCGCCGTCGGGGTAGAGGAAAAGAGGATGCAGGGGCACGGGCCGGTCGAAGGAAGTCACGACCGAGCACGGGCGGCCCCGAATGGACATAAGCCACTCCGCGATCTCCTGGGTGTTCTGGATCGTGGCCGAAAGGAGCAGAAGGCGCGTGGATGGCGGCAGGTAGATCAGCGTCTCCTCCCAGACAACGCCCCTTTCGAGATCGCCCAGATAGTGGGCCTCGTCCAGAACCACCAGCTCGTAGGGAAGATCCTTCTGCTGGGACATGCAGTCGTAGAGCTGATTTCTGAGAATCTCGGTGGTCCCAACGATGATCGGCGCTCCGCTGTTCTCCCTTCGGTCTCCGGTGACGATTCCGACCCAGCCGGCGCCGAAAATCTCCGAAAACTCCTCATACTTGGCGTTCGAAAGAGCCTTGAGGGGGCAGGCGTACCAGGCATGGCCGCCTTGCCGAAGGAAAGCGTCGATCGCCTGGGTCGCGATCCAGGTTTTGCCGGCCCCGGTGGGCGCCGAAACCAGCACGTCGCACTCTAGAACTCGTTCCACCGCCTCCTGCTGGAAAGGGTCGGGCCGGAACGGCGCTTCTTCCGGAACGCCGATCCGGGCCAGGATCCCTTCAAGCCTGGGGTCAGGCTTTCGAGTCTGAGGAGAGGGCCGCCCCTCGAACCGCCTCCCCTGGCGGCGGGACGGGCCGAACCTTCTGTCCCGTCTGCGGTCCCCTGCCCGGCCGCGGGATCCGACCCTTTCGGTTTTCTGTCTCCTGCTGGGCACCGCGTCGTCGCCCCTGACTGTGTCCGTCAACCCCTGTCGGCTTTGGGCCTCCTTGCGCCGCCCGGCAGGGGTTTTTCCTTGTGAATCCGACTCAGGGCCTTTTCCCGCTCAAACCGCCGAAAAGCAAGCAGGATAAGCCTATGGACCAGCTCCCGGCATGGAATTCCGGTGGCCTCCCACAGTTTGGGATACATGCTGATATCGGTGAACCCTGGGATCGTGTTGAGCTCGTTGACTAGAACCGAGCCGTCGTTTTTCACGAAGAAATCGACCCGCGCCATGCCCTCGCAGCCCAAAGCCTCGAAGCTGCGAACGGCCAAAGCCCGCACCCTGGCCGCGACCTCGGGCGGCAGCGGGGCGGGCACGAGCAGTCTGGCGCCCCTGGGATCCAGGTACTTGGCCTGATAGGAATAAAACCCGTGCCGGCCAGCCGGAACGACTTCTCCGGGAATCGAAGCCTGAGGCCGCTCGTTCCCCAGGACCGAACACTCGATCTCCCGGCCTTCCACGAATTCCTCCACCAAGGCCTTGCGGTCGAACCGGAGCGCGTGCGCCAGAGCGCCGGCCAAGGCCGCTGGTGTGCGGACCTTCCGGACGCCGACCGAGCTTCCCATATTGGCAGGCTTGACGAAAACCGGAAACCCAAGGTCCCTCTTGACCGACGCGAGGGCGCGGCGGTCCACCGACGCCGAGCGGAAAACCAGGAACCGCGGCGTTGGAATACCCTGTTCGCGGAGAAGACGTTTCATGATTTCTTTATCCATGCACACCGCCGAGGCAAGGACCCCGGGCCCGACAAAGGGGATCTGGTACATTTCGCACAGTCCCTGGAGGGTGCCGTCCTCGCCGAGCGTGCCGTGGACCACAGGAAAAATCACGTCCAGAGTCGCCAAGAGCCGGCCCGATCCGCGATCGAGAACGCCGAGTCCGCCCGGGGTCGGGTCAAGCAGAACTGCCCGGCCGGAGCGGGAAATCTCCTTGCCTCGTCCAGATCGAAAGGGATCCGACGCAAGGTCCCCCTGTTCCAGCCTCAGCCATCGCCCCTGCCGGTCGATAAGAATCGGAAAGGCCAGATAGCGGACCGGATCCAGGGCCGCGACCACGTTTCTGGCCGAGCGCCAGGACACCTCGTGTTCGGCGGACACGCCCCCGAACAGAACCCCCACGACGATGCGGCGACGAGTCATTTTTCGAATTTCCCCCGGGCTACGGTCTATTCGTTGAGAGGCCGTCTGGGCGCGGCGCGTGGAAGAGATTAGTACAGGAGGGGCAAAAAAGCCATTGTTCCCAGGGCGCGCCGGAAAACACGGCTTCGTTTTTCTGAATTTCACGTTACCGGGCAGGTCCTGGGAGCCGAATCGCCAGGGTCAGGCGCTGGGATGACTTTTCCCCGGTTAGGCTGTATTATATTTATTTTGGCTTAGTTGCGGTGGCGGGGTTTTCCGTGTAGGATGAACCTGCGCCCGAAAAAGGAAGGGAAAGAGATGGCAAGAATCACGATCGAAGATTGTCTCAAATACATACCGAACCACTTCGCTCTTGTCTATGCGGCCGTCCGCAGGGCACGGCAGATCCAGAGAGGAAGCAAGCCTCTCGTGGACAAGGGAGACAAGTACCCGGTGACGGCCCTGCGGGAGATCGCCGCGGGCCTGGTGGAGCAGGTTCCCCTGTCCGAGATGGAGCCCGAGATTCCCCGGAAGAAGTTCTTCTCCGAAGAAGAGGAAATGGCCGCCATCTTGGATTCGCCGGACCTCAACGTGGAACTCGACATCGAAAAAGAAGAGATCCTGCCCAAGGCCGCAAAGGACCTCGTCGAAGAGGACGAGGAAGAGGAAGGTCGCGGATCCGAGGAAGAGGACGACGAAGAGGAAGCTGAAGAAGAGGATTAGGCTTCCGCTCCGCCTCCCGAGATCTTCCCTCTCATTTCTTCCCGTGAAACAATTCGCTTCCGGCTCCGGGGTAGACTTCGCGCTCGTCCTCCGGAGTGGGATCGGTCACGGCAGGCCAGTGTTCAGGCTTGGGATCCGGCCCTTCCTGAGCCGCGGCTGCGGGCGAAGGGTCCGCCATGACCGGCGTGCGCCGAACGTCGATCCCCTCCACGTTCCAACTGAACTCGATCGGGATGCCGTTGGGGTCAAAGGCGTAAACCGAGTGAATGAATCCGTGGTCGATCACGTCTGAGACCCAGAGTCCTGCTGCCTCGATCTTGTCCTTGAGGATCCAGAGGTCTTCGCGTTTTTCCACGCCGAAGGATACGTGGTCGAAAAGGAACGGACCTGAGACCGGCCGCCCGTGGGCTTTTTCCTCGACCGGCTGGACCCCAGGCCACTCGAAAAACGCGATGAGATCGGTCGGCGAGATTTCGAAGAAATAATGACGGTAGCCAGGCCTACCGAGACCCGCCACGAGCCGCATGCCCAGAAGGTCCCTCCAGAACCGGATCGTTTTGTCCATGTCGCCCGTGGCCATGGCCAGGTGGTTGACGCCTGTGTACTTCATCGGGGAAACGTCTCCTGTGATTCGAGTCATCGCGGGACACAGCCAAACGCGCAGGGAGAGGCCCTGCCGGGCAGCCCCTACGCATGTGTAGGATGCTGTTGTGAGTGAAGGTGCTTCAAGCCCATTGGACGGTTGGGCCGCCGAAAGTAGACAACTGGGCGGCCGCACTCAGGGACCAAAAGGCTCAAAGTCGAGGATCCGCAGGCTCCAGTCCACCTCGTAGTCACGGGCGTCGGGCCGAATGACGTGGATCCACCTGCCGAAGTCCAGCGGTCCGTGGTTGCTCACGAGCAGGTAGCCGAGCCCTCCGTTGGTGTCCCCCCGCCATTGCGGGATGGCGTCCGAATCGTAGCAGAATCCGACTCCGTGCTGGATTTGATGGACAACGGTCCGGCCCCGAGGGACGATCTCCCTTGAGGGGGCTCTTCGTCAAGATCCCTTAGAACCACCACGCTTTGGTGAATGCCCGTCAGGAGCACGCGGCCTGTCCTGCAGTCAGGATCCGTGCAGTCCACGTCCGCGTCTCGGCACCAGTTCAGGGCCGGACACTCCAGATTCGGAACGCCCTCGATCACGCAATCGGTCTTTTTCTTGTAGGTCCAAACGATCCGGTTCTCCACCGGATCGATCTCGATCACCCGGGATGGTCCCAGGATCTCGGTGCCAGAGTCAGAAACAATGTAATTCCCATTGGGCAGCAAGTCTGCGTTGTGGGGCTGGCGCAGATGGACGGGATCTTCGAAGTCAAACGGGGCCCGGGGCACCCCCTTCACGCCAAAAGACCAGACGATCTCGTCGCCGGCCACGCCGTTGTTGCAGAGAGACGGGTCGAGCCGGAGAAACCAGTGATCGTCCCGCACCGTGATGAGAAGATCGCCGGCGAAGAGACCGGCCCCAAGGAAGTTGGCGTCGTTGGGATATTTCAGGCTCAGTTCCGGGCAGTCGAGCAAGGAGTCCCAAAGGATATTCTGTTCCGGATAGCCGATCACCAGGACCCGGTTGCGGCAACTGTCCGAGATGATCATCTGGTCTCCAGCCTCGTTAAGGTCGGCGTTGTGGGCACCGTTGAGCTGCCCGCTCCGGTGGTCAAAGGCCCACAAAACCCTTCCCTCCAAATCCACCCGGTACACCGCGCTGTCCTGCCCCGAAGTGCAAGGCAGGTCGTTTCCCATGTCCGTGATAAGAATATCGACCGGATCGCCCGATTCCTCCACGGCCGCCACGTCCACGTCCATGGGGAAAAAAACCCCTTCTGCTGCGCATCCTGCCAGAGCCACGATACACAACAGGCCTGCCGAGTTCTGCCACAAGGCAGACAAGTTCGCGACCATGGAATTTTCCCTCCCGAGGGTTTGAGAACAAAGGTCTTGAACACAGCTTTATTGAAGTCAGAAGACCCTGTCAACGAAATTTTCACTTGGCCAGAAAGAAAAGAGACCATTGGGTCTGGCCCCTGCCCTGCGCACAAAGAAAAGGGGCTGCGGCTTGTGCCGCAGCCCCTGATGTTTTGGCGTCCCCAGGGGGATTCGAACCCCCGTTGCCGCCGTGAAAGGGCGGTGTCCTTGGCCGGGCTAGACGATGGGGACGGTGCTGTCTCTTTGCGGGCCGGATTCTCGAATCCGGTTCCGGCTCCCTTCGGTCATGACTGAAATTCTGGTGGGCCGTGCTGGAATCGAACCAGCGACTCTCTGCTTAAAAGGCAGATACTCTACCGCTGAGTTAACGGCCCTCCGGGAAATCCGTATCGAAGATTTCATTATAGAGTTTCGCGGCCGGGCTTTCAATCTTTGAACGGGTTGCCCAACACGATGCTCTGCAGCCGTTGCGGTCCCACCGAGACAAAATAAAAGGGCACGCCGAGCAAAGTTTCGAGCCGCCGGATGTACCGGACCGTGTTTCTGGGCAGATCGGCCAGGGAGCGGGCTTCACGGATGTCCTCCTTCCAGCCGGGCAGATCCTCGTAGATAGGCTCGGCCCTGGAGACGGCCTCGATGTCCGATGGAAATTCGGTCAGGGTTCTGCGCCCGGTCCGGTAACCCACGCAAATCCTTACCGGATCGAGGCCCGTCAGGGTATCGAGCTTGGTGAGAGCCATGCGCTGGATTCCGTTGACTCGCACGCTGTACCGGCCCACAACGGCGTCGAACCATCCGCACCGTCTGGGACGGCCCGTTGTGGCCCCGTATTCGGCCCCTTCCCGCCTGAGGTGTTCGCCCGTCTCGTCCTTCAGTTCGGTGGGGAAAGGCCCCTCGCCGACCCGAGTCGTGTAAGCCTTGATCACCCCCGTGATCTCCCCGAGCCGGGACGGTCCGATGCCGCATCCCGAAAGCACCCCGCCGATGCCCGCGTTGGAGGAGGTCACGAAAGGATATGTCCCGTGGTCGATGTCCAGCAGAGTGCCCTGGGCCCCTTCGAGAAGGATCTTCTTGCGGGCACGGAACAGCCGGTCCAGAAGGATCGAGGTGTCTGTCACATATCTTCTCAACCGCCTGCCGTGTTCGATGTATTCCTCCAGAACAGCCGAGGTCGAAAATCCAGCCTGCCGAAGCACGTTCCTCAGGTAGGCGTTCTTCTCATGCAGGACCGCGCGGAGCCTCTCCTCGAAAAGCTTCGGGTTCAGCAGTTCGGCGAACCGCAGGCCGGTCCTCGCCATCTTGTCCTCGTAGGCAGGCCCGATCCCCCTGCCGGTGGTGCCGATTCTCGCCTTCCTGCCTTTGCGGATCTCCCGGGCGAGGTCGATCCGCTTGTGGTAAGGCAGAATGAGATGGGCCCTGTCGCTGATGAAAAAATTCTCAGGGGTCAGCCGGATCCCCTTGCGGCCGAGATCCTCCATCTCCTGCCGGAGCACGGCCGGGTCGATGACCATCCCGTTGCCCAGAACGCCGATCTTGCCCGGATGGAGAACGCCGGAAGGGATCAGGTGGAGGATCGTCTTGTCCCCGTCCACGACCACCGTGTGGCCCGCATTGTTTCCTCCGGCGTATCGGACCACGACGTCGGCGTATTGGGCCAGGTAGTCGACGATCTTTCCCTTACCCTCGTCGCCCCACTGCGCACCCAGGACCACAACGCTCCGCATGGTTTTCTCCCGCTTCGCGCGCCGATCCGGAGCCGGACGCCCCCTCCGGCCACGGCCTCCGGATCGATCACAAAGCGATCTGTTTCACGGAAAGGATGTTCGGAAGCCGGGAAGCCTTCAAAAGAACCTCCTGGGGCACCGGGTTGTCCACGTTGATGAAGGCCACGGCCTTACCGCCCTCGTAGTCGCGGCCCAAATGGAACCCGGCGATGTTGATCTGGTTCTCGCCAAGCAGGACCCCGATGGAGCCGATGATCCCAGGCTTGTCCAAGTTCTCCATGACAATGATGTGGCCCTCGAGAATCGCCTCAACGAAGTAGTTGTTCATCCGGACCAAGCGCGGAGGGCCGTCCTGACCGAAGACCGCTCCCACCAGGCAGGTTTCGCCCGAGGCGGAGCGGACCCGAAGGGTCACCTTGTTCGTGAAATTCACGTCCTTGCGAGTCTTGCTCTCGGTTACGTGGATCCCCTGTTCCTCGGCCAGCACCGGAGCGTTCACGAAGTTGACCGATTCAACCTCACGCGCCGGCGACAGAAGCCCCTTGAGAAGAGCCACGGTCAGGGGCCGCGTGTCGAGATCGGCGAGCAGGCCCGCGTATTCCACCTGCAGATCTTCCACCGGCTCCGGCACCATCTGCGAAAACAGGCTGCCGAGCTGCTCGCAGAGCCTGAGGTAAGGCCGGACCAGTGGCAGGCTCTCCGGGCTCACCGAGGGGACGTTCACCGCGTTGCGGACAACGCCGCGGACCAGATAATCGATGATTTGTTCGGCCACGGCCACGGCCACGTTGTCCTGAGCCTCCTCGGTGGAGGCGCCGAGATGGGGCGTGGCGATCACGTTGTCCAATTCGAGCAACGGGTTGGCGCCTGGCGGCTCGGTCTCGAACACGTCGAGGGCTGCGCCCTTGACCTTTCCGCTTTTCAGCGCATCGAGCAGGGCCGCCTCGTCCACGATGCCGCCCCGGGCGCAATGGACGATGCGGACACCGTCCTTCATCTTCGCGAAAGCTTCGGCGTTGAGGAGATGCCGGGTGCTCTTGGTCAGCGGCACGTGAATCGAAATGAAATCCGACCGGGCCAGAAGCTCATCGAATTTCACGGATTCGACCCCCTTCTTGCGGGCCATCTCCGGCGTGAGGTAGGGGTCGTAGGCAATCACGTTCATCTTGAGGCCCTTGGCCCGGTCCGCCACAACGGAGCCGATGTTGCCGAGACCCAGGATGCCGAGAGTCTTGTTGAAAAGCTCCACGCCCTGGAACTTCTTCTTCTCCCACTTGTGCGCCTTGAGCGATGCGGTAGCCTGGGGCACGTTGCGGGCCATGGCCAAGAGCAAGGCCAGGGCGTGCTCGGCCGTGGTCACCGTGTTGCCGCCCGGCGTGTTCATGACCGCGATGCCCCGCTTGGTCGCGGCAGCGACGTCCACGTTGTCCAAGCCGGTTCCGGCCCGGCCGACCACCTTCAGCCTGGGCGCGCACTCCAGGATGTCGGCCGTCACCTTTGTCCGGCTGCGGATGATCAGGCCGTCGCAGTCTCGAAGGGCCGTCTTGAGACCCTCGGCCGTGATGGCGTGGTCCACCACGGTCTCGATCTCGGGCGCGTTCTGCAGGATCCGGATGCCCTTGGGCGACAGATTGTCGGTGACCAGAACTTTGAATCTCTGCATAGTTCCGCTCCTCGGCTGGGAATTCGGTCCTACTCGCTCAGCACGGCCAGGGCGGCCTGAACAGACGTCCCAATTTTCACCGGGTGGCCGAGATCTCTGAGCGTAAGTTCGAGGGCCGCCAGTCCGCTCAGAATATCGTAAGGCTGAACGTATCCCATGTGGGAGATGCGCACGATTTTTCCCTTGAGTCGGTCCTGGCCTCCTGCCACGGCTACGTTGTACCGCTCCCGGATCAGCGACGGAACCTTCTCGCCGTCGATGCCGGCCGGAAGCAAAATGGCGGTGCAAGCTGGGCTCGGGGACTCCGGAGCGAGCAAGCCGAGGCCAAGGGCCTTGGCGCCCTCCCGGGTGGCCCGGGCCATCTTCTCGGTTCGGGCGAAGACGTTTTGCAGGCCCTCCTTCTTGATGCGCTCCAAGGCCACTTGCAGTCCGAGGACCAAGGAAACCGCCGAGGTGTAAGCGCTCTGATTTTTATCGAGATTCTTCTTCTCCTTGGCAAAGTCGAAATAGAATCTCGGCAGTTTTGATTGTTTCACGAAGCCCCAGGCCTTGGGGCTGACGCTGGCAAAGGCCAGGCCAGGCGGCAGCATGAGCGCCTTCTGGGACCCGGTCACCACGACGTCGAGCTTCCAAGCGTCGGTCGGGATGTCGAAGACGCCGATACCCGTGATGGCGTCGACCACCATGACCGTTTGCTCCCGCTGCGCCACGAGTTCCGCGACCTCCCGTATGGGATGACGCACCGCCGTCGAGGTCTCGGAAGCCTGAATCAGGACGGCCCGGGCATCTGGTTCCCGATCCAGGGCCTGTTTCACGTCGGCCGGGTCCACGGCCTTGCCCCAGGGAACATCCACCGGAACGACCTTGACCCCATAAGCCTGGCAGATCTCGGCCCATCGCTCGCCGAACTTTCCTGCCCGGACCACGACCGCCTTGTCGCCCGGGGACAAAAGGTTTGTCACGGCGCCTTCCATAGCGCCGGTTCCGGTTGCTGCGAACAGGAGCACGTCGCTGGAAGTCTGGAACAGGTACTTGAGGTCCTCCTTGACCTTGGCAAGGATGCCCTTGAATTCCTCGTGCCGGTGGTGAATGATCGGCCGGGCCATGGCAGCCAGCACATCTTCGGGAACCGGGGTGGGACCGGGGGTGAGAAGGAGCTTCTTCTGCATTTCGTTACCTCTTAAAGGGCGCTGGGTCCGAAAACTCCCTAACGTCGCAAGCCTCGACAGACGCTACCCTAAAGGAAGCTTCATCCGTCACGAGCCCAAACCCTAAATTTTTTAGCACGCACCCTTCGAAATGTCAACAAAGCCAACAAGTTGCGCGCAGGCCCGGAACGGCGGAAGCCAGAAACGGCAAGGACGAAAGGCAGGTCGCGCGCCACATTTAGGTTGACAGAACGCGGCAGATTGGGCAAAATAGAAACGTTTCTATCTGATGAAATTCATTTCGTATGGACTAAATAAAACACGGGTCCCTGACAGAGAAAGGAACCGCCGCCATGCGCATCGAAGAGATTCAGCGGAGCCTGGAAAAGCTCAAGGCTTCGTGCACGGACATCGAAGGGGTCGTTTTGACCAGCCAGGAGGGGTTCATCGTCGCTTCGATTCTCCCGCCCACTCTCGACGAGGAACGCGTATCGGCCCTTTCAGCGGCTTTCTTCGGACTGGCCCAGCGTTGCACCGAGGAGTTCGGTAAGGTCCACCCACGCCAGATTTACATCCAAACCGACCAAGGGTACATCGTGACCATGGGCGTCAATCCGGACGCTTACGTGACGGTGCTCACCAGCCGGTTCGCAAAGGCCGGCATGATTCTTCTGGACATGCGGAAAGCGGCAGAAGAGATCCGAAACTTGTTATGAGGCCAATCCTGGCTGCCGCCGGCCGCCAGAAGGCCCGCGCCCCAGTCGACTCCCTTTCGGAGCGCAGGGACCTTCCCGGCATAGAGGGGTGCGCTCCGCCCCTGCCCTTGGAGGGCGGTGAGCCTCTACTTCCCGGAGCGGCCCCCGTTGCCCGGCCAGGAGCGGGTGCGCAGGAACAGAACGACCGCGGCGCATCCGTAGACCGCAAGCAGCAGCAAAATGATGACGTATCCTGGGTCCATATCGTGGGTCCTGGATTTCGCCGTGCCCCGAGAGCCGCGCCCCCTCTCTACCCAATCGGCGCTCGGATTCTTTTTCTATGCCCAGTGGAAAAAGGGCCCCGTCTCTTGGACAGACTGGCAGGTGGAGTCTTCGCCGTTCAAATGCCATCCATCAGGCCGGAGGCCGCCTCGGGCAGGCTCCTAGAATCTCCCTATACCTCATCGGGCGTGCGACGATCAAGGGCTTGGTGAGGGCCTTGACGGTTCGAGCCCTGGAGCGAGGCGCCGAACTCCGTCCAGGTGCTTGGCGCGCCCCCCGAACAGCCAAACTCCAACTAGCTGCCGGCCGTGAATTTGTTTCGGACTCTGTATTGATTCGGCGAGATGCCGTGGCGCTGCTTAAACAGTCGGTAAAAATGGCTCAAGGAGTCGAATCCGCATTCCATAGAAATGTCCAGAATGGACCGATCGGTCATGGCCAGCTGTTTTGCAGCGTGGTCCATCCGGAAGCGAGTGACGATCTGCGAGGGGGTCGCTCCCAGCCACTGTCTACAGGCACGCGACACGTGAGCTGCGGATCTGCCACACACCTGCTTGAAGGCTTTTACGCCGCCGGTCAACACCTCAGGGCACTGGATCGTCGTGTAGGCTCGCCGCAGCCAGTTCGGGCAGGCGGCCGGCACCTGGCGGGAGGGGTGGCTGTGGATGATGAAGAAGAGGTTCAGCAGGAACCGCTCAAGGTGAAACAGGGTGCGGGGAGCATTGGCCAGGATATCGGCCTGAGCCCCGGCGAGCCGGAGCTGTTCACCGTCGAGTTCGACTGCCTTCGGCAGGCGCGCCGTCCCTCCATAAAACGACGGCATGTCGGAAAAATAGCGAGTCCTGAGGTGCGTTAGCGTCTTTCTCCGGAACGCCAGCACGACAAAGACAAGGTCCTGGTCTCCACCGCATTCAAAGCCGTGCACGTCCGTAGGGCGTATCAGGAGGAGATGGCTCGCCCGCACCGGAACAGACATGCCATTGACTCGGTGTTCCCCTTCGCCTTGTTCCACCCAGTGGATCTCTGCGAAATCGTGGGTGTGCAGTTGAATGGTGTCTCCTCGAGGGAGGGTCACCCGCGCCAGCACGTAGGCGTCCTCGGGGGCCGGAGCAATGCTCTCGAAACGAAATCTGTGCATCTGGGGAGATCGGGACGGGTTGACCTCGTCAGCATGAATCTAGCAGGGATGCAAAAAAATCACAATCAAAAGAAACTCCTGAGCAAGACGCCGCCGTGTGAGGCCGCTATGCTTCAAAAGGGGGGGCTCGCGTTCCGGCGCTTCCCGGCGAACCGCTCACAGCGCTTCAAGATGCACCCACGACTCCCCACGAGACCGCATCCGCCCGAAAGTTCGCAACACCACCAAGGGGACAAGGAGATGACATGAAGGCAGCGCTGGTTCAGACGGATCACACCTTGCGGGTTCAGGAGATTCCCTGCCCCGAAGCTGGCCCCGGAGAGCTGCTAATCGAAGTGGCCTATTGCGGCGTTTGCGGAACCGATGTCCACATGCTCAGAGCAGGCCTTTTCCCCGCGGGCTCTATCATCGGTCACGAGATCTCGGGCTACGTTGCCAAGGCGGGTCCCGGGGTGGAGGGGTGGACTGAGGGCGACCGGGTTGTGGTCCTCCCAATCGATCCATGCCTCTCGTGCGAAGCATGCAGACAGGGGGACACGAATCTGTGCGAAGACTCCCTTGTTCGGACGCACGGGATGGGCATCAACCCCGGCGGATTCTGTCAGTACCTGCGGGTGCGGCCTTCGGCGCTGTTCCGGGTGCCTGATGGGGTGGATCTGAAGGCGGCCGCGCTGGCAGAGCCTTTTGCCGTGGCCGTGCGGGCAGTGGGTCTGTCGGCCATTCCGGCGGGCGCACCCGCGGTGGTCATGGGTGCCGGCCCGGTAGGCCTGCTGACGGTCTACGCCCTGAAGGCCGCCGGGGCGGGTCAGATCTGCGTGACCGAACTCGACCCCTGGCGCGCGCAAAGGGCCTGGAGAGCAGGGGCTGATCTTGTCTTGGATCCGCGCGTCCAGAATCCCAGACACGAGATGGCGCAAAGAACCGGAAGGCCTCCCCGCCATGTGTTTGACTGTGCGGGGACAGACAGTTCGATGGAGCAAGCAGGAGGGATCGTCGGTCGCCATGGCCGCGTCGTGGTTGTGGGCATTCACTTCGGAGGTGGCGTGACCCTTGTCCCGATGACATGGTTCCTCAAGGAAACCACCGTGCACTTCAGCCTTGGATACAACCTGAAGGAATTCAGGGACAGTCTCACCCTGCTTGGCAAGGGTTCGGTGGACGCGGAGGTCTTGATCAGTGACGTGCTGCCCCTGGGCCGAATCGGAGAGGCCTTTGAGTTGCTGCTGACTTCGGGCCATGCAAGGATCCTCATCGACTGCCGGGACGTTTAAAGCATTTTCGCGGGTCTGCACCCGGACCATCATGACCCCTTGCCCTGCCCTGCAGGCAGGATCGGAAGGAGGGAGAGGCTCATGTCCCAGAGCGCCTGCGGCACCCAATCGTCTCGCGATGTGTTCCGGTATACGTCTTGCGGCTTTCACTGTTTTGACCAGTGCGTTCTCAAGGTCCGTGTCCGGGACGGGCGAATCGTGTCCGTGGAGCCGGATGACACCATCCATCCTGGCGTGGCCCGAGAGGGTGAACACCCGCCGGGAGGACTCGGGAGCACGGCCATGGTTCAGTATCGACCCTGCGCGAAAGGGTATGCCATGGTGCGTGAGATCTATGATCCCCGCCGGGTGATCTATCCCATGAGGCGCGCGGGCAAACGGGGGGAAGGGAAATTCGAAAGGATCTCCTGGGACGAGGCCCTGGATACCATTGCCCGGAAGCTCGTCGAGGTGAAGGAGAAATACGGGCCATACTCGATCCTCCATCAGCCTTACAGTTTCCTGGGGCAGTCGAGCTTTCCTCTGGCTCCGTGGTTTGGTGCCGGGGTTGCGGGCTGGGGAGCCCACTCCACCAACGGGTTCCAGGAGCCGCAGAATTGGGTTTACGGAAAGGACCTTCTCGAGGGAATGTTGCGCTTTGGGCACTTCGCGCTCACCCAGGACGAGACCAACATCTTCAAGTCGAACCTGATCGTTCTCTGGGGCTTGAATCCCGTGTCTCTGATGAGCAGCAGGGTGGGCCACAACCTCCTGCAGGCCCGGGAGCGCGGCATCCCCATTATCTGTATCGAGCCCCGGTACACGCCGTCGGTGGAGGTCCTGGCGGATCAATGGATCCCCATCCGGCCCACCACGGACGTGGCCATGATGATTGCCATGGCCAATGTGTGGTTCAAGGAAGACCTTTGCGACAACGACTTCGTCGAGAAATGGGTGGACCCGGAGGGGCTCGCGAAATGGAAGGCCTACGTGCTGGGCACCGCTGACGGCGTCGACAAGACCCCCGGGTGGGCTGAACCCCTGTGCGGCGTGCCGGCTGAGACCATTCGGGAATTCGCCAGGCTTTATGCGAGGAGCAAGCCGGTCAACCTGAGCGTCTCTCTCTCCATGGGACGGCAGTTCTATGGAGAGAACGCGACCCGCGCCTCCATGTACCTCCAGGCCCTGACCGGCAACACCTTCATTCCCGGCGGCACGGCCGCGGCCGAACTCGGTCTCTGGTGGGGAAGGACGGGCGGGGCCCTGCCCGTGGTGGACTGGCAGCAGGCGGATTGGGAGTATGTGGCGCCGGTTCTGCTGGCCATGTACAAGTGGCCCAGGGCCGTGGACCTGAGAGAAAAGCTGGATGCGGGCGAAATCAGCACCGAGGAATACAACAATTTGATTGGAAACCGGGCGGACAACCCGCCTCCGCACATCCAGTTGGTCATTCTGGAGTCGAACAACCACGTCAACAACCTGCCCGGCATGAACCAGACCATCCGGGCCATGAAGAAGGTGGCGTTCACCCTGGTGTTCTCTCAGTTCGCGGGCTCGCCGTCGGCGCGGTACGCGGACATCCTTCTGCCGCAGATCTACAGCGCCTATGAAGGCCGGAACGGCGGATGTGGGTTGCTCTGGCCTCTGTTCACCACCACCATCAACCTGGGCAGCCATTTCATCTACCGGCAGAAGTGCATCGACCCGCCGGGCGAGGTCAGGCCCAACGATTGGGTCTGGACCCAGATTGCCAGGCGCCTCGGGATCGTTGAAAAGTACAATCCGCGCATGGCAGACGTTCCGTACGAGAAATGGGACGAGACGATCGAGGAGATCTACCGGGAGGCTTACGATACCTGGGCCAAGCGGGACGACATCGCCGCCCTGAACCCGCCCGGCTGGGAGGAATTCCAGAAGAAACCCGTGTTCCGGTTTCCGCTGGAGGGAGATCCCTACTATCCTTTCAAGCACGAAGTGGAGGCGGGTTTGAACCCCTTTGCGGGAACAGCCTCAGGCAAGATCGAGTTTTACTCAAAGGTGCTGGCACAAGGCCCCGAGTATTTGAGAACCCACGAGGTTCCCCCGGGCAGCGGCAAATGCTACGGCGCGGGAAATCTGCCCCCCATGGCTCAGATGACCCTGGGGGGCAAGGATACGTTCTACAGCGAGGACGCGGCGAAGTATCCCCTGCTCATGTCGTCCCCTCATTCTTACTATCGGGTGCACTCGTGGCTGGACAACAGTCCGCTCCTGCGAAACGACTGTTACCGGCATGCGGTGTGGATGAACGTGGCGGATGCCAAGGCTAGGGGAGTAAAAGACAACGACCTGGTCCGGGTCTACAACGACATCGGCGAGATGATCATTCGCGCCTACGTCACTTCTCGGATCGTCCCCGGCACGGTGGCCATTCACCACGGCGGGTGGTACCTGCCTCAAGGCGGGACCAGCGCCTTGATGCCGGACGGGGTCGACGGCCGCGGGGCCCCAAACCTGTTCACCCATGAAGAGGACCTGCCCAACACCGTGGTGGGCACCTTCCCCTGCAAGGGGCTGGTCCAGATCGAAAAATGGAGGGGAGCGCGATGACCCAGACCCAGTACGGCTTCTTCTTTGACCAGAGCAGGTGCACGGGCTGCCAGACCTGTTCCGTAGCCTGCAAGAGCTATCACGAACTTCCCTTAGGCCCGCTCAAGTATCTGCGGGTCTACCAGTACGAAAAAGGCTCTTTCCCCGACGTCCGGCTTCACCTCCAGTGGATCCCCTGCTATCACTGCCAATCTCCGGCTTGTGCGGAGGCATGTCCTGCCGAAGCGATTCACAAGGAAGCTCGATTCGGCGCCGTGCTGATCGACAGCCAGAAATGCAACGGCTGCCGCCTCTGCTATGACGCCTGTCCTTACGGCGCCCCTGTTTTCGAAAGTGACGACCCAACCTGCAAAGCGCACAAGTGCACCTTGTGCTTCGACCGTCTCCAACAGGGCGAAAAACCTGTGTGCGTTCTGGCGTGTCCGCTGAGGGCGCTGGACTTCGGCCCCCTGACCGACCTCATGAAGACCTACGGCCGGCTCCAGGACCTGGAGGACCTCCCGGACAGCCGGACAACCAAGCCCAGCGTGGTCTTCAAGGCCCGCCGTGAAAAGCGCCGGCTCGTTCCCTATGACCCGGAGAAGGCCTTGCGCCTGTTCATGCGGCGTGACCCTCTGCCGCCTGTCTTCACTTCCTTGTCCGACATCACGGAGATTCCGGACGATCTCGTGGGCCGCTCCCGATTGGTGATCAAGCACGCTTCGGCAGAGGACCTCCTGCATCGGACGAGAAACGATGAGGGTTAGCCGACGGCCCCGGCCCCATGCCTTGGGGTTGTCATATTCTTGCGCGCCATTGCGTCATTCCCTGGACTCGAAGGTTTTGGTAACCTGTACGAGAAATACCGTGCCCGCCGGAAATCTGTTCCCGATCCCCTGGAAGAGGCGCAACATTGGAGCCGGAAGAGGCCAGAGATTTTTTCAAGCGCTTCATGAAAGAAGCCTTGGTCGAGGCACGGCGGGCCTACGAGGCCGGGGAGGTGCCGGTGGGCGCGGTCGTGGTCGACGCCGAGGGCAGGGTCCTCGCCAGGGGATTCAACAAACCGATCCAGAGCCTCGATCCCACGGCCCACGCCGAAGTCGTGGCGCTGCGCAGGGCCTGCGCGGCCGTGGGCAATTACAGGCTCCCCGGCGCCACGCTTTTCGCCACCCTAGAGCCGTGTCTTCTCTGCGCCGGCGCCTGCCTGCACGCCAGAATCGACCGGCTCGTCTTCGGCGCCAGGGACCCCAAGGGAGGCGCTGTCCGGTCTCTGTGGAGACTGTTGGACGATCCCCGGAACAACCACAGGATCACGATCGTCGAAGGGGTGCTCTCTGAGGAATGCGCGGCCTTGCTCCAGGATTTCTTTCGTTCGCGGCGGCGCTCCTGAGGCCCAGAGCTCGAAACGGACGCGGCCCCAAACCGGGCGGCCGACGGCCTTGTCTCCAGCGGAACGGATGTGATAAAAAGAACCTGGAGAGATGGCCGAGTGGTTGAAGGCGGCTGACTCGAAATCAGTTGTACCCCCTTATCGGGGTACCGGGGGTTCGAATCCCTCTCTCTCCGCCACTTTCTCTCCTTTCGGCAGAATCCTTGGCCCAAGCCGTGCCAGAAGAGTCCGGCCTGATGCTCCCAGAGGAATTCGAACAAGCGGCGGCCGAACTCGAATCCCCAGAAATCTCGGCCTTCCGGGCCTCCGGAGGCCGCGTGCTCGGTTTTTTCTGCAGCTACGTTCCGGAGGAACTGCTGAACGTGGGGGGCCTGGCCTCCTTCCGGATGCGGGCCCCGGGCGCTGGCCCGTGCGAGACGGCCGACAGCCTCATGGGTCTTTTCAACTGCAGCTATACCCGCCACTGCCTGGAGAAGGGCCTGGCGGGCGAGTATCGATTCTTGGACGGATTCGTGTTTGTTCCGGGCTGCGATCATATGCGCAGGCTATACGACAACTGGGCGTATTTCGCCGACCCCCCTTTTCTGGCCCTGCTCGACGTCCCCCACCTGCGGGACGAGGACGCGCTCGGCTGGTATCGGGACGAGATCGAGGCCCTGTGGAACAAAATCTCGAAAGCCTTTTCTCTCAGCCCCGATGCGGGAACAGTCTGGGAGGGAATCCAGAAGACCAACCGCTGCCGGAAGCTTTTGGAACAAATCGACCGACTTCGCTGGGAGGAACCAACGCGCCTGTCTGGCCGCCAGATGCAGGTCATTTCCCTTTACGCGGCCAGCACGCCTAAAGACCTAGCCATACCGGCACTCGAGCGCTTTCTGGAAACCCTTCGAAGCGCTTCCGGGGCGCTCCAAGGACAGCACCGTGCCCGAATTCTTCTCGTGGGCTCTCATTTGGACGATTCCGCCTTCATCGAGCTCCTCGAGGATACCGGCGCTCTCGTCGTGCGCGACGCCTACTGCTGCGGCTTGAGAGACCAGCTTGGGCCCGTTGAAGGCTCCGAAAGCAAGGACGACCCGTTTCTTGTCCTGGCCCGCAGATACCTTGACCGGCTCTCCTGTCCCCGGATGTACGCAGATTACCCGCGCCGCCTGGAGACCCTTGCGCAGATGGCCCGAGAGGCCCGCGTGGACGGCATTGTTCTGGAGCAGATGAAGTTCTGCGAGACTTGGGGCGTGGACGGCAACTTGCTTCAGAGAGACCTGAAAGAACGGGGGCTGCCGGTTCTCCGTATCGAGCGGGAATACTTGCTCAGCGGTCTAGGGCAGATCCGCACGCGGGTGCAGGCTTTTCTGGAGAGCCTGGGCAAGTGAACGCTGCGCAGGCCGGGGTCGACCGGAGAAAAAGAGGACATCCCATGGTTTCCAGGACCTGGACACAGCAGGCCCGCGAGATTCCGGTCAAGGCAAGAAATTACGCGATCTTAGCCAGGCTTCTCGGCAGAATCGGCCCTGTGGCCTTCGCCCGGCTTTACCGGAAATATCCCTGGATCTCCCACGCGGCCCGGATCCACACGCTCATGGATCACGGCGCAAATTACCGGGGCTGCATGGCCGAGGCCGTGCGCCTTATCCTCCTTTATATAAGTGGGGTGCTCGAAACGCATGTCAAAACCCCTGGCCGCCTTGTGTGGTACGAGGAACTCCTGACGCCCGAAATTCCTCTGGCCATGGGGCTTACGCCCTTCATGACCGAGTCCTTGGGCCTCCTGCTCCCCCTGCTGGAGGGGACGGGCGCGGTCCCCTACGTGGACCGGACGGAAAACGCGGGGTTTCCGGCCGACATGTGCTCCTTTATCAAAAGCTCCTTGGGCCAGATTTTGGCCGAAGAACTTCCCCCTCCCCGGGTGATCCTCACCACGAATTCGCCGTGCGACAGTGCTATGGCAGGCTATATTCCGATCGAAAAAAAGCTCGGGGTTCCGGTCTTCCGGCTCGACCACCCGTACGAAACGAACGACCGGAGCGTCGAGTATTACGCCCGAAGGCTTTGGAAGATGATCGGATTCCTCGAAGAGCATACGGGCGAGAAAATGGACTTCGGCCGGCTTCAGGAAATCTGCCAGGAACGGAACCGAGCGACCGAGTATCTGCTCGAGTTCCGGGAGTGCCAGCGGAACCGACCGGCCCCTCTGGGCGGACTGCTTCTCACGCTGAGCATGCTGGGGCACGAGCTCCTGCCCGGGACGCCGGAGGCGACTCGATTCTGCCGTTATCTCAGGGACGAGGCCAAGCGCAGGGTCGACCGGAAAACGGGCGCGGTCCAGGACGAGAGGATCCGAATCATTCTCTGGAATCCGCCTTTTCTCATCGACGGGGACCTGTTCCGATGGATGGAGGAGACCTACCGAGCCGTCGTGGTCATGGACATGCTCGCCTACCGCTCCTACTCCATCGTGGATACCTCAAGTCCCGAGGCCATGATCCGCACCCTTGCCCTCGATATGATGAAAGGCCCCATGGCACGCCACACCCGGGGGCCGGCCCGAAACTACTACGAGGATCTGGTGAGGCTGGTCCGGGAGTATGGAGCGGACATGGTCCTTGTCGCTTCCCATCAGGGGTGCAAGAACGCCCTGGCCGTGGCAGGGATCGTTCGAGAGATCTTCAGACGGCAGGAAATCCCTTTTCTTGACATCCAGTACGACCTGGTAGACCCCAGGATCACCTCCCCAGAGGAAATCCGAAACCAGATTTCCCGGTTCATGGAGACCGTGATGGCCCGAGCCTGAAAGATCCTGGCTGGACATAACGCCCGACGAAGGCATTCACCCTGGACCACTCTCGCCAGAGCCACTCGATCAAAGCCTCTTTCCCCCGCGGAATCTCCTCGTAAGGGACTCTCCAGAACTTGACCCGTACCGTGGATCCGACGAGCCCTCCCCGCCAGAGCCGGCCGATCGAAGTGGTGGATTCGAGGCCGGCGTGAGCACAAAAAACCGCATCCGCGCCGGGATTGTTCTCGAGAATGGCCAAAGAGCCCCCGAGCCTGGGGGGCAGGACGAACTGCAGCCCGAGAGCCCTTCGCAGAGATTCCCTATCCCCTTTTTCAGCCAGCCGCTTGAGGATCCGTTCCCTCTTGGAGGGGGTGAAACGGGTGCCCTCAGGATATATCAACACGCCGTGCCCCGGCCTGAGATCCCTCAAAAGGCATTTCACCTTTTCGATCTCGGATTCGCTTTCCCCGGACCCTCGCCTTACGAAGTAATTCGGAAGCCGGTTCCCCACGATATCCAGGCACGGATCGAGGAGCAGTTCCCGCTTGATCACGTACCTTAAGAGAATCCTCTGAGGCTCGGCGACCAGGTAGGCTGGCAAGACCGTGTCGGCCGTGCTCACGTGGCGGCAAAAAAGAAGAATCGGCCGGCCTCGGTAGTCCTCGAGGCCCTCGACTTCGAGCCGAATCGAAAAAAGCCGGAAAGCTCCACCCGCCAGAACTCGAACCCACAGGTTCTGGAGGGCGAAGTTCCTCCACAGGTAGTCTGCAGCGCTCCGGTTTCTTCCGAGACTGGCCGCGAGCCAGAGGAAAAAGCTGGCCGTGATGCCAGCCCCCTCGCACGCCAGGTAAAGGAGAAGAAACAGGATCGTGCGACAGAGCACCCAGGGAGAGCGCCTCATTAAATCAATGAGGGCCGCCAGAGGAATCGCCAACGGTGCCAAAACAAGGGACAACCCCAATAGCAGGAAGTAGAGGGGCACCGTGAAGATACGCCTGGCCCACAATCTGTGGAAAGGATCCCGGCCCAGCCCCGCTAGGGATGTCCAGTCGCAGGACGGCTGCCCTATTTGTTCTTTCCTGGGAGGGCTTGTCTGAAACAGTTTGCTCCTCACTGTGTCTAAGATAGTAAGGTGGTTCATACTCAAGAAGATTCTCGGACCCCTGCCACAGGTTGCGCCGGCGACGGAAAAACGAATGGCGAAACAGGAAAAGTACCTAAGATCCAAGGACGTGGCCCACATTCTTGACTGCAGCCCGGACGATGTGATCGTGCTGGCCCGGAAAGGCCTTCTGAAGGCTGTCAAACAGGGGCGGTTCTGGCGATACAGAATGGCGGACGTACAGGCTTACAAGAAACGAATCGAGTCGCAGGCGGCCAAACCCAACTGATCCCCCCGCCCTCTCAGAAACGCCACGACAGCCGGATCGCCAGAACGTCTCGCCCCCTCGAGTTCAGCGCGTCCGGACTGTCCTTGGGCATGACCGTAATCGATTTGTTATATTCCGCAGCGGAGTAAGCTCCCCAGACAGCTTGAATGGCATGAGAGCCCGCAAGGACGCATAGGGCTATGTAGGCTGCGTATAATTCTTCAAATCCGCCGAAAAACCCCTCGTCCTTTTCCTCGTTCATAGCAGCAGCCCCACCAATGATCACGCCCGAGAGGATGATGTCCCCGCCGAGGAAGAAGTACCCAGCTCCCCTTTTCCCCGAGTAAAATTGCCCGGAGCCGAATCCGAGGATCCCTCCCAAAAGAAAGGCGGCCAGGGGCGATTTTGTTTTGATTCCCTCGCCGCCAGAACGGGCCTGAGCGTCGTCCGCTGCCTGCCCCTCTGCCTCCGCGAAAGTGAATCTCTGCCAGGAAGGGACAAGAAACGGGTCGTCGAGAATCCACGGTGTGTTTTCTGAATCGTCCCCTGAAAATGCGGGAACCTCTGCCCCGAGGACAAAGATCAAAGCCGCCGCGGAGACCAACATAAGACGCAGTCCTCTTGCGATTCTCATGTTACCCCCCCTTTTTTTTGCTATGCCTGAAAAATCCTCAGTCTTTCAAACGCCTCAGTTCCAGAGTGACGGCGTTCGCCCTGTCCGGGCAGTCCAGCTCCACCACGTCCGGCCCTCCCCATTCCTCTGGGAAACCACCCCCGAACTGGAGCATCACAAGGTACGGAAAAGCGCTGTGGAACAGAAACCCGCAGATGCCCGTGGGGTTGTGGGCGTCCAGTTCGATCTGATCCCCAACCTTGTGTCCCACCTGGCAGGTCCCCCGAGTCTCCTTGATTGTGCCGATGACTCGGTGCCACATTTTCTTTTGCTCGCTCATGCCTCCACCCTCCCAAGGGCTTACAAAAAAGCGCCCTGGAGTTGTATCACAACCCGGCCTTGCAAAATCCTTTTTCCGTCCAGGTCTCGTCTCCCCCATGAGCCGCAGAATCGGCCCTGCCCTATTGGTTGACCCCAAACCCGAAAAAGGCATACTTCTCATAGCATACGTCGCCAGTCCTGTGCAAAGAAAATTGCGGCGGGCATCGGGCCCGCAAAAACAAAGGGGGCACCCATGGTCCCAGAGGTGGCGGTGGAGAGGCTGCGCAAGGCATGCGATCCGGCAACCCTTCCCTGCAGGGATAGCTCGGAAATGAAGCCCCTGGAGGCGATCATCGGCCAGGAACGCGCGGTCCGGTCCCTTCGCTTCGGCTTGGGGATTCGGGATCCCGGATTCCATATTTACGTCGCCGGAGCTCCTGGAACTGGCCGGACCACCGCCGTCCGACGCTTCCTGACCGAAGAGGCCAGGAACCAGCCGGTCCCCCAAGATCTTTGCTATGTCCATAACTTCCAGGACCCATCCCGGCCGAGGG
>Ga0101944_10002385_pt1 | contig 30685 bp, 22 predicted proteins | sample DewCreD2012metaG_FD_75245 | JGI IMG/M metagenome (GOLD analysis project Ga0101944, IMG submission 75245) | Hot spring sediment bacterial and archeal communities from British Columbia, Canada, to study Microbial Dark Matter (Phase II) - Dewar... ... | reverse complement strand
CTCGGGCTTCAAAACGGCAAAGAGGGGTACCTTCTCTAACGGGAAAGCGGCGTTGCGTGCGCTCATAATCGTAGTTGCAGGTATTTTTGTGATATAATTTTTTTCTCACTGTTGTCAGCACTTTTTAGACAATAAAACGGACCTATTCCCCTATTCCTAGCCGAAAAAAAGATGCTTGCACTTGATAGAATACGGGCTATCCGCTTGATTTATAGTGTGTTTTTTAGCGGCTTTTTTATCAAAAAAATTTTTGACCTCTCGGCGCGATGAGCGATAGCTATTGGCAATCATGAGCACGACACCCAGCGACGGCATTAAAGATTTTGAGCAATTGCGGGAGGGCGATACTCGGGCGCTGCGGCGCCTCTTCGACCGCCACTACCCGGGGCTGGTGTCGGTGGTGTATGTTTACGTAAACGACGAAGAAACCAGCAAGGACATCGCTCAGGAGGTGTTTGTGGACTTGTGGAGCCGCCGCCATACCTTGCATATTGAGCAATCGCTGGGTGCTTATCTACATCGCGCCGCCATTAACCGAGCGCTTAATCACCTGAAAGCCCAGCAGCGTTACCAAACATACGACGACGATACGCCATGGAGCCATCTGCCCGACACCACTGAACAAGACCTACAGTGGAAAGAGCGTCAGGATGAATTGGAAGAGCGCCTTCGGGAGGCCATTGAGCAACTGCCCGAAAAATGCCGCGTGGTTTTTCTGCTCAGCCGTTTCGAACGCATGACTCACCGCGAAATCGCCGAGCGTCTTGGCATCTCTGTAAAAACAATTGAGAACCAGCTACTCCGAGCCATGCGCCTGCTGCGGCAGGCATTGGAAAAGCACTGGCACCTGCCTTTACTGCTCATTTTTTGGATAAAAGGCAGCTAGGCGAATAGGGGAAATGCGTGCCCAAGTTGTCTCCCTAACAAAACGCTAACATGTCGCACGAAGAGTTACTCGTCCTCCTTCAACGGCAATGGGCCGGCGAAATCTCTCCAGAGCAGTTGGAGCGGTTGGAGGCCTATTTGCAAGGGTCGCCAGAGCATGCAGCGGCGGCAGCGGCGTACCGGCTTCTTTGGGAAAAAGCCGCCCTGCCAGCGCCCAAACCCATTGAGATGAACCTGGACGAGGAGTTTGGCAGGCTCATGGCGCGGCTCGAGGCGTTGGAGAACCAACCTTCGAGGTCGCAGCGCCTGGTGCTGTGGTGGTCGCGCGGCTGGAAAGTGGCTGCGGCGGTTCTTCTGTTGGGTGGCGCCGTTTGGTTTGTGCGACAACAACTGGCACCCGCAGCTGAGCTAAAAGAAGTGTACGCCGTGGCAGACAAACACCTCGTAGCCCTACCCGATGGCTCGCAGATAAGCCTTCGGCAGGGGGCCCGGCTGAGGTATGAAGCCGAAAACTATGGACAGCCAGAGCGCCGCGTACGCCTGGAAGGAGAAGCCTTCTTCACTGTAGAGCATCACCCTAAGTCCTCTTTTGTAGTAGAGACAGCCTCCGGCTTCGAAGTAGAGGTGTTGGGTACAGAATTCGATGTTCGGGCTGCGGAGGAAGAGGTCTCGGTCTTAGTAAGCCAAGGCCGCGTTCGTCTGTGGCCACAAGGCAAGGGGGCTGGTAGAAAGAACACCGACCTAATTTCCAAACAGAAAGCCACCTGGAGCGCTCGACAGCCAGAGCAAGTGCAAGCGCTTGAGCCCGACTTTAACGAGATTGCCTGGCATACGCGCCGATTGTCCTTCGATGATGCGCCGCTTTCCGAAGTGGCGTTGGCCTTTTCGGCAGGCTATGGAATAAACGTGGAGATTGCCTCGCCCGAGATGCGCGCTTGTGCTCATTCTGGTAACTACTCTCTGGACAAGTCCAACGCCGAGCAGGCGCTGCAGGCTATTTGCCGGGTGTACGGATGTCGGATGGAAACCGCCCCAGGGAGCAACCAATATCGCCTCGTTGGAGGTAAATGCCCAACGGTGCGATAGTAAGCTCAGCAGCGGGCAAGACCGGGTATTTACCGTTGGGTAGGGGTTCCTTTTGTCAAAAAACACTCTATGGGATGGATGCCCCGCCCTAAATCGAGAAAAGGACTATTCGGGTCGTGCTTTGCGTGCCGGCTCAAACCAGTGCACCAAAAGAGGATGTCCAAACACAGACAACAAGATAATGGCGACGCCGAGGTAGAAAGCCGGTGGCATTTCGCGGTGTTCTCCAAAGATGAGACCGGCGAGGATGACGCCATACACAGGTTCCAGATTGACCAAGAGGTTGGTGGTGAACGCGGTGAGGTAGCGCATGGCGGTTAAGGTAAGGTAGTAAGGCAGTAAAGTACACCCCCAAGCCAGCAGGAGCATCCAAAGCCAGTCCCACGGCAGCGGGCGAAGCGAAAGGCCGCCACCTAAAAGCGCGACTATCGGCAAAGCCACCGAGCAGATGAGAAGGCCACCTAACAGTTCGATGAAGCTCATGGCCAGGGCGGGTGGAGCCTCTGCGTCAATCAAACGCTTGTTAAGCACAGAGAAAAGCGCCGCCATAAAAGCGGCTAACAGGCCTACGCCAAAGCCGTAGCGCATGTCCCAGCTCAAATGACCGATGATAAGCGCCATGCCCGGTATCACGAACAGACCCAGCGCTACCTCGTACCATCGCACGCGCTGGCCTAACAGCAACGGCTCCAGCCAAGAAGAAAAAAAGGACGCCACCGCCATGCTGGCCACCGCTACCGAGGCATTGGACAATTTGATGGCGCCATAAAAGCAAAGCCAATGGATGCCCACTAAGGCGCCAATGCCAAGCATCTGCATGCCTGTGCGGCGAGAAATAGCCCGCAGCTGTGCCTTAGGCAAAAACCACCACAGGGCTGCACAGCACAGCGTTACGCGCCACCACACCAAAGGCAGCGCCGACAGGCTGATGAGTTTGCCTAAAATGGCAGTAAACCCCCACAAAAACACACAGAAGTGTAGGTACAAGTAGGCTCGGAGGCGGTTGCTCATGGCTCGGACGGGTATGGCTGAACAAGAGAAGCGGCAAAAGTAGTCGGCGCCCCGCATCGGAAGGCTGCCGAGGCGATGTCTAAAGGCCACTACCTTTGTCCCCTCTTTGGGAGCGGGAGCGCACCTCCGACAGCCACGGCTTAAGCCCAAGTTGTTTTCATCAAAAAATACACACCCATTTCTGTCGAGTAATGAAGTTTGCCACGAAAGTCATCCACGCTGGTATTGAGCCAGACCTTAGCACGGGCGCGATTATGACGCCCATTTATCAAACCTCGACCTATGTGCAGGCAGCACCAGGAGAGCACAAGGGGTACGAGTATGCACGCACGCAAAACCCTACTCGCAGCGCGCTGGAAAAAAACTTAGCTGCCTTAGAAAACGGCACCGATGCCATTTGCTTCGGCTCAGGGTTAGCGGCACAGGATGCCGTTATTAAACTGTTGAAAACTGGCGATGAAATTCTTTCCGTCAACGACCTCTATGGCGGGTCTTACCGCCAAATGGTGCGCGTTTATGGCGCCTGGGGGCTAAAGAGCCGCTTCATTGACATGAGCCAGGCCCACAACGTAGAGGAAGCCATTGGGCCAGATACTCGCCTGCTGTGGATAGAAACGCCTACCAACCCCATGCTCAACATCGTGGACATCGAGGCGGTGTGCGCCATAGCGCGCCGGCGCGGCGTGTTGACCGTGGTGGACAACACGTTTGCCTCGCCGTACCTGCAAAATCCGCTCGATTTAGGTGCCGATATAGTGCTGCATTCGGCTACCAAGTACCTCGGCGGCCATTCGGATGCCGTGCACGGTTGTCTCGTTGTGCGCGACGCAGCCTTGGCCGAGCGCTTGCATTTCATCCAAAACGCCTCTGGCGCTGTGCCTGGGCCAATGGACTGTTTTCTCATCCTGCGCGGCATTAAGACCCTGCACTTGCGCGTGCAGCGCTCGTGCGAAAATGCCGAGGCCCTTGCGCACTTTCTGAAAGCACACCCTAAAGTAGCACGCGTTTACTGGCCGGGCTTTTCAGAGCATCCCAATCACGACATTGCCAAACGCCAGATGCGTCTCTTTGGCGCAATGGTGTCGTTTGATTTGAAGGACAACACTTTTGAGGCAGCGCGCCGCGTCCTCAGTGGCACACACCTCTTTTCGCTAGCGGAGTCGCTAGGCGGCGTCGAGTCGCTCATTGGCCATCCGGCCAGCATGACCCATGCCAGCATCCCGCGCGAAGAGCGCCTGAAAGTAGGCCTGACAGACTCGCTCATTCGGCTGAGCGTGGGCGTTGAAGATGTCGAAGATCTGATTGCTGATTTGAGCGCTGCTCTGTAGTTTTGTCGGCGCTATGAAAGACTGGAAATATCTTGTTGCGTATGTATTACCTCTGAGCGCGGTCTGTGCGCTGGCGCTGAAAGGCCCTTGGGCATGGACAACGCCGGTGGTCAGTTTTGTGCTTCTGCCGCTGTTGGAGCTGTGGATGCCGCAATCCCAGGAAAATGTGCCTGCTGAGGAAGAAGAAGCGCGCTCTAAGCACTGGTTTTTCGATGTGCTGTTGTATGTCAACTTCTTTTTTCTGTTCGGCCTAACGGGGTGGTACCTCTGGCTGGTGCAGTACGAGGTCCTGAGTGTTTCGGAATGGTTAGGTCTCACGGCTGGAGCGGGTATCATCGTAGGCGCTGTCGGCATCAATGTAGCCCATGAGTTGGGTCATCGCACGCGAGGCTATGAGCAGGCCATGGCGAAGTGGATGCTTATGGTGGCTTTGTACCAGCACTTTTTTATTGAACACAATCGCGGTCACCACAAGTACGTGGCCACTGAGCGCGACCCGGCCACGGCTCGCCGCAACGAATGGCTGTTTGCTTTCTGGCTGCGCTCCATTGTTGGCAGCTGGCGGAACGCCTGGCACCTGGAGATAGAACGTCTTCGGCGCATTGGCGCTCCCGTGTGGAGTGTGCACAACGAAATGCTGCGCTTCACTCTGTGGCAGCTGGCCTGGTTAGGAGCGGTAACCTTCCTGGTGGGCACGAAAGCACTGGTGGGTGCTGTGGTCATTGCCCTCATGGGTGTTTTGCTATTAGAAACTATCAACTACATCGAACATTACGGCCTCCGTCGCCGCCTACTGCCTAATGGGCGTCCGGAACCGGTTAGCCCGGCGCACTCCTGGAACAGCAACCACGAATTGGGGCGTATTTTCCTTTACGAGCTCACCCGACACAGCGACCATCACTACAAGACTACACGCAAGTATCAGATATTGAGGCACATAGATGAAAGCCCGCAGCTGCCCTATGGTTACCCGACCAGTGTACTGTTAGCCTTAGTGCCTCCGCTGTGGTTTCGCATCATGAACCCGCGTTTGCCTGACAACGATCGCATATCGGCGGCGTAATTGCCTCTTTTAAGAGCACTCTTTATGCGCAACACGTTTCTTTGGATAGCTGCCTTAGGGGCGGTGGGAGCAATTGCCTATTTCTTTTCTAATATAGTAGCCTATTTTGTTGCAGCATTGGTACTGGCTATGCTGGGCCGCCCGCTGAAGGACTTTTTCCAGCGACGGGTACGCGTAGGGCGTTGGCGTATAGGGTCTACAGGAGCCACGATGCTTACCTTACTTTGTTTCCTGCTGCTGGTTGTAGGATTCCTCTTGCTTTTCTTGCCCACCATTGTGGCCCAGGTGCGGCATCTTTCAACCGTGGACTACGCAGCGTTGGGAGAGAAGCTGCGAGAGCCACTAGCCGAGTGGGACGCATGGCTGCATCGAGTGAACCTACTTGAGCCAGGGCAATCGTTAGGGCGACGCATCCAGGAAGTGCTTATTGGCCTTTTTCAACCCAAATTGCTCGGCAATTGGATTGGCGGCTTTGTCGCCATTGCCGGCAGCACAGTATTGGCGATACTATCGGTGTCGTTTATTTTGTTCTTTTTGCTAAAAGAAGAGGATCTTGTAACGCGGATTGTTTATTCCCTCATGCCGGTGCATTTAAAAAGAAAGTTTCTACACGCCATGGAAGAGGCAGGCAACGTCCTGACGCGCTATTTGCGTGGGCTGGCGTTGCAGACCCTGTCGTTCATGGCTATAGCCTCAGCCGCATTAGCGTTGCTAGGGGTGCCTAATGCTTTGCTGTTAGGCATTTTAGGTGGGTTGTTCAACATTATTCCCTACTTAGGGCCGCTCATTGGCATCTCCGTAGGCTGCTTTTTTACTTTAGTTCATTTCATCGGCGCCGACTTTCAAGTCATCGGGCTGTATTTGCTCAAAGTGGTAGCGGCTTTTGGCTTTACTCAGTTGATAGACAATTTGCTGCTTTATCCATACATTACCTCGGCTAGTGTACGCGCGCATCCGTTAGAGATCTTCCTTGTGGTACTGGCAGCTGCCCAATTAGGCGGGCCTATCGGTATGATTATCGGCGTCCCCTTGTATACCGTGATACGCGCTGTAGCGGGGGTGTTTTTTAGCGAGTTTCATCTCATCCAGCGCTGGACAGGGCAGGTACATCGGAGAGCGGAGGAACCAGAAGACCGGGGCTGAAGGATTGTCCGTATGAATGGTGCCCCTAAGCATGCAGAAGCGTTGTCGGCTGCTACCTTTGCAGGCTCAAAAAAGGGCCTTGCACAGAGGCGATGCTACCTGCTACTTATATGTATAGAACCCACACTTGCAACGACCTGCGCCTGACCGACGTTGGCAGAACGGTAACCTTGGCCGGCTGGGTAGCCGCCAGCCGCGATTTGGGAGGGCTAACGTTTATTGACCTGCGCGACCGCTACGGCATTACCCAATTGGTATTTGATATGGACGACGACGCCACCCTGTGCGAGCGCGCCCGCCGACTGGGCCGCGAGTATGTCGTACAAGCCTCTGGCATAGTGCGCGAGCGCGCTAGCAAGAACCCCAATCGCGACACAGGCGACATCGAAATACAGGTGACCGAACTTATCGTGCTCAATCCGGCCAAAACGCCCCCTTTCACCATTGTGGACGATACAGACGGCGGCGACGATTTGCGCATGAAATATCGCTACTTAGACCTGCGCCGGCCTTGCGTCCAGAAGAACATCCTCTTCCGCTCGCGCCTGAGCCTGGAGACACGCAAGTACCTGGCCGATTTAGGTTTTGCGGAGATAGAGACGCCTTTCCTGATTAAGTCCACACCCGAAGGTGCACGTGACTTTGTAGTGCCTTCGCGCATGAACCGCGGCCAGTTTTACGCCCTGCCGCAGTCGCCTCAGACGTTTAAGCAAATCCTGATGGTCGCTGGTTATGACCGCTACTTTCAGATTGTCAAATGTTTCCGCGACGAGGATCTCCGCGCTGACCGCCAGCCCGAGTTTACCCAAATTGACTGCGAAATGGCTTTTGTCCATCAGGAAGACGTCCTGCAAACCTTCGAAGGCCTGACGCGTCATCTTTTCCAGGCCATGCTCGGCATAGACCTTGGCTCGTTTCCACGTATGACGTACGACGAGGCTATGCGCCGCTTTGGCTCCGATAAACCCGACCTGCGCTTCGGCATGGAGTTCTGTGACCTGACGACCATGGCGCGCGGCAAGGGCTTTCCTGTGTTCGATCAGGCAGAAAGCATTCTGGGTATTTGTGCTCCGGGCTGCGCTAGCTACAGTCGAAAGCAGCTGGACGAACTGACCGAATGGGTGCGCCGTCCGCAAATAGGTGCCAAGGGTTTGGTGTACGTGCGCTACGATGCCGACGGCTCTGTAAAGTCGTCCATAGATAAATACTATGCATCCGACGAGTTAAAGTCTTGGCTGCAAGCGTGCGAAGCCCAGCCCGGCGACCTGCTGCTCGTGCTGGCGGGGGAGACGGAAAAAACCCAGAAACAACTGTCTGAATTGCGTCTGGAGATGGGCAACCGACTCGGCTTGCGCCCGCCCCACGTGTTCAAGCCGCTATGGGTACTCGACTTCCCTTTGTTGGAATGGGATGAAGAAGAAGGGCGCTTTTTTGCCATGCATCATCCCTTCACCTCGCCTAAAGCGGCAGATATTCCAAAAATGGACTCGGACGAGCACCTCGTGTTGAAGAGTATACGAGCCGATGCTTATGACTTGGTTATCAACGGCGTGGAAATTGGCGGCGGCTCTATTCGAATCCACGACCGCGAGCTGCAAAGCCGAAACTTTCGTCTGTTGGGCTTCACGCGCGAAGAGGCTGAGACACAATTTGGTTTCTTGCTCGGCGCTTTTGAATACGGCGCTCCACCCCACGGAGGCATTGCTTTTGGCTTCGACCGGCTGTGTGCTGTGATGAATGGCGCTAATTCCATCCGAGACTTCATTGCCTTCCCTAAAAACAACCAGGGGCGCGATGTAATGATTGACGCGCCAGACACCTTGAAGCCGCAGCAATTAGAAGAACTGGGCTTGACTATTGTAAAGCCGAATACATAGGGGCCTATAAAAGCCGAAAAAAACGGCCGTTTGGCGGTGGCTCGTCGGCATTAGGCAACAAAAGCCTGTCCTGTTGCGCCTGTGCAGCATACTTTCGCAACAGCCGTTCAGTGCGGTGTTGGATTTTTTAGGAAACAAAAAAACTGCCTGTGTTTATGCGTTGGATTGTACCGGTTTTGCTGTGGGCTGCTGCTCTAAAAGCGCAGCCAACGGTGGTGATGCCGTTGAAACCCGTTGTTGAAGAAGCCATTGTGCTGCCCGAACAGGCGGAGCGCCGACTCATTCCGATCCGTTATCGTACCTACGAATTAGACAAAGCGGGCTTGCAATCAGCCCTGAGTCGGGCGCCGCGCGAGTTCACACCGGAAGCAAGGCAGCGCCGCTGCGTACTAAGCTTGCCTTTACCCGACGGCACCCAAGAGGCGTTCTCGGTGTGGGAGACTTTTCAAGTGGAGCCGGCTCTGGCCGAAGCCATGCCTGCAGCGCGTACCTATGCTGGCGAGGCGCTGCATCGCCTAGGCATGACGGTGCGCTTCAGCTACACACAGCGAGGGCTGAATGCCTACATTTTCTGGCCTGACTTAAGCCTGTCGTTTGTGGAGGTTTATGCTTGGGGGCAAGACCGCTACTATATGGCCTATGGTGCCGAGGACTTGCCGGAGGAGGCCCGCATACGCGGGCCACAGCAAAAAATTGTTGTGCAGCCTGAAGTCCTATTGTCACCGAGCCAGCCGTATGCCTTACCCGTAGAAGAGCGCGGCTCATTGCTGGGCGAGCCCGTACAACTCAAACAATATCGCCTTATTATTTCTACGACGGGCGAGTTTTCGGAGGATCACGGTGGTACGCGGGAGTTGGTGTATGCCGCGCTGGTTGATCACGTCAATCGCATCAACGCGGCATATGAGCGCGACTTTTCGTTGCGCTTTGTGTTGGTACAGGCTACGCTCGCTACCATTTTTCTGAACCCAGCAACAGACCCTTTTTCGGGTACAGATAACGGCGCTCTGGCCGCTCAAAACCAGCAGGCGTTAGCCTTAGCGGGTGTGCCGCCGGCGGCGTATGATGTGGGGCACGTTTTTGCCCGTGGCGGTGGCGGTGTGGGCGGGCTGGGCGTCGTGTGCATGGGTAGCAAATGGTTAGGATGCACCTCTGGTAGCGGCTCCTACGGGCTGTTCTTTACCTATGTAGCGTGCCAGGAATTGGGTCACCAGTTGGGTGGCAACCACACTTGGAACCGCTGCGGTGGTTTCGCCGCTGACCAGCGCGCTCCTTTGACGGCCTATGAGCCGGGCAGCGGCAGCACCATTATGTCGTACGTAGGCGGTTGCGGGCCAGACAATGTGCAAGGCTCTCCCGACCTCTACTTCCACGGTGGTTCTATTGAGGAGATGCGTAAGTACATTGATTTTGAGGGAGGGGCGCAGTGCGGCTCACTGACAAATACCGGTAATCAGCACCCTACAGTATCGCTACCTTATGCCGACGGCTTTTTTATCCCTATTGGCACACCCTTCGAGTTGACGGGGACGGCTACAGACCCCGATGGCGATGCTCTCACCTACTGCTGGGAGCAGATGGACATTGGCCCGGAAACGCCGTTGGGTACTCAGCTGGGCAACTCCCCCATCTTCCGAACACGCCCGGCCGTGTCGGCACCTAATCGGTACTTTCCACAACTGAGTACTATCCTAAACGGTACCATGGACTCACGAGAGCTCCTGCCCGAGTACACGCGCAACCTGACCTTTATGCTCACGGTACGCGACGGGCGCGGCGGTGTAGGTGCGGCAGAAGTATCCTTTAAGTCTTGGGGCGATGCTGGGCCATTCACAGTAGAGTATCCTAACCAGGTTACTGACCGTTGGAATGTCGGCGAATACGCAGAAGTGCGTTGGAATGTGGCCAACACAGACAAGGCTCCAGTGAACTGCTCGCACGTCCGCATTCGGCTAAGCACGGACGGTGGCCTAACGTATCCCATCGTGTTGGCCGAACGCGTGAGCAACGACGGCAGCCATTTCGTGCGCGTGCCCAACGTGTCCACCACGCAGGCACGGGTGCGCGTAGATGGCGCCGACAACGTATTTTTTGACATCTCCAACCGCAATTTCACTATTCAACAGCCCACTCAGCCTTCGCTTACCTTAGGGCTGGACAACGATAGCGGCCAGCTGTGCTTGCCGGCGGAGCACACGGTTTCGGTTCATACTGCTGGCGTGCTCGGCTTCAACGCGCCGGTAACGCTCAGCCTCGATGCGCCACTGCCGCCCGGCGTGGCAGCGGCGTTCAGCAAGACCACTCTATCACCCGGCGAGAGTGCCACGCTGACCCTCGACTTTTCTCAAGTGAACACAGAGGAGACCTTTACACTCCTCCTGCGTGCTACGGCAGCGGGGGTAGCGCCTATCGTGCGGCCCATTGTTCTGACAACCATCCGAAACGATTTCAGCAGCCTCGCTCTCGTCGAGCCGCCTACGGGTGCTACCGAGCAAGCCCTGACGCAAACGCTGCGTTGGAACAGGGGGCTGGATGCGCTCACCTACGACGTCCAGCTGGCCACCAGTCCTTCCTTTGAACCGGCCTCTTTGGTGGCTTCTGTGAGCAACACTGCCCTGGACAGCTTCAAGGTTTCGACCTTTCTCGATAAGGGCACCGCTTACTTCTGGCGCGTACGCCCGCGCAATGAGTGCGGCACCCACGCCTGGACGGCGCCTTCTTTCTTTTCCACAATCGCTGAAAAATGCGTGGCCTGGGAGGCATCGGATTTGCCTAAGAACCTGACGGCCAACGGTAAACCGGTTGTTGAGTCAAAAATCAATGTCTTAAGTGGTGGGGCCATTAAGAACATGGAGGTGCGCCGGGTGAAAGGCTACCACGAGTTTTTCCGAGATCTGGATGTGCGGCTCATCAGCCCGCAGGGGACCGAGGTCGTGCTATGGTCGAGCCGCTGCGGCAATTTCAACGGCTTTTTCAACCTGCGCCTGACCGATGCCTCGCCGAATACTTTCCCCTGTCCGCCGCCAAACAATGGTCTACCTTATCGCCCACAAACTCCTTTAGCAGCTTTTACAGGGCAAAACGCTGCGGGTGTTTGGACGCTGCGGGTGCAAGACACGCAGATTGGTGGCGGTGGCACCATCGAGCAGTTCCAACTGGAATTTTGCGCTGAGGTTACCCAGCGCCCGCCCGTGCTCGTTAACAACAACCCCTTAGTGGTGCAGGTAGGCAATAACCATCCTATTACGCCAGATTTGCTATTGGCCACCGACCCCGACAATACGCCGGCCGAGTTAGTGTTTACTTTGTTGACGGTGCCGCAATACGGCCATTTGGCTAAGAGCGGGTCGGCTCCCCTGCAACCGGGTGCCCAGTTTACCCAGGCCGACATTAATAACGGCGCCATGCGCTTCTTCGACTACGGCACTGGCCGCAGCGATGGTTTCCTTTTCATCGTTAGCGATGGGCAAGGTGGCTTCTTTGGCACACCGCGCTTCCGCATAGAGCCGCAATCGGTGAGCACGCACGCCGCAGAGGGCCGCGCTCTGGATTTTCATCTGTACCCCAACCCTGCGCGCGAGGTGGTCTGGTTGGCTTTTGAACTGCCGACAGAGCGTGCTCTACCCATAACCCTGTTCGACAGCGCTGGGCGCCTGTTGGAGCAGACGCTGTTGTCGGTTGGCTCTACAGGGCAGGCGTTGTTGGTATCGGGCTATGCGCCAGGGCTGTATCTCGTGCAAGTGGGGCCGGTGGTGAAGAGGCTGATTTTGGTAAAATAAGCGTGTTGGTTTTTTAGGCAAAAAGCGCATGTTTGCCCGCCGTTTGGCTGGGCTTTCCTGCGTTGTTCTCGCTCAGAAAGCACTGCCTGTGGTTTTATCTCCGTCTTTTTCACTAAAAAGCATGTACTACCTGAAGCTTTTTTCCCGCTTGTCGCTATTGTTGAGTTTGTCGTTGACCTCTCTGCTGGCGCAAATACCCAAAAGCCCCGATGAGTTTTTGCCACATCGGGTGGGGGAGCAATTCACTCCACACCACCTGCAAGTGGCATACTTCGAGTATTTGGCAGCGAATGCACCGAACACCATGCGCCTGGAGCGCTATGGGACTACGTACGAGGGACGGCCTTTGCAGATAGCTATCTTCACTGCACCAGAAAATATGGCTCGTCTGGAGCAAATACGGCAGCGGCACATCCAGATGTCGGAGCCAGGCAGCAAAGCACCTCGCAACAGCGACCTGCCGCCCATTGCTATCGTTTGGCTTAGCATGAGCGTGCATGGCAACGAGCCTTCAGGGTCGGAGTGTAGCTTATTACTCGCTTGGCAACTGGCCGCCCAAAAAGAGGCCGAAATACAGAGGTGGTTGAAAAATACGGTAGTTATTCTGGACCCTTCGCTCAACCCCGATGGCTACGATCGCTATACGCATTGGTATCGCAGTGTGAGTAATGTGCGGAAAAACCCGCACGCTGATGGGCGCGAACACGTGGAGCCTTGGCCACGCGGCCGTACTAACCACTACCATTTTGACCTTAATCGCGACTGGGCTTGGGCCACACAGATAGAAACCCAGCAGCGCCTCGAGGTGTATCATCGTTGGCGCCCGCACATCCACGCGGACCTGCACGAACAGGGGGTGGACAATCCCTACTACTTTGCACCAGCAGCCGAGCCTATGCACGATTACATCACGCCCTGGCAGCGCGATTTTCAGACGCGCGTGGGCCGCAACCACGCCCGCTATTTTGATGAAAAAGGCTGGCTGTATTTCACCAAAGAGGTATTCGACCTTTTTTACCCCTCCTACGGCGACACCTACCCTATGTTTAACGGTGCCATCGGCATGACCTACGAGCAAGCAGGGCACTCCACGGCTGGGCGCGCCATCCTCACTGCCGCCGGCGACACGCTTACACTGAACGACCGCATCCAGCACCACTTGACGACGAGCCGCTCAACCATCGAGGTGGCTAGCCAAAATGCCGCTGAATTGGTGGAAAATTTCCGCAAGTATTTCGAACGTAGCGCCAATCAGCCCCAGGGGCCTTACACTACTTTTGTCGTGTCGGCTTCCAACCCACCGCAAAAAATAAACGCCCTGTGCCGCCTGCTGGACCGCCATCGCATCCGTTATGGGCGGGCGGGAGCAACCTTGCGCGCAGTAAAAGGCTTGAGCTATGCGGAAGGCAAGGATACGACCTTCGACATACAAGAGAAAGACCTCATTATCAGTGCCTACCAGCCCAATTCGGTACTTCTCCAAGTGCTTTTTGAGCCAGAGCATCGGTTGGCAGATTCGCTCACTTATGATATCACGGCCTGGGCCTTGCCCTATGCACATGGGTTGGAGGCCTATGCGCTCAAGCAGCGCGTAGAACCTAAGTGGTCGTATGAACCCTATCGGGCTGTGCCCGTACGTCTCACAGCTGCTCCTTATGCTTGGTGCATACATTGGAGATCGCCTGCCGAGGCGCGCTTCCTGGCCAATTTGTTAGAGCGCGGAGTACGGGTGCGCTATGCCTTGCAGCCATTCTCATTAGCTGACCAGCATTTTAACGCTGGCGCTTTAGTCATAAGCCGAGCAGATAATCTGGCCATAAGTGCATCACTGGACAGCTTAGTGCGAGAGGCAGCTCGCATTGCCAATGTGGAGGCGCATCCGATCTTCAGTGGCTGGGCTGAAAAGGGGCGAGATTTGGGGTCGGAGAATTTTGTCCTAATCCGCCGGCCTGAAGCAGCGCTCATCTACGGGGATGAAGTTGACGATAATGCTTTTGGGCATTTATGGTACTTATTCGAGCAGGATTTGGATTATCCGATAACGCCCATAGCGCTAAGCCGCCTGTCACGCGTTCGGCTGAGCGATTATAGTGTGCTCATTTTTCCCAGCGGTCAGTATAGCCTGTCGGAAAGCTCGCTCCGCACTCTACAAGAGTGGATGCGTCAGGGCGGCCGTCTTATCGCCATCGAGGGAGCCGTGCGGGCTTTTGCAGACAAGGAGGGTTTCGATTTGAAAACAAGGCCAGAGCCCAAAAGGGACTCTACCGCGGCCCCTATGCCAAAGACCTATCAGGCACTTGAACGGGAACGCATCAGCGATGCGGCTTCTGGCGCTGTGGTGCGCGCAGAGGTGGACAACACCCACCCGTTGACGTTTGGTCTAGGTGGGCGCTATTTTACGCTGAAAAACAGCAGCCATTGCTACGACGTGGGCGATAACACATACGCCCCCGTACGATTAGGTGAAACATTTCTTTCGCGCGGTTTTATTGGCAGCCGCTTGCGCCCACGCTTAAAGAATACGCCCGTAGTGGCTGTGCAGTCTTTTAGAGAAGGCAAGGCGATTTTCTTCGTAGACGATCCAGTGTTTCGTTGTTTTTGGGAGCAAGGCAAGATGCTGTTTTACAACGCACTGTTCTTTTAGTCTTCGCGCCAGACGACTTCTCCTTCCGGCGTAATGTACTGCCAATGACCGCTGACAGCAACGCGAGCTAACCCGTGCTCAAAAGGCGCTGCAGCATCGTAAGCTGCAGGCAAAGCCCAGCTGCTGTCGGGTCGAATGTAGCCCCAACGCCCATTGCTCTGCACCGGAGCCAACCCTTCGCGAAAGCGGCTTGCGCGTTCAAATTTGGGCAAAATGGCCAATCGGCCCCCTGGGTCTATGTATCCCCAAGCGCCGTTGATTTCCACTAAAGCTAGCCCTTCAGAGAAGTCATCGGCTTGTTCAAACATCGGCTCAATAGCTGCGTGTCCTTCTTGGCTAACGAAGCCGTACTTATTGCCTAAAAAGGCGAGGGCCATGCCTTCGCGAAAATGGATACGCGGTCGCCCCGGGGCGAACTCCCACTGCGGCTCTAAGCGCACAGCACCTTGCCGATCGATTAGCCCCCAGCGTCCGCCGCGAACGACTACGGCTACTGGCCCTTCAAAAGGCTGGCAAGCATCCCAGGCAGGAGCAATAGCAAACGAGCCATCGGTGCTGATGAACCCGCACAGCGCACCATCGGCAGCCGGCGCCAGCCCCTGCTGAAAGGCACCCGCTGCTGTGTATATCGGCTTCAAAACGAAGCGGCCCTCGCGATCTATGTAGCCCGAGCGGCCCGCAATGGCAACGGCAGCCAGTCCCTCGGAAAAATCATCAGCGCTATCGAAGCGGATGGGAATAACTTCCTCGCCACGCTCATTGATATAACCCCACTGCCGCACTAACTGGACGCAAGCCAATCCTTCGGAGAACAGGCCAATCGAGCGAAAGAGCCGTTTCAAGTAGAGCCGCCCTTGGGTGTCCAATAGCACCCAGCGGTCGTTGAGCCGTACACGTGCCCAGCCGCCGTGGAAATCCGTTGCCTCTATGTATTGTGGCTCAATGACCACCTCCCCTGAGGCGTTCATAAAACCGAAGAACCCTCGGTGCCGAATTTTAAACAATGGCGACAACGTCATAGGCGGCAAAATTAGCCATAGCCCGCTCATGCCAGGCTTCCTTCTGCACGCTCTCGATCTTGCCAGAGCCTGGGCTTCGAAAAGCATTCCTTCTCTGGCCGTTCACCTGCCTTACTTTTGCAGCTCCTTATTTCGGCTACACTACAAGAAGCATTGGAGCATGTATCGCGAGTTCAAACAACTACACCTGCCTACGTTTGAGGAAGAAGTTCTGCAATTCTGGGTATCCGAGCGCATATTTGAGCAGTCTGTGGAGCAACGCTCACCAGAACGCTCGTTTGTGTTTTACGAAGGCCCCCCCTCGGCCAACGGTATGCCGGGTATTCACCACGTCATCTCGCGGACTATCAAGGACCTGTTTTGCCGCTATCAGACGTTGAAGGGCTTCCGCGTTGAGCGCAAAGCGGGATGGGATACCCACGGCCTGCCGGTAGAGTTGCAGGTGGAAAAAGAACTCGGCATTACTAAGGAAGACATTGGCAAAAAAGTCAGCATTGAAGAATACAACCAGGCCTGCCGGGCTGCGGTCATGCGCTATAAGGACCGGTGGGAAGCTATTACCCGCCGAATGGGGTACTGGGTGGACATGGAGCACCCTTACGTGACGTTTGACAACGATTATATCGAGTCCATCTGGTGGTTGCTCAAGCAGTTGTATCAAAAACGGACGCCCAAAGGAGAGTCATTTTTGTACAAGGGCTTCACTATACAGCCGTTCAGCCCTGCTGCGGGCACGGGTCTGTCGAGCCATGAGCTGAACATGCCGGGTACTTACAAGGATGTAACCGATATCTCAGTAGTGGCGATGTTTCGCGTTCGGCGCGACGCTACTTCGGCCTTTCTCTTCGATGCGGACGATGAAGAGGTGCGCATTTTGGCCTGGACGACCACTCCTTGGACGCTACCCAGCAACGTGGCTCTTACGGTGGGGCCAACTATTCGCTATGTCAAGGTGAAAACCCTCAATCCCTACAGCGGGCAACCGGTGAGCGTCGTCCTCGCAGAGGAGCGTCTGCCGGCTTATTTCTCGGCGGAGGATGAAGGTCTGCCTTGGGAAGCGTTCCAGCCTGGTGGCAAGAAGCTGCCCTGGCGACGCGCAGGGGCTTTTCCTGGCCAGCAACTGGTGGGCATGCGCTACGAGCAATTATTGCCCATCCCCGCCGCTCGCACTCCGCTGTTGGAAGAGCGCGGCTTCCGTGTTATCTCAGGCGACTGGGTAACCACAGAGGACGGCACGGGAGTGGTACATACTGCGCCCTACTTCGGCGCCGACGACTTCCGGGCCTGTAAAGAGGCGGGTGTACCCTTCATTGGCCTGCCCAATCCGCTGGCACCCGACCTGCCCCTTCCGTTAGTGGACCGCCAAGGAAGGTTTGTGGAAGAAGTGCCCGAATTTGGCGGGCGCTACGTCAAGGCGGAATATTACCCTCAGACGGAGCAGGATGCGCCTGACTTCAAACCTACCGACCTGCTTATCGCGCTCCGCTTGAAGGCAGATGGCAAGGCGTTCCGTATCGAGAAATATCGCCACCCTTATCCCCATTGCTGGCGGACGTCAAAGCCGGTGCTCTATTATCCGCTCGACTCTTGGTTCATTCGCTCCTCCGCTATGAAAGAGCGCATGGTCGAGCTCAACAAAACCATCCGCTGGCGGCCCGAAAGCACGGGCACTGGGCGTTTTGGCCAATGGTTGGAAAACCTGCAGGACTGGAATCTATCGCGTTCGCGCTTTTGGGGAACGCCGCTGCCCATTTGGCGTACGGCGGACGGGCAAGAGGAAATCTGCATTGGCTCCATAGAAGAACTGCGGGCGGAAATAGAAAAAGCCAATCGCGTGCTCGGTACGAAGCAAACTGTGCCGTCGGACCTGCACCGGCCCTTCATAGATGAAGTAGTACTCGTGGCGCCCAGCGGCAGACCTATGCACCGCGAGCCAGACCTCATAGACGTCTGGTTTGATAGTGGCGCTATGCCCTATGCACAATGGCACTACCCGTTCGAAAATCAAGATATTTTGCAGCGCAACTTTCCAGCCGATTTCATTGCAGAAGGCGTCGACCAAACGCGCGGTTGGTTTTACACCCTTCATGCCATTAGTACGATGGTGTTCGACTCGGTAGCTTTTCGCACGGTAGTGTCTAATGGTTTGGTTTTGGACAAAAACGGCGAAAAGATGTCCAAAAGCAAGGGCAACGTTGTGGACCCCTTTGAAATCATCCGCAAACACGGTGCTGATGCCGCGCGCTGGTACATGATGTCGAGCGCTAACCCTTGGGAAAATCTGCGCTTCGACGAGGAACGGCTTGTTGAGGTGCGCAACCAGTTCTTCGGTACGCTGTATAATACCTACGCCTTTTTTGCGCTTTACGCCAACGTGGACGGCTTCCGCAGCGAAGAGCACGCTCCTGTGCCTTTGGAACAGCGCACCGAGCTGGACCGCTGGGTGCTTTCCTGCTTGCACACGCTCATAGAGGAGTATCGCCAGGCTATGGACGATTACGACGTTACGCGTGCCTGTCGCTTAGTAGAGTATTTCCTGGATGAACACCTCTCTAACTGGTACGTCCGCCTCTCGCGCCGGCGCTTTTGGAAAGGGCAACTGAGCGCAGATAAGGTGGCGGCATATCAGACCCTCTTCGAGTGCCTGATAACCCTCTCCCAGCTTGTTGCCCCTATTGCGCCCTTTTTTGCCGATTGGGTCTATCGCAACTTAACAGCTCCCACACACCAGCGCGGCAGCAAGACTTGGCCTGCATCCGTGCACCTAACTGACTTGGCCCAGCCCGATAGTCGCAAGATTGACCGGGACTTGGAGCGCCGCATGGACTATGCCCGCCGTATTTGTTCGTTAGCGCTGAGCATTCGCAAACGCGAGAAATTGCGCGTGCGCCTGCCGCTACAGCGTCTCCTGTTGCCTGTACTCGATGAGCGCTTTCAGGCAGAAGTGGAGAGTGTTAAAGACTACATCCTCTCAGAAATCAACGTCAAGCAAATCGAGTACGTAACCGATGCCTCGGGCTTGTTGAAGAAAGCAGCTAAAGCCAACTTTAAGACCCTGGGCGCGCGTTTGGGCAAACACATGAAAGAGGCTGCCACGCGCATTGCCCATTTCAGCCAGGCCGACATCAATACACTGGAGAAGAGCGGCGCGATTGATATTACCATCGAGAATGCCACCTACACTCTTACGCCAGAGGATGTTATCATTACTGCGGAAGACCTGCCCGGTTGGAAAACCGCCACTGACGGTACGCTCACGGTGGCTCTCGACGTCATGCTAACACCCGAACTTCATGCAGAAGGCATAGCGCGGGACCTGGTCAACCGCATCCAAAACTTGAGAAAAGACCTGGGTCTCAACGTTACCGACCGCGTCCGCGTCGAAATAGAAAATCACCCCGCTGTTTTGCCGGCCGTCGAAAAGTTTCGGGACTACATCCAGAACGAAGTGCTGGCCACGGAAGTAGCGCTTCATTCGGCCGATGGCGGCACTCCCGTAGTGCTGGAAGATGATGTACTTGTGCGGATACGCGTAGAGGCGGGGCGATAGTGGCATCTTCAAGGAGCGCAAAGGGAATTCGCCTTAGTTTGTAAGGGAGACAAGCTGTAGGTAAAGTGTGCCTTTTTCATCCATGACACGCCGCTATTTCATGCAAAAAATCCTTGTAGGGGCTGCTGCACTGTGGGTAGGCAGACCTCTTGGAGAGTTGGCCTTGGGTCGACGACCGCGGAGAAAGCCGCCCTGTTTGCGCCCAGGAGCGCGAGTTGCCCTGATTGCACCGGCTGGACCAGTCTCAGAAGAGCGGCTGCAGAAAGCCTTAGCCAACCTGTCTGAGCAGGGCTACCAGGTGCGTGAAGGTGCAGCCTTGCGCCAGCGATACGGATACTTGGCCGGCGAGGATACAGAACGCCTCAAGGACCTGCACTGGGCATTTGCTGACCCTGAAGTGGATGCCATTTGGTGTGTGCGCGGTGGCTACGGCGCCACCCGCCTGCTGCCTCAGGTGGATTTTCGTCTCATCGCGCGCCATCCCAAGCCATTTATCGGATACAGCGACATCACGGCGCTGCACCTTGCCATCGGGCAGCGCACTGGGATGGTTACTTTTCATGCGCCGGGCGCTTCGGCCGATTTTCCACCCTTTGCCCTGGACCACTTGCGAGCCGTGCTCGTAGAGCCGCGCGTGCCTCATGTGCTACCCCCTTCTGCCGAGACTGGCTCGCCAGCACCAGCGACTTTGCGACCGGGCAAAGCGACTGGGCCACTAGTGGGCGGTAACCTCACCTTACTGGCAGCGCTCGTTGGCACGCCTTTCCAGCCCTCCTTCCGCAACAAAATCGCCTTTATCGAGGACGTCGGCGAAGAGCCGTACCGCATAGACCGTTTACTAACGCAGCTGCTGCAAACCACAGACTTGTCCAAAGCCGCAGGCATCGCTTTGGGCACTTTCATAGACTGCCATCCGAAAACGCCGGAGTTTTCGCTCTCGCTGCTCGAAACGCTTCGCCTTTGCTTGAGCGGTCTGAATATGCCCATCGCTTATGGTTTGCCCTTTGGCCACATGCCCGCCCAAGCCACCCTGCCCTACGGCATTCGGGCTGAGTTGGACGCCGACGCCCTAACACTCACCCTCCTCGAATCCGCTTGCTACCGTGATGAATAGAGACGCCTTAACGAAACTCCGGTGGCTTCACTACGGTGAACACACGTGAAATGTTGAACCCGAAGCGAATGCCGTTGGGGCTGCCAAACCAGCGATCGGTGGTTTCGGTAATGAAGCCCTTGTAGGTCATGTCGGCCGAATTGGTGAAGTGCAGTTGAAACACGTGGCCTCCGGTTTCGATGTCGAATCCCACCGACAATACGTTGGTGTATTGCGACGCCAGCTGCCCAGGCAGTACATAATAGTACTCTGCATTGAGGGTGACTCGACGCGTTAGGCGCACCCGACCCGCCATGCCCAGGGCGTACACATCATTGCTTTCTGCTCGCGTTGCCACTAAGTTGCGGTGCACCAGCGTAGGCATGAGCTGCAATGTCAGATGATCACTAAATTTACGGGCCAGCAGTAATTGGAATGTGTAGTAGAGCCGAGATGAGAAGCTGTATTGCCGGTCTGGGTCGCTAAAGCGCAGTGTCTTAATCTGTGCATCCACTAAACCCGAGAGACTAATGGGCATATTGCGCTTACCAGAGGACTGACGCAAGATCTTATACTTGACAAAACCGTCGTAAATCTTCTCTTTACTGTTGCGTCCCAGACCTACCATCAAGCGGTCGGAAATACCGTAGTCCAACCCAATCCGGATAGTAGCGCCGTCTAATCCAAAAACATCGTAGAGGCCGTTGTTCAGCGGGGAGAAGCGGTGAGAAATTTTGAAGTCAAGCACGCCAGCTGCCGTATTTTCAATAGAATGGCCATTGACCACTCGAGTGGTTTTGAAACTGGCAGTGGTGTACTCCGTGGTAGGTTCTTCTTCTACGAGAGAGAGCAGATCGCCGTCTTGAGCGTTTGCGGAAGTCAGTGCGCCGGTAGTGAGCCTCAGGGCAAAAAGAACCAGAAAGCCAAGCGTTGTTGGTCGAAGTATATTCATAGGTTAAGCATGTGATGGTTGCCTGGATAGCGGTACCCTCTATTGGAGCGAGGCGGGATTTTCGTGCGAAATTAGAAAGCTAACTTTACAACAAAAAAAGAGACAGAATGGCCGAGGGAAGTAAAAACAAAGCTCCCATTTGACTCGTGAGAAAAGACCGGAACGTTACCAACAACACGTCTTCTTTAGCGTCCTTTGCTCGCTAAAGCACTGACGCAGCGGCGAGGGTTATCTTCGCCATCTTTCTCCGCCTATGTACGCTCAACCTCGTATAGCTGGATTTACGTTTGTTCGCAATGCGTTGTTGTATGACTATCCTGTGCTAGAAGCCATTCGCTCAATACTGCCCGTATGCGACTATTTCGCGGTGGCTGTTGGGCGCTCGGAGGATAATACGCTGGAATTAATCCGCACCCTCGACGACCCGCGATTGCACCTCGTAGAGACGGTGTGGGATGAGTCGTTGCGCTCCGGCGGTCGCGTGCTGGCAGAGGAGACCAATAAGGCTTTTGATGCCATTCCGCCGGACTACGACTGGTGCTTCTACATCCAGGCCGACGAGTGCGTACACGAGAAAGATTTGCCCATCATTCAAGCTGAGGCGGCGCGTTGGTTGCACGACGAACAAACAGAAGGGCTTCTTTTTAATTACCGACACTTTTACGGCTCTTATGACTACGTGGGAGTTAGCCGGCGCTGGTATCGGCGCGAGGTGCGCCTGCTGCGCAACAACAAGCGCATCCGCTCTTGGCGCGATGCGCAGGGCTTCCGGATAGACGGCCGCAAGCTGCGCGTGCGCTTGATTCCGGCGTACATCTACCACTACGGGTGGGTAAAACATCCAGAAGCCCAGCAGCGCAAGCAGCGCAGCTTTAACCGTTGGTGGCATGCCGACGAGGTTGTGCAGCAGCGCGTGGGCGAAGCAAAAACCTACTCTTACGATGGCGCCGAGCCGCTCGAGCGTTTCACGGGCACCCATCCGGCCGTTATGCAGCCTCGCATCCAAACCCTCAACTGGCAGTTCGACGTGGACCCTGCACAGGCGCGTTGGTCTTGGAAAGACCGCTTTTCGCGCTGGATAGAAAGGCACACGGGCTGGCGGCCCGGTGAATACAAAAATTATTACCTTCTAACCGAGCGCTGAGAACCTTTCACCTTTGCCTTGGAGTTATGTTCTTCCCTGCGTGTTCACTAAAGACCGCCTGCCAAAAATCATTCCCATGGGTGCCTTTAGCGCCTCAGGGCAGCCGCGATGGCTTGCGCAACGCGCTGCCCGTCCATTGCTGCCGATAGAATGCCGCCTGCATATCCGGCGCCCTCGCCACAGGGGTATAAAAAGGTCGCCCCAGGGTGCATGAGCGTCTGTTCGTCTCGTGGGATGCGAATGGGCGCGCTGGTCCGGCTTTCCGGAGCCACCACGATAGCTTCAGAAGTAACATATCCTCGGAAGAGACGGCCAAATTGCTTCAGCGCTCCACGTAGGCGCCGGTAGATGAACGAAGGCAGTAGCTCATACAAAGGCGCCGTCCATAGGCCGGGGATGTAGGACGACGCGGGCAGGTCGGCAGATAAGCGCCCGGCAATGAAATCCGTCAGGCGCAGGGCGGGTGCTCGCTGGCTTCCGTCGCCCGCGTCAAACAGGTAGCGCTCCACCTCGGCCTGGAAGGCCAGGTGGGCGAAAACGCCGTGCTGCTGCCACGGCTTCAAATCAGCGGGCTCTACCGCTACCACTACGCCGGAATTGGCAAAGGGCGAGTCTCGCCGGCTCATACTCATACCGTTGGTGACAATTTCCCCCGGCTCGGTCGCTGCCGGCACGATAAGGCCACCCGGGCACATGCAAAAGGAGAAAACGCCGCGCTCGTCTACTTGGCAGGTTAGGCTGTAGCTGGCCGCGGGCAAATGGTCGCCTCGTTCAGGCCGATGGTACTGTACGGCGTCTACCAGCGACTGCGGATGTTCAACGCGCACGCCCAACGCGAAAGGCTTCGGCGCTATCTGTAAGCCGCGCGCATGGAGCAGGTGATAAATGTCGCGCGCGGAGTGACCGGTGGCCAGTACTACGGCATCGGCCAGCCACTCGCGGGAGGGGGGGCTTCCGCTGTCGGAAACATCTTGGGTGATGACGCCCAAGATGCGCCCTTCGCGCAGGATCAGATCGGTTACCCATTGACCAAAATGCACCTCGCCACCGTAGCGCAAGATGGTTTCGCGCAGGTTTTGCACTACGCCGGGCAGTTTGTTGGAGCCGATGTGCGGATGGGCTTCCACTAAAATGTCTGCCTTGGCGCCATGCTCTACAAGAAGGCGCAGCACTTTGCGCCAGTCCCCTCGTTTTACGGAGCGAGTGTACAGTTTTCCGTCGGAATACGTGCCCGCACCGCCCTCGCCAAAGCAGTAGTTGGAGTGCGGATGGACGGTGCTAAACTGCTGAATAGCGCGCAGGTCGCGCCGGCGCGCTCGCACGTCTTTGCCGCGATCGAGTACAATAGGTTTGAGGCCGCGTTCCAAAAGTTCGAGGGCCGCGAAATAACCTGCTGGCCCTGCCCCCACAATCAACACAGCCGGGGCTTGTTCGTCCACAGGGCGAAAGTTGCTCAACACCGCAGGCTCAGGGGTGAATGTTTCTTTGCATTCGTAAACAGCTGCGCGCAAGCGATACACCGGCTCGCGCCCGCGCGCATCCAAAGAAGCCCGCAGGATCTCCACGTGACCGATCTGCTCAAGAGGGCACTGCAGGGTTTCGGCAGCGCGTTGTCTGAGGCGTTCCTCGTTATGGCGTTCCTGAGGCAGGAGTGCCAGCTCGATGATATGGGCCATGAGAGAGGGTTCCGTATTTATCGGAAAAGAAGAAACCAGAAGATTTTTCTAAGCGCTATGGCGTTTTTCGGCGCAAGGTTTTGGGCTTGTCCACCTGGTCGGGTCGCCACTCATCCGGATTTATTTCGTAAATGTCGGGTACAAAAACCTTGACCGTTGTCTGCTCTAAGCAAGTGATTGTTCTACCAGCGCGAAACATCTGGATGGGTTCGCGTCGGCGCATTTTGGAATAGACACGCAGGGTGTTGCCTTTCCTTTCGGCTTCGAAAGCATAGCGGCCAACCTCAATGAGTTTATCTACCCGCTCCGGAGAAGCATTCCATACTTGCACATTTACTTCTGTCAGCAAGCTGGTGCCTGCCCACGTGTGCGCTTCCGGATAAATAAAGTTGATGAAGTCGAGCACAATGGTTTCGGCAGAGTCCACCGAGAAGATTTGGTAAACGGTGCGCTCCATTTGGGCCGAGGCCCCGCCTGCGAAGGTTGTGTTCAGTAGCGCCACTCCAAACCAGGCCAGCAAGCGATTTTTTAATTGCAACATAGAAGGGCGAGGGTAGTATCTGTGCTTTGATGGGTTTCTATGGTGGCCCCCACATGATTTTAAAGCAAAAGTACAGCGCCTTTGACGCCTTTTGAGTGGAATGGGTAACATGCCTGGGCATGTATGTGCTGTTTTTTCTACATTATATGAGTTTTTTCGGAATTTAAGCGCCGCATTTCTTGTACACAAACATACTCGGGCTTGTGCTATGTCTTCCTCTCTTTCCAACGCTGCTGCTCTCCTTCTCATCGCTGTAGTATTCTTGCTGTTCCTGCTTACAGGAGTGGCTTTGTTCGTAACGGGTCTCTTTAGTGGGCAGAGGATAGGTGCTCTGATGGGCGGAGCGCTGCTGGTTCTGGGCGGCGTTGTCGTTTGGCGCCTTGCTCAACGCGGCACGCAAATGAGCCAGTTAGCCTCAGAAGGCATCTTAAGCCAAGCCGTTGTAGAGAAGAAAAAATCGTTTCTTATCCGCAAGATAAAGCGGTACACCTTGACATATAGTTACACTGCGCCGGATGGTCGAACGCTTCGGCATACGCCCAAAGTCACCTATACGCTGTGGTCGAAGCTCCAGGTAGGCGACTCTGTTCGCATTCTCTACTTACCTCATCGGCCAGAGGTGAGTGCGTTAGAGGAGGATGTCGAAAAAATACGCCAGCAGCTTCATCGCGGCGAAAGCCGGGATTTTAACGCTAAAAATCCCTCTTAAAAAGCACACCCCTTCTGGTATGGATATCGAGCAATTGCGAGCCTATTGTTTGAGCAAAAAGGCAGTTTCCGAGGATTTTCCGTTCGATGAAACTACCCTGTGTTTTCGTGTAGCAGGAAAGATTTTTGCTATTACAGACATGGCCAAGGAGCGTCTGACGGTTAACCTAAAGTGCGAGCCTGTTTACGCGTTGGAGTTGCGCGAGCGATACAGTGAAGTGCAGCCAGGATGGCACATGAACAAAAAACATTGGAACACGGTGGACTTTGAGGGCAGCTTAAGTAACCAGTTCCTAAAGGCGCTGATAGACCACTCTTACGAGCAGGTTATAAAAACGCTCAACCGGGCACAGAGGACGCTGTTAGAAGGAGAGTCACTCTAACAACAGGAGGGCTGCACCCGACACTATCAGTGTCAGCCCTGTGATGAGGCCGGCGCTATGTTCCCACGCGTGCCAGTCCAGTCGCTTCAGACCGTGAAGGGCTAACCACACCCATGTGAGCATGCCGACAAGGGTAACTGTGCTGTACATGAGAGCAAGCAGCCCGACAAACTCCCAACCGTACTTGCCGGCAGCCAGGAAGTAGCCTTCAATTTCTAGACAAGGTGAGAAGAACATAGCAGCTGCCAGGGTGCCCACCACGCCCCAGCGTGTGCGCTGAGGGTGTAAGTGAAAATGATGGTGGTGATAATGCTGATAGAGGTAGAAAGCACCAAGCCCAACAAGCAGCGCAGGGGCCACCCAGTGTGCAAAAACCTCAACTTCATGAGCCAACCACCCGCCAGCAAGCGCCAACAGCAACCCGATAAACAAGGTGCTTAGCACGTGCGCAAGACCGACCACAAAAGTAACACCCAAAGTTTGGCGTATAGTCCAGCCGCTTTGGTGCCCGATGGCGACAATGGGTAGCCAGTGGCTGGGGATGAGCGCGTGAAAGAGGCTCAAGGCAAAACTGCCGAGCAAAAGTGTATTCATGTGACGCCGTAGTATGGTGGGCGGGTTTTAAACCGACAAAGTTGCGGCGTTCTTTGGGTAAACCCCTACCACCGGACAATTTCTCTACCTCTATCTTTACGCGCTCAACATCCGCAACGCTCGCTTCACTTCCATGCTTATTAATCTTCTCCTTGTTGCCCTCGGCATTCTTCTTATCAGTGGCGGTGCTCATTACTTGGTAGAAGGGGCAGCTAGCTTGGCTAAGCGCATGGGCGTCTCTGATCTGATTATCGGTATGACGGTAGTGGCCTTTGGCACCTCGGCGCCGGAGTTGGTGGTATCGGTGATTGCTGCCCTGAACGGGTCGGGAGAAGTGGCTATTGGCAACGTCATTGGAAGCAACATTGCCAATATTGGCCTCATCCTGGGGCTGACAGCTATCCTGCAGCCCTTGCGCATTCGGCACAATACCATTTGGAAGGACATCCCTTTCAGTTTTATTGGGGTCATTGTCGTCATGCTCATGGCCGGCGACCACAAATTAGACCGACCCTCGCAGGCGATGATTTCTCGCTCCGACGGTTTGGTGCTCCTGTGCTTTTTTGTCATTTATCTGTACTACACATTCAATATTGCTCGTAGGGAGGAACTGGAGACGACGGAGGAGGTAGCTCCTCGGCCTCTTTGGTTAGCGCTCCTGTGGGTGTTTGGTGGGCTAGTGGCATTGGCCTATGGCGGCCGTTTTACAGTCGAAGGGGCGGTAGGTGTTGCCCGAGCGTTGGGCATCAGTGAGGCCATCATCGGGCTGACGTTAGTGGCCGTGGGTACGTCTTTGCCCGAGCTGGCTACTTCCATAGCAGCGGCCCTGCGCGGGCGGGCCGATATGGCTATGGGCAACGTAGTGGGGTCGAATATCTTCAATGTGTTTTTTATTCTTGGCACCAGTGCTGTCGTAGCGCCACTGCCTTTGGGCGACATCACGCTGATAGATTTCCTTTTCTGTCTACTGGCCACTCTTCTTATGTTTGCTAGTGGACTGGTACTCAAAAAGCAGATTATGTACCGGCCCAAAGGTGGGCTACTGCTCGGGCTTTATGTAGTCTATCTGGTTTGGTTGGTACTCAAAGCCACGGGAAAAGTGTAGGCTTAGGGTAGTGTTTCCAGCCCTTTCCAGCGAACGAAGGCTTCCATGGCTTCGTATTCGGCCAAGCCCAATTCGCGGTAAACGCGAGCAGTAGCGCGGTTGCGGTCTTCGGCGCGCTGCCAGAACTCGCGACTGTCGTCGCCGGGGAAAGGGGGGCGGTCTTTCTGGCTTTGGTGCATAAAAATAGCCTGTCGTTTTTTGCGCAGTTGCTCTGGACTCATCGGAACGGCCATCTCAATTTCATGCACAGCCCACTCGTGCCAGGCGCCGCGGTAAAGCCACAGCCAGCAGTCTTTCATCCAGGAGCGAGCACTAAGTTGTCGGAACGCTTCGAAAATGGCATCTAAGCAAATGCGGTGGGTGCCATGAGGATCGGCCAGGTCGCCTGCGGCGTATACCTGGTGCGGCTGAATGCGCTCGAGCAGGTCCACCACTCGCTGAATGTCGGCCTCACTGAGTGGCATCTTGCGCGCTGCGCCTGTCTCGTAAAAGGGCATGTCCAAAAAGTGAATGTGGTCGTCGTTCAGTCCAACGAAACGAGCGCCGGCACGCGCTTCACCCCGCCGGATAAGGCCTTTGATGGTGCGCACCTCGGCCAGGTCCAGTTGCGCTGCGCCCTTGTGCCGTAGGAAGTGAATGACTTTCTCATACAGTGCACGGTTCTGTTCAGTGAGTATGCCCTGCATGTGGTCAAACTCGAGCATGAACTCGGCATAGCGCAGGGCGTCGTAGTCGTGTACGGCGATGTTGCCCGAAGTCTGATAGGCCACATGGACGTCGTGCCCCTGGTCTACCAAGCGCTGGAAAGTGCCGCCCATGGAGATGACGTCGTCGTCGGGGTGAGGGCTGAAGATGATCACGCGCTTGCAGGCTGGATGAGCGCGCTCGGGCCGGTTGGTATCGTCGGCATTGGGCTTGCCCCCCGGCCAGCCGGTAATGGTGCGCTGCAAGCGGTTGAAAATGCGAATATTTAGCTCATACGCATTGGCTTCTTCGATGAGCAGCTCGCTTAGGCCGTGCTCGTTGTAGTCCTCGTCGGTAAGTTTCAGGATGGGCTTGCCTGTCTTTTGTGACAGCCACACTACGGCTTTGCAGATAAGGTCATCTGTCCAGTTGCAGATGCCCACGAGCCAGGGCGCTTTCATGCGAGTGAGCTCTTCTGCTGCGCTGCGGTCTAACAGAACTTTGGTGTTGGGGTGTTTTTGCAGAAAGGAAGCTGGCACAGAATGGGTTATTTCGCCTTCTACCGCCTGCTGAATGATGTGGGCCTTGTGCTGGCCAAAGGCCATGAGGTAGATGGTGCGCGCCTTAAAGATGCTCGCAATGCCCATAGTGATAGCGCGATAGGGCACGGCGTCTTCGCTTTGGAAGTCTTTTAGCGCGTCGTGGCGCGTCAGATGATCGAGTCGAACCATGCGCGTCAGCGAGGTCTCCCATGAGCCGGGCTCGTTGAAGCCTATGTGCCCTGTGCGCCCAATGCCCAGCAGCTGAATGTCAATGCCGCCAAATAGGTCAATCATCTTTTCGTAGCGCTCGCAATAGTCGGCCACTTCCTCGATAGGAAGGGTGCCATCGGGGATGTGGATGTTTTCGGGCTGAATATCTATGTGGTCGAACAGGTACTCGTGCATGAATCGCCAGTAGCTTTGGCGGGCCTCTTTAGCCATGGGGTAGTATTCGTCGAGGTTGAACGTTATCACGTTGCGGAAGCTTAGCCCTTCTTCTTTATGCATACGCACCAATTCTTCGTACACCTTGATGGGCGTGCTGCCTGTAGCCAAGCCGAGCACAATTTTTTCGCCATCCTGCTGCTTCTGTCGGATTGCCAAAGCAATGCTCTGGGCGACATATCGAGAGGCCTCACGCGCGTCATTCCATATGCGCACTGGAATTTTCTCAAAAGTCTTCAGCTCATATTTGAGGTATCCAGAGGTTTCTTTTCCTTTGATGTAACTCATACAGCCCTTGTTTTTTTGCCATACAAAGGTAGACACTGCCTTTGGGCGAGTTTTTCTCTCCATGAAAAAGGTATTTCTGCTCGTGGTTTTGTTGTTAGCGGCAGCCAGTTGGTGGGTGTGGGCGAATAGCCGCTCCATAATTCGCACGGTCTCCTCGCGACCGGTGTCGCACGAGCGTTGGGACGCACTTTTGAAAAAGTACGTCGGTGCTGACGGGCTGGTAAACTATCGGGACTTCCTACGCGACAGCGCCGAGCTGAACGCCTATTTGCACTCTTTGGAAAGCGCCCATCCCAACGATAAAAGTTGGACGCGCGCCGAGCAAATGGCCTATTGGATAAACGCCTATAACGCCTACACGGTGCAACTCGTCCTACGCCATTACCCCGTGCGCAGCATCAAAGACATCCGGCGCGGTATCGCCTTTGTCAATTCGGTATGGGACCTGAAATTTATCCGCATCCAGGGCTACACCTACGACCTAAACAACATCGAGCACAATATCTTGCGAGCTGTGTTCAGAGACGCGCGCATCCATGCGGCCATCAACTGCGCCTCTTATTCTTGCCCGCCTTTGCGCAACGAAGCCTACACCTCAGAGCGCCTTAACACCCAACTTGACGAGGCCATGCGCCGCTTCATCAATGACCCACTTCGCAACCGCGTGCATGCCCAAGGAGCGCAGTTGTCTCGTATTTTTCGTTGGTTCAGCGGCGATTTCGAGCGCGACGCAGGCTCTCTTCGCGCCTATATCAACCGCTACGCGCATACGCCGCTTTCGCCGAAGGCGCCTATCGAATACTTGCCCTACGATTGGTCGCTCAATGAGGCGAGGTGAGGCTATCGGAGGGCGCCGCCGTTGCCGAAGCAGCGGGCCTTTCACGTCTTTTCGCCCGGCGCAGCTCCATCCACTTCTTGCGAGCATAAGACACCGCTACTGGAGCGAGCACGAGCAAGACGTTGCTCCAGCGCCGGTTTACCCCCATCGCCTGTATGAGGGTGCGCAGGAGGGTGGTGCCTACGGATTGCTCTGCGTCGTCTTTTAGCAACTGGCCTATTTGGTTAGGAATGTCCATTTTCCCCTCTACGTATGCCGCTAGAGCATCGCGAGTGCGCAGAGCGCTGGCCAAAAGTTCCTCCTCCACT